>Ga0256405_10001463_pt1 | contig 63862 bp, 51 predicted proteins | sample RumenRJG_02DNA_FD_189096 | JGI IMG/M metagenome (GOLD analysis project Ga0256405, IMG submission 189096) | Bovine rumen microbial communities from Lethbridge, Alberta, Canada - RJG_02 | ecosystem: Host-associated > Mammals > Digestive system > Stomach > Rumen | place: Canada: Alberta... | reverse complement strand
ACACTGAACGATGGTTGCGTTACGCTGCGTTTCCGTGACACCATGGAGCAGGAGCGTGTGAAGATCAGTGACTTGAACTCAATCATTGAGGACAAGGTGAGCATCGCAAGCCTGTTGAAGAAATTACAGTAATAAAACGATGAAGTTCAGAAATATCATCTGGTGCCTGCTGGCAGTATTAGCGCTCGCTTCCTGTAAGGAAGAGGACGACGCTGTGGAGGAGTATGCTAACTGGCAGGAGACCAACGACGCGTTCTTTAGCCGCTTGGTGTCGGAGAAAAGTGGCTCTGCTTCAACGCAGAATACATGGGTAGTAATTCCTTGCTATACGATGCCAACAGTAGGCTATACGCTGAATTATTATGATAATATCGTAGCAGAGAAACTGGAGCAGGGGAGTGGCACAACGTCACCCCTGCTGACAGACTCTGTGAAGGTTCACTATGTGGGTCATTTGCTGCCTTCAACCAGTTATCCGCAAGGTCTGGTCTTTGACCGTAGTTATGTGGGCAATTTTGACCCAGAATTGGCTACGCCGACCAAGTTGTCGGTTCTTAATGTTGTAAAAGGCTTCTCTACGGCATTGATGCGTATGCATCGTGGCGACTACTGGCGTATCTATATCCCATACCAGTTAGGCTATGGTGGTACAGCCAGAAGCTCCATACCCGCCTATAGTACACTTGTCTTTGACCTGCGTCTGGAAGACTTCTGGCAAAAGACACAGGGGGACAGAGAGTAATACCCACCAGTTTTTCAAACCTATGAAATACGCAGATTATATCCGGATTATTGAAATCGACTCACTATGGAGTGGCAAGAAACACATCGTGTGGAATCTTGACCCGCATGTGAATATCCTTAGTGGTATCAATGGTGTGGGAAAGTCGACCATATTGAACAAGGTGTTTCGTAGTGTCAATACCAATGGCGATTTGCAGAATCATCTGCTCAAAGGTGTGCATCTGACGGTAGAACCTGAAGATGCTACACATATTCACTACGATATTATTCGTTCAATGGATTCACCCATACTCGACAACGAGACGATGAATCTGGTAGATTCGCGTATTTCTTCCGTGCTTGATTTCCAAATCTATCATTTGCAGCGAAAGTACCTGGATTATCAGGTGAACATCGGCAACCGCATTATCGAACAGCTACAGGCAGGACATGCCGATGCTGCACAGGAATTGTCGAAACCCAAGACGCGTTTCCAAGATATTGTCGACGAGCTCTTTGAAGAAACGGGCAAGAAGATTGTTCGTACAGAGAACGAAATACGTTTCTCACAAATAGGTGAGACGTTGGTTCCTTACCAGCTTTCATCGGGTGAGAAACAAATGCTTGCTATTTTGCTGACTGTGTTGGTGGAAGACCAGCAACCCTATGTGCTCTTCATGGACGAGCCGGAGGTGAGCCTGCATATAGAATGGCAGAAACGCCTGATAGATCTTATCGTTGAGCTGAATCCTAACGTGCAGATTATCCTTACAACCCATTCACCGGCAGTCATTATGAATGGGTGGCTTGACAAGGTGACAGAAGTGAGCGATATTACCATTTAGTATCACTCGATAATCTGGTCTGCCTATGCCTACCAATCTAAAAGATAACCTCAACAGTCAGTACTTCGAGGCTGCCAACCATTTGAAACCGAAGCAGTCGCGGCGTAGAATCGTAGTTTATGTCGAGAGCTACGACGATATCTTCTTCTGGCGTACAGTATTGTCGCGCTTCGAGAACGAAAAACGCTACTTTGAAGTGATGCTGCCATCTCATAAGAAGTTGGAACGTGGTAAGAAGGCTGCTCTGATGGCTGGCTTAGGCGAAGCAATGATAGCCTGTGTTGATGCCGACTATGACTACTTGCTACAAGGAGCCACACAACAGTCGCGTAAAGTGTTGGAAAGTCCTTACGTCTTTCATACCTATGCCTACTCCATTGAGAGTCTCCAATGTTATGCTCCTTCGCTGCATAATGTCTGTGTGGCTATTACGCTGAACGATCATCGCATCTTCGACTTTGAAGACTATCTTACTCAGTATTCTGAGGCGGTGTTCCCACTATTTATTTGGTCGGTATGGGCTTATCGTTCAGGATGTCACAATAAGTTCTCGCTTTCTGACTTCAATCGCGTGGCAGACCCAGGAGGCTTCGATGTCTTCAATCCGCTACCTTCGCTCACTCATCTGCGCAAGAAGATTAATACCAAGGTGCATCAACTGCAACACGAATTCCCAAATAACAAGGAGGAATATTTGCGTACTAAGGAGAGTATCCTGGCTTTAGGAGTCACTCCACAAACCGCCTATCTTTATATACAGGGTCACCATCTTTTCGATACGGTCATCATTCCTATATTAAATAAGGTGTGTAACCGCCTTCGTATGGAACGTCAAGAAGAGATAGCCCGTACAGCACAGCATCATATGCAGCGACAGAACGAGATGTCGTGCTACGAACATTCGTTACTTGACATCCGTCAGACGCTGAAAAAGAATATGGGCTATCTTATGTCGGAACAGTTCCGTCAGATTCAGCAGGATATTGAAAACTATCTTACGTAAGTCTCCAGGAACTTAATGGTACTATTAATCTCTACCTCCTTGATATAGGCAGGAATCAGAATGGTTTCACCCGCATGGAGCACTACCTCATCGCCGTCAATATTGAGCGTTCCTTCTCCTTTTAAGCCAATGAGCGCTACAAAGGAGTCTAACTCCGAATAGTCGATAGTCATCGGCTCTGTCAAGTCATAGACAGCGGTGGTGAAGTGGGGACACTCTACCAGTACAACGCTTTCATTCTTTCGTGGCGTATAATGTGTCTGATAGTCAGCATATACTGTATAGTCGATGGACTCTGCTGCCTCCTTGGTGTGTAACTGGCGTGGCTTACCGTCCTTGTCGCGGCGGTCGTAATCGTAGATACGATAGGTGACATCGGAAGTCTGCTGTATCTCCACCAAATAACAACCGCTGAGGATGGCGTGGATGCGGCCTGCGGGGATGAAGAAGCAGTCGCCATCCTTGACCTCGTATTTTGCCAATGCATCACAGATGGTCTTCTTGTTGACCATTTCCTCGTATTGCTCAGGGGTGAGCTGCTCCTTTAATCCGTTGTATAGGGCGGCACCTGGTTTAGAGTCAAGCAGGTACCACATCTCCGTCTTACCACGGGGCTTTCCCTGACGATGAGCAACTTCGTCGGTGGGGTGTACCTGTATGGATAGGTCTTGGTGTGCATCGATAAATTTGATGAGCAGAGGGAATTCATCGCCAAAACGCTTATAGTTGGCTTCGCCTACCAGACGAGCCTTCTCTTTCTTGACAATATCATTGATGTTTTGTCCCTCGCACATGGTCTCACTGCCAGGGACACCGGAAATCTGCCAGATTTCTGTTCCCCAAATGAGATTTTTTGGCAGGGGTGTAAATTTGTAGTAGTTCATCATTAGTGTTTCTTGTTTTATATATGCGTTTTTCTATTCTTGCTTAATTGTCTTTCCAGAATCCTGGAGTGAACAGCACCAGTACAGACATAATCTCCAAACGACCAACCAGCATCAAGAAAGAACATATCCACTTGACATGAGCGGGTAGGGCGCTCCACGACATCTCTGGACCTATCTGTGTGCCGAGTGTGGGGCCAACGTTACTGATACAACTCAGTGAGATAGTGACAGCATTGGTGTTGTCGATGCCTGCCGCAATCATCAGCGTGGCAGTCAGTATCACCATAATAGTGAAGATGGCAAAGAACGCCAGCAGGGTATTGAGCTGGCTGTGGGGTACGGGTACACCGTTGATCTTGACAGGAAGTACTGCGTTGGGATGCAGTAGTTTGTGGAACTCATTACGTAGTACTTTCATAATCATTACGGCACGGACACATTTGAATCCGCCAGTAGTAGAACCTGAGCAGGCACCCACAAACATCATGCAACCCAGAATAACCCAGGTGATGTGTGGCCAACGTGCCGCATCGTCGTTGAAGAGTCCTGTGGTCGTTAGGAATGACACCACTTGGAACAAGGCAGAACGTAGTGCATTCTCCAGACCATATCCGTTGCGTGTCATCAGCAGATACATAATCCAGCAGGTTGCTGCTATGATGATGAAGATATACAACTTGAACTCTGAACTCTTGAACAGTGCCAGCGGTTTCAGCTTGAAGATGCTTGTGTAGAGCATCATGAAGTTGATACCTGCCAGGAACTGGAAGAGGATGGAGATATATTCGATGGTGGCCGAGTTGAAGAATGCCGTAGAGTCGTTATGTGTGGCAAAACCACCCGTTGCTGTGGTTGTCATCGCATAGTTGATGCTGTCAAACCAGTTCATGCCAGCAGCATAGTAGGCAAGGATACAGGCAATGGTAAGAGCCAGATAGATACTCCAAATCCATTTGGCCATCGTCGACAAGCGTGGATGCATCTTGGAACGTAGTGGCCCTGTGGCTTCGGCAGCAAAGACTTTTACACTACCACTGCCCACCATAGAGGGCAGGATGGCTATGGTGAAGAATACAATTCCCAAACCACCTATCCATTGTGTCTGTGTACGCCAATAGAGCGTGGCGTGGGGTAGCCATTCTACATCATCGAGAATGGTGGCTCCTGTCGTAGAGAAGCCCGACATCGTTTCAAAGAAGGCATCGGTGATATTGGGGATATAACCGCTAATGATAAAGGGCAGCATGCCGAAGAGACTGAATATTACCCAAGTGGCTGTGACCAGTAGGTAGGAGTCGCGGCGACTGAGGTTATTGTTAGCGTCACTTCCAAAATATTTCAGTACGAAGCCACAACAGATAGTAAAGATAGCTGAAATGAGAAAGGCTACCAGGTCGTCTTCCTTGTAATAGAGTGACACACCTGCACAAATGAGAAGCAGGGTGCCTAATAGGAAAAGCAGTGAACCGATAATCTTGTATATCAGCTGTAGATTTACCATAGCACGTTGGCTTTAAAATATTTCTCTACTTTTTTCAGATTCTGCTCGTGACAGAACACCATGACGGAGTCGCCAGCTTCTATCTGTGTGTTACCGTTGACAAGGATGCCTTGCTCATGACGTACCAGACCGCCAATGGTGACACCAAACGGTAGTCCCAAGTCCTTGACGGCTTTCTTCGTGACGCGCGAACCCTCGGCGGCTACAAATTCAGCAACATCGCTATCAACCATCATCAACGAACGAACATTAGTGACATCTGCATCAAGCATCATCTGGTAGATGTGTCCTGCCGCCAGTGTTTTCTTATTAATGATAGTACCGATGTCCAAACTCTCGGCCATCTCTACGTAGTCCAGATTCTCCACCATCGCTACAGTCTTTCTGACACCTAGACGCTTGGCTGTCAGACAAGCCAGAATGTTGGTCTCGGCATTGTCGGTCAGCGCCACGAAAGCCTGCGTGTTCTGAATACCTTCATCCTGCAACAGGCCAATGTCTCGGCCATCACCGTGAATAATCATCGTGTCGGCATCGTTGAGCAACTCGTTGAGGTGCTCACAGCGTTGCTCATCCATCTCAATGATTTTGACGTTCATGTAGTCTGGGGTAGTCAGTGCTACGCGTACAGCAGTCTTGCTACCACCCATAATTATGACGTTCTTCACGTCTGCATAGTGCTCCTTACCTGAAATCTTGCGGATATAGGGTATATATTCACGGGTAGTCATGAAGTAAGCGATATCGTTGACGCGCAACTCGTCGTTACCACCAGGAATCAGCGTTTCGTCAGCACGCTTGATGGCGACAATATGGTAAGGGTCATCAGGACCGCAGAGCGTACGTAGTGGCTGGTTCAGAATCTCGCAAGTCTCACGCAGTTTGATACCAAGCATAATGAGTGCACCGTCATGAACATCCCAGCGCTGGCGTACCCACGACATCTTCAAGCCATTAGTGATGTCATGCGCGGCAAGCACCTCTGGGTAGATGAGTGAGTTGATACCCATCTGTTCGAAGAATGACTTCAGATTGGGCGCCAGATACTCGTAGTTGTCTATGCGTGCTACCGTTTTCTTGGCTCCTAAGGCGTGGGCTATCATGCAGGCATTCATGTTACGGCTCTCGTCAGGTGTCACACCTACGAAGAGGTCGGCATGTTCCACGCCAGCTTCCTTCAAGGTCTGAATACTGTTTGGCGAACCGTGGAGCGTCATGATGTCATAACGACTCTCCAGACCAGTCAGACGGTCTATGTTGTCATCTATCAGGACACAGTCTTGGTGATCCTTGGACAGTAGTTTCGACAGGTGTGTACCTACTGCGCCTGCCCCGCCAATGATAATCTTCATGTCAGTTCTTGTATTGCTTTGATAATGCCGTCCTTGTCAATGCCCACAATAGCCTGCAGTTCACTGACCTTTCCGTGTTGTACAAATCTGTCAGGTAGCCCCAGTCGCTTGATGTGAGGTTCATAGCCATGATCGCTCATCCATTCCGTCACAGCGGAGCCCATACCGCCATTGCGCACACCGTTCTCTACGGTAATGATACGCTTAAACTTGCGACCCACCTCGTCGAGGATAGACTCGTCGAGTGGTTTCAGGAATCGCATGTCGTAATGGGCGACGCTTACGCTGTCACGAAGTTCGGCAATAGCCCTTGTTACGTTATTGCCTATCGGACCAATACTCAAAACCGCCACATCTGTACCATCCTTCAGCTTGCGACCAGTGCCCACTTTCACCTCCTCGAATGGACAACGCCAGTCTTGCAACTCGCCGCCGCCTCGCGGATAGCGGATAACAAATGGTCCCTTATTGGGTAGTTGTGCTGTATACATCAGACGGCGCAATTCATGCTCGTCCATGGGTGAACAGATAGTCAGATTTGGTATGGGTCTCAATGCGGCCAGATCAAAGGCACCATGGTGCGTAGGACCGTCTTCTCCCACCAGTCCTGCACGATCGAAGCAGAACACCACGTTCAGGTTCAGCAGTGCCACATCGTGGATGATGTTGTCGAAGGCTCTTTGGGCAAAAGCGCTATAAATGTTGCAGAAAGGGAGCAGACCGTCTTTGGCCATACCGCCTGAGAAGGTGACGGCATGTCCTTCGGCAATTCCTACGTCGAAGGTTCTTTCTGGCATCTCTGCCATCATGATATTCATCGAACAGCCGCTGGGCATTGCTGGTGTTACACCTACAATCTTCGGGTTCTGTTGTGCCAGCTCTAGTAGTGTATGGCCAAACACATCCTGATACTTCTGTGGCTTTGTCGGGTCGTCGTCAACGATACGCTCACCTGTATCGGGGTTGAACTTACCTGGTGCGTGCCACGTTGTTACGTCCTTTTCGGCTGGTGCATAGCCATGTCCTTTCTGAGTATGCAGGTGCAACAGCTTTGGACCTTTCATGTCCTTGATTGCACTGAGTATACGCACCAAATCTTTGACATCGTGACCATCGAACGGACCAAAGTAACGGATATTCATGCCATCGAAGATGTTCTGCTGGTGAGCAATGGCACTCTTGATAGCATTCGACAGGCGTTGGATGCCATTTTTGCGGTCGTCATTCATCAATCCTTTGCTGCGCAACCATTGTGTGGTCTTGAATTTGATGGCATTATAGGTTCTGTGCGTGTTCAGTCCCAGCAGATATTTCTGCATTCCACCCACACTACGGTCTATCGACATGTCGTTGTCGTTCAGGATAATCAGCAGGTCGTTGGGACTCGACGAAACATTGTTTAGTCCTTCAAAAGCCAGACCTCCACTCAGCGCACCATCGCCAATCACTGCAACCACATGACGATCCTTGCCTTCCATCTTAGCGGCAACAGCCATGCCCAATGCTGCAGAGATGCTGTTCGAGGCATGTCCGCAGGCAAAGGTGTCGTATTCACTCTCTTCTGGTGACGGGAATGGACGGATGCCACCTAATTTGCGATTGGTGCAGAATTGTTCACGGCGTCCTGTCAGTATTTTGTGACCATATGCTTGATGACCGACATCCCAGACAATACGATCATCTGGAGTGTCGTAAACATAGTGTAAGGCTACTGTAATCTCTACAACCCCCAGACTGGATGCCAAATGACCAGGATTTACGGAGAGCTCCTTCACGATGTCCTCGCGAAGTTCCTGGCACACGTCCGGCAATTGGTCTACGCTTAACTTGCGTAGGTCAGCAGGATATTGTATTTGGGCTAATAACCCATTATTCTGTGTTTCCAAAATAGTATTTACTTCTTTTATAGACCGCAAAGTTACAACAAATCGTGCAAATAGCAAAATAAAATCAAAAATTCTTGCACATTACATAAAAACTTCATATATTTGCACAAACATTTGAAGCTACTGACCTGAATATTTATGACAAATATCACCTTACCTGACAATCATGTTGCAAGAAGACTATCGTTCTTTCTTGCAATGGAGGATTTTGTCGTTCGCCAGCAGTTAGCTGACGATGCATTCTTCCTTTGGCAGGTGGACCCCAGTGTTATCTATGGGCGTAATCAGGTGGTAGATAATGAGATCAATCTCGACTATTGTCATAAACATGGTATTCAAATATATCAACGGAAGAGTGGGGGAGGCTGTGTCTATGCTGACCGCGACAATCTGATGCTGTCGTTTGTTACTAAAGAGCAACAGGTGGGCTTCGCTTTCAATCGTTTTGTCAATATGCTATTGCTCGTCCTGCACAAGATGGACATTGACGCAACTGGTACCCGCCATAACGATATTCTGATTGGTGAGAAAAAGGTCTGTGGCACTGCCTGCAGAATGACGCCTTACGGATGTATTGTTCATAGTACGATGCTCTACGATACCAATATGCAGCATATGCTTCAGGCCATCACGCCCAGTCACGAGAAACTAGCGAAAAATGGTGTGGAGAGTGTGCGTCAGCGTATCACCCTCCTGAAAGACTATACCTCACTAACCTTAGAGGAAATCAAGACGCTCATCATCCAGACACTTTGCGACAAGGAGTACCGATTGACGGATGCAGATGTTTGCACCATTGAAGAATTAGAAAACAATCAAATAGTAAAATAAAATGATATCAAAAGAACAAGAACAAGAGAAGAAAGACAAGCAGACCTGTCTCTATGATAAGCATGTGGAACTGGGGGCTTTAATGTCGCCTTTTGGTGGTTTTGTGATGCCTATACAATATGCTGGTATAGCACCTGAGCATACGGCTGTTCGTGAAAAAGTTGGACTCTTTGATGTTAGCCACATGGGAGAGGTAATTGTACGTGGTTGTGATGCTGAACGCTATGTGCAACATATTTTTACCAACGACATTTCTGATGCTCCTATTGGTAAGATTTTTTACGGTATGATGTGCTACGAGAATGGCGGTACTGTTGATGACCTGTTAGTATATAAAATGGGCGACAATGACTTCTTCCTCGTCATCAATGCTGCTAATATTGATAAGGACTGGGAATGGATGCAGGCGAATGCCAAAGGATTCGATATTGACCTGCAGAATCGCTCTGACGATTATGGGCAGATAGCTGTTCAGGGGCCAGAGAGTGAGCACATCGTTGAAACGATATTAGGTCTGCCTTGCGCTGAACTGACGTTTTATACTTGTAAAACGATTGGCGATGTGATAATTAGTCGTACAGGTTATACAGGTGAGGACGGCTTTGAGATTTATGCTTCCCATGACTATATCCGTGAGTGTTGGGATAAACTGATTGCTGCTGGTGTGCAGGCCTGTGGCTTGGGTTGTCGCGACACGTTGCGTTTCGAGGTTGGCTTGCCCCTCTATGGCGATGAACTTTCAGAGAACATCACCCCCATTATGGCTGGCTTGGGTATGTTTGTTAAGTTGGATAAGGATGAGTTTATCGGTAAGGAAGCATTGGCCAAGCAGAAGGCTGAAGGTCCTGCTAAGAAACTCGTGGGCATTGAACTTGCAGATAAGGCTATCCCCCGTCATGGATATACCGTGCTGAATGTGGATAGCGAGCCCATCGGTGAGGTGACAACAGGCTATCACACTTTATCGACAGACAAGAGCGTATGTATGGCATTGGTTGATGCTCAATACGCCAAGTTGGATACTGAAGTACAGATTCAGATTCGCAAGAAAGTGTTCGCTGGAAAGGTTGTAAAGAAACAATTCTATAACAAAAACTATAAAAAATAATACTATGGCAAAAGTAATGGAAGGACTCTACTACAGTGAGTCACACGAGTATGTTCGCGTAGAAGGTAACACAGGTTTCATCGGTATCTCTGACTATGCTCAGCATGCCTTGGGTAATGTAGTGTATGTCGACATGCCGGAAGTTGACGACGAGGTGTCTGCGGGTGAGGAATTTGGCGCCGTAGAGAGTGTCAAGGCCGCCAGTGACCTTATCTCTCCTGTGACAGGTGTTGTCGTTGAGGTTAACGAGGCTTTGGAGGACCAGCCAGAGTTAATCAATGTCGACCCGTATGCCAATTGGATTATTAAGGTTGAGCTGTCGGACATGAGTGATCTTGACAATCTCATGGATGCTAAGGCTTACGCCGCTTTCTGTGAGAAATAACGCTCAACTCTCATCTTTCAACGCTTAACTATGTATAAGTATTTTCCCCATACCGAGGAAGACCTGCAGGTCATGCTCAATAGAGTAGGCATCGATTCTGTCGATGACCTTTACTCAGACATCCCTGAGGCCATCCGTTTTCGTCGCGACTATAACCTTCCTGAGGCACTTAGCGAGGTGGAGATTCGTCGACTCTTCGACACCATCGCCAATTATGCCGTTGGTGGGCCGTTGACGGTTTTTGCAGGTGCAGGCATCTATGACCACTATTCTCCTTCTGTCGTACAGAACATCATTGAACGCTCAGAGTTCCTGACCAGTTATACACCTTATCAGGCTGAAATCTCTCAGGGTACGTTGCACTACATCTTCGAGTACCAGTCGATGATGGCAGAGCTGACGGGCATGGACATTAGTAATGCTTCCATGTATGACGGCGCTACCGTTACTGCTGAGGCTGCTATGATGGCCTTTGCCAATGCCAAGAAGGCTGACACCGTATTGCTGAGTAGTACGCTTGACCCCAAGGTGCGTCGTGTCGTTGAGACTTATGCCAAGTATCATGGTATCTGTATCGAGCTGATTTCAGATGAGAACGGTGTTACTTCAAAAGCGAACCTTGAAGCACGTCTTCTGCAAGGAGGTGTCGCTGGCGTTATTGTACAGCAACCTAACTATTACGGTGTCGTTGAGGACTATACAGGTTTCGCTGATATCATTCATGAACAGAAGGCGCTGTTCATCGTCAATAGCATTGCTGCAGACCTTGCAGTGTTGAAGACTCCTGGTGAGTGGGGGGCTGATATCGCTGTGGGCGATGGTCAGTCGTTGGGCATCCCGATGTCGTTTGGCGGACCTGGCGTGGGTTATATGTGCTGCACGGAGAAACTCATCCGTAAGATGCCTGGGCGTATTGTCGGTCTCACCAAGGATAATCGTGACCAGCGTGCCTTCGTGCTGACACTGCAGGCGCGTGAACAGCATATCCGTCGCCAGAAGGCTACATCTAATATATGTAGTAACCAGTCGCTCATGGCCTTGTGGGTGACCGTTTATCTGTCGTTGATGGGTAAACAAGGACTGAAGGAGGTTGGCGAACTGTCGTATGCCGGAGCCCATTATATGTGTGATGAGTTGCTGAAGACTGGCCATTTCCAACTGAAGTATCAGCAACCGTTCTTCAACGAGTTCTGCGTCATCTACGACGGTGATGTCGATGCTTTGCAGAGAGAGTGTACAGATGCAGGCTTTATGGCCGGTGTTAAGATTGACGACCATACCATCATGTTTGCTGTCACTGAACAACGCTCTAAAGACGAGATAGATGAACTCGTAGACCTCATTACTACCTATTCGTCCCATTAACCCCATTCGTCCTATGAATAACAGATTATACGGAAACCTCATCTTCGAACTGTCGAAGTCTGGGCGCAAAGGATACTCACTGCCACAGAATCCTTATCATTACGCTACCAGCGACCTGCCTGCTACATTACTTCGTCAGCAGGAAGCTGAACTGCCGGAGTGTGATGAACTGACGGTGGTGCGCCACTATACCAATCTGAGTCACAACAACTTCGGTGTCAACGATGGTTTCTATCCGTTGGGCTCGTGTACCATGAAGTATAACCCCATCATCAACGAGGAGATTGCTGCTATGAAGATGTTCGCAGGTTTGCATCCCTTACAGCCTGTCGAGACGTGTCAGCATGCCTTGGAACTCTACTTCCGTTTACAGGAGTCGTTGGCCGAACTGACTGGCCTTAGCGAGTTCACGTTGAATCCTTGTGCCGGCGCTCATGGCGAACTGACGGGTTTGATGGTCATTCGTGCTTATCATGAAAGTCGTGGCGACCACCAGCGCACTAAAGTACTTATCCCAGACTCTGCCCATGGTACTAATCCGGCCTCTGCTGCTGTCTGTGGTCTGGAGGTCGTTGAAGTGAAATCATTGCCTAATGGTCAGGTGGATTTCGACGACCTGCAACGCCTCTGTTCCGTATGTGGCGACAGTATTGCCGCTATGATGATGACCAATCCCAATACTTTGGGCATCTTCGAGCACGCCATTCCTGAAATTACTGCTCTCGTCCACGACTGTGGTGCCCTGATGTATTACGACGGTGCTAACCTGAACCCCATGCTGGGTGCTTGTCGTCCAGGCGATATGGGCTTCGATGTGATGCATATTAACCTCCATAAGACGTTCTCGACACCCCATGGCGGTGGTGGCCCAGGCAGTGGTCCTGTTGGTGTTCGTGCCGGCTTGGAACCCTTCCTACCCACGCCTCGTGTCATGATGGCTGATGATGGCTCCTTTGCAGTTGTCCCTTCTCCTGATGGAGAACAGTCTGACTCTTCTCTCGGTAGTATTGGTGCTTTCTTTGGCAACTTCGGCGTGATGGTCAAGGCCTATACCTACATCCTCTCGCTGGGTCGTGAGAATATCAAGATGGTTGGTCCGCTTGCTACGCTCAATGCCAACTACATCAAGGAGTCGCTGAAGGATGTCTATGAGTTGCCTATCGAGGGTCTCTGCAAGCATGAGTTTGTTTTCGACGGACTCAAGGATAAGAGCACAGGTGTCACCACGATGGATGTTGCCAAGCGACTGCTCGATTACGGCTATCATGCTCCCACCATCTACTTCCCCTTGCTGTTCCACGAGAGTCTGATGATTGAGCCCACGGAGAACGAGTCGAAGGAGACGTTGGATGGTTTCATTGACGTGATGCGCAAGATTGCCGAAGAGGCAAAGACCGATCCGGAACTGGTGAAGACGGCTCCCCACACTACGCCTATTGGTCGTGTGGACGATGTCCTTGCCGCTAAGCATCCTATTACCACTTATAAACAGATGAAAAATGAGCAATGACCAAGTGATCAGCGCTTCTCCCGCTGACATTATCATCATCGGTGCAGGTCCTGGTGGCTATCGTGCCGCTGAATATGCCGCTGAGCAGGGCTTGAAGGTAGTCATTATCGAACAGGCTGAGGTCGGTGGCACCTGCCTGAACGTTGGTTGCATTCCCACGAAGGCCTATGTGCATAGCACTTCCTTTGCTGAGGCTCGCGAACGGATGGCTACGGTGGTGCCCCTGCTCCGTCAGGGTGTAGAGACCATCCTCTCGCATCCCAATATCACACTGGTGCGCAACCGTGCCTCTTTAGTTGATACCCATACTGTTGCATGTTCCGCGTGCGGCGATACCATCACCGCTAGGAATATCATCATCGCCACAGGCTCAGAGACCAAGTGGCTCCCTATCAAGGGTAAGGACGACCCTCGTGTGGTTGATTCTACAGGCCTTTTGAACCTCGATACCCTGCCCAAGCGTCTTGCCATTATCGGTGCTGGCGTCATCGGTATGGAGTTCGCCTCTGTGTTTCATCGCTTTGGCTCCGAGGTTACTGTCATTGAGTTCCTGAAGGAGTGCCTGCCTGCCCTTGATAGCGACATCGCCAAGCGTCTGCGTAAGTACCTGGAGAAACAGGGCATCAACTTCAAAATGAAGACTGCTGTAGAGGATATCGCCGATATTGATGCCGACGTCATCCTGATGGCTACTGGTCGCAAGCCTCGTACCGAAGGCTTGGGTCTTGAGACACTCGGCATTATGCTTGAAAAGAATGGCGCCATCCCTGTTGACGACAATTTCCATGTGATTAGTGGTTCTTTGACCGATGGTCAAAGTGTAGTGTCGCAATCTGACGCCGATATCTATGCCATTGGCGACGCCAACGGCCTTCAGATGCTCGCCCATGCTGCTGAGATGCAGGCCATCCGAGCCATGAACCACATCATCGGCAAGAAGGATAATATCCGCTTCGACATCATGCCAGCCGCTATCTTCACCGAACCTGAGGCCGCTTGCGTTGGCCCTACTGAAGACCAGTTGAAGGCTGCCTCTGTGGCCAGTGGCTTGCCCGCTGACTACACCTGCCACAAGGCCTTCTGGCGCGCCAACGGTAAGGCGCTCACGATGAACGAGACGGAGGGTATGCTGAAGCTCTTCTCTGCTGCTGATGGTCGCATCCTCGGCTGTCATGCATACGGTGCCCATAGTGCCGATATCGTACAGGAGGTGAGTGTGCTGATGTGTCGTGATACGACTATTCAACAGTTGCGCGATATGGTGCACATCCATCCTACGTTGAGCGAAATTCTCCTCTCTGCTGTCGGCTGAAATGATGGTGTTTAAGGGCTAAATAGCCATTTTTACCCCTATTTTCTTTGTCAATTGGAGAAGAATGAGTACTTTTGCAGCGTTATATAACAAAAAACGATGGTTTATAAATACGATTTCCTGATTATTGGTGCTGGTGTGGCCGGTATGAGTTATGCGCTAAAGGTGGCACGCGCTAAGAAAGGTAAGGTGTGTATGATTTGCAAGGCTGGTCTCGATGAGGCCAATACGTCGTTTGCACAGGGTGGTGTGGCTTCAGTGACCAATCTGAAGCTGGATACCTTCGACAAGCATATTGCCGATACCATTATTGCTGGCGACTTCATCAGCGACCGCAAGGCCGTTGAGCAGGTGGTGCGTATGGCTCCTGAGCAGATTAAGGAACTGACGGGGTGGGGAGTTAACTTCGACCGTAAGGAAGATGGTGACTTCGACCTGCATCGTGAGGGCGGACACTCGGAGTTTCGCATCCTGCATCATGCCGACGATACGGGTGCCGAGATTCAGCGTGGACTGATGGAGGCTGTTCGCAACAATCCCGATATTGACATCAAGGAGAACCACTTCGCTGTCGAGATTATCACGCAGCACCACTTGGGTGTGCGTGTCACGCGTCGTTCGCCGAATATCCAGTGCTATGGTGCCTACGTGCTGAATCCCAAGACACAGAAGGTGGACACCTATCTAAGTAAGGTGACAGTGATGTGTACGGGTGGTTGTGGTGCTGTCTATTTGACGACCTCGAACCCTGTCATTGCTACTGGCGACGGCATTGCGATGGTCTATCGCGCCAAGGGTACGGTGGCTGATATGGAGTTCGTACAGTTCCATCCCACCGTGTTGCACAACCCCAACGAGACGCATCCTGCCTACCTCATCACAGAGGCCATGCGTGGCTATGGTGGCGTATTGAAATTGCCTAATGGCGAGACGTTTATGGAGAAATACGACGAGCGTCTGTCGTTGGCTCCACGTGATATTGTGGCTCGTGCCATCGATAAGGAGATGAAGATTCATGGCTTGGACCACGTCTGTCTGGATGTCACCCATAAAGATCCGGAAGAGACGCGCCACCACTTCCCCAATATCTATCAGAAGTGTCTGTCTATGGGCATCGATATCACCACCGACTACATCCCTGTGCGCCCTGCGGCTCACTACATGTGTGGCGGTATCAAGGTGGACCTCAACGGACAGTCTTCCATCGAGCGCCTCTATGCCCTCGGTGAATGCTCTTGCACAGGTCTGCATGGTGGTAATCGTCTGGCGTCCAACTCGCTCATCGAGGCGGTGGTCTATGCCGAGACAGCTGCTCGCCACTCCTTGGAGCATGTTGACCAGTACGACTATAACGAGCGCGTGCCGGAATGGAACGATGAGGGTACGATGACCAACGAAGAGAAGGTGCTCATCACCCAGTCGGTCAAGGAGGTCAACCAGATTATGTCTAACTATGTGGGCATCGTTCGCTCCGACCTGCGCCTGCATCGAGCCTGGGACCGTCTGGATATGCTTTACGAGGAGACGGAACGCCTGTTCAAACGCGTCAAGGCCAGTCGCGACATCTGCGAATTGCGCAACATGATCAACGTGGGTTATCTCATCACTCGTTGGGCGCTGGAGCGCAAGGAGTGTCGTGGTCTGCACTTCACTACAGACTACCCGCATCACGCCTACGACAAGAAATAAGCGGATATTTGTTACATATTCATTGCACAAAACAGCCGAAGTGTGCACATTTCGGCTGTTTTTGTGCATTTTATTTGGCTGTGTGCGTAAAAAAGTGTAATTTTGCAGCCGATTTGCAAAAAGGATATCATTTTTACACATTATTATAATAATATGGCATTAAAAATTGTAGTACTTGCTAAGCAGGTACCCGACACAAGAAATGTGGGTAAGGACGCCATGACTGCTGAAGGCACTGTCAACCGTGCTGCCCTGCCCGCCATCTTCAATCCAGAAGATTTGAATGCCCTGGAGCAGGCCCTTCGCCTGAAGGAGCAGAACCCAGGCTCAACAGTAGGAATCCTCACGATGGGTCCTCCACGTGCAGGTGAGATTATCCGTCAGGGACTTTATCGTGGCGCTGATACTGGTTGGTTGCTTACCGACCGTCTCTTCGCTGGTGCTGATACCCTCGCTACTTCTTATGCTTTGGCTACTGCCATCAAGAAGATTGGCGACGTAGACATCGTGATTGGTGGTCGCCAGGCTATCGATGGTGATACCGCTCAGGTAGGTCCTCAGGTAGCTCAGAAGCTGGGCCTGAATCAGGTAACATACGCTGAGGAGGTACTCTCAGTGAAGGATGGTAAGGCTACCATCAAGCGTGTCATCGACGGTGGTGTAGAGACTGTAGAGGCTCCTCTGCCAGTTGTAATCACCGTTAACGGAAGCGCTGCTCCTTGTCGCCCCCAGAATGCTAAGCTGGTGATGAAGTACAAGCGCGCTACCTGTCCTATGGAGCGTCCTGCTGAGGGCACTGCCTACGACTATCTGTACGACGAGCGCCCTGAGCTCACACTGAACCAGTGGTCTGTTGCCGATGTGGATGGCGATGTCAACCAGTGCGGTCTGAGTGGCTCACCTACCAAGGTTAAGGCCATCAAGAACATCGTGTTCCAGGCTAAGGAGTCGAAGACTTTGACGGCTTCTGATGCTGATATCGAGGGTATGATCAAAGAATTGTTGGAAGAGAAAATCATTGGATAATTGAGATATGAATAACGTTTTTGTATATTGCGAAATTGAAGGTACTCAGGTACAGGAAGTATCTCAGGAGCTGCTGACCAAGGGTCGCAAGCTCGCCAATGAACTGAACGTAGAGCTGCACGCCATTGTTGCCGGTACCGGTATTTCTGGTAAGGTTGAGGATCAGATTCTGCCTTACGGTGTTGACAAGCTGTTTGTTTTCGACGCTAAGGACCTGTTCCCCTATACCTCAGCTCCCCACACTGATATTCTGGTGAACCTCTTCAAGGAGGAGCAGCCACAGATCTGCCTGATGGGTGCTACCGTTATCGGTCGTGACCTCGGTCCACGTGTATCGTCATCACTGACCTCAGGTCTGACTGCTGACTGCACAGAGCTGGAGATTGGTCCTTTCGAGGATAAGAAGAACAACAAGACATACGAGAATCTGCTTTATCAGATTCGTCCTGCTTTCGGTGGTAACATCGTCGCTACCATCGTGAACCCCGACCACCGTCCACAGATGGCTACTGTACGCTCTGGCGTTATGCAGAAGGCTCTCTACGAGGGTAAGGCTAAGGGTGAGGTCGTTTACCCCGAGGTTTCTAAGTATGTCAGCCCCGAGGCTTTCGTAGTAAAGGTGCTCGACCACCACGTTGAGGCTGCTAAGCACAACCTGAAGGGTGCACCTATCGTTGTTGCTGGTGGTTACGGTATGGGCTCGAAGGAGAATTTTGACATGCTGTTCCAGTTGGCCAAAGTGCTTCATGGTGAGGTTGGCGGTTCTCGTGCTGCCGTAGATGCCGGCTGGCTCGACCACGACCGTCAGATTGGTCAGACAGGTGTCACCGTTCATCCGAAGGTGTACATCGCCTGCGGTATCTCTGGACAGATTCAGCACATCGCTGGTATGCAGGACTCTGGCATCATCATCAGCGTGAACAGCGACCCCGATGCGCCCATCAACAAGATTGCTGACTACGTCATCGTTGGCACTGTTGAGGAAGTCGTTCCCAAGCTCATTAAGTATTACAAGCAAAATTCGAAATAACAATGGCAAACTATTATAGCGATCATCCTGAGATCGGGTTCTACTTGAACCACCCCCTGATGGCTCGAATCGTTGAGCTGAAAGAAAAGGGTTTCGCTGATGCGAAAGAATATGACTATGCCCCTGTTGACCTGGGCGATGCCATCGAGAACTACAAGCAGATTCTCGACATCACTGGCGACGTGGCTGCCAATATCATTGAGCCAAACTCTGAGAGCGTCGATCTCGAAGGTCCACACCTCGAGAACGGCCGTATGATTTACGCCTCTAAGACTTACGAGAACCTCGACGCCACCCGTAAGGCTGGTCTGTGGGGTGTATCAATGCCTCGCCGTTACGGCGGCTTGAACCTGCCTAACGCCGTGTTCTCTATGCTCTCTGAGATGATTTCAGCTGCTGATGCTGGTTTCCAGAACATCTGGAGCCTGCAGAGCTGTATCGACACGCTGTACGAGTTCGGTTCAGAGGAGCAGCGCCAGAAGTACATCCCACGCGTTTGCGCTGGTGAGGGTATGTCTATGGACCTGACCGAGCCTGATGCTGGTTCTGACCTGCAGCGCGTCATGCTGAAGGCTACCTTCGACGAGAAGGAGAACTGCTGGCGTCTGAACGGTGTGAAGCGCTTCATCACCAACGGTGATAGCGACATCCACCTCGTGCTGGCTCGTTCTGAGGAGGGCACTAAGGACGGACGTGGTCTGTCAATGTTCATCTATGACAAGCGCCAGGGTGGTGTTGATGTTCGTCACATCGAGCACAAGTTGGGTATCCATGGTTCACCCACCTGTGAGCTGACCTATAAGAACGCAAAGGCAGAGCTCTGCGGAAGCACCCGTCTGGGTCTGATCAAGTATGTGATGGCGCTGATGAACGGTGCTCGTCTGGGTATCGCTGCACAGTCAGTAGGTGTTGAGCAGGAGGCTTACAACGAGGGTCTGGCTTACGCTAAGGAGCGTCAGCAGTTCGGTGACAAGATCATCAACTTCCCCGCTGTTTACGATATGCTCTCTCGCATGAAGGCCAAGCTCGACGCCGGTCGCTCACTGCTGTACGAGACAGCCGCTTACGTTGACATCTACAAGTGTCTGGAGGATATCGAGCGCGACCGCAAGCTGACACCCGAAGAGAAACAGGAACTGAAGAAGTACCAGCGCTTGGCTGATGCCTTCACCCCGCTGGCCAAGGGTATGAACTCCGAGTACGCCAACCAGAATGCCTACGACGCCATCTCGATTCACGGTGGTTCTGGCTTCATCATGGAGTACAAGAGCCAGCGCCTGTTCCGCGACGCACGTATCTTCTCTATTTACGAGGGTACCACCCAGCTGCAGGTTGTAGCTGCTATCCGCTACATCACCAACGGCACCATGCTCAACAACATCAAGGAAATGGCCGCTGCTCTCGAGGTTAGCGATTCTGTCGCTGCATTAAAGGCACGCGTTGAGAAGCTCATCCCCGTTTACGAGGAGGCTCTTAACAATGTTAAGGCTCTGGAGAATCAGGACGCTCAGGACTTCCTCGCTCGTCGTCTGTACGACATGACTGCCGAGCTGGTAATGAGCCTGCTCATCCTGCGCGACGCTACCAAGGCTCCTGAGCTCTTCGAGAAGAGTGCCAATGTTTACGTTCGCATGACTGAGGAGGATGTTCTCGGTAAGAGCGCTTACATCAAGGCATTCCAGGTAGAGGACTTGGCTTCATTTAAGGCCGTTGAAGAAGAAGTTGTTGAGTAATCTCAGTATACCGATATCAATAAAGGGGATACGCCTAATTTGGTGTATCCCCTTTTTCTGTATTATACTGTCATTTCCTTCCCGATATGTGCAACATTCCCAGTAAATTTTTTCTCAGAATTTTTATTTCTGCGTCAGTTTTTCCATATCCTGACGGCTGCGGGACTTGGTGACTAACCATACACCCGTGAACACCAGAATGACTGCGAGGGCGTGGGAGGGTTTCAGGATACCAAGGCCTGTCAGGACAGAAACAACGACAGAGACGATGGGCTGAACATAGTTATAGACTGACACTACCGTTGGGCGTAGCGTCTTCTGACCAATCATCGTTAGGATATATCCCAGATAAGTGCCAAAGACCACGACATAAGCCGCCTCCCACCATGTTGTAGCAGGTATTGGCCTGCTTACGACATCCTTCACATGGCCGAAGGTAAATGGTATGACAAGAAGCGTGGCCCAGAAGAACATCCACTTGTTGATGGTGAAGACGGAATAACGACGTATCAGCGGATTAAATAATGACAGGTAGAGTGCGAACGAGAACTGTGCTGCCAGACAAAGTAGGTCGCCTCGGATATCACCCACCTTGTCAGAAACTGCCGATGCAGAGGTAAGTATCAGAATCAGTGCTCCACTACAACCCATCAGCACACCCAAGGCTTTCTTGCCCGTAATCGGCTCTTTCAGAATCAGGGCCGCGAGAATCATGGCGAAGATTGGCATCGATGTGGTGACAATCGAGGCATTGATGGGCGAGGTGATACTCAGGCCGATGGTGTAACAGCACTGGTTTGTAACCAAGCCGAACACAGCGGCACCGATAAACATCAGTTTGTCTTTTGTCGGTACTTGTTCTTTCTTTACGAGGAGCGATGTCAGCCAGAAGAGGATACAGCCGCCCAGCACACGGAAGGACACCATCGTCAGTCCGTCGAGTCCGTGGGTCATCGCATCCTTGCCCAAAGGTGCCATCAGCCCCCAAAAGGCACAGGCACCAAACATCGAAAGATGGGCTATAAGTGCTTTGTTGTTTTTCATTATCGTTCGTTTTCGGCTGCAAAATTACAAATAATTTTCTATTTTTCAAGAAAAATTCGTATCTTTATAAGTAAATTCAAATTAAAAAATACAAGGGACAGATTATGACAGGTGACAGGTCCGTGTCAGGCTAGGGGCGATAGCTCCACGTGCGGAGCATCGCTGTCACCATCGGGCTTGTCCAGTCGCCCAGCAATCTGTCCGAGTGGCTGGTTTTATTCAATACAGTATACAAAAAACGGAAATAAATGAAACGCGGGCTGAAGTACTGTTACTTCAGCCCGCGTTGGTTGTTGTAGGATGTGTATTATGGAGATTACAAAGTCACACATCGAATGCCACTATCACTGCCAGTTTCAAGGCACAGGCGAAAGCCCGTCCTTCGTAGGGTGTTGCCTATCTGCCCCAGATGTCCTGAGGCGTGTCGTCGATTTCAAAATCGTCCTCTTTGTCGAGGTTGGTGCTTGTGCTGATCAGACTGCCAGTCAGCAACTGGTGATGGTGCAGCAGCTGTACTATCTGCATATCCGGCTTCAAATATGTTTTCTTCATATCCGTATCTACTTTATTTGATTACTACCTTGAACTTCGCTCGAGCTCGCTCACGCTCGATAAAGCATGAGCGAGCTCTGCTTTATTCTCACTTAATCACGACCTTTTTACCATTGTTTATGTAGATGCCATTCTGTGTGGGCTGGCCGTCGAGCTTGCGGCCGTCGAGCGAGTACCAGCCATCGGCAATGTTCCTTGTCTCAGCCGAAACGTTGATGATGCCTGTAGCATTGTCACCCTCGCCAAAGTCGATACTGAACGACGTGAGGCTGCGGGCCAGCTGGGCACCGTCGCTGCCAATCTTGAAGTAGGCGCGCTGTGCACCGATGCCGGCACCCGTGGTGGGGTAGTAGAGCTTGTTCTTACCACCTAGGAGCAAGATGCTGTTGTCAGCGGCAGTGAACGTCGTGCTGCTGTATGTGCCGATGAAGCGGACGCGGTTGTCGCCCGATATGCCGTTGTCATAGCTGCGGTCGGTCTTGTCGATAGTTACGCCGTTGAACACGGGGCTGACGATGTTGTCGCCGCTCTCCCATTTAATAATATAAGGTGTACCAGCCACAAGCGTTGTCACCTCACCACCAAAGGTCAGGTTGAGCGTCGAGCCGCTGATACTTGCAGCAGTGAGCGGACGAGCCACAGCTCCGTTGAGCGGACTGCCACTGAGAGTCACATTGAACGGCAGACACAGCGTGTTCCACGCGCCGTCCTTGTAGAGCGTGCGGGCTGCGAGGGTGACGTTGGCCACATAGCCATTGGCATTGCTGATCGTTGTGCTGTTGTCGGCGTTGTCGGCGAGGCTGATGGTGGCAGGAGCCACGTAGTATGTGCCGCCGTAGAGGATGCCGTTAGCGTATGCCTCCACCATGCCGTAGTCCTCAACGAGGTCACCGAGGTTGGCAGGAGCGGTGGCTGCGGTGTAGGCCTGCTTGGCGCCGCTGACGGTGCAGGCATTCTGTGGTGCGCCTTTCTGAGGTGTCACATAGTAGCAGTTGGTCATGGTGCCCGCCGCTTTCTGCAGGCCCATGGGGTGCATCTTGCTGATGCTGTTGTATGTGCCGTCCTCTAAGCAGTTCTCTAATGTTGGCGTACAGTCGTTGCCCCAGCCCCAGATGACACCAACGTTAGGATTGCTGCTCGAATTCATGGTGCCTTTGAAGACGCAGCCGCGAATGGTGGTGTTCGAGTCCAGGCCATGGCCGACGAAGCCGCCGGCGTAGTCGGTGCCGATGTTGAGCGTGGCCGTGACGGCGCAGCCCTCAATGAGGTTGGTGCCGTTGGCGAAGCCCACGAGTCCCGCCATGTGGTGGTGGTTGGAGGCTATGGTGCCTGCCACGGTGAGGTTACGGATGGTGGCACCGTTGATGTAGCCGAAGAGGGCCGTTCCGCTATAGTCTGTGTCGGCAATCGTGGCCGTAATAGTCTTGTTGTTGCCGAGGAAGGTGCCGCTAAATGGCTTGTTGTCGTTGTCATCGATGCGTGTACTTGCCATCGTCGTCACGCTGATGTCCTCGGTCAGCTTCACGTACTGGTCGATGAAGCTCATGCCTCCGTTGACGTAACTGGCGAAGTAGTTCCAGTCGTCCGTGCTGCTGATGAGATAGGGGTCAGCCTCAGTGCCAGAACCCTGCGTAGGCCATTCTGCCTCCACGATGATGGCCGAGCCGCTCCGGGAGGCCGTGCCCGCAGTGCCGCCCGCACCGCCGGCAGCGCGGTTGTCTATGCCGTTGTACCAGCCTAAGAGTGTATAATCTTTAAAGGATTCCTTGTCGAACACCACATTTGTCTTTTCGCTGTTTATCATCGTTTCCTCACCGTCAGCAGCGGCTGTGCCATCCGCATTAGCACCGCCCTTGCCTCCTAAGGCTCCTACCTGATAGTATGATAGACCACTAGTAGCTGCATAAACATATGTAATGCTTCCTGAGGCACCTCCACCGCCTCCGCCTCCACCGGGGCCGCCGGAGCCGATGTCGCTGGCAGCGCCGCCGAAGCCACCGGCGCCGCCGCCTCCGCCGCCACCTATAGAATAAATATCACCCATATCAACGTGATCTACGCGGCGGGTGGCAACACTGCTGCGGCTGGTGCCACTGCTGCCGTCATGACTCTTCTTCATGGGCGCTGGATAAAAATCAATAATAGATGTATTAGGTACTGGCGTAAATACAGCATTGAGACCTGCAGCGCCACCATTGCCGCCACTGCTGCCACTGCTGCCTCCATGAGCCTCTATCGTGGGCTCGGCCATCTGGTAAACATAGAGCGTGCCCATGTCGGCAGCGGTACCGCCGTTGGCACCATTGCTGCCTACATTACCTGTAACCTCTTCTGCTCCTTGTTTCCCTATTCCGCCAGCACCGCCTGCGCCGCCATCGGCACCGCGTGTGCCGATGCCTGCACCGGCACCGCCACCGCCGTCGCCGCCGCGACCGCCGTCACCAGACTTTATCCAGTTACTGTCCAATCCACTTTTTGCAACTTTGTAAGCTGCATCTCCGCCCTTCGTGCCATTGCCGCCGTTGGCAGCGTTGCCGCCCGTGGTGACGAGTTTGCCACTGCCTATGAGGTAGAGCGTGTTGCCCGCCGCCAGTTCAATGCCCGCGCCGCCGCCGGTGGGGGCGGTGGCATTGGCTCCCGTACAGGTAATGGTCTGCCCGGAGGCGATGAAGATATGCACCGTGCCCAGGATGGTCATGCCGCTGCCGCCAGCGTTGCTGTTGGTGAACGAGCGGTCGCCCGTGGCGTAATAATACGTCGTAGTGCCTGCTGCGCCAATTGTGGCCCCCTTGCGGGCCCCGAAAGGCAGCAGAGTCCATTGGCTCTTATTGGTCTGTGTCTGAAAGCAGACCATATCCCATTCGCTTTGCGAAGGCAGTTTCAGCGTCATAGTGATGGCCGACTCGCTGGTGCTGACATTGCCTAATGCGCCGCCGCTGCCGCCCGTGCCTACAGCCTGACTGCTGACATAACTGTCGTAGTTATACTGATCGGCCCCCCAACCTGGGACATTGATTTTTACTTGACCAGTTTTGATGGCATTATGGTTCATGATGCTTTCTGCACCTGCGGCAGCCCAGGTTCCATCAGCGTTCTGGCCACCCTTGCCGCCGGGAGCCTTGACTACGTAGTAACCTGGTTCTGTTGACCAGTCAAGATTACCAGAGGCACCGCCGCCACCGCCACCACCGCCGGGGCCACCGGTACCGATATTGCTGGCTGCGCCGCCGAAGCCGCCGGCACCGCCGCCACCGCCGCCAGCTACTGTGTAGTTGTAACCAGTACCGTCGTATAAAGCGCTCTTGCCTGCACCGCCGGCACTGCCGCTCTGGCTTGCTGCTGCGCCGCCCGTGACTGTCAAGTTGCCGAAGGACTGCGCCACATAGAGCTCGCCCATGGCACCTGCGGTTGCACCGGCTTGGCCAGCGGCACCACTGCCGCCACCAGCCGTACTCCATGCAGAGGTTACACTGGCAGCTCCGGCACCGCCATTGCCGCCCTGACCGCCGCGTGTGCCGATACCGGCACCGGCACCGCCGCCACCATGGCCACCGGTGCCACCTGTGCCAGACCAATCATTACTATTATCCCAATCGGCGTTGCCGCCGTTTGTGCCATCGCCGCCATTCGCCGCCTTGCCGCCCGTGGCTTTCACAGCACCCTTGCCAAGGAGGCAGAGCGAGTTGCCCTCCGTCAGTTCGATGCCGGCACCGGCACCCGTCTGTCCGCTGGCATTGGCTCCCGTGCAGGTGACGGTTACGCCAATGGGCACATAAAAATATACCGTGCCCAGGATGGTCAGGCCGCTGCCGCCAACGCTGCTGTTGGTAAAACTAAGGTTCGCGTCGGCGTAATAGTACGTTGTGGTTCCTGCGCTGCCCAGCGTCTGCCCCGTCGTGGAGCCAGCATCCAGCGCCGTCCAGTTTGCCGATGTGGTATTGGTCATGGCATAGACCTCTTCCCAGCTGGCTTGCGCCCATGCCCCCTGCACCATGGCGCAGAGCAGGGCGAGGATCAGAAATAATTGTTTGGTTCTCATATCGTATTTATTAGTTATTTATTGATTATTCGTTGACACATTGAGAATAACATCGATTAATAGCTTATCGCTGCAAATTTATATAAAAAATCTAAATCATACAAACTTTATCCCACTTTTTCCCTCATGTGCATACAAAAAACCAAAAAAATGAGTCAAAAGCGACAAAAGGCGGATGACAGGTACCAGGTGCCTGTCATATTCGCCACTTCTGTGCTCTGAAACATATTTATCGGCACCAGCCAAAAAAACGAGGAAAAATATAAAGCCCTTGGGTCTTTCGGACTCAAGGGCTTCCCTTGTAAGAGCACTTTATGATATCTTTTAACTGCATTTCTCTGCCTTTTCTTTGCTTGGTAATAGATTATTTCGTAATTTTGTGCCAGCAAAAAAGAGCGAAGGCAGTATATGGTGGAACTGGGACAATGGCGATGGCAGGAGCCGTAGTGAATGCGTGGCTTTGAACGGGATAGCTGAAGAAATCTGCAAGAATTTAGATACTCAGGAAAAATAAATCAGGAATACTGTGCTGAACTAGTCTATTTTTTTGTACCTTTGCAGCGGAAAATGCCGCGAGAGTATGATGCGGTAAGATATAAAATTATATGAAAATGAAAAAATTATTAGTATTGCTTATTTGTGGCTGGATGTTTGCAGCCTGTTCGAACAATGACACGCCTAATGAGACACCTACTGACGAGGTTGAAGCACAATTACAGAAGATGACGCTCCGTGAAAAGGTGGGACAGATGTTCTATATTCGCATAGAATCACTGGACCCGTCGATAGAGTGGACTAAATATGACGACCTGGCGAATCTCAAGAATCAGGAGATTACCATGAAGATGAGGAAAACCAACGAGCAGTATCCTGTAGGTGGAATCATCCTGTATGCATGGAACATTGAGAACGAAACGCAACTGGCCAGCATCATCTCGCAAGTGCGGTCGCTGAAGGGCAATCCGTTGCTCTGCATTGACGAAGAAGGAGGACGTGTGTCGCGCTTAGCCAACAATCCGAATTTTGACGTCAAAAAGTACGAGTCGATGGCTGCTATCGGTGCTACTGGCGACCCGAAGAACGCCTACGAGTGTGGCAATACCATCGGAACCTACCTGAAGTACTACGGCTTTGACATCGACTTTGCTCCCGTGGCTGACGTGAACACCAATCCGGACAATATCATCATTGGTCCCCGTGCCTTCAGCGACAAGCCCGAGGTAGCAGCACCTATGGTGACAAGTTATCTGCAGGGTCTGAAGGATGCCGGCATCACGGGTTGCGTGAAGCATTTCCCTGGTCATGGCGACACGTCGGACGACACACACACGGGCTATGTACAGTCGCTGAAGACCTGGGAAGAGATGAAGGATTGTGAGATGGTTACCTTCCGCGCAGGCATCCAGTGGGGCTGTCAGCTGATTATGACTGCCCATATTGCTGTGCCTAATGTCACTGGGTCTACCATACCTTCTACGATGTCCTCCGTCGTCTTGCAGGATAAGTTGCGCGGTGAGTTGGGCTATCAGAACATCATTATCACCGATGGTATGGAGATGGGGGCTATCACCAAGCACTATACCAGTGGCGAGGCTGCTGTGGGTAGCATCAAGGCTGGTGTTGACATCGTGCTTGGTCCCCGTGACTTCACGGAGGCCTTTGATGCGGTCATTGCAGCGGTGAACGATGGATATATCAGCGAGGAGCGTATCAACCAAAGTGTACGCCGAATACTGAAGTTGAAGTTGCAGCGTAAACACTAAAACGAACCCACACCCCCTCCTTTTATAGGAGGGTTTTTTTGTGCAAAATGACAAAAATGGGAAGATTGTTTGTATATGACAGGTACCTGGTACCTGTCATACTTTTTGTACGCCAATTCCTGGCATGGAGGTGATGATGTCGAAGATCTCCCTGAGCTCGTCATCAGCAGCAATGATATCCTTTATCTTTTGGTCGCATTTAGCAATGGCCTTGTTCACCTCCGTGATGAGATGCTTGCTGGTAAAGGACATGAAAGCCCTGACATCCGACTTCTCTTGTGTAAGCCGCTTTCCGTCCCTTCTAACCTGCAATGACACCCTCTGACGGACAAGGCTGTGACGATACAAGAAAATCTCTCTCAGACACGTCAGCGAGGCACTCTGAGGCTTATACGGTATCATCTTGTCGTGGTTACGCATAGCATACTCAGCGATGGCCCTAGAGTCAGCCTTATCGTTCTTTACACGCTGGAGACCTACAGAGTGCTTAATCTTGTAGGCACACTCCAGCCACATGTCGTAAGCAGAGGCATAAAGGTAGTTGCTTAGGCCTATACTGTAGCCTCCAGTATTCTCGCCACAGAAGAGCCAAGAGTCAATCGGAAAACCCTCGGATTGGGCCTTCACCCACTTAACCAGACGACGGAAGCCGGATGTTTTGTTGTCAAACACTTCGTGCGCACTAGGGGCACATTCCTTCAGTCCCTCAGCCTTAATGAGGGTTGCATCAAACTTTTCTTTGGAGAAATCGATGCCGATAAAGATTTTCTTCATACCTTTGTACCGTTAAATAATGAAGGAATTGGCCAATAGTTGTCTGGTCTTGGACTCTAAATAGGCTACAGTGCCGCTGGCATTCTATCTGGACTTTGCAACTAAAACAGGAAGGACTAAGACAGGTTATAGACTCTAGGACTGTTGTCCCTATGATAGGTTCCCTTTCCTGTCGGCCTTTTCCTCCTTTTAACAACAAAGGTAGGGAATTGGCCGGGATTAAGCAAATTCTTCACTGATAATCTATATCGAGCGCAAAATTAGAGTCCTCATTCACCTTATAGACAATAATACTTGGTCAGGAAATAGGTGCGGTCCCAGTCGAGGATCTTCCGCTGCGATTCCTTCTCGGGGTGGATGTTGAACTCGTCGAAGATCATCAGCTGTTTGTTCTCTAGGTCGTAGAGCGGCCACTCCTTGGCCTTGCCATCGGGCGACTGATCGGCGCTGAGCGACGGGTTGCCCGTCTTGGCAAACTGTACCCACATGCGGCGCATGGTCTTTGAGAAGGTGGCGTCGAAGGTCCACCCCATCTCCAAGGTTATTTCCTGATGATTAAATATTACCGGAAGCTCCAACGAATGTCCGCATCTCAACAGCGGCAAAGAAGATTCTGGGGTGAAAAAATAGGTGTACGACTTGCCGCCGCTCTTGGTCTGGTTCTCCGCCTGCCGGAACACAGGCGCAATAAACCATATCTGATCGTATAGGCGGCAGAGGGGATCGTAAACCTCTCCCTTGACATCCTTGTAGAAGCTCTCCACCAGCGCTCTCTCTTCTGCCGTCAGCCGGGTGAGACTCGTTGTCAGACGTTCATTCAGGAAGTCCATAAAGGGCTCCAGACCTGCACAGAACAAGAAATAGTTCATTTCGTCCTTGTTGCAGCCCTGCATGAAGTCAAGGTCCTTCGCTGCTCCGTTGGCGTAGGCCTCATAAGCATCCAGGGGCAGGAATTTGCCATCTCTTTCAGGGAGTACTCGCAGTCTAATCGCATCAGCAGCCTCCACCAACTTCTCAATATCGACCTTCTGAAGGTCGGCAACGGTTTTGCAACCCAATGCGCTCATCACTTCATTCGTGCAAGCAATTGCCTCTGCCTCCGACCTTGAAAAACAAACAGAACCGCTCTGTGCTATCACTCGTTGGAAATAGTTGTGAGAGCCCTCGATGAGCGGAAGCAGGGATACGCTACCTCCGCCTGCAGACTCACCGAAGATGGTCACATTATCCGGATCGCCGCCGAAGCCTGCAATGTTCTCATGCACCCACTTCAGCGCCATCATCTGGTCCATCAGTCCCAGGTTCTGCGCATCGGGATAGTCAGCACCATCGGGCAGGTGCGACAGGTGGAAGAAGCCGAAAATACCAAGCCTGTACTCGATGGAAACAAGAATGACTTCTGGATTTTCCTGTATGAAATTGTGGCCCTCATACAGCGGGTCAACCGTTCCACTCATTTCGTAAGCTCCACCGTGAATCCATACCATGACTGGCTTCGTGGCGGCAGACGAGCCTTCAGCCTTCCAGATGTTCAGGCACAGGCAGTCCTCGCCCTGAACGTAAAGGGAGGCCTTTTCGCTGGGTTCCTCCCTCTGATAGGGACTTTTCGCATTATAATAAGCCTCGTACACACTCTCATCTGCAACATAGTCCACTGGCGCCTTCCAGCGCAGTTCGCCCACGGGCTGCTGGCCCACGAACGGGATTCCCTTGTAAGCAACGATGCCTCCTGACCTTTTCCCCACAAAGGTGCCGTTGATGCACTTCACGGCCAGCGACTTGTCGTAGTTGCCGTCGGTAATCTTTTTGTTCTCGCCGTACAAGGCTTGCAGCTGCGCCCTTTTCTCAGCAAGCGGATCGTTCTCCGTAACAGGGTTATCGGTGGTGTCGGAGCATGAAGTGAACACCATTGTTACGTTGCATATGATAAGGATGGCGGCCAGCACCCAGTTCTTGTTAAACAAGTGACCAAAGGTCGGGCGCAGAATCTTTCTCATTTTTATTGTTAATATTAAAATTGTTTTATTCCTTATTCCTTTGTTATGATTTCGTCTTAGCGGCCCCAGAAGCCGTCGCCGGCAGGGGGGTCTTCGATGGTGAAATCGTCGCCGTCGCCGAGGCCGGTGTCGACGGAATCGAGAGGACTGCCAGCCAGCAACTGGTGCTGATGCTGCAGTTCCACCACTTTCATCGTGGGCTTCATATACTCTCTTTTCATTGCTTTGCTCTCCATTTACTTTACGATTACTTTTTTACCGTTTACGATGTACAGGCCCTTCGCGGTGGGCTTGCCGTCGAGCTTGCGGCCGTCGAGGGTAAACCACGCATCAGAATTCGTGTCATTCGTGTCATTCGTGGTCGAAATAATTCCCGTGGCCTCGTCGTCGCCGAAGTCGATGTTGAATCCGGTCAGTCGTGGAGCCGCTGCACCGTCTTCACCAATCTTGAAGTAGGCGCGGCAGGAGCCGATGCCGGCACCCGTAGTGGGGTAGTAGAGCTTGTTCTTACCACCTAGGAGCAAGATGCTCTTATCCTCGCTGTCAAACGCAGTACTCTTGTAGGTGCCCACGAAGCGGACGCGGTTGTCGCCCGATATGCCGTTGTCATAGCTGCGGTCGGTCTTGTCGATAGTTACGCCGCTGAACACGGGATTAGCGATGTTGTGCTCGTTATCGTCCACATAGTCGTCGGCCTTTGTCCACTTAATAATATAAGGTGTGCCGGCCTTAAGCGTCGTCACGGCGTCGCCGAAGGTGAGCGTGAGCGTCGAGCCGCTGATGCTGGCTTCGGTCAAGCTACGGGCAGTTGCTCCGTTGAGCGGACTGCCGCTGAGAGTCACATTGAACGGCAGACAGAGCGTGTTCCATTTGCCGTCCTTGTAGAGCGTGCGGCCCTGCAGCGTCACATTGGCTAAAAAGCCGTCAGCCGTATTGATGGTCGTGCTGTTGTCGGCGTTGTCAGCCAGGCTGATGATGGCGGGTGCCACGTTGTACGTGCCGCTGACGCTGGCTGCGCCTACGCCGTTACTACCATTGCCGCCCGCAGCGCGGTTGTCGCCGCCATCTAGCCAGCCCCAGTTTTCAAAAGCTCTATCTTCCGGATATTTTCGGGCCAAGAGATTTTTGTTATCGCTCTCCATCACCGTGCTTTCACCTGCGCCAGCGAGGGTTCCATCTACATTAGTACCTGGACTACCTCCTAAGGCTCCTACATGGTAGAAAACAGTCATAAGACTTACTTTAATGCTTCCTGAGGCACCGCCTCCGCCACCGCCGCCGCCGGGACCGCCGGTACCGATGTCGCTGGCTGCGCCGCCGAAGCCGCCGCCGCCACCGCCTCCTCCGCCACCTATGGACCATGAGCTCGTCATTGCGCTGGGGGTTCCAATATCACGCTGATATAAATATAAAGCGTGGCGACCTCCGTTGCCACCATTGTCGCTGGCTGTGCCACCGCTGCCACCATGAAACTCCGTCGTAGGGGCAGGCAACTGGTAAATATAGAGCGTGCCCATCTCAGCAGCGGTGCTGCCGCTGGCACCGTTACCACCGACATTGCCTGTCAGCAAAAAACCATCAAATAAATTCAATTTATTGCCGGCACCGCCTGTACCACCGGCACCTCCTGCACCGCCGCATGTACCGATGCCAGCACCGGCACCGCCGCCTCCGTCACCGCCTTTGCCGCCTGCGCCACGCTGTATCCAGTTGTCCACACTGAAATCAGCATCACCGCCTGCACCGCCATTGCCGCCGTTGGCAGCGTTGCCGCCCGTGGCGACGAGTCTGCCACTGCCGATGAGGTAGAGCGTGTTGCCCGCCGCCAGTTCAATGCCCGCGCCGCCGCCGGTGGGGGCGGTGGCATTGGCTCCCGTGCAGGTAATCTGATTGCCGGAGGGGATGAAGATATGCACCGTGCCCAAGATGGTCAGGCCGCTGCCGCCGGCGTTGCTGTTGGTGAACGAGCCGTCGCCCGTGGCGAAATAATACGTCGTAGTACCTGCTGCGCCAATTGTGGCCCCCTTGCGGGCCATGAGAGGCAGGGCCGTCCATTGGCTCTTGCTGGTATTCGTCTGCTGACAGACCATATCCCATTCGCCTTGCGCAGGCATTTTTAAATTGAAGGTGACAGCCTGCTCGCTGGTGCTGACATTGCCTAATGCGCCGCCGCTGCCGCCCGTGCCTACAGCCTGACTGCTGACATAACTGTCGTAGTTATACTGATCATACTCCCAACCTGAGCCATTGGTTACGACTTGACCATTTTTGAGGCCATCATGATTCATGATGCTTTCTCCGCCTGCGGCAGCCCAGGTTCCGTTAGCGTTCTGGCCGCCGCTGCCGCCAGGAGCCTTGACAACGTAGTAACCAGAGGATGCCCAGTCAAGGTTGCTGGAGGCACCGCCTCCACCGCCACCACCGCCGGGGCCACCGGTACCGATGCCCGTGGCTGCGCCGCCGAAGCCGCCACCGCCGCCGCCACCGCCGCCGGCTGCACTATAGTTGTAAGTTCCGTCGTATAAATAGCCCTTGCCTGCACTGCCGGCACTGCCGCTCTGGCTTGCTGCTGCGCCGCCCGTGGCTGTCAAGTTGCCGAAGGACTGCGCCACATAGAGCTCGCCCATGGCACCTGCGGTTGCACCGGCTTGGCCAGCGGCACCACTGCTGCCACCAGCCGTACTCCATGCAGAGGTTACACTGGCAGCTCCGGCACCGCCATTGCCGCCCTGACCGCCGCGTGTGCCGATGCCGGCACCGGCACCGCCGCCACCATGGCCACCGGTGCCACCTGTGCCAGACCAATAATTACTATTATCCCAATTGGCGTTACTGCCATTGGTGCCATCGCCGCCATTTGCCGCCTTGCCGCCCGTGGCGTTCACTTCGCCCTGGCCAAGGAGGAAGAGAGAATTGCCCTCCGTCAGCTCGATGCCGGCACCGGCACCCGTCTGACCGTCGGCATTAGCTCCCGTGCAGGTGACGGAAAAGCTATACGGCATATAGATATATACCGTGCCCAGGATGGTTAGAGCGCTGCCGCCTGGTGTATGGTTGCCGTAATAGATGTGTTTGCTGGCGTAGTAGTACGTCGTAGCACCTGCCGTGCCAATCGTCGCGCCCGCCGTGGTGCCTTCGGGCAAGGCCGTCCAGTTTGCCGATGTGGTATTGGTCATAGCATAGACCTCATCCCAACTGGCTTGCGCCCACGCTCCCTGCACTATCGCGCAGAGCAGGGCGAGCGTCAGAAATAATTGTTTGGTTCTCATATCGTATTTATTAGTTATTTATTGATTATTCGTTGACACTAAAAACGATGCGACCCCCTCGCTTCATAGCGAGAAAAGCCGTATATTTATTTACACGCGCGGTCGCGTATGTTAATTTTAGCTCCCGTAAAATTGTCATAAGGTGTAATATTGAAAATAACATCGATTAATAGCTTATCGCTGCAAATTTATATAAAAAATCTAAATCATACAAACTTTATCCAACTTTTTTCCTCGTATGCATACAAAAAATAACAAATAAAATAATGAGTCGGAAGCGACAAAAGGCGGATTTCCTACTTTTTTTTTGAAATATACAGCTGATACAGGTACGAGAACAGCTAAGCCAGCGCTGGCTTAGCTGTAGCCATGTCTGTATTAGTTGTAGCCAGCTCTGTATCAGTTGTATTATTTCGGATTTCTGCGACTAGGGGGAACTTTTTGAGAGGAGACCTAACAACCTCACATAAAATACTTAAACCGCTGATTTTCATTATGTTGACATGTTAGGTCTATTTCGTAGACCTAACATCAAACCTAACATGATACCTAACATACAAGGTAATCCGCATTGACGACGTTAGGTCTGACGTTAGGTCTCGTGTTAGGTCTGGCAATCAGACCTAACGTCGTTTAAGTCCTTTGTACAAAGGCGTTCCGGCCAATTATGTTAGGTTGTTAGGTCTACTTTGTTTTGGGGGTTAGACCTTGGGTTCCTTAACTTCCTTGCCGCGGCAGAAGCGGTGGAGAATCTGGCGGTCGTCGCCGACATAGATGAAACGCTCCAGGCGGTGTACCAGCGAGTATTCGGCAGGGTAGAGAACGGCATCGTCGATGACGAGGGCGTCGAACTCGTAGCCAGGCTCGAAGCTGCCCACCTTGCCAAAGAAGGAACCTGCGGACTTGGTGGCAATCCAGAAGATTTCGGGCAGGGTGAGGAAGGCCTTGCTCTTGTCAAGCTGATAGTGCATTTTGCTGACCTGGATGGCATAAACCAGCATGCGGAACATGTTGAGGTCGTGGCCTCCGCTGATGTCGCTGCCCAGACCGATGGGGAGTCCTTCGTCGAGGAAGGTGCGGATGGGTGCCAGACCTGACGAGAGGTTGAAGTTGGACGTGGGACAGTGGGCGACCATCACCTTGTTCTTCTTCATCAGTTCCAGCTCGCTGCCGTCAGTCCATACGCAGTGGGCCATGATGGTGGGCGTCTGTCCGAAGAGTCCGTAGCGGTTGTAGGCATCGCCATAGCTGGTGCTCTCCTTCTCCAGTTCTGCCACCCACGCAATCTCGGAGGTGTTCTCTGACAGGTGCGACTGTACGGGCAACTGGTACTTGTTGGCCAGTTCGCCACAGGCCTTCAGCAACTGGGGCGTACAGGACGGCACAAAGCGGGGAGTGATAATGGGACGAACGAGGGCGTTATTATCGCCGAATTCGGCGATGAGTTGTTCTTGGCCTGCGATGTAGGCGTCGACATCTTCGCTGAGGGTGTCAGGACAGTTGCGGTTCATAGCTACCTTGCCCACCATTGCGCCCATGCCGGCCTCTTGGTAGAGCTGCATGAGTACGCGGGTGCTGTCGGTATGCATGGTGCTGAAGACGACGCTACGCATGGTGCCAAAGAGCCACTGGGTATGCAGGAAGCGGCGATACATGCGCTCAGCATACTGGACGTCGGCATACTTCGACTCCTCAGGGAAGGTGTAGTTCTGTAGCCACGGGAGGAGTTCCAAGTCCATAGCCACACCTTGGTTGTGAACCTGTGGGGCATGAACGTGCATATCGTTCATGGCGGGAATGAGCAGTTTGTCACCAAAATCGATAACTTCTGCACCCTCGCATCCTAAGTCTTTCAGATTGTTGGCAACACCCAGAACAATGCTATTCTCAACTGCGATATAGCCATTTTCAAAGACCTCAAAACGGTCCTTCTCTTTCGTAAAGAGGATATGTGCTTTATATACCTTTTTCATAGTGTATAGATTTGATTTGTTAGTTATTGGCTACAAAGATACAAAAAAAAATGGGAATTATTAGGTTTTTCGGATTTTTTTCGTACTTTTGCAAGTAGTTAATCAAATCAAGAGGTCATATGGAAAACATGAAAGGACACATTGTGGATGTGGTTCGTCGCGAGATATTCGATGGCGAGCTGGTAATCGAGGGTGAGAAAATCGTCGAGGTGAGACGCTGCAAACTGCCCGCAAATGAGAAACCGTGGTCATACATCATGCCTGGTTTCATTGATGGTCATGTGCACATCGAGAGTAGTATGATGGTGCCACACAAGTTTGCCCGTATCGCCATGAGTCACGGAACGATTGGTGTCATTGCCGACCCCCACGAGATTGGTAACGTGCTGGGTGTGGAGGGTGTTGACTACATGATTCGCTCTGGTCAGGAGGCTTGCTTCAACTTCCTGTTCGGCGCTCCCAGCTGTGTGCCTGCTGTAGGTGGAGACATAGAGACCTGTGGCAAGGTCATCGACGTGAAAGACACGGAGGCACTGATGGCCCGCGAGGATATCGGCTTCCTGGGCGAGATGATGAACTATCCTGGTGTGTTGGGTGGTGACAAGGACGTGATGGCAAAAATACAAGCGGCACTGCGCAATGGCAAACCTGTCGATGGTCATGCCCCTGGACTGACAGGACAACAGCGCGACAGATATGCAGCGGCTGGCATCACCACCGACCATGAGTGCTCGACACTGGACGAGGGCCGTTCGTGCATCAAGGCTGGCATGAAGGTTATCATCCGCGAGGGTAGTGCCGCCAAGGACTACAAATTGCTCAGTCCACTTATCAAGGAGAGTCCCAACATGGTGATGTTCTGTACGGACGACTGTCATCCCGATGACTTCGTGCGTGGACATATCAACCTCATTGTGAAGCGTGCCCTGGCTGATGGATACAGTCTGTGGGATGTGCTGCAGGCCGCCAGCGTGAATGCGCAGAAGCACTATAACCAGCAATGGGGACTGTTGCAGGTAGGCGACCCTGCCACGTTTATCACGGTAGATAACGTCACTCCGCACTTCCGTGTGGAGAGCACATGGATTCGTGGAGAAGAGATGTTCAACTACAATTCCAGCCTGCCTTCAAAACACGGCGGAATGGATGATTATATCCTGGATATGGAGTTCCCCAACAATTTCGTGGCAACACCTATCACCGTTGCAGACATTGATATTAACCTCAAACCCGGCGATACCGTACACATTATCCATGCTTCGGATGGTAGTTTGCTGACACGGCACGATGCGGTGGAACTGACGGGTAATCCCTTGTTCGACTCGCACTATCCCTGGACGGAGGTACAGAAGATAGTGGTTTATAACCGCTATGTGCCTAACGCCAAGCCTGTGGTAGGACTGGTGCGCGGATTCGACATCAAGGAAGGTGCCATTGCGGGTTCGGTGGCTCACGACTGTCATAATATCGTGGCTATCGGTTCCAGCGACGAGTATATCGTAAGAGCCATCAACCGTATCGTCGAGATGCGTGGCGGACAGGTGGTGGTGGCTCCTGAGGAGATGATGGACATTGCTTTGCCCATTGCTGGACTGATGTCGCCCGTGAGTGGTCACGAAGTTGCTTTCCGTACACTGTGCATCCAGGAGAAGGTGAGGGAGATTGGTTGTCAGATGAAGTCGCCATTCATCACGATGGCGTTCATGTGTCTGCCCGTTATTCCTGACATCAAGATTACGGACCGTCACCTGATGGATACGAAGACGTTCAGCGCGATATATTAAAGATGAAAGTTGAAATGTTAAACATTAAAGATTAATACTATGAATTCGGATGTTTTATATCACATTTTAGGATGGTTAGGCAGCATCGGCCTTATCTTAGGTTATCTGCCACAGGCTATTCAGACCATCCGTACCCGTCAGACTGATGGTATTTCTCTGCCAGGCTTCATCATGATGTCTGTAGGCAGCTTCTGTTTTATGTGTCAGGGTTTGATGTTGTGCATTCAACAAGGCATTGGGGTTGGTATCTTCTTTTTCATTACCAACTTCATCACAGCCACTTGTGCTGCCATCATCTTCTGTATAAAAATGAGGAACGACCACTTTAAGAAGAAATGATACTTATCTCTAACGACGACGGATATCAAGCAAAAGGAATCAATTTCCTAATTAACATTGTTAAGGACTACGGTGACGTTCTGGTGTGTGCACCAGAGGGTCCCCGTAGTGGCTTTTCCTGTGCCTTCTCGGCAACGACACCCCTTACGTTGACACATTGCCATCATGAGGAGGGCGTGGACATCTGGTCGTGCAACGGCACACCCGTAGATTGCGTGAAGATGGCGCTGGCAGAGCTCTGTCCGCAAAAGCCCGATTTGGTTATCGGTGGCATCAATCATGGCGATAACGCATCGGTAAATACCCACTATTCTGGTACGATGGGTGTCACGATGGAGGGGTGCATGAAGTATATCCCATCTGTGGCCTTCTCACTCTGTGACTATCGTGCCGACGCTGATTTCCGTCCGTTGGAGCCATATATTCGTGACATCGTGCAGCGAGTGTTGCACGACGGACTGCCTACGGGGGTCTGCCTGAATGTCAACTTCCCCAAGACACCAGCGTTCAAGGGCGTCAAGCTCTGTAGGATGTCTATGGGAACATGGGAAAGCGAGGTCAGCAAGTGTCACCATCCACGTGGCTATGACTACTGGTGGATGATGGGACACTATGTTAATGATGAGCCAGAGGCAACGGATACCGACCGCTGGGCATTGGACAATGCCTATGTGGCAATTACACCTACGCGCATCGACGTGACGGCCCATGAGGCCTTCGAAAAGTTGAAGGAGTTTGAGAAGTTATAATGTTCAACGTTCAATGAAGTATTACCTGATAGCGGGAGAGGCTAGTGGCGACTTGCATGCGTCGCACCTGATGAAGGAACTGAAACGGCAGGATGCTGATGCACAGTTCCGCTTCTTTGGTGGCGACATGATGGCGACGGTGGGGGGCACACGTGTCAAGCACTATCGTGAACTGGCGTATATGGGTTTTATTCCCGTCTTGCTGCATCTGCCTACCATTCTGAAGAATATGCGCACGTGCAAGCAGGATATCACGGAGTGGAAACCTGACGTGGTGATTCTCGTCGACTATCCTGGCTTCAACCTCAAGATAGCTGAGTATGTGAAAGCAAATGCTATCTGTCCTGTATATTATTACATATCTCCAAAGATATGGGCGTGGAAGGAGTATCGTATCAAGAACATCAAACGCGATGTGGATGAGCTATTCTCTATCCTGCCTTTCGAGGTGGAGTTCTTTGAAGAGAAACATCACTATCCGATACACTATGTGGGCAATCCCACGGCGAGTGAGGTAAGGGAATGGAGAACAAACTACGCCCCTCCCTCACAGGGAGGGGATGGGGGAGAGTCTCCTATTATTGCACTATTAGCTGGTTCGCGTAAGCAGGAAATCAATGAGAACCTGCCAGCAATGATTGAGGCTACGCGCCACCTGGAAGACCGTTATGATTTGGTGCTGGCAGGAGCACCAGGTATTGAGTCGTCCTATTACAAAACCTTCCTGAAAGGTAGTGCCGTTCGACTTGTAAAGAACGAGACTTTTGCCCTGTTGTCAAAGGCTACGGCAGCACTGGTGACCAGTGGTACGGCAACGCTGGAAACCTGTATGTTCCGTGTGCCGCAGGTGGTCTGCTACAGGACACCTATGCCCCGTCTATTTGGTTTTCTGAAGCGTTATTTCCTCAAAGTACCTTACGTGTCATTGGTCAACCTGATAGCTCATCGTGAGGTCGTCAAGGAACTGGTGGCCAACACGTTCAGCGTGGATAATATCCGAACAGAACTGGAGGCTATATTGCCTGGTGGCAACAAACGCGAGACGATGCTTGACGATTACGAAGAAATACACAGACTGCTGGGCGAGAGCGATGCTCCAGAGAAAGCAGCCTCATTAATCATTAATTTTTTGAATAAATGAAGAAATTTTTTACGCTATTGATGCTGGCATGTGGTATGACGGTCAGCGCACAGAACATTCAACTGCACTACGATTTCGGTCGTAACATCTACACTGGCGAGGAAGCTGGTCGCCAGAAAGTTACCATCACCCTCGAACAGTTCAAGGCTGACCAGTGGGGTCAGTGGTATTACTTTGTGGATTTTGACCTGTCGAGACACTTTGTTGAGAGTGCCTATACGGAAATCTCGCGTGAGATTAAGCTGGGCAAGGAGTCACCCTTTTCTGCTCATGTAGAGTACGACGGAGGCCTGAGCCGTTCAGCCAGTTTCCAGCAGGCAGGTCTTATCGGTGCCGCCTACAATGGTCATACGGATGATTTCTCGAAGACATGGTCTGTACAGTTGTTGTATAAGCAGTTCTTTAAGAGTTACGAAGACACTCACTCCTATGCCAGTGCCCAGCTGACGGGTGTGTGGGGACTGAACTTCCTGAACAACAAACTGCGTTTCTCTGGATTCATTGATTTCTGGCGTGGTGAGAAGGCTAATGGTCATGGTTGTCTAGTTATCCTCTCCGAGCCCCAGTTGTGGTACAACTTTACTGAGCATTTCAGCGTAGGTACGGAGTGGGAGTTCTCTAACAACTTCGTATATAATTCAGATCCAGAGAGCTCGAAGACCTTCTTCTGGAATCCCACGCTGGCCGTGAAGTGGAATTTCTAAAATACCATGTAGCGACCGCTCTGTTGCATGAACACTGCTTCATGGGCGGCTTGCTGACAGATGGCAGCCTCTTCGGTACTGATAGTTGCAGGCCAATAGCGGTTGCCATCTATTATTCTGCCCGTCAACACCTCGCACCACGTGCAGGCAGCTGTATAGCGACCAAGGGCGTATGACAGGTGGAAACCATCGCGGTTGAGAATATCTCCCAGACGGTAGCGCGCCAGTTGGATGGCTATACCACTGGGGATGATGCGACTGAAACCGCCTACGGCAGGCAACACGTTCTGCATAGTGCTAACAATGGCGCTGTACATCTTGCGCTGGTCGTAGTCGTAGGGCGCAAAGCGGTCTTGGGTAAAGTCCTCGGCATAAGCCCACGTCATGTGCCACATGAACTGCACATGCAGGTTGGTGGTATAACTCTGGATGAGGCGCTTCAGTTGTGCCAAGTTGCTATAGCTACTGCTGACACCCGATAGTTGACTGGCTTGCTGCAGGGTGATGATGTCCCATTGCTCGTCGCGGATGATGGATTGCAGAGTGGCCTTGCGACGTACGGCTTTCACACCACCCACAACCTTGCGATAGATATAGGCAGGTTTCTCGTTCAGCAGGTTGTCGTAGTGGGTATCAATGGAACAACCACCGATATAGGCATTGCCGATAATCAGCGAATCGCCCTGTGCTGCAGCGAGCTCATAAAGATACTGCTCGACAGCATCTTGTGAGAAACTGTTGCCAACAGCTAAAACCTTGATAACCTTGGCAGATAAGGGTAAAAAGGTAAAAAGGTATAAAAGTAAAAATACTGCGCTCTTTTTCATCTTACATCTAACATCTTCCAATATACATTATCCATTCTTACATCTCTTCTTTCTTCGCCGCTTTGCGCAGTTTGCGGAGCGCGGTGTCGCGCACCTGGCGCACACGCTCACGCTTCAGCCCCATCGTCTCTGCTATCTCAGCCATCGTTTGACGCTCGTAGCCGTTACCGTAGTAGAGGTTAATGACGCGCTGTTCGCGTTCGTTGAGTACGTTCAGACACTTCAGCAGGTCGTCCGTTAGCGTGATTTCTTCTACGGTAGCGTCCGCCTGCAAGGCATTCTTGTCCTCCAGCACATTGAGCAATGTGAAGTTGTTTCGACTGCCAATGGGGAGTGACTCGTCAGTGGAGCGTACGTTTATGTCGTTCTCCAACTTACCGATGGCCGTCTCTATAGCACGACGGATATAGGGGGCGGCAAAAGTGACGAAGGGCTTTCCTCTGGAGGCATCATACTTTTCTGCTGCCTTCATCAGTCCGATGGCACCCTCGCTAATGAGGTCATCAGTTGACAAGATCTCGCTCTTATACTGGCGGGCTAGCGTGATAGCATAGCCCATATTCAGGGTGACTAGTTTCTCTTGTTCGTTAGTCATTTGTTATATTTCTGTAATAGTTCTTTTACCAGTTTTCCATATATCTTGATGACGTCGTCTGGCCAAGGACCTGTGGCAGTGGCACGAGGTAGCAGCATGGAGCAGCTCTCGTTCTTGTCACTCACTGACCAACATACCCAACTGATGCCCAGACGTTCACACATCTGAATCCACTTCTCTTCCGACTCTAGATCAATCTTACCATCACCAGAAGCCTCTGTTGCACCACTCTCGGAGATGAAGACGGGGATGCCTTTTTTGACAGCTGCTTCTGTACGCTTTCGTAGGGAATCGCCATGCGTGGCAGCATAGAAGTGGACGGTGTACATCACGTTGTTGAAACCCTGTAGGGGACTATCGGCAACCAGATGGATGTCTTGGTCCCAGTGAGGACAACCAACGAGCACAACATTGTCAGGGTCGTACTTACGTATCTCACCAATCACCTCTGTGGCATATTTCTTTAGACTGGCCCAACTGTCTTCCACGGGCTCGTTGTATATCTCGTAGATGACATGTGGATATTTGCCGTATTTTTGAGCCATGCGTCCGAAAAACTCCTTAGCTTCGGCAGTCTTCGTCAGGTGGGAGTGCCAGTCGATGATTATATAGATGTTCTGTTTGATGGCAGCTTCGATGACGGGTGTCATACACTGCATGGCGAACTCAGGATTTTCCAGGTAGTTGTCTTCTATCATGATCCCCATAGCTGCACGGATTACCGAGCAGTTCCAGTCTTGCTTCAGTGTCTGCACGACCTTCTTGTTATAGAAGCGTGGCCAGAGGTTGTGCCAGCCCAGACTGACACCACGCAGAATGACGGGCTCTCCCTGCTGGTCGCAGAGCTGTGCACCCTTCACTTGCAGTTGTCCGTACTGCTTGACAGGGTCAGTGGCATGTGCAGAGCATACACATAGACAGGATAGGATGATAGTCAACAGCTTTTTCATTGTTCGCGGATTCGGTTAATTTGTGAAAATCTTGGTTAGAAAAGCGATATGGTGTACAGATAGATGACAGCGGCGGGAATAGCGAGCAGTGAGGAGTCGAAGCGGTCGAGCATTCCTCCGTGTCCTGGCAGGATGTTACCACTGTCCTTGATGCCCAAAGTGCGCTTGAAGAGGCTTTCTACCAGGTCGCCCCACGTGCCGAACACTACGACAACGAGTCCCAGCCCCAACCATACGGGCATAGCCAGCATCTGGTCTGTGTCTAGGAAGTAGCTGATGGCATAGGCTGCAGCCAGCACGAAGACAGCACCACCAATGCTTCCCTCCCACGACTTTCCTGGAGAGATGCGTGGGAACAGCTTGTGGCGACCCAGCAACGAGCCCACACAGTAGGCGCCGGAGTCGTTGACCCACAGGAAAATAAAGATGCTCAGGGGCAACAGGGTATTAAAGGCCACATATCCCTCACTGGTAGCATTGAACGCCAGCACGTTGATGAGCGAGAAGGGTAGGGCTATATACATCTGTGCCAGCATGGTGTAGGCCCAGTCTTGTATGGGGTCTTTTTGCTTGAGGTAGAGTTCGGCCACCAGCAGATAGACGATAGTGACCAGATAAGGGATGAACACCACGCTCTTGGCAATGCCTGCATACATATCGCTGCAGTAGTAGGTCATGGCATAGAAGAAGTAGACGCCAGCAACTGTGGAAATGAAACGATTGACGGTAACATCTTCACGTTCGTTGACGAGTCCAGTGAATTCCCATACTGTCAGACCAGTAATGATGCTGAATAGCAGCACCATCGCCTCTGGACGGAGGAAACAGCTGACAATGGCGGCAACAAAGATGATGCCTGTGATGGTACGGATAATAAAGTTCTTCATAGGTTTACTTTTCACTATTGTCCTTAACTTCTTTAACTTCCTTATCTTCTTCCTTTTGTTTGGCTTCCAACTCCAACTGCTTGCCACGCTCCTCAGCCATACGCTCGGCATCGGCACGCATCTGGGCTTCCAGCAGTTCCTCAGAGCGGCTGATCCAAGGACGCTTACCGAAGATTTTCTCTACGTCGTCGGCGAAGATGACTTCACGCTCTACCAACAGCTGGGCCAGCTGGGCGTGACCGTCCTTGTGCTCCGTCAGTATCTGCTTGGCACGCTCATACTGCTCGTTAACCATCTTCAGCACCTCGTCATCCATAATCTTGGCTGTAGTCTCAGAGTAAGGACGTTGGAACTGGTATTCTTGGTTGTTATAGTAGCACAGGTTGGGCAACTTATCGCTCATACCGGCAAAAGCTATCATACCATAAGCCTGCTTGGTGGTACGTTCCAGGTCGTTCATAGCACCTGTAGAGATGCTGCCGATAAACAGTTCCTCGGCAGCGCGACCGCCTAACAGCGAACACATCTCGTCGAGCATAGCCTCTTTGGTTTGCAGCACGCGCTCTTCGGGCAGATACCACGCTGCACCCAAGGCGCGTCCACGAGGTACGATGCTGACCTTGACCAGTGGGTTGGCGAACTCGGTGAACCACGAAATGGTGGCGTGACCAGCCTCATGAATGGCGATAGACTTCTTTTCCTGTTCGGTCATCACCTTAGTCTTCTTCTCCAGTCCGCCGATGATGCGGTCTACAGCATCAAGGAAGTCTTGCTTGCCTACTGATTCGCTGTTGTGACGCGCTGCTATCAGGGCTGCCTCGTTGCAGACGTTGGCAATGTCGGCACCAGAGAATCCTGGTGTCTGGCGAGCCAGGAAGTCTATATCCAGATTCTCGTCCAACTTCAGTGGCTTCAGGTGTACCACAAAGATTTCCCTGCGCTCGTTGAGGTCGGGCAGGTCAACATGTATCTGGCGGTCGAAACGTCCGGCACGCATCAGGGCAGAGTCAAGCATATCGGCGCGGTTGGTAGCAGCCAGCGTGATGATGCCGCTATTGGTGCCAAAACCGTCCATCTCCGTCAGCAGTGCATTGAGCGTATTCTCGCGCTCGTCGTTGCCACCCATAGCAGGGTTCTTGGAACGGGCACGGCCTACGGCATCTATCTCGTCGATGAAGATGATACAGGGTGCCTTACTCTTGGCTTTTTCAAAAAGATCGCGCACGCGAGAGGCACCAACACCCACGAACATCTCGACGAAGTCGGAACCTGACATCGAAAAGAAGGGAACGCCTGCCTCGCCAGCTACGGCCTTGGCCAACAGCGTCTTACCCGTTCCTGGAGGACCTACCAGCAGGGCACCCTTGGGAATCTTTCCTCCCAGTTCGGTGTATTTCTGCGGATTCTTCAGGAAGTCGACTATCTCCTGCATCTCCTGCTTGGCACCAGCCTGTCCGGCAACATCCTTGAAGGTGATGCCCAATTCGCCACCCTTCTCATACATCTGGGCTTTCGACTTGCCGACATTGAAAATGCCAGCACCACCCATTGGTGAACCGCCACCCATGCGGCGCATAATGAACATCCAGACCATGATGATACCGCCGAAGAAGAGTATATTCATGAATAGTGACGAGAAGAAGTCGTTGTCCTTACTGTTGTCGTATGAGAACTTACCAGTAAATTTTTTCTCTTCACGGGCATTATTGATGAACTGCTCTACTTGGTCAACACTGCCGATGGCTACTGATACACAAGGGTTGGTTCCTGTTTGCTGCACACCCTGATGGAAGACATCGCGGATGTGTTCCGGCTTTACGTACATCTCCAGCGTATTCTGGTATTTGTTGACGACAATCTCCTTGGCATAGCCTTTGTCGACCATCACCTTGAAGTCTGAGTACGACACCTGCGTGTTGATGCTCGACTTGGTTTGCCCTTGCGTGAAGTAGAGCACGATGAGTGATAAAATGACGATGCCATAAATCCAATTCATATTGAACTTAGGCATTTGCTGTTGTGGCTTATTATTCTGTGGTTCCATTAGTCAATATCTTCTATGTGGGTCAAGTCTGCATCATCCCAAAGATGCTCAAGGTCATAGTATACGCGGGTGTCAGGGACAAAGATGTGGACCATCACGTCTCCGTAGTCCATAGCTACCCATTGGGCATTCTCCAAACCTGCTACCATCGAAGGTTTCTCACCCAACTCCAGACGGGCCATTTCACCTACGGATTCAGTGATGGCTTCCACCTGCGACGGCGAGTTTCCCTGACAAATCACAAAATAGCGACATATCGCACCATCAATACCCTTTAGGTTTGCGGTGACAATGCCCTGACCTTTCTTCTCTTGTATTCCTTTTACAATTGTTTCTACTAGTTGTTCTGTTTGTTCCATTAAAAAATGATTTATTGAAGGGCAAAGTTACAAAATAACCAGCGCAACACAAAGAAAAATACATGGAAAAACACTTTTTTTGCGCTTTTTTATAAAAAAGTGCCATTTTTTTTTGCAGGTTCGGAAAAAAGCTGTACCTTTGCACCCGCAATTCAGAAATTGCTCCACAAGTTTGGGGTATGGTGTAATGGTAACACTGCAGATTCTGGTCCTGCCTTTCCTGGTTCGAGTCCGGGTACCCCAACAAAAAATCGCTAAGTAGCAACAAAGCACTTAGCGATTTTTCTTTTCTAAAACGTTCTTTCTTTGATATTCTTCCAATCGGTCTTTTAGTGACATACAGGCATAGCGTCGCCATTCTGTGGCACCATTTTCTTTGTCGTCAAGATAATGAAGATTGTTCATGTATCGATAGGCCTCCATCTCAAAGGGGTTGAGCAGGTATCCCGCGTTTTTCAGATGTTTGTAGTAGCGTGAGGCACACAGCCAATACCAACCATAGCGGAGGTAGAATAAGCACCAGGAGTCGTGACAGTCGCGAGCCTGATAGAGATGTATCATCTCATGGTTTTTCAGGGGGCCGGAGCATAGAAATGCTACGGCCTCCTGTTGTGAATGGGTGATGATGTGCCCGAAGAAGGTCATTGCGTCATAGCCACGACGTATCCAGCGGGGCTTGGCAATAACGGGCATATCTGTCGTACGACTGGGGCGTACGGCACGGAGCATCATCAATAGGATGTTCATATTGATATTCCGGCGACTAAATCGCCGGATACATTAGATGGCGGCCAGTGCCTGCTTGATGTCAGCGAGGATGTCGTCGCAGTCCTCGATGCCTACGGAGAGACGAATGAGGTCAGGCGCTACGCCTGCTTCGCGCAACTGCTCGTCAGAGAGCTGGCGATGGGTATGGCTGGCAGGGTGAAGCACACAGGTGCGTGCATCAGCCACGTGAGTGACGATGGCAATCATCTTCAGCGAGTCCATGAACTCTACAGCAGTCTGACGGTCGCCCTTCAGTCCGAAGGCGATGACACCACAAGAACCATTGGGCAGGTACTTCTGAGCCAAGGCGTAGTTCTTATCAGAGGGCAGTCCACTATAGTGTACCCATGCTACGCGCTCGTCGTTCTCGAGGAACTCAGCAATACGCTGAGCATTCTTGCAGTGCTGGGGCACACGCAGATGGAGTGTTTCCAGTCCAAGGTTCAGCAGGAAAGCATTGTGAGGTGAAGGAATGCTTCCGAGGTCGCGCATGAGCTGAGCCACGAGCTTGGTCATGTAGGCCATCTTGCCAAACTTCTTGGTGTAGGTCAGTCCGTGGTAGGATTCGTCAGGAGTAGTGAGACCAGGGAACTTATCTGCATGGGCATCCCAGTCGAAGTTGCCGCTGTCTACGACGGCACCACCAACCTGTGTGGCGTGGCCATCCATATACTTCGTGGTAGAGTGGGTGACGATGTCTGCGCCCCACTCAAAGGGACGACAGTTGATTGGTGTTGGGAAGGTATTATCGACGATGAGGGGGACACCGTGCTTGTGAGCGATGCGTGCGAACTTCTCGATGTCGAGAATCTGACAGCCAGGATTGCTGATGGTCTCACCAAACAGTGCCTTGGTGTTAGGACGGAATGCCTTGTCGATTTCTTCTTCGCTGGCTTCTTGAGAGATGAAGGTGCACTCGATGCCCAGCTTCTTCAGTGTGACACCAAAGAGGTTGTAGGTACCACCATATATCTCATTGCTAGTAACGATATGGTCGCCTGCCTCGCAGATGTTGAAGATGGCATAGAAGTTAGCGGCCTGACCAGAGGATGTTAGTACAGCACCAACACCACCTTCCAGTGCTGCAATCTTCTGTGCTACGGCATCGTTGGTAGGGTTTGCCAGACGGGTGTAAAAGTATCCATCTTTCTTCAGGTCGAAGAGGTCGGCCATTTCTTCTGTGTTGTCATACTTGAACGTGGTGCTCTGGATGATGGGGAGCACGCGCGATTCTCCATTCTTAGGTTGCCAACCTGCTTGTACGCAGAGTGTGGCGGGCTTGAATTTTTGTGTCATTGTTGATATTTCTCTATGAATTCGTCTTCTGAAATGATTGGTATGCCCAGTTCTTTGGCTTTCTTGTTTTTGCCCGACGTAGAGGTGACATCATTATTAATAAGGTATGATGTGCTGCCACTGACCGCTGAGGCTACCTTGCCGCCCTGCGACTCAATATACGCCTTGAGCTCGTTGCGGTTCTTGTAGTGATGGACGTCGCCCGTGATGACGAAGGTGAGACCAGCGCACTTGTCGCCTAATGGAGAAACGTCGGGAGTGGTGACAGTGAGCTTTGTGAGGAGACGACGATAACGCGCGAGGTTGTGCTCGTCGCGGAACCAACGGACAAACTGGGCAGACTTCTCAGGACCGATGCCGTTGATATGTGCAAAGACATCCTGTGGCTCTGCCTGTGAAGCAAACAAATCGTCGCTCTGTTTAATGGCTTCGTTGACGAGGTCGTCCAGCGTGTAGGTGCTGAGCAGACGCTTGCAGACATCGATGCCACAGAGTGGGATGTTGAGTGCATAAAGCAGTCGGTGGGCCTGTACCTCACGGCTTTTATCTATAGAGCGCATGATGTTCGAGGCCGATTTCTCGCCAAAGCCTTCCATGCGTGATAAGTCGAGGATATGACTGCGCAACTCGTAGATGTCGGCATATTCCGATATCCAACCGAGGTTGATGAATTTCGAGAGTGTCTGTTCGGAAATACCATCTATGTTCATGCCCTCTTTGCTGACGAAGCGCGCAAACTTGCGCAACTGCTTGGCTGGGCAGTCGGGGTTGGTGCAATGGAGTGTCTTGGTGCCACTAATTTCGCTGACGGAGATTTTTGCAGATGCATGACAGACGGGACATTCTGTAGGCACGCTAAACGTGCCTACACACTGGGTGACGGCAATGACCTTTGGAATAATCTTGTTAGCCTTGATGACGCTGAGTTGCGTGCCAGAACCACCAATACCTAAGCGTTCACACTCACTGATGTTGCATAGCGAGGCACGCTTGACAGTGGTTCCCTCCAGTTCTACGGGTTCGAAGATGGCTACTGGCGAAATGGTGCTGGCAGCACATGACCATTCGATTTCCTTCAGTACCGTCTCTGCCGATTCGTCCTGCCACTTGAAGGCCAAACCGGCACGTGTGGCATGGTGACCTGTGACAGAACCTGTCTGTGCATAGGTGGTATCGTCGTAACATACTACGAGACCATCGACAGGGAAGGGATTCTGCTTGGATACTACCTTTTCGGTGAAGCCTGCCAAACACGCTTCCACATTGGTAAGCGAGGGGATTTCCAAAAATTGGCGCTCTACAGTGGTGAACCCCTGTTGGTCGAGCCACGCCATGCGGTCGCCCCAGCTGACGATATCCTCTTCTGTATATACTAAGGTAAACGGTATCCACTGGATGTGACGTGTCTTCACTTCGTCTATATCTTTCAGTGTAAGTGAACCAGAGGCCAGATTACGCGGATTGGCATAGTCTTCGCCACTTTCAATAAGAAAACGGTCGAAGTCGTCATACGAGATGACAGCCTCACCGCGAATGACAGTATGACCAGTCTGCTGTATGGTCTGTGGTATGCCGCTGATGGCTTTTGACAGATGGGTGATATTGGTACCGATGTGTCCGTTACCACGGGTGACGACTTTGGTGAGTTTGCCATCATCGTAAGTGACGACAAGGGTCAGTCCGTCAAGTTTCCACGATATCCAGATGGGACGCTCTTCTGCCCATTTGACAAGGTCGGTGGGTTGCTTGGTCTTGGCCAATGATAGTGCAGCAAACTCGTGTTCCTCCTTCTGACCGCTGATGCTGTCTTCCGACACTTTCTGCGTGGGAGAGTCGGGCAGGGTAGTGCCTGTCTCCTGTTCCAGTTGGCGCAGTTCGTCGAACTTCGCGTCCCACTCATAGTCGGTCATCTGTTCTGCCCGTCCGTTGTAGTAGGCCTCAGAAGCCTCGTTCAACTCGTTGACGAGCTGTTGCATCCGTGTTGTCTTAATGTCGGTCATCGTAGTCTATCAACAAATTTCGTGCAAAATTACAAAGAATTTGTCAATATCAGTTGTTTATTATCAATTATTTTGTATCTTTGCATCAGAATAACAAAAAACTACTATCCATAAGTATCATGCAAGAATTGTTTTTTGAGTTACTTCGGGTTTCCATAGGACAGATGGATTGCCTGAGTAGAGGCCCTTTACCACAGGAGTGGCATGACATCTATACCACTGCCCAGCGGCATGGTTTAACGGGAGTCTGTTACAAGGGTATGGAAAGGTTGTTTGACTATGGCCTGCGTGCTCCTCAGGACTTGAGTATCGACTGGATGGCCGATGCAGAGGCTCTTCGTGAAAATCAGGAATTGTTGGACATTCGTTGCGAGAAGTTGGTAAAGAAACTTGGCGAGCGCAAGATACGTGCTGCCGTGATGAATGGTGCGGGTGTGCGTCGTTTTGATGGTTGTGAGTCGCAGCAGTTGTCGCAGACCATCTCAATAGATATCTTTATTGACTGTAGCATGGATCGTGCCATTAAGTTTGCCAACCAGACAGGTCAGCAGGACATACATTGTGCCTACACTTCATTGGCATTGAATGCGTGGGCAGATATGCCAGTTAATCTGTGCTATCGTGTGCTTTCTGCCCGTAATCCGTTTGTAAACAGGAAGATGCAGAAATGGTTTGCGCAGAACAAAGAACTGATGTTCCGTCAAAGTAATGATAGCATCTCTGCACCCTCGTTGACGATGAACGCCATTTGTATGTTGCAGACTTTCCAGCAGCGTTTGCTGAGTGGTAAGGCAACTGTAAGTTTCTTGCTGGACTACTACTATGTGCTCAGCCAGCTTAGCGGTGATTTCCAACCGTTTAAGGATGGTTCTGATATGGCCAAAACCTTGGAGACGCTAGGATTGACGCAGTTTGCCGCTGGCGTGATGTGGGTATTGCAAGAGACGTTGGCGCTCGACCGTAAGTGCATGCTCTGTGCCCCCCAAGCCGAAGAGGGACACTTCATCCTCAAGGAACTGATGGCTGAAAAGCGTTCGTTATGGGATTTAGTGCGCCATTATCCGATGGAGATGATGTGGCCTAGGCGATAGCCTTATAAGCTCCCCTTGGTAGATGGCAGTTCGTAGTGATAGATGTCTCTGCGTATTGCCATTTTCAATGAGCGAGCCAGTGCCTTGAAGATACCCTCAATCTTATGGTGCTCATTCTGGCCTTCCGCCTTGATGTTCAGGTTCATCTTAGCAGCATCGCTTAGACTTTTGAAGAAGTGCAGGAACATCTCGGTAGGCATCTCTCCAATCTTCTCACGCTTAAACTCTGCATCCCAGACCAGCCAGGGGCGTCCGCCAAAGTCGAGACAGACGGAGCATAGACAGTCATCCATCGGCAGGCAATAGCCATAGCGCTCAATGCCGCGCTTGTCACCTAAGGCTTTCAACAGGCATTCGCCCAAAGCCAGCGCTGTGTCTTCTATGGTGTGGTGCTCGTCAACATGCAGGTCGCCCTTTGTGTGGATAGTGAGGTCAATCATGCCGTGTTTGCCAATCTGTTCCAGCATGTGGTCGAAGAAGCCAAGACCAGTCTGGATATCGCAATGGCCATTGCCATCGAGGTCAACTTTTACCCAGATATCCGTCTCTTTGGTGGTGCGACGAACCTCTGCAGTACGCTCACCGCCAAAGGCGATGGCGGCGGCTTTATCCCAACTCTCGGCGGCTAACCCACCAAGGGTGCTGTCTATCTGCAGGAAACCGCAACCGATGTTCTTAGCGAACTGACGGTCTGTTTCGCGGTCGCCAATGACGTAACTGCCCTGAATGTCGTATTCGGGGTTGTTCATGTATTTCTCCACCAACCCTGTGTTTGGTTTACGGGTAGGAGCATTGTCTTCTGGGAAATGGGGGTCAATGAGGATATCGTCAAACTCCACGCCCTCACCTTTCAGTGTATCGAGAATGAAGTTGTGTACGGGCCAGAAGGTATCTTCAGGAAAGGCATCAGTGCCCAGACCGTCCTGATTGCTGACCATCACAAACTCATAGTCCGTATGCTGACGCAGGAAAACGAGGTTAGAAATGGCACGTGGTACGAACTGCAACTTCTCGAAACTGTCAATCTGTTCGTCTTCAGGTTCGCGGATGATGGTTCCGTCACGGTCGATAAAGAGTATCTTCTTCATTGTATGTTCAGTTTTTGTTGTTCATGTTCAAGTTCCTTCGCTTCAATGGCACCGTATGCGTAGTAGCCGTTGAGCAGTATGGGCAGGCAGATGTAGAAATACAGGAAACTGCACAGCACGAAGGTGATAAAGGTCATAGGCAGCATGTAGGCTGGCATGCCTAATGGGTCGCCGATGAGTACTCCCATCTGTGCCCGATAGTTTGCAAGGAAGAGAATGTGGGCGGGTAGCATGACAATCATCCCTGCCAGTAGGATGAAGAGGACGGTGAGGAAGAATACCAGGAATAAAGACCCCCAGTTTCCCATGCCACGTCCGTAGCCTTTTTTCAGTGTTGACCAGAATCCAGTAGGAGTCTCCATGATGTATTTCGTCTGCACAAACCACATGGGTAATGCAAAAGGAATGACGATAAATAGGGGAATGCAGACCAGCAGCGTGAGGAGTACGCCTTTCAGCGTGCGCCCCATCATGCGTGTGCTGGGTTTCCACCAACTGGCAGGTGTCGGTATGTCACCAGTCTCGCTATGCGTTTTCAATAAAGCAAAAATCGTGCCTTGTGCCAGTGCTGCAGCGATGATTGCGGCCAATATCAGCACAATACACTCTCCTAGAACAATCAGATAGGATTGCAGACTCTCGATAAAAACACCATGATAGCGCTGTAGCTGTTGCAGAATGACAACAATCAGTTCTGGAACCTTGATAGCAGTCAGCGTACCCAAGGCCGCATTAATGAGTGCATAGATGAGCGCCGTCATCCATGAAGCCTTAAAGAATCGGCGGAAAGCACTGATATATAGGTGAGTACCTGCCGTGAGGACTCCCCGGTAACTACGTACTTTTTGTAGAATTATTTTCTCTTCTTGGTCCATATTTTCCAATTTAATGATGCAAAGGTACGAATAATTCATAATTTATAATGCATAATTCATAATTATTTTGTAATTTTGCAATCAATTATGAAGATATTACGATGGGGCTTCATCGGATGTGGTGAGGTAACAGAAAAGAAAAGCGGGCCGGCATTCTCTGAAGTAGAGGGTTCCAGCGTGGTGGCGGTGATGAGTCGTCAGGAGCGGAAAGCACGCAGCTATGCTGAGCGTCATGGCATACCCAAATGGTATACTGATGCCCAGGAACTCATTGACGACCCTGACGTGAATGCCATCTATATCGCTACGCCTCCCAGCAGTCATGCCACTTTTGCTATTATGGCTATGAAGGCTGGTAAACCCGTATATGTTGAGAAACCGTTGGCGGCATCGTATGAGGACTGTGCCCGCATCAACCGCATCAGTGCTGAAACAGGTGTTCCTTGCTTTGTCGCCTACTACCGTCGCTATCTGCCATATTTCCAGAAAGTCAAAGAACTGGTGGATAACGGTACTATTGGTAAGGTGATTAACGTACAGATACGTTTTGCCGTTCCTCCCCGTGAACTCGACTATACCAAACCGCAGGAGTTGCCTTGGCGCCTGCAGCCCGATATTGCGGGGGGCGGTTATTTCTATGATTTGGCTCCTCATCAGCTCGACCTTATGCAACACATGTTCGGAGTCATCATTGAGGCTCGTGGTATTCGTGCCAATCGCGGCAAGCTCTACGATGCCGAAGACTCGGTCAGTGCCTGTTTCGAGTTTGAAGGCGGTCTGCCCGGCAGTGGCTCATGGTGCTTTGTAGGTCATGAGTCTGCACGTGAGGACTGCATAGAGATTATCGGTGACAAGGGTCTGATGAACTTCTCCGTTTTCGACTATAAGCCCATAGTACTGCATACCAGCGAAGGTACGCAGGTGCTGGAGGTTCCTAATCCGCCATACGTGCAGTATCCACTTATCAAGAGCGTCTGTGAACATCTGCAGGGCATTGGCCTCTGCGAGTGTACCAGTGTGTCAGCAACGCCCGTCAATTGGGTGCTTGACCGTATCTTAGGAAAGTTCTAAGCCGATGAGAAAAGCACTGTTGATGATATTGACCTTGGTGACGTTGCAGGTTGTAGCCCAGGATACGTTGCAGACGGAGCAGCCGGAAAAGAAGATGAGCTGGTTGCGTCGCACCATCCGTGGCTTCAGCTATATCGATGAGAGATATGTCGAGCCGCAGCACTATAATTGGTCAGTCATGCTTCAGGCTACTCATACCTATGACTACTATCGCTTGAGTACATCGGGTTCTGATGGCCAGTCAGTATGGCTTTCACCAGAACCCAATTTTAAGGTAGGTCCCTATTTCGGCTGGCGTTGGATATTTGCTGGTTATACCTTCGATCTGAAGCATGCAGATGTGAGTATGAAGGACCTGAAGCAGGAGATTGATTTGAGTATCTACAGTGCACAGATAGGAGCCGACATCTATTATCGTCGAACGGGCGTTGACTACAAGATTCGCAAGTTGAATCTGGGAAAGAACGTTGATACCCGTAAAATGGACGGTGTACCTTTCGATGGTATTAGTGTGGGAATTACTGGTGTCAACCTCTATTATATTTTCAATCACCAGCGTTTCTCCTATCCTGCTGCTTTTGCACAGAGCACCATTCAGAAAATCAGCTGTGGCTCGTGGATGGTGGGTGTTACCTATACGCAAAACACTATCGAGTTCGACCACGAGAAGTTGCAGAGCGAGATTGACGAGCGCATGGGTTCGCAGGCTGTCAAGCTCGATAGTGGACTGATGTTTAACAGTGTGAAGTACTATAACTCCAGTGCTTCGGTAGGCTATGCCTACAACTGGGTGTTTGCCAAGAACTGTCTGTTCTGTTCCAGTCTGTCGCTGGCTCTGGCTTACAAACGTTCGCGTGGTGAGACGGATGAGAATAGCAGTAAATACCATTTTGATTTCAATAATCTGAACATCGACGGCATCGGACGTTTCGGTCTGGTGTATAATAATATGCGATGGTATGCCGGTGCTTCTGTCATCGTGCGTGCCTACAACTATCGTAAGTCGCGCTTTGCTGCCAATAATATCTTTGGTAGCTTGAACATGTATATTGGATACAATTTCGGAGCGCGTAGTAGATATAAGAAGAAAAAAGGATGAGAACACTACTGATATCACTCCTGTTGCTGATGGTCGGCACGACTTATGCACAGGTAACCTATACGCATGCCGACAGCCTGACTATCTGCCGACTGTTGGCAAAGGCTGACACCAAGACGACCACGCTGTGGTTTGCCCGCCAGTTCTTAGGTATCCCTTATGTGGCACATACGCTGGAGGTGAATGACGACGAACAGTTGGTCGTCAATACCCGTCAGCTGGACTGTACCACACTCGTTGAGACGGTGATGGCGCTGACCATCTGTGCCCATCAGGGTAAGCGCACATGGAATGACTATCTGACAGCACTGCGCACGCTGAGATACCGACAGGGTGTGATGAACGGCTATACGTCGCGACTGCATTACTTCTCCGACTGGATACGCGACAAGCAAGCCATGGGGATAGTGACTGAGATACAGTCGCTTAATCCGCCCTTTACAGCTGTGCAACAGGTCAAGGTGGACTATATGAGTACGCATCCCACGGCTTATAAAGCACTAAAGGCTCAGCCCAAACTGGTACCCGTCATCCGTCAGCAGGAACAGCAACTCACTGGTGTGAAGGCGCGCTATATACCTAAGTCGGCATTGCGTCGCTCCACCAAGGCACTGCGCCAGGCAGTCAAGGATGGCGATATCATTGCCATTACGTGCAACAAGAAGGGGTTGGACATTGCGCATCTGGGCTTTGCAGTCTGGCAGAAGGACGGTCTGCACCTGCTCAATGCGTCGATGATACACAAGAAAGTGGTGCTGGAGCCGATGACTTTCTACCGATACCTGCAGAAGCATCCTTCACATACAGGCATCAGAGTGATAAGATTGAAATAAAATAATAACGAAATAACAAAAAGAATTGAGATATGGAATTACCCGATTTTATGAAGTATGCCAACAAGTTCTCACAGTCGGACTTTGTTGAGAAGATTGCCAACATTGCCAAGCGTGCTGGTGCTAAACTGGTGTATGCAGCGCTGATTCTTTACTATACACTGCAGAGCGACAAGGTGAGTGCAGCCAACAAGGCAATGATTATCGGTGCGCTGGGTTACATGATTAGTCCGTTGGACGTTATCCCTGATGCTATTCCCATTGCAGGACTAACGGACGACCTGGCGGTGCTGCTCTTTGTGCTGAAGAAGGTATGGACGGATGTTGACCCTGATATTCAGCAGAAAGCCAAGGAGCGTCTATCGAAGTGGTTTGATGAGGACGAGATAGACGAGATCAAAGACCTCTTTAAGACTGAACAATGACCAACGAGTATCAAGTGAGGGTACAGCCGCAGGTGGCTGCTAATGAGCAGGCACTGAGGGCTTTTCTGGCTGATGAGTACGGCTTCGACGTGCGCACCATTACGGCGTTGCGCATCCTTCGTCGCAGCATTGATGCCCGTCAACGTACCATCTTTGTCAACCTGAAAGTACGGGTATTCATCAACGAACAACCACAGAATGACGAGTATCAGCATACGGAGTATCCTGATGTCAGCTGTCGTCCGCAGGTCATTGTCGTGGGTGCAGGTCCTGGCGGACTGTTTGCCGCCCTCCGTCTGATTGAACTCGGTCTGTGCCCTATCGTCTTGGAGCGTGGCAAGGATGTCCACGAGCGCAAGAAGGACTTGGCACAGATTGCCAAGACGCAACGTGTGGATGCCGAGAGCAACTATTGCTTTGGTGAGGGCGGCGCTGGTGCCTATTCAGATGGCAAGCTGTACACCCGCTCTAAGAAGCGTGGCTCTATAGAGAAGATTCTCAACGTGTTCTGTCAGCATGGTGCCTCGACGAATATCCTCGCCGATGCGCATCCGCATATTGGTACTGACAAGTTGCCGCGTGTCATTGAGAACATGCGCAACACCATTCTCCGCTGTGGTGGTGAGGTACATTTCCAGACGAAGATGACCCGCCTTATTCTTAGCGGTAATACCGTGGTTGGCTGTTTTGCAGCTGACAAGGAGTACCGTGGTCCAGTGATATTGGCTACTGGCCACTCCGCTCGTGATGTCTATCGTTACCTTGCTGAGAGCAATATCGAACTGGAGGCCAAGGGCATTGCCGTAGGTGTGCGCTTGGAGCACCCGTCTATGCTTATCGACCAGATACAATACCATAACAAACAGGGTAGGGGCAAGTACCTGCCTGCCGCTGAGTATTCGTTTGTGACGCAGGTCGATGGCCGTGGCGTCTATTCATTCTGCATGTGTCCTGGTGGCTTCGTCATTCCTGCCGCTACCGACAAGGAACAGATTGTTGTCAATGGCATGTCACCCTCTAATCGTGGCGGTCAGTGGTCGAACAGTGGTATGGTAGTCGAGACGCGTGCAGAGGATATCGAAGGCGACAATCCCTTGCGTGTGATGCACTTCCAGGAGGAGCTGGAACGCAACTGTTGGCAACAGGGTAATATGAAGCAGACCGCCCCTGCCCAGCGCATGGCTGACTTTGTCAATAAACGCTTGAGCTACGACCTGCCTAAGAGTTCTTATGCCCCAGGTTTGATATCGTCACCCCTGCATTTTTGGATGCCGCAGTCTATCAGCCATCGTCTGCAGGAAGGTTTCAAGGCATTCGGTCGCCAGAGTCATGGTTTCCTCACCAACGAGGCTGTGATGATTGGTGTCGAGACGCGCACCTCCAGTCCTGTCCGTATTGTCCGCGATGCTGAGACCCTGATGCACGTCCGTCTTGAAGGCCTCTTCCCTTGTGGCGAGGGTGCCGGCTATGCCGGAGGCATCGTATCTGCCGGTGTCGACGGTGAGCGCTGTGCTGAGATGTGCGCCGCCTATCTCGGAAAGTGAACGGAGACTGTCGTTTGGAATATACACACATTTCTACAGCTAATACAATTGCGTATTAGCTGTAGTAGAAATTCTATTAGTTGTATTTCTTACTTCTTGATGAGCGAGGCCACCCAGAGAATAGCTACAGCACCGATGATGGCTGTGCCCAGCTGTCCCAGAACACCGCCCCACGTAATGCCCAACTGCTCAAACAGCCATCCGCCTACCAAGCCGCCAAAGAGTCCCAGTACCAGATTCATAATGAATCCGAAACCGCCGCCTTTCATCAACTTACCGGCACAGAAGCCGGCCAGACATCCAATAATGATTGAACCAATGAGTCCCATAATTATTCTGTAATATAGTTCGTATTATTTCTTTCTGACGGCAAAGTTAGTGTAAATTGGCCCCGTGTGTCTTTGTTCTATCATTTATTCAGTAGTTGTTCAATGGCGGCGACTACTGCACTCGGATTAGAGGGCCAGGGAGCACCCCCGGGAACGAGTCGCCCTGTGGTATCTACAAGTCGGTAGGTGGGGAAACCACTCACTTCCAGATATTGTTCGATGGCGCTTTCCTGTGTTTTAGGCAAGTTGTAGTGAATAGCATTGTCGGTGTCAAGATGATTCTGGCGGATGTAAATGCGCCATGCCTCATCAGGACTGTTGTTGCAGAAATAGAGATAGACGACGGGCTTGCCTTCCAGCATTTTCTTTAAGGCTGGCACGTACCCCATTTGGTCACGGCAAGGACCGCACCATGTGCCCCACAAATCCACATAGATGACATATCCCCGGAATGGTGCTGTGATGAACTCGAATAGTGCTTTCCCATCAGTGATGTCCTTCAGTTCTTCTTCTGGCACACGCAATGAGGCGGGAGAGCCTGCTTTTGGTGCCACCACTTCTTGATGTTCATTCTCGGCCAGGAAGTCCATGATACGTTGATTAGCATTGTCGATGGCTTGGATGAGACGGGGATGATGAACCTCTTGATGAGCCAGTTCTAATATGCGCGGCGATGCGACGTGACTCTTTCCATCAATGTCCCTCATAATGGTTTGTGCTTTGAGTATTTCACAAGTGGCATCATCCAAATCGAGCGAATTGAGGACACTGATTTCAAGAGGAACATATTTCTCACTAATGTCCCAGTCCCAGTATTGCGCTATGAGTGGCTTGCCCAAAATGGGGATGATGTCGGATTGGAAGACATTGTACAGTGAAACGTCCGTGTTGGGATGGGTGCGTACTTCTTTCTCAATTTCTGCAAAGTTCTTCACCTTCTGCATTTCCTCGTCAGTCAGTTGCACCTTTCCTTCTTGGTGAAGTCGAAGCAGAAACACATCGGGGTCGGTCAACAACCGATTGCTTTTAATGTCTATCAAGGACGAGGTGTAGTAACCGATGTTTGTCAAAAAGCCGTTTCGGCACATCAGCGGCACTTCTGAGCGCAACCATTGCAGCGCATTCAGTTGCTCTTCGGTCTTCCTCAACAGTTCCTCTTGGTTCTCACCTTGTGACGGCCAGCAGCATTTCAGAAGCATCGGATAACCGAATTGTCTCTGGATGTTGTCCTGATAGTAGGTGAGGAAACGATGGGAGAGATTTGGACGAGCCATTTTTAGAGAATCCATTCTTGTCTGGCACACTGTCATCCAATGACGTTGCTGGATGATTGTGCTGTCAATGGTCAACTCGTTTGTGTTTACGAACTTGGGATGGAAATCACCGCCCAACAGTTCATTGTTGAATCGGGCATATTTGCCACCCATCAAGTAAGTACGCTGGTTCACATCGTCGATATACAGCAAGAGCGTATCGTTGTTCTCCACTGCCAATCTTCCCCAAAAGGTGTGTTCCAATGGATGTTCAGACTCATTGTGGATGCCCATTATCGTAGGGCCATTAACTGGCATTCTTACCTCAAATCGCCCTTGCTCGTCAATTTTCGAGTGCTCTATTATCTGCTTGTCATCAAACAGACGATTGATGTAAGAAACAAAATCTGCCTCCGTTTTTGTCGTATGGACACAAACACGAAGGGTGAAGTTGCCCTCTTCGGCATTAATGCCACTCGGCCATGATGTCTCATCCTTCGACGGATAGTCGGGCAGGAACTGTGTGGTCAACACCGACGTCTTGTGTTTCTTGCCATCAATGACGACAGCGTTTTTCTTTAGTTGTATATCTTTGCGCAGTCCGTCCTTTGTCAGCACCACACGGCCTTTTCCCACTTCTGCATAGTTCCAATATTCGCGGTCGTAGATGGCATACTCGTCAAACAGCCCGATGAGCCATTCGCCCGTCACCTCGTCCCTCAGACAGAGGTCGAGACCAGATTTGATTTGTGCCTGCCCCGCCATTGCGACGAGGGTGAGCAGGATGGTGATGATGGCTTGTTTGTTCATGTTCGTTTCTAATTTGTCGTTACCTTATATTATATATACGACGTTTTCGCGGAAATATTGCGTTCGGGGCATTCATTTCATGCTGTAACCTTCTCCGAAGGTCAGTCCGAGCCGCGAAGTTACAAAAAACGGTACGAAATAGCCATCAGCAAGGACTGGAAATCTGATGCAATTACAGAGTTGCCCACAGAGGTGTTCCGCAACTGTACGTCACTAACATCCGTTACATTGCCTGCACAGATGACGAGTATCGGACAGGGAGCCTTTAACAACTGTAGATTAGAGTCAATAACCATTCCTGAAGGATTGACAGAGATAGCTCCTTATACTTTCTACTATAACCAATTTAAGTCTGGGTGGATGGGGACGGTTCTCTGCAAGCAGAGTGTGGCTTCGCAATCTGCTGATCCACAGTCTAACCATTTTAACAACATCTCTTATCCCGTTTTTTGCAAAGAGAAGCGGGATTTATGAGACACAAGTGACAGGTACCAGTTTCGCTTACTTATGTCTGACGTAGGACTTCCCTGTCGGGACAAAATCGCAAAAAGATTTAACCTATTAACATCGCATGCCTCAAACCCTTTGTACATCGGGGTTTGAGGCATGTTAAATGTTTGCGAAACATTTAACATACATGCGTAATGATGAATGCACCCAAAAAGTTGGACACAAAGAATTGAAGTGACCCCAAGAATGTGAAATGCATGTTAAATGTTTGGGCGACTATTAACATGCCCTGAGCCCTTTATTTATCGGGGCTTCAAGGGGGTTATGTTAAAAGGTTACATGTTTTGCAAGAATTTCCCCCACGGCGTCCACTACATAATGCAATAGCTCAGAAATACAGCTGATAAGCACCTGTTATTAGCCTAATACAGCGCTGTATTAGGCTAATACAGACACTGTATACAGCTAGTACAGACGCGGCTACAGCTAATACAGCTCTGTATATAGCTAATCCGACGCTGATAGCAGTGGGAAAGTGGTATGTTTTAGCCCCTGACATTAGACAACTTTCAGACTAATTTCCGCTATTTGTCCATAATATCCCTGTTTGTCCATACAAGATGTGGAACTAAGCATAAAGGACCCGCAGCGATGCGAGTCCTTTGTGTGTTATTATACTTTGTCTTGTTTGGCAATTACCCAGCGGTAGAGGTTGCAGCCTGCGAAGTTGCCTAAGACCTCGGCGACGTAGATGATAAGGAGGTTGGTGCTATACATCTCTGGAACTGCCAGGAAATAGAAGGCATCGGCAATGGAGTGGGTGAAGCCGCAGAGGATGAAGACGGGTACACCAAACAATAGGGGGAGAAATCTGCCCTCACGACCGAACTGGACGGCAGTAGTCATGATGAAACCGCAACCAATGGCCAGCAGGAAACAGGCCAGAGGACCTTTAGCCAGTCGTGACTGTACGATGGCCAAGTCGGGCGGTAGAATGTCGGGCTGGGCATAGGTGACAGCCAGTGCGGTGAGTCCACAACCGATAATATTGCCGAGAAGGACGAAGAACAGCATATCCCAGTCGCCCTTGGCACGGATGAACCCTGCGGTGCCTGTGTAGAGCTTGAGCTTGTAGTGCACAACGGCCAGCAGACCAAAGGCAAACAGGGCGGCACCGGCAACACCGCCTACACGAAGATTGACAACACAACCGATAGAGATGCAAAGACCAGCGATGATGGCTGAGCGAAGGATGGATAATTGTTGCTTCATGAGTGCAAGGAAACGGGGGAATAACTTACAATAATTTCTGAAGACGTGAGCGGAGCTGGTCGGCTTCGCCTTTCCTGATGGAGAGCACCATCTGACAGGTGCTGCCTTCGTAGGTCTGCGAGACAATACGTGGCTGCATATCCTTGACGATACGCATGACATCGTTCATCTGAGGATAGGCAAAGGAATAGTTGATGAGTTCTTCGACTTGGCGGGTCTCTATTTGGGCGTGGCTGATGGCGTCGGCAGCCGCTTCGCGATAGGCAACGATGAGGCCGCTGGTGCCGAGGTTGACACCACCATAGTAACGCACTACGACGATGAGAATGTCTGTCAGTTCGTTACTGTTAATCTGTCCGAGGATGGGCTTGCCAGCAGTGCTGCTGGGTTCACCATCGTCGTTGGCACGGAACTCCGTGCGCTCGGCGCCTAGCATATAGGCATAGCAGACGTGGCGGGCATCGTAGTATTTCTTGCGGTACTGCGCCACGATGTCCTTCACCTCGTCAACAGTCCTGACGGGATGGGCAAAAGCGAGGAACTTACTCCGTTTCTCGGTGTAATATCCCTCGCTTGTTTCTTTTATCGTTTTAAATTCGTCGTTCATCATCGTTATAACATAATAACGTGATAACGTAATTACGACAATTTGTGGATGACCAAGCCTGAGCGCAGCTTCGGCTCAAACCAAGTGGCCTTAGGAGGCATTATCTTGCCAGAGTCAGCGATATCCATAATCTGCTGCATGGTGACAGGGTAGAGGGCCAGGGCGGCACGCATCTCGCCACTGTCAACACGACGCTTCAGCTCACCCAGTCCGCGCAGTCCACCGACGAAGTCGATGCGCTTTGATGAACGCAGGTCGCCAATGTTCAGTATCTCGTCGAGAATCAGACGGCTGGAGATGTCGACGTCCAGCACACCGATAGGATCGGTATTGTCGTAGGTGCCTTCCTTAGCTTTCAGGCTGTACCAGTGCTCATCCAGATAGAGTGAGAACTCGTGCAACTGCTGAGGCTTGTAGATGTCGGTACCCTTGTTCTCAACGGTGAAGTTCTTGCCGAGTGCAGCAAGGAATTCTTCCGAGCTCAGCCCATTCAGGTCCTTCACCACGCGGTTGTAGTCGAGAATGGTCAGCTGGCTGGCCTGGAAGCAGACAGCCATGAAGAAATTATACTCTTCGTCACCACGGTGGTTGGGGTTCTGCTTCTGCTTTTCCTGACCTACGAGGGCAGCGGCAGCAGAGCGGTGGTGGCCATCGGCAATATAGAGGCTGGGCATCTTTGCAAATTCAGCGGTAATTGTCTCTGTATCCTTCTGGTCATCGATAATCCAGAACTGATGGCGGAAACCATCGATGGGGGCGATGAAGTCGTACTCAGGCTCAGTGGCTGCATAGCGCATGATGAGTTCGTTGAGTATGGCATTGTCAGGATAGGCGAAGAACACGGGTTCGATGTTGGCATTGTTCACGCGGACGTGCTTCATGCGGTCTTCCTCCTTGTCGCGGCGTGTCAGTTCGTGCTTCTTGATGTTGCCCTTCTGGTAGTCGTCGGTATGGGCGCAGACTACGAGACCGTACTGCGTCTTGCCGTTCATCGTCTGAGCGTAGATGTAGTAGTGTTCCTCCTGATCCTGCACCAGCCAGCCCTTGTCCTGGAACTTCTGGAAGTTCTCGGCAG
>Ga0256405_10001462_pt1 | contig 63862 bp, 77 predicted proteins | sample RumenRJG_02DNA_FD_189096 | JGI IMG/M metagenome (GOLD analysis project Ga0256405, IMG submission 189096) | Bovine rumen microbial communities from Lethbridge, Alberta, Canada - RJG_02 | ecosystem: Host-associated > Mammals > Digestive system > Stomach > Rumen | place: Canada: Alberta... | reverse complement strand
TTATGCGAAAATTTTGCGATGCATCAGGCTGTAGAATTAGGTGAATCAATATTATGGTTCTCATTAGAAATGGATAAGAAGAGAATGACATATCGTAATCTTGCTGTCCTATCTGGTATTGATTGTACAGCAATAATGACTGGTAATATCACAATGGAACAGAAATCACAGATAGATCAGTGTGCATTAAGATTAAGATCATCTAATTATTTCTTATCAGAGAAAGGTCATGACTTAACTGAAGCATTAGCAATAGCAAGGCGATATGTACAGGCTAAACATGTTGGATATATTTATGTTGATTATGCTCAATTACAATATGTATCAGATAGGAGAACAGAAACACGAAGTAGAGAACTTGGTACTATAAGTAAGGCTTGGAAAGAATTCTCACAAGATATGGATGTTGCTGTAGTATTGATATCACAGTTAGGTAAGCAAGCATTGGAAGCAGATACCGCAGAAGCTGAACATGGATTTGGTTCATATGAAATCGCTCAAGATTCTGATAATTACATAACCCTTAAGGATAAAAAGAAGGATGAAATTGAACAGGCAGGAATTGAGCATGGTAATAAGACAATGAATATAAGTAAGAACCGTATGGGAGAAAAACAGGTACTTATAGATATCTATAGTGAAGGTGCTTCCTATAGAATGAGTGAATGCTGAAAGGAGTAAGATATGTTTGGAATAATATTATTAGGAGAAAGTTGTTCGGGAAAGTCAACTATTGGTAAAACAGTACAAAGTAGACTGGCTACCAACCACGATATCAATGTGCGATATATTTCGACAGGAGATATTGCAAGACAGATTACACAAGATGATCGGCTTAATAAAGGTATGATGGCAGATGAAGAATCTATGAGGTCTGCAATAATCAATAAGGTACGAGAGGAAGATACAACATTTATATTGGATGGCTGTCCAAGATTTTATGAACAATACATTTGGATGAATTCAGTATTTGATAATATCAGATTTATCTATCTGTATATTGATGTACCTTATTGGCAGATAGTCGAAAGGGCAAGAAAGAGAGGTAGGTCTGATGATGATGCGATCATAACTAAGCATAATTATTTTTATAATAATACGCTACCAATGATTGAACGTATTTATAGGGATGGTGAAGAGATTTATATACACCATAATCCCGATAATACGGACACCATAAAATTAGCTGATGATATCATCAAGACAATAGTAAAAGTGGAGAGTGAAGAAGATGAAAATAGCAGGTTTTGATCGATATGATTTAATAAATAATCCTATGGACGATTCACCATCATTTACTATTTGGTTTGGTGGTTGTACATTCAATTGTCCAGATTGTCAGAATCCTGATCTGCAGGTATTTGACAAGTGGGATGAATGGTCAGTGAAAGAATTGACAAATCTTATATTAGAGAATTATGATCGATACAATGTAAATTCTGTTGTATTTCTTGGTGGCGAACCGTTACAACAGGATAAGCAAGAACTATTATTGCTATGCTCTAATCTTCATTCAATCGGATTAAAGATATGGTTATATACTGGGTATGATCTTGAATTGGTGGATAAAGAGATTATTCAGTATCTATACATGATTAAATGTGGTAGGTATATCAGAGAGTTGGCACAAGATGGGTTTCCTGCTTCGTCTAATCAAAAAATCTATAAAGTCAAGGCTGGTGACCTAATAGATATAACATCAGAACTAAGGAGGTAATTTTATAATGCAAATAGGAATGAGTTTAATTCCAGAATTTGAGGAATTATATAACTCCTTCGCAGATGATCCTGTGAGGAGAAAGTATCTTGAAATAGAGGGGATAGCACCAAAGAATTTAGATATAGGTTTAAATTCTCTTGATTTCTTTAAACACAAACTTGCTGATATTAGTACAGATGCCAACTCAAATTACTCTGAAAATATGAACCCTACAGTATATCGTACACATACCACCAATGGTCCAATGAAATTGTTGGGTTATCATATTTTATGGTATTATGCTAATAAGAGATATGGGTTGGCTTGGGCAAATAAAGCCATAAGTATGATTTGGGATGGATGGTTTTATTTCCATGATGCTCATGGATTAAGAATCCAAATGCCTTATTGTTATGCTTTCAGTTTGGATAAGATGGTATTTGAAGGCAGACCTTATGGATCATCACCGAATACTCCACCTAAGCATAAGAAATCATTCTTGTCACAGGTAGATAAATTGATTTCTGATTTATCAAAACAGTTTGCAGGTGCAACTGCACCATCTGATTTATTCCTTTGGTATTCAATGTTCCTACGTGATTGGATGGTTGATACATATGAAATCAGTGCATCTGAATGGAGAATGGTTGAAGATCAGCTTAGGGAAGAAATGATTAATGATATGCAGGGATTAGTATGCTTATTTAATGAGCCAGGTAGAGCAGAGGGAGAACCTCCATTCACAAACCTTGCTATTTATGATATGACTGGTCTGCATAATCTGTTTGATCATATTAAATTTCCAGATGGTACTGATCCAGATATGAATTTTGTAATGTGGATTCAGAAGACATTCTGTGAGTGGTTTGCAGAGGGTGATCCTATTACTGGATTTCCTTATAGATTTCCTGTTGTAACAATCAATGTTACTACTGATAAGAATCACAACTTTGTACATCAGGATTTTGCTAAGTGGGTGGCTAAGGTTGATCGTAAGAAATGTAATTTCAATCTTCATTTTGGAGATAAGAGTAAGATTGCAATGTGCTGTCGTTATGAGAATGATCTTGATGATATGAATCTCTCGCCAGATAGTTTCGGTAATGGTGGTGTAAATATCGGTAGCCATAGAGTAGTAACACCTAATTTTGTAAGAGCAGCATTGGAGAGTGGTGGTGATCCTGATTTATTCATTCAGAAATGTGAAGAACTGATTGATATTGCAGGCAAATTACTTCACATTCATCGTATTGATATCCTGCAGGAGAGAATCAATAAGAATCCTGAATATCTACAGTTCTTTGGTAAGCTTGGATGGTTCTCACTTGATACAATGTTCAGTACAATTGGATTGACTGGTGTATATGAAGTATGTCAGTATATGGGATATGATATCTTATCTGATGAAGGTACTGATTTTGCACTTGATTTTATGTCATTTATTAAATCTAGAATCAAGGAACTCAAGAAGGAATATCAGTGTACATTTAATTGTGAAGAAATCCCTGGCGAACAGGCATGTGTATCATTGGTAGATAAGGATCACAATTTCTTCTTACATGATGATGGAAAATATAGTCCATTCATTAATCTTACTGATGATGTAAGGGATGCATTTATCAATTGTAAGCTTTACTCAAATCAGTATATTCCACTTATAAATAAGGCTGATATGATCACAAGACTTGAATTATCAGGTAGATTTATGAGAATGATCAGTGGTGGTGGAATTGTTCATATCAATGCAGAGGGTATGATTGATTCTGACGAAAAGATGTATGAACTTATTAAGTTTGGTGCATCTTGTGGAGTACCTCACTTTGCAGTATGCTATAGATTTGGTAAGTGTGATGATCATCCTGCAATTATTGTTGGTCAGAATACAACCAAATGTCCTGTATGTGGTAAGGATATTACACATCTTCGTACAAGGGTAATAGGGTACTTTAGTGATATCTACAATTGGCATCCAACAAGACAGAAGTATGATGCACCATACAGATATTATTCTGATGGTACTGAACTGATTGAACAGTAAGAAAATTTTATAAACAATCAATACTTTATGGGAGTCACATCGACTCCCATATTTTATATACAAGCGGTGCAAACTAAGCACAACTAAGAATAATAGGAGGAATAAAGCAATGGACAAACTTCAGTTAAAGGTTAAGCGTGGGGAACTTGCTAAAGAGTTTCCACTCATGAGGGTGGCAAAATATGGTGATGTAGGATTAGATATTCCAATCGCATTCAAGGATAAGGGAGAAGTTACCATAAATCCTGGCGAAAGATATCTTGCACCTACAGACATTCGTATTGAGATACCATATTCACATTGGGCGGCGATTGAAGCAAGAAGTTCTACATCTAAGCAGTCATTAATTGTACCAAAAGGAGTAATTGATCCTGGATATCGTGGAGAACTTTTTGCACAGATAATCAATGTCGGTAACAAACCTGTAACCATTCATCATGGAGATCGACTTATTCAATTAATCTTACATAAGAATGAGGTTAATGATTTCGAAATTATTGAAGCTGATGAACTGTCAGAATCCGAAAGAGGAGAAACTGGATTCGGAAGTAGTGGTCAATCGGCAATCAAAGAATAGGAGGTAATTGCCGATGGCTAGGCTACAAAGAGGAGAAGATCCTAAAATAGATCATATAAATGACCTTGTTGCCATAGTCAAGGATGATAGTAGTTCAGATAAGGAAGTGAAAGATGCATTATCTGAACTACTAACTATGTTCAAACCAATGATGATTAAGGTTTGTGATAAATGGTGTAAATATTTTGATGATACACAACACAAACTAGTACCATTTGAGGATTTATTGGCTGATGCGAATATGTGGTTCATTACTTATACAAGAGATAAATATATAATTGATGGTGATGCTACATATAATAAGTTTATAACTGATCATATCAACCAAAGAATACGGTACATATATGAAACTCATCTGAAGTATTGGAGTAGACATATATTACCAGATCCTAGTAAAAATCAGGAATCTGAATCTTCTGATGAACTTGAAAATGTAATATATAATTATTCATCAGAAACATCACACAAATCTTCTATGGAAGATGATTATGCTGACAGGGAGTTATTTAAATTAAGGGCGGAAGTCGCACACAGAATTAATACCCTCATTAATGAGGGTAATTATAATGAACGTGAGAAGAAGATTTGGCGAAAGATTATGATAGAAAATGTTACTCAAGAAGCCTTAGCTAAAGAACTTGGCATTTCAAGAATGAGACTTGTACAATTACTTAGGAAGATACGACAAAAGATTAAAAGAGATATGGAAAATGATGGTGAATTTTGGGAGTTGATAACCAAAACGGATATAGATTTTGATACAATTAACTGGTAGACGATTGATGGCGATATATCAAATGAAAGGAGTGATAAGATGCAATTTACAAAGACAAAATTTACTGATCTTCATCTTCATAGTGAGTATAGCCTGCAGGATGGGATGATTAGGTTGCAGGATGCTAAAGATCCAAAGCATATTAAATCAGAAATAGTGCTTAGGGCAGAGCAGACCAATAGTGATACCATTACAGTTACTGATCATGGCAATATGTATGGGCAGGCTATTCTTGCTAGTGTATGCAAGAACTTCGGATTTAAGCATATGCCTGGATGTGAATTCTATATGGCAACCGATAGTAGATTTGATAAATCATATGCTAAGCGTGGTGATTCTAACTGCCATATTAATTCATGGGCAAGAAATAAAGAAGGATATCGTAATATGTGTATCCTACAGAAGAAATCATTTGAAGAGGGTTTCTATTATGTACCACGAATTGACAAGGAATTGCTTGAGCAATATCATGATGGTATAATGTGGTCTGATGCTTGTATTGGTGGTACAATATGCACTCATCTAACAGCAGGTAATATTGATAAGGCTTATGCCGAATTTATGTGGTATCTCAACCTATTGGGTGATGACTTTTATATTGAATATCATAATCACCATATTAAGGAAGAGGATGAAGCAAATAAGATTAAGATAGAATGGGCAAACAAACATGGTGTACCGATTATTGCCTGTACCGATGCTCATTTCTATCAACAGCAAGATCAAGATGCCCATACAACATTATTATGTATTCAGTATGGCAAATGGAAAGATGATCCTGCATTTAATGGATTCCCTGGTGATGGATATTGGTTACTTGAGGAAGACGAACTACTTGATAGGTATCCTGCCGAATATTGTGAGAATACAAGACTACTCACAGAAAGATGTGAGGGCAATATCATAGAGTTTGGTGATATTAGACCACCAGAATTTCAGATTCCGAAGTGGTTTATTGATCAGCAGAGAGGAGAATATGAATGAGTATATTAAGAGATCTTATTGAAAAGAAAGCACAACAGATTGTTGACGATAAAATTGAAAGGGAACAGCAGGAGAATAAGGATCAATCAATTTCTGATAATAATGATATAATGGTTTACAATCGCCATTGGTTGTTAAAAACTGCTAATAAATATGAATTTCAGATAACAGATAATGAGCCAAGGGCACTCAATATTCTTAAGAAATTAAATCAGAGGGATGGACATTGCCCTTGCGGTGGAATGACTGATGAATTCATATGCCCATGCAAAATGATGCGTGAATTTGGTCATTGTAAATGTGGTCTATATGAATCTGCCAAGGATATTAATCCAAAAGGTTCAACGTCAGCACAGGTTAAGAAGGAGTGATCTAATGAATGAATTAGGATTTATGTCTAATGATATAAGTACCATAGGAAATTTGCAATATATTGGTGCTTATAATAGATGGGATCATCAGACAATAGTATTCATATGCGACGATAATATTGAATGTAATCGGATCTCAAGCCTATTAAGAAGTAGGAGAAAGAACCAATCACATACAGATAGTGCTAATTATCAGATAGATGGATTTGTAAATCTTAATTATTCTCCTAGTGAAAAGAATCCTGCAAATAGAAATGTGAGATTAGTTTATTGCGATGGAAGCCGTATGACATTAGATGAAATTATTGATAGGTTCTCCGATGGTTATATAATCAAAGTAGAAAGAAAGGAGGGTAATTATATTGGAACATCACGAATTGGCAGAGAGTTACCTCAAATACCTTGTAGAACAAGGAATGCATAAAAGATATGATGAAAGATGTGGCGGAGTACCGCAGGAAGTCATTGACCGCATCAATATGGAATATGATGTAATTATACCAAACAGATTTACAGATTATATCTTAATGATATGGGATATACATGACTTCTGCCGTACTCCAAATCGTGTTAGAAAATTTTGCAATAGAAAAGGCATCACACCACCACCCGATGGTATAATTCCTCTTGGTCCAGGTAGGGGTTCTGCAGGTGGTTCTATGGTATGTTATTGCCTTGGTATCACACAATGTGATCCTATATTGTTTGGTCTATTCTTTGAGCGATTTCTTAATTCAGAACGTATTGCTTACCCTGATATTGATTTTGATATCTCACAGAAGTATCGCCATATTGGTATAGCCTACATTGCAGATACATATGGTGAAGAACATGTGGCACAGATCATTACATATGGAACACTATCAAAATTGATGGTTATACATGATGTATTACAGACAGCCAATGTACCTAATAGTATGATCAATATGGTTAAGTCTACTATACCAGATGATCCTGCTATCGAATTAGCTGATGTGATTGATGATGAGAAATTCATTGATGCTATGAAAGCAATAGAGTTTCCCGATACTCAAATCACAGTAGATACAACCAATGTACAGAGGATATTATCAACAGGCAAGTTAACCAAGGAAAATGAAGAACTTGCTATGCAGGTATTCTTGGGTAAACAGAAATCTGTACAAATGACTATTAAGTCTACATGGACTTGGCAGAAAGCACTTGAGATAATGCGTAGGCTAGAAGGATTAAATAAGAATGAATCCACTCATGCCGCAGGAGTAGTAGTTGCACCAGTTGTATTGGCAGAGAATGTACCATTAATGCGTAAAGGTGGTACAGGTGGTCTTGCTTGTCAATATGATATGAGAATGCTTGAAGCACTTGGTTATCTTAAGATGGATGCCCTTGGACTTCGTACTGTAGATGTTAACCATAATGCAGGTAATCTTGTCCGCAAATGGTATGATAAAGATTATAATTTTTACAACTTACGATATGATGATGAAAAGGCAATCAGACTTATCAATGATGGAGATAATAATGGTATCTTTCAGATTGAGGGTACAGGCTTTACCCAAATGATGCAGAACCTTGATATTGGTGGATTTGAATCGCCTAGATTCGCAGATCGTGATGAATCACAATTATCTACAATCGAGAGACTGCGTGGAATGGAGATACAGGATTTCATGTGGATATCAGCAGGACTTGCATTATATAGACCTGGACCATTAGATGCAATTATTGAAGGCAAAACAATGGTTCAGCATCTAATTGATCGTAAGGCAGGTAGAGAACCAACAGTTTATCTGTTCCCCGAAGAAAAAGGATATCTTGAAGAAACATATGGTGTATTAGTCTACCAAGAGCAGGTTATGTCAAGAGTACGGCAAATGACTGGATGCTCATATGGTAGAGCCGATATCTTACGTAAAGCAATGGGTAAGAAAGATCCTGTGTTAATGAAAGAACAGATGGATTGGTTCAAAGAACATGCTATGCAATGTCAGTTTACTACCGATAGTAAATTTAACGATATTAGCCATAAGCAGAGGATTGTGGACAGAGCCGCAGATGAAATTGAAAAATTCGCACGATATGGATTCAATAAGGCTCATACAGTTGAATATGCACATATTGCTTATGAGAATGCGTACCTCAAGGCTCATTATCCTGATTGCTTCTATGCCGCTATGCTTAATAGTATTAATGATAAACCAGATAAGCAGACATTAATGATCAAGGATATGATTGATCACGACATTAAATTATTGCCACCAGATATCAATGAGTCCTCATATGAGTTCAATGTTACGAATCCAAGAGTTGTTCGATTTGGTTTGGGTGCTATCAAGCAATTTGGTGAGAAAGCCTGTGAATTTGTAATGCAGGACAAGGCAGATCATGGTGAATATGGTTGTGTGGAAGAATTTCGTATAAGGATACCTGCAGGAACACTCAATAAAACAGTAATGGAGAATCTTGCCAAGTGTGGTGCATTTGACACATTACTTCATAATAATTGTTCTGATACCCAATTTGATTGTAGGGCAACATTAGTAGCATCTATGCCGAATATTTGTGAATCTCTAAACAAACTTCGTAGGAAGAAGAATGCGAAATCTGAAGCACCGACTGCTGATGAAGCACTTGAGAAATGGGAGAATGGTGCAGGTTCATTTGTGGTGGTACAGGGCGAAGATGATCCAATTCAATACTCAATATGGGAGAAAGAGATCCTCAAATATTACATTAGTGCACATCCAATCGACAAATATGAAGCAGAAATCCGCAGATGGGGTGCAATACAGAACACACCCGAAGAGGAATTTGGACAAGAGGTATATGTAGCAGGATTCGTTGAAGGAGTACATGAAACGGTAATCAAGAAAGAGGGTAGAAATAAAGGTAAAAAGATGGGATTCGTGACCATCGGCACAGCTTATCGAACATATGAGGGTACAATGTTCCCTGGAATCTATGAATCTTGCCTGCCATATCTAAAACCAAATGAACCAGTGGTAATGAAAGGTAAGAGGAATGAGTTTAAGGGTAAGATCACCTTACAGACAGAATATGTCCGTAGTATGAAGAATGAGGGAATACGTGATTGTCCTGAAGTTCATATCAGAGTAGATAAAGACAATATGATTGGCATTCTACAACTGAAACAGGCAATAGATCAATTCCCAGGAATTACTAAGGTCTATCTTCATACAATAGTTGATAGTGATGATGTTTGTATTGAATTAGGACAACAGGTGGCACTCAATGATTATGTAATTGGCATCGCAGAGCAGATTGGTAAATTAGGATATAAAGAAGATGCAATGGATGCTGAATTTAGTGGCTGATCGTTTAAAGGTCATATCGGTGACAGAAAGGCGGTGATAACAGATGTATGGTACAGCTAAATGGTGGAAAACCAAGAATGGTAAACTAATTGCTATTGCTGATATGACTGATAAACATTTAATAAATACCATCAAATTCCTTAAGCGACAGATTGATGGCAGTATTCATGATGAATTTGTCTATGATAATGTGATCGCTATGGAAAATGAGTTAAAAAGGAGGAATATTACAATATGAGTAAAATTCAAAATGTTGACCTTAAGGTCGTAGGAGTAACTTTTAAGAATGAAGATGGTTCAAGTAGAAAAGATCAGATTCTTACTCTTGCAGAAAGGTTTAAGGATAGAGAATCAGAGATCAAGATTGATCTGGTGCGTGAACCTACTAATCAGTATGATATTAATGCCATCAAGGTTATCGCAGAGGATAAGCAGATTGGATATATCGGCAAGGAATACGCTTCTATTATGTCACCGCTGATGGATGATTGTGAGGAATTCACAGCTACAGTTAAGGGTATTGGCGAATATAAGAACCGCCCATTCTGTGAGATTACGATCAATCAGGTCTAACTTTGCTATCAAGCACACCTGTGGATCAGCCTAGAGTCCATCCCTCTAGACAGGTGGTTTGCTTGTAGATATATAGAGGGTGTCGGTGTTATCCGATGCCCTCATTTTATAAGGAGGAATATTATGAACAATGATGTATTACCTTGGGAAAAGCTTGAAATTAAAAGAATACTTGAGTTATTTCCTAATAGTAGGGTATTCAATATCAAGAAAAGACAGACAACTGTAAATAGGGAGGTTAATAAAGATGAGATACCGAGATAGTGCTGAATATCCTATTATTGCAATTGATTTTGATGATACCATCTGTATGACAAGAGATACATATCCCGAATGTGGAAAGGCAAGAATGCATGCAAAGGAAGTTATTAATTTTATGCATAAACTTGGTATTAAAATCGTAATATGGACAAGCAGGGATGTTGCATTCAATCAGGATGAAAAGAAATTATATGATCATGTAACACCAATGATTAATTGGCTTGATGCAGAGGGTATTCATTATGATGCAGTAAATAAATCAGTACAATTCGCACCATATCCATACAACGGCAGAAAGGTTTATGCCCATATGTATGTTGATGATCGCAATTATATGGGCGGAACTCATTTTGCAGATAATGGCAATGATCCAATGTTCTTAATGATACTTGAGGAATTTCTTAAGTATGTATGTAGATTCAGTAGAACATCTGCAGAAATTGTACGAGTATGTTGTGAACAGGAACTTGAACCCGAAGATTGGATGATCGAAGGTGTTAAGAGTTGGAAAATACGTAAACATTATGTAGATGGTCCACCCTCATATAATGTAGAATTGGGTGCATTTACATCATGTAGTGTTGAGTAAGGTGGTGATAGCTTGCTAAATATGTATACAGATGGTGGTTGCTATAATAATGGTGATCGCAAGGGTAATGGATCTTATGCTTTTTTATTTTTAGATGGAAATAATAAAGATAAGGTTATTGTCATTGGTGAATATCTGCAGAATACAACCAATAATCGCACAGAAATGCTTGCGGCTATTGAGGGAATCAAGTATCTTCAAGATAAATCAAATGACGAACACCCAACAGTAAATATTGTGAGTGATAGTGGATATTTAGTTAAAGGATATACTCATCCCGCATATCTTGATAAATGGATAGCATCTGGATGGAGAACATCTAATAATAAACCTGTTAGTAATCAAGATTTATGGGAAGAATTGCAGAGATTATCTTGGCATGTTGGATTTACTTTCACTCATATCAGAGGACATAATAAGGATGAAGATCCACAACATGCATATTGGAACGATATAGTAGATAAAGCATGTTCATATTTACTACAGTTACAATCTCTTGGATTTAGATTAACACTTGAATATGATTTAAATACCAAGGAATTTACTGTTATAGAATCTAAATTGGTTGAAAGGAGATATTAATATGAAACTTGTTTTAGCACAGGGTGCTGAGCACACAAAGCCTGAAAATATGGCTAAGATTTTGAAGACAATTCAAAATGAGAAGATTAAAGGTGCTACTGATCATCAGAAATGGCAGGCAAAGGAACTTGAGGATAAGATTGTTGATTATTATGGATGTGATCATACAATTGTTAGTCCTTATTCATATGCAGTAGAGGAGAAATATGATGGCTATAGTTACATCAATTGTGAAGGTAGATTCTTTAGCAAACGATTGTCGCAGGCAAAAGGATCAGAGGGAACACCTATCGAAAAGACAGGACACATCCCACATATTTCAAGAATACTTAGACAGGTATATGAACAATGTGGAGCAGACCTGCATGGAGAAATCTACAAACTCGGAGGAATTTCTGATGATGTTACAAAAATCCTCGGATGTACAGAAGATGAAGCTATTCGCAGACAAAGTGGATTAGCAGATTCTGATCTTCTTCATTATATGTTGATTGATATCAGAGCCATCAATGGCAAATCATTAGTTAATGAACCACATCGTCTTCGTAGAGCAGTTCTTAAATGGGTATATGATAAATATATTGCACCGATTGATCCTGCAGGATATATCAGATTGACAGAAGAAATACAGGGAGATCCACAGGAAGCATTTAGAAGAATTGTTACAGCAGGTGGTGAGGGATTAATTATCAAGAGAGAAGATGCCTTATATATCCCTGGCAAGAAGCCTGCTAATAACTGGATTAAGGCGAAGAAGAAGATCACATATGATGTAGTAATGATGGGATTGAATGCAGGTACTGGCAAGAATGCAGGTTTATTTGGTTCAATCAAATTTGGTCATATTATTGATGGCAAACTCACAGCCTGTGGTAATTGTTCATCTGGTCTTGAAGATGATATGAGGGCATTTATTTATAATAATGCCGATAAGATGATTGCAGAAAAGCAGGTATTCGAGATTGAAGCTATTCAAGAGTCTGTAAAATCATTCCGTAATGCAGTATTCCTTAGATTAAGGGATGATAAGGATTGGACTGAATGCTTACCAATCAATATAAGAGTAAAAGAAACAATATTATAAATAATTAAATATCTAGACACAAGAAAGGGCAGGTCAATTAAGACCTGCCCAATCTGTATATATAATAAGAGGAGGGTTTAGGGTGAAACCTTGACTTCACCATCTGTGATTAATACTTACATCCATTTCTCTTTCCTTTCTTTATCGGTTTTGTCAGACCGCCCACGAAAGCCGATTCGCTTATGTCTTCTATGCGTTCCGTTAACCAACCGATCAATTTGACACGTCGCATTCGACCAAACAACCGCTTGATATTGAACAATTGATCGATTTGCAATCAAGCCTTGGCGATATACTTGCTATGAGCGAACCCATATTTAGCACCCTTATCACCATTAATCTTGATATAATACCATGTATCTCCATTAGATGCCTTCATACTATCACATACACCAACTGCAGTACCTTTCTTAAGTCTAGGGTATGATGTAAGATTAGCAAATTGTGTTCCTGCACCCTTACGAATATTTAATTCAGAAGCAGTAATCTTACCTGTCCATTTAGGTGTCTTATTTAATCCACCCGAAGTGGTCTGCGTTGTAGTAGTTGTAGATGAACTCTTATCATACTTAGGTCTACCATAACCATTAATATAAGTGGATGTGAGTAAATAAGATTTCTTAGTGACTCCACCACCATTGGCAACTACACCAGATGCACCAGATGTATTACCCTCAATAGTATAAACCTTGGTGCTATCAACCTTATATACAATACCAGTATGGCAGATCCTCTGACTATTCTGAAAGAATATCTGATCACCAACCTGCGGAGTACCTTTACCTCTGTAAATATAAGCACCCTTATTCTTATACATCTGTGCTGAATTTACGGTATAATCATCAAAATTACCGCCAATGAGTGATTTAGCTGTTGATACTCCATATGCTTTCTGAAAACACCAATCAACGAAACAATCACACCAATATGCAGGATAATCCATTACAGCGGGATAAATCTTGTGCATTTCATATCCATATTTAGTATAATTGGCTGATCCTGCATTGGCAGTCTTTTCATAAAGATACTTAGTATCTCCACTCTTTTTCTCAAGATAACCGATTTCTGCTTCGGCAACTTTAATTACTTTATCAACTGTGTTAGCCATATTATCTCCTTTCTATAAATAAGATGGGTGGCACTAAGTCCACCCACCTACCACAATATTATTTTCGCCAGTATCTTTTGATGATTTCAATGAAATAATCCCATCCTTTGGCTGTAATAATTGCAACAATAAATGATGCAAAAATGATTGCCACCAAATAATACCACAGGAACGGAATACCTTTCCATGAGATAAAGGCAAAGAATCCAATGATGCACACAATCATCGATAATACCAATACCTGCAGATCTGTAGGAATCTTCTTTAAGAATCCAATTTCCTTGGTAAATTCAGTAATCACCGATACTAAAATGCAAATCCCACATAGGATTGAAATAATCGTGGCTGAATTTTCAACAAAAATCTGAAGATCCATATAATATCACCTCCTAAATCGTAATATCATTAATCGCTACTTCTTTGAGAAAATTCGAATATTCCTCTTCAGCTTCACTTACTGCTTTCATACCTTCTTCAATCTCACCATTGGCATGACCATTTTTGAGTGCCATTGCAACCCCAATAGTGAGTTTTGTATTAGCTGAAGCCATTCGCATTGAGAGTAATGATTCTTTTCTGCGTAAATCAGATCTTCTTATTGCCTGCTTATTTTGTAATTCAATTTGCTTATCAACCTTTGCTTGCCTAATACCAAATAAACCAGTTATTATAGCAATTAAGATTGGCGAAGCAATACTACTAATAGCAATAGCTGTTTCCATAAACTATCCTCCTTTCTTATGATATTTGGAGAATAATTTACTTCTTCGAATTCTTATCCTCAATTATTAATTCGGGATGACCTTTTTCAATCAATGCATCTGCTACAGCATCCTTCAGTTTAGAAGGTACTTTAGCGTAGGTCTTTTTACCTGCAATAATCTTATCTGCCCAAATCCTTGCAACTGCCATGATATTATACCTCCTTATTCATAAATTGCTTCACCCAACTCAACGATTGCATCCTCAATCTGTGAGGTACGATCCTGAAGATTTATGGTATCCTCAATTGAATCGTGTAATATTGGGTAGATTGACTGTAACTGATTCCATTCTTCTTTACTCATACGAATTTCATCATATTGCCATTCTGTATGAGTTTCTTCAGAATTTTCATCTGTTACTTCAACTTCCTCAATATTCTTATGAAGATAAACTGTTGATGGTGAAGATATTGTATCAATATCAAGCGGCTTTATTGATCCTCTTACCTTTTCCCAATTTGTCATTATCTTTACTCCTTTCTAATATCTCGATATTTATTCTCCTACTTTGCCTTGATACTTGACCTTTTAATTTCTTAAGAGATCCTATTCTTGGTAAGATATAAGAATTAAAATATTGATATACGTCTGCGTGTTTTACCCATCCCATATATGAGATAATAGATGTTGCATCGTGCCATGTGAATCTAGGCTTGTTACTTGCCCTTAATACACGTCTTCTAAATCTTTTGAGGATTGATTTTCTTAATGTCGTACAATTACGATAGAATTTAAATCCCATAAAATCAATACATCTACCAGATTTATCTTCTCTACTATCTGCTAATGGAAATACTTGCCAATTATCCTTCAATTCAACATGTAAATATTCTTCAAGATATTTCGATATCATCATCCTAATGAAATGTAATTGTGCTTTATCGTCTGAAATAATCACCATATCATCCATATATCGTATGTAATGAGGAGCACCCAATATTTCCTTGACTATATGATCAAATTTCTTTAAATAAAAATTAGCAAACCATTGTGATGTATAATATCCAAGTGGTAACCCTATTTCATGACTATCAATAATCTTATATGTTAGCCGCAGGAATTTCTCGTCATGAATAACTTCTCGTAGTTTATCTTTAAGAATATCATGATCAATATTCTCGAAGAAATGACGGATATCCATTTTTAAGACATATATCTGTGTGTCTTTATTATATAAATTAATCCATCTTTCTACATGTTTCTTGCCAAAATGGCATCCTCTATTTGGAATACTACCGCATGAATACTCATAAAATCCATGTAATATTACTGGCTTAAGTTCGTTTACAACTAAATGATGAACTACTTGCTCATATCGATAATGTGGTTTAATAATATCTCGTATCTTACCACAACTTGCTTCATTAATCTTTCGTGTTGGATGTTGTACTAACTTTAATTCCTCATTGACGAGGATATTATATAAATTCTCCTTTTCTTTATCTAACCTTAGGAACACCCTTTTAACATCAAACCTATCTCGTTTGCCAATAGATGCTCCGTTAAATGCAATTGTCAATGAGGAATCAAGTAGCATATAATCAAATAAGCCACTATAGCTTTTCATTAAGATTCCTTCTTATATCCCTGGGCACGTTCAACAATAGGCTACTAGCACCAGTGGGATGTTTCATTTTTACCAAGAGGTACGGAATATAGGTGGCATTGGAAGGTAGACACCCTAAAGGGTAGACACCATCTTATTTTATATAAGAAGTAGACTGCAGAGCCGATATTAGTGTTCGTATTAGACGCATCATTATTCAGATTACAGTAGAAAGCACCATCATTACGATCATTGTCATAATTACCGCCAACATTAGCCGCCGCCCATATCCCTTATTTCTCAACCAATAGTAACTTACAACATCTTAAGCAGCACTCTGATCTGTGAAGGAGACCGCAGAGCCGATAAAAGCGTCCGTAATAGACGCATCACAATACAGATCACAGCAGAAAGCACCAACACCACGATCATCGCCATAACTACCGCCAACACCAGCATAATATACAGTTCCTGAAGTAGTTCCGTACCAGAATTTATCACAGAATCCTGTAGTTTCAGACCCACTAAGTGTTTTTGGAATATCTCCCTTATCAGCATCAAATGTGATATCAGATATGAAGTTACCAGATGCTTCACTAGGAACATTACCTGCTTCTGTAAATAAACTACTAAATGTTGACCAAGTAGTAAGTCCAGTTGTAGGATAATCGCCATTTACAAGTCTTGTATACTGTTTATTATTATAAACAACCCATCCTGCAATTCGAAGCCACTGATCGCCCCAAGGTGCTTCTTGGTGCATGAATTTCACCTGATATGACTGATCATTATATCCAAAGAATCCACCTTTGTCATTAAGAGTACCTGTTGCAAGCACAGCAGATGTAGAAGAATTTCCATATCCTAATGCTTCACTCTGTGTAGTCTTAAACATCAGCATGAACAAGATATTACGAAGATCAATCCATGCTTTATCGGGAGTGAACCAACCAGTACCATTGGCAATAGCATAAGCAATCTCCTGCTCAGCAGTTTTAGATGCCATAACTGTCTGTCCTGAAATAGAACGAAGTTTATTATTGCCATCAAGTGATCCTCTAAATATTGGTTCATATACGTAATCGAGTACTTTACCGTTCTTATTTGTGTGACGAACTGCCTTATAGGTATTATCAATTTTTGTATCTGATACATTGAAATAATCGTACCCACTTTCAGTCCATTTCTTCACCCAAACTGTCGGAATAGCTGACATTGCATTACCTGCATAATTGATATTAGCAACATCAGATGCAGTACCATCAAGCTTCTTGGTATAATCATTAGGATTAAGTTTATAATCCTCAGTACCATCAAACTTAAGCATTACAGGATAGTTATTCTTAACAAAGAATGCATCTGCAAATGAACCTGCATCAAATACCATATTTACATGATCCATGCTAGCAGGAGTTAATGCAGCAGTATCTCCAAGATATTCAACCTTGGTTGCAGGTGCATTATCAGATTTATTTACCCTAAACCGATAAAGCTCATATTCCTTTGGTGTAGCTGTAGCACGATTCGTTACATCAGAATTGATCGCACCGTCTGTTGAATAAGGAAATGCCTGGAAATAATATGTTGTATTATTTGTCAAACCTGTCACAACATATCCATTTGATGAATACTGTCCACGTACCTTATTATCAAGGACAATAGTACCATCCTTGATATTTGTAGGATAAGATCCAGTTTTCATAACAACTTTAGTACCTGCCCATGCACTAATTGTCTGACCACTAATGGTTGTATCATCAGGATCATTCATAACAATTGTTGCCTGTGCATTACCACCATTGACAGCGAATGCTTTCATATTTGCAGGTGCGATACCAGATCCTCCTATGTGAATACCCTCAACCTCAAGAACAAGAGAGCCATTCTGAATTGATCCAATCTTGAGATTTGTCTTATTCTGATCCTCTGTTAATGCGAGTTGATATTTGAGAATTAATCGGCGTGTTGTTTCGTCCTCTCCACGACTATCTTTAAACCAATTCTGAACGGTTGTTTCTTCCTGCTGATTACCCTCTTCCTTGAGTGTACTAGAATATGTAGCCTGATCTTCCCAAATCTGAAGATAAATAGAATCACCACTAGAAGCTTCCAATCCAAGTCCTGTACAATTAATTACATATCCATTAACAGCAAATGTACACCCATCTGCTATAACGACAGATCCATCAGAATATGTAATTTTATCTGTATCCGTAACTCCATCACCAATGATCTTAGCAATAAAATTACGAAGCTGATGCTTCTGTATGTCCTGCAATTCATTGAGTTCTACCTCAAGCAGTCCTTTATTAGCACCAAAGACAACACCAGATACTCCTGCGTTATCTCTATAATTACTATAAATATCAAAAGATCCCATTTTGTACCTCCTTATTCAGAAAGTGTGAGGGTAAACCTCATTGTACGATCAATGGTCATGTCTGAAGTCTTGGTAAGGACTGCATGATGCTTCTTATTAATAAGAATACCAGAATTGGTTGTTGTTGTTGCATTACCACCAAAAAGTCCAAACTCTCTCCATTTGCCATTGCAATCTGCTGTGCCGAAAGTATGCTCAATCTGAAGAATGTTTGTGGGATTTACTGACTCCTCATATTCAGCATTTACAAACTTAATCTCTGCAGGTAAAATTGCAACCCTACCAATCTCATTTGTAAGCTGTGTTGCATTTGCGGCAGGATCTGGTGTTGTATCATCCCATGAATCAGCACCGCTACCAATTGCCCAATACTGAATACCAGAATATCCATTCTCACCCTTCATAAGAGCCATGGCAAGATTCAAGAATGAATTAACAATAAGATTATGACCAACACGTACATCGATCAACTTCCCATTCTTATAAATCTTGTCGGTAATCTCTCCAACCATTTTCACCTTTCCAATGTCATTGCCGATAAGTCCAATGTTCATAACATCAGTATCGGTATTTCGACCAACATTAAGTTTTTCACGTATCATCTTATTACCTCCTTAATTATAATGAATTATATCAATACAAACATCTGCATCTTCATGAAGATTAGTAATTAATGACTCATTCAATGTTACAGAGCCATTTATACAATTGCTACTCCACATTGAAGTAATAATTGCAGAGTTGATTGCACCTGTTTGTTGTATTGTAGTTATCACATTATCAGTAAAATTATCGCTTCCATCAACACTATTATCTTCATCTAATACTTGTGACAATTGCTGTAATAATTCATCTACATGTTGTAATAACCCACTATCAGATTGTAACAATCTAATAGCATTTGAAATCTGATCATCACCAGATATATTCGATGAATCATTATCTATTTTACTTATTATATCAATAAATTCATCAACATCAATGACAGAATCTATCAATGATAATACAATAGAATCATTTAATTTATTATCACCATTCAACATTGGTATAAAGAAATTATTATATCTAGTAATATTACCAGTATCATTTAATGTCTGTGATAATAAATCATTTGTTACATCATTACCATGTAAATTACTTAATTCTAATAACATTTGATTAATAGCATCATCACTATCATCGTTTGATAATAAATATGCCGTATCATCACTATCAAATGTTAATATTTCAGGCAATGATTCATCAGATACTGCAAGTATAGCCTGCTCTGTTTTTAAATCATTTATATTTATCATATCTTCATCTGCATTCCTATTTATGCTTGCAGAATCATAAAAAATATATAAATATATGATATATGGCTGTGTACCAGATGCCTTAGTATTATAAACTGCATCTTGAACTGCCTTTTGATAATTCGCTATACCCTCACTTATTGATAAATCAACAGTAACAACAAATGCACCATATCTCTTCAGATTATATTTCATATTTGTAACCAAATTATTATTTAAAGTATAATCTGGAGAATTTAATATTGGTTCATAATAGTCATGTTCTAATGAACTATCAACAATTTCACCATCATACTCCCATGCATCATAAACATGAATATATTGATCGATCATTTCACTATCAGATGTTAATCCAATAGCTGTAGCTGTTGCATATTTTATTGCTTCTGCAGTACCGCCAACCAATGATGGATATACTATCTCAAGTCTTGATCGATAATCATCATAACTTTCATTTGGATGCCGATACAAATTAAGCAGAGATCCCCATCTCCACTCCAAATCTTCATCATATGTATCTTCAATACCAAGTGCCGAATATAATCTATCAATCAAATCAAGTTTATACTCATGATTCTTTGCATATATTGACAATAATGCATACAATACTGTCTTTGTATCATACACATTATAAATATGAGGGAATCTGCTTTGTAATTCTTCTAAAGCTGTAGTAGGTGAATTATCAGCCATTAATCATCCCTCCTTAATTTATTATAGAACCATTTACTGTTATGTTACCTGCCTGTATCATCTGATCTTCGGTAGTTGTCACATTGGCAGTAGGTGAATTAGTGACTATATCAGTAAAATCATCGTCACCAGATGTACTATCAAGCTTATTGAGAATTTTTCTCTCTAACTGTGATATAATCAACGTATTTCCTGCACCAAGTGAATTGCAGTAGTCGGTAATTGCTGTGACGATTTTATCAACATCAACATCTTCTACAGGAGTAATTGTAAAGTTCATATCAACAATCTTATAGTTGGTATATACTACAACAGGATAAATACCAGATGCCTTAACTTTTGCTACCACTTCTTCAATATCATCTATTACAGATTGTGGTGCAGGTACTTGATCTGTTGTAATAATTATACCTGTAGTACCAATACCCTGATATCTATCCCTAACAATTGCCCTTGTAACACCAGATATAGCGTTTACTGCCTGCTCAATAGCTTCATCTGTACATTGTCCCATTGATTCTTTAACTGAATGAATTCTATTAAGAAAATCGGCATCTGATTCGATATCAGTTCCGCCATTAATCGATGAGTTATTCGAAACACTGTCCACACCCTGTAAAACTGATGGCAATACGCATATCGCACCTGCAACAACGCTTACTCTACCTTCAGTAGTACAAGTAACAGTAACATCTATGCTACTCTCACCTGTCGGTATTACTGCATCTGTATCTGTAACCATCCATTCAGATGTATTACCATCTGCATCTGGTCTTGTACTGAAAATATATCCATATGGTATAGGAATATCATAAGATGCAGGAGAATCACCAGTATATACAGTAACAGATCCTACTGCAGCCTTAGCAGAATTTCTAGTTAATCCAAAAATTACTGCTGCACGATCTAATTCTGTATTTATTTGCCCTTCTTCTTCTGATACTAATGTATCAATATTCATTGCACCATAAATGAATTCAAGCCAATAATTAATTTCATCATCATTTTCAGCCAATGCTTCAACCAATGACCTAATAACTGATCCATCATAAACATTGGTTATGCCAACATCTTTATCAACTATGGCTTGTAATGTATCATCTACTATTTGATCAAAACTCTTTGTGCCAAGAGTATCTGTAAATTGAACTGCCATTAAACTAATACCTCCTCAGTAGTATTGAATGCGTCAATAGATATCCTACTACTGACGGTACGTTCTATAACTTCATCTTCTTCATCTTCGTCAAAATCATCGTCATCAAAATCACTATCTGTATCCAAATCTTCGTCAAAATTTGTGTCAGATTCAGTATCTGGATTTTCATCATCGGAGAAGTATTCTTCTTCATCATCGTATTCATCAAGATCCATTGGTGTATAATTAACAGTATAATCAATTATTGCTTCATGGCTTGCACCATACTCAACATTTAATTCAACTATATCATTAATCCTTGGATCTTGCATTATGGCAACCCTACATTCTTCTGCAACAAGATCTTTACCTGTTTCATTCCATTTAATACGGTTACCATATATTGCATTACCTATTTCAGGATGATATTTATTACCACCCAATCTAAGGCGGATATGATTATTAGCCATCTGAATTACATCAGCATCTTCTGATGGACATATAGCAATATCACCATATTGATTTACTGCAATATCACCATTATTATATCCAACATCTATCATCAATATCCCTCCTTTCCTTTTAATAGTAGCATTTTCGCACACGTAATCAATGTGGCTTACCTGTTTCTCCATGTACACCTGTATGTGTATGTTTCGTAACAGATATTCCATTTACAACAAGATCTCCGCCACCAATTGTAACTGTAGTACCTGCACACTTAATTGTAATAATATCACCATCTAATTCAATCTTAGTACCCTTTGAATTGTAAATAGTTGTATTACCTGCACCAACTGATGGTCTATTCTTATCGTAAACCATATATCCATCTTTACCGCCTTGGTTCATGATTGCATATGCCATCAACCCCTGTGGTGGATTGCCTGCAATACCATATGGTCCAATTGGTAACATACCTTTTGTTTCAGTACCCTTAGTACTCATTGCAGCATTTTTACCACCACTACCAGTTGATGAAATCCTGCCTGTTCCGCTAGGTTCTGAATAGTCTCCATTACTAGCCATAACAGCACCAAATCTTTTTGACATTTACTTCAACCCCTTTGCTCTTTTAGTAAGTTTAACAGGAGACCCACCCTTACTCTGCCAAATCTTCTCAAATGTACTATTTGCAGGTATCATTGATAATGTACAAATAGTACCATTATCTAATGTCTTTGAATATTGTACTCTACGAATAAACATTGTACAATTCATTCCTATTGTACCATTTATTACCTTTGCTGTAGTATTCGGCATAAATACCTTTTGATTAAGTCGTACATCTATTGTTAATTCCTGATTATCTCTAAATGACGATCTGATATCTTTATCGGCAATAGATGTATATTTAGATGATGCCTTTTCAGAATATGCCCTACGAGTTCTGCGTTTTGTAACTCCAATCTTTTGCATATAATTATTATTTGCAGTACCCTGTAAATCATATCCGCCATCACCATTAGACCCATACACTTTAATTTCCGATCTCATATCAGTACCATCTTCAGCAAATCTAAATGATTCAATAGGTATACCAACTTTACTTGTTCGCATTACAAAGGTATTTTTAGGTTTCTTGCCTGTCTTCCAATTACCTGTATATACCGTATCAACAAGATACCATATTCTCTGTTTGCTTTCAAGAAGAATGTTATTCATAATAGAGATTTCAGATTCGCCGCAACCAATATTTAATTTTTCATAAGTATCAGCTGCAACTATCTTATGTTTTAATCCATATTCTGAACATTTGCCCTCTATATATGATTTAGGATCTACATTTTCAAGATTATTTGGTAAAGCATCATTATCGATCAACTTCCACATAAAATCTCTGCCAGATAGCATTATGTAATTATCAGTATCACGCATGATATATTCAACTTTATCAAGATGACCTTTCATTACACATTTACTATTTACATAAATCTTTACTCTATCAAATTTTGAGAACAGTCCTGTATAAACACCATAGGGATTTTTAAGTACAAAATCAAAGGTGTCCGCATCTGTCTCAAGATCAATATCAACATGAAATTCTGTAAATCTAGCAACCTTATATGTATTACCAGTTCTACGGCTAGCAATTAATATTTTTATCTTAGATTCAACAGCCAATTATATCACCACCTTATGAAAATGTACCTTCATCAACCCATCCATAAACATTACTAGATGAATCTGTATGAATAAGATGCCAAGGATGTGCTTTGCCATTACCCTTACAATTAGGATCTTTAGTAATCTTGGCAGTACCTGCTCTTGCAGGATATCCTTTGGCAGAAGAATATGATGATACATAATGTGTACCACCCTTAAATTGAACTATATCTCCAACTTTATATGTCTTCTTGGTTTCTTTCTTTTTCTTAGAATTCTTCTTTTTATTCTTCTTCTGTTTTGGTTTATTCTTCTCCTTAACTGTAGGAGTTGTATCAGCAATTATTTCCCACGAGTAATGAATGACATTAGTTTCTGGTTCTATATGTCCTTCAAGATTTACCATCAACCCACGAGTTACTTCAGTAAATACAGGATGTGAAACTTTACCAACCTTTTTACGTTTGAATGTTTTATATAATTGCCTAAATGCTTTATAGCAACCTTTACCAAAGAATACACCTTCACCTGTGATACTAATAGCATCAACAGAAAAATCCTCTAATTCAGCACCTGCTAATGATGGATATTTATGTTGAATATATGTTCTTCCACATTTAAATACTGTACGTTCAGGATTATATGGAAATACAAAATTTTTATATCTTATTTTACTAAGTGTCTGTTTATTAAGATTATCTGGTTTAGGTACATCATAATCTTTTGGTAAAATATTATCAACTGTAGCCGAAGCAGTTTTCTTGATTAATTTGCCTTTTTTAGCAAGATTAATCATCTTAATATCCTGTGCTTTAGTACCCTTATAATTATTAATACTATTACGAGTAGCTATTTTCTTACGATTAGCCATTGAGGTATCTGTCACACCAATATCCTTTAATACTACAGTTATTTTCTTTGATGTACCTGTATATTTTTTATAATATTCTACTTTAGCCACATCAAATCACCTACCTTTGTCCTCTATTTACCCTATTGCTAGCATTATTTGATTGACCATACTGTGATGAAGTCTTAGAAATAAAGCTATCAAGAAGTGATCCTGTTCCAGGGGTGGTAATTATATTTTTTGTAACATTACCAGATTGATCAACTTTAACATCAACATTCACATTAGGTGCAGAAACATTAAATGAAGGTGTCATAGTTACGCTATCATCAATGGTTATATTGTTATCTATTGCATTTTCGATAACTTGTTCTTTACCTTTGTCTGACAATGCATTCCATCCAGGATAATTACTTGCAATCTCTTGTGCGATATTTGGAATATTAAGTTCACCTACTACATCTGCCTTTTCAATAGTAAATGAACCACTTGCCAATCCTTCACTTATCATGTTAGCAATTTCCTGACCTAATCCAGTTAATTGCTGTCCATCATTTTTATTAGCTTCAGCCTGTGCAATTCCATTAGCTATGCCAGTTGCAATCTTTGTATCTAATTCATCAAACATATATGGTGTATCAACAGTACCCTTAACTGTTGGATCATAATCTGATGAAACAATTCTTGCAGTACCCTCTTGAGCCTTTTTATATCTCTCAAGTTCCTCTTGAGTACCAGTCCATACTGAATATCCATATCCAGTCTTATCAAGAGATTTGTCATAATATTCAGAATACTTATTATTCTTAGTAACTGTAATCATTTGTGCACCAACTTCTCTTAGTGCATTGGTTGTCTCTTCAAGATTTTTATTAGCCTTTGAGGTTCTCTCTTCAGTAGTTAACTTCCAATCACCAGTTAACCAATATTCCTCAAATTTATCAGAATTACCTAATGGTGTAGTAGAATATTGATTGAGCAATCCTTGAAATGTGATTTTATCATTACCACTCATCTTATCATATTCGGCATAAGCACCCTTATCTCCCATAGGATTAGCAAGTGCCATTATCCATTCATCAGTATTCATACCAAACCATCCACTACCAAGATTCTTTTCATCAAGAGCCTTGGCAAGAGATTGTAGATCTTGTGTATTCTGATCATCCTTAATATGCTGTAATGTTAAATCATCTTTATTTTTCTGTCGCTTCCACTCATCATATATACCAATGCCTGTTGTACCATAAGTAAAATCATTATAGGCAGATTTACCTAATTCCTCACCTGCAAATCCACCACCAACAGATCCAATAACAGCACCTGCAATAGTACCAACTCCAGGAAATATTGCCGTACCTATTTCAGCACCAATAATACCACCACCAACAGCACCTGCTGTATTTCCTGCAGTACCTGCAGCACCCTCATAATCTCCTGCTTCAATATCTTTATATACCTGATATCCACCAATACCAATTTGAAGACCTGTACCAAGTACACCAAGTGCCTTACCAACACCAGATAATGAACCCCATAATTTAGATGATCCAGTTACTACATCATCAAGACTTCCTGCACCTGCGGCTATTACATCATCAATACTAGATGCATAAGCATTAATTACATCATCAGTTGATGAACCAAGACCTCTAGCAATATCATCTATTGTATAACTTGCCTGTTCACCAAATGTTGCAATAACATCATCTGCCGAAGTTCCTAATGCCCTAGCAACATCATCTGCTGATCCTACTACTGATTCACCAGATAATAAAGCCTTACTTCCTGCACCTGCGGCTTTACCTGCACCCCCTGCGGCAGCACCTCCTGTTCCTGCTCCGCCTGCACCAGTTCCGCCAACACCTGTACCATTAACAATGACAGAACCTGCATTTACAATAGCACCACCAAGTACTGAAAATGTCATAACAAGTGATGATATTAATTCAACTACCTCTGATGCAATGTCAAGTGCTATAAGCTTACCCATCCAATCAATAACACCAACAACAGCATTTCCTAAATCTTGAAGATCTTCGGGCAATGCATCTGCAGATTCATGCATATTGGTAATCATTTCATTCCAATCACCCATAGCACCAAATACATCACCATCAAGTAACGATGAAAATACTTGTCCAATTCCTTCACCAAATTCAGGTGCTAAATCCTTAGCTACTTGGGTAAAATCTATTGCAAAGTCGCCAAGATTTCTTACTGCATCTGCTATTGCTGTTCCATATTTCTCTTCAATAAGATCACAGGCTTCATCAAGTGCATCATGTAATCCATTAAAATCTATCTCATAATGTGCAGGATCATTCAAGAATGCAATTAATTCATCCCTAACCTTATTAGTAAATGGTGATAATCTATCACCAAGATCTATCTTAGTACCCTCTATTGCAGATTTAAGTGCTTCAGATTTACCATATCCAGATTCAATAATCTCTGAATATTTTCTTTCATTAGATCCTGCTGATTGTTCTTTAATATCAGTAATAATCTCGTTAAGGTCTTGCTCTTCACCACTCATAAGTCCATATGCTGCTTTCATTTGGTATAGACCAAAGAATTTCTTAGCAAACCATGCCTGTTCTTCATCATTCAAATCAGACATAGCTTCATCTAATTGATCAATAACCTCATCCATAGGACGAAGATTACCACTCAATTCACCAAGATCCTCATATGTACCACCATTTGCAATTATATTCTTAAAGTCATCATAAGTAACACCCGCCAAGCCATCTGATTTTGCATATTTACTAAAATCATAAAATGCTTGCAATGCCTTAGGTGGTGCTACTTCTGCCTGTGCATCTGTAATGACTGTGGTATCCTGTGTTAATAATCTGGTCATTAATGCCTGTATACCAGATCCTGCTTGTGAACCACGTAATCCAAAATTACCAAGTGTAGCAACCATAGCAAGTGTTTCTTCCATATCTCTACCAAGACCAGAAGTTATACCACCTGCGTATTTCATTGATTCTACAATATCTTTTACGTCAATAGGTGCTAAGTCTGCAGTATGTGCTACTTTATCTAACATTTCTCCCCACTGTTCGGGTTTATATCCAAACTGATTGCCAAGGGAAACTGCAAACTGTACAGCACTTTCCATTTCAACATCATTACCCTTAGCAAATTTAATCAGCGAATCCATAATATTACTATTAGGATCTAACATAGTTTCTGCTGATATACCTGCCCTAGATAATGTTAATTGAAGTTCTGCTACATCAGTAGGGGTTTCCAATGAACCCCTACCATCTGTACCATATGAACCTATCTGTATTGCCTGTTGTTTAAGTTTCTGTGCATCATCCTGATATTTCTGCTGTAAGAAATTACCACTACTATCATAATAATCTTTATTTGCACCAATAACACCAAGCATTTTTGCATGTGCTTCAGAGAATTCATCAAATGCTCTTATAGAATCAGATGTAAAATCCCATATTGCCGCACCTGCTTCTCGTAATAATCTTTGAGTAGTACGTGTAACACCAGATATAGCTGTCTGAAAATTACGCATAGCAGAATTAACACGATACGCAGAATTATAAGTACTTCTAAAGAAATCCTGTGCACCATTATTCCTACTAATACCAGATGTATTTCTATCAAGATCATTTAGTGCTCTAGATACCGCACGTATTTTCTCCGATGCTTGATCATTCGCATCTATTTCAATAAGGATTCTATCATCTGCCATTTATGATCACTCCTCTTCATCTTCATTCCAATCGGAAGAATTATCATTAAACTCCTCACGACCTATTTCATAGACGATATCACCATCCTCATCTTCCTGCCCATCGTCTTCATCTAAATCCCATAAGCCATCAGGATCATACATAGATTCCTGCTCAGCCTTGAGACGATTATATTTCTCTTCATCAAATGTTGTACTAACCTCTTCAGCTTTTTCAACAAGAGGTTTACCACATCTAGTACATTTGTTATGCGAGATAACTGCATTCCGACATTCGGGACACATATGTTCTAATTTTTCATCATTATCTATTTGTTGGTTGATGAATAACCAGAGCCATTGCTCGTCAGACATTTCTCTGAAACAAGGGTCTGATGGCAATACTTTAAATGTACGAGCGATACTGTACTTATATCGCTCAATGGAGTTACCTCTAAATATTTTTTTAACTGATCTAGTTCCTCTTCCTTGAGTACTTCAAGTTTAGGTGCTTTATTGACAATAAGTTCATTGTACATTTCACATACACGCTGAATATCTTCATCATCAAGTAACTCACCTATTTCATCGGGACTATCAGCAACTTTCTCATTCAAATTATCGGGATTACGCATAGATTCATAACAAAGCAATCTATTATAAAATCTTGCACGATTCTTTTCATTATCCCTTGGATCATCAATTTCTTCACCTTTTACTACCGTCTTGGCATATCTCTTCTCTACAGATTCATTGATTGCCAACATTTTATCTGACGATAATAAAATGACAGCCACCTGAAAACTGTCACCCCCATTACCGAGGGTGACAATCTTGTGAGGTGGCTGACCAGTTCTCATTCTTCTTAAATAGGAAATATCACCAGCCATAACTTATACCTCCTAAGCTGCAGTAAATGATGTACTACGAGTAAGAGCCTTAACAGTCATCTTCTCAATAACCTTATCATTCAAAGATCCATCTTCGCTGATATCGGTTACGATACAATCACTGTATGTAATTCTCTTTGTACCTGTAGTACCCTGCTTATCAATAACAACATTGAATGTATTATCAGACAAAGCATAGAAGTCAATACCTTCTGCTGCAGCAGTATCCTCAAGATAGATTCTTGAAAGATCAATAGTATAGTTCTTCTTACCCTGGATATATCCAATCGGAACATCCTGCCCAAATACATCAACTTCCTTTGTATCCTTATTATACTTGGTATTATATGACTGCACACCTGCAATCGTCTTACCACTAATCTCAATCGAGATACTAGTACTTGTGGTAATATCAATACCAGTAGTAGGTGTAGTAGCTTTAGCCATCTTTATTACCTCCTTATTCTACTAACTACAGCAACAGAAGATCTTATTAGATCTTCATATGCTGTGTAATTGTGATTGTGTACAACGGAGTTACAACATCAAACTCATAATCAACAAGAGCACCAAAGTTATCCTGCGGATCTTTTACAACAGTAAGAGTAGATGCATCCCAGTTCTCGATAATCTCAAGTCCTTCCATCTTCTCCATATTGATACGAATATCATCCTTAATCGCATTCAAGATACGAGTAATATTCTTGGTTCTCTTATAGTTCGCACGAAGCAATCTCTCATTAGATTCAAGTACATAATCTGCGATCATACGAGTTGTACCTTCCTGCCAAATACCGCCTTCACCACCATTAGTGATTGATGCAGTAACAAGACGATATACTGTAGGAGTTGTACCCTCAAGATAGAAAGGTGTAACACCCTTGGTAACAAGAATCTTCATTTCTGCTTCAAGCATTTGACGCTTAACACCTGTAAATCCAAGAATACCAACACCATTCATAGGAAGTGCAGGATCACTTGTTTCTGTCATAATAAGCGATGCAAGACCTGCGGCAGTTACACAAGGATCTACGTCCTCACCATCTCCCTGCTGAAATACATTACCTGCAATGAAAATACGGTCAGAATCAACACTATTTGCAAAAGTTACAAGTGCTGTCTGTGTAGCCATCTGTGCGGCAGTAGGTGCAATTACACCATATCTGAACAGATCATTGCTCTCTGCAACTGTAAGGTGATCCTTAAGTGTAGAGATATTTGCTGCTGACATGTTATCAATCATGATAACCTTAACATCTTTCTCGTCAAGTGATGCAGTAAGTGCATCTGCATACTTAGTTTCAGTAGATCCAACAATCATACCATAGATGGATTCGACACCATTCTGAATAAGTACCCTTACCATCTTCGGAATAATTGAATTACTACCGAAATAACCAGTTGCATCATTTGTGCCTGTAATAGCAAATACTTCATTAGCCGCCTGCACTGTAGGAGTTTCTCCCTCTGCAGCACTTACTGCACCGATAAGAAGGATTTCTTTAATCGGTTGAGGTGCAGTAGTCAAAGCACCAGAAATATCTGTACTACCTGTTACTTTGTTTGCCATTTCTTTGTCCTCCTTTAAAATTTATTGAAGTGAAATTGTATATGTCTGCTTGATCCACTTGGTCAAGTCTACATATTCGTAATTAGGAACAATTGTCTGTATTACTTTAAACATCTGCCTAACAACACCAACATACATTGAATCTGTAGGATTAATATCTGTCAAGTCTGTGATTACAGGATCATGTATTAATTTAACTATTCCAACTTCAGGATTGTTATCTTGTGTATAATCATGTAATCCAATTGCATTCAATTCATTCATCTGAATCTCATTTAATATACCATCAGCAACAACAGATTTAAGTAACTCTCTATCTGTATTATTTGCTGTCACTACATCAAACTGAATCATCATGCAATGAAATTTACCTAATACATCAACCCATGCATTGTCTTCGTTATAATAATGTCCTGCAATATTGCCTAACCCTACTTTATGTTGTTCTGTACTTACTTTCCTCACGATGATAGAGGGTTTCTTGATCTTAGTAAGGTCGCTTGGATATGTGGGTGCTATCTGTATGTTAGTATGCTTAATACCATATTCTTGAGCAACAGTTGGTATACGATCAACAAGAAGCTGAAGTATAGTCTTAAGCATATTATACTCAATTGCTTTCATATTAACAATCCTATGATTAGCCAAAGATATCCCTCACTTTCTGTCTTATAATATCATATACTTTTTGCTGTTCTTCATCCATAGTAGGTCTAACTGGATCTCTCGCAGGAACATTCGAAGAAGGTACTCCATACATATGCCAAGGCATCTTAGGATCATCATTTGTAATCCATACAACATGCATACGAGTCCTTCTTCTAGTTTCCTTATCAAATGCAAACATCATATCTGCACTCATTACCAATGGCTTATTAGCATTTGCACCAAATCCCATCTTACGCTCACGAACAACAGTCTCATATTTAAGTTGTGCCCATCCAGGCTGATAAGTACCAAATTTATCCTGCATTTTCTCAATAAGATAATCTGCGGCTTCTTCAGTACCCTCTGTTAAGGCATCATCCATTCCATCAATCCTTCTATCGAACTCACGAATGAGACTATCAATTCCCTTGGTTTTCACCGTCACCATCAGTATCACCACCTTCATCAGGATCAACATACTCATCTTCAATTTTGAGTCCATCAACAGGTATATTCTCCTCTGGTACTTCTTCACTACCATATGGAGTATCTCCTGTATATCGCTCTACCTGTACAAGTATTTCACCAATACGATCACGCATTGAGGTTATTTGATATCTATCCTCACTATCATCAATCATTACAATAGCATCATTAAGTGGTCTCCACTTCTTAATACCAACCTGTTTACCATCTTTAAATACTGGTAATATATCAGGTATAGCATATAGATACTTACCATTATCATTCTCACCAAATTCAGTTGCATTTGGTGCTAAGTCATTGGTGTAATTATTAACAATATCCTTACGTTCAGCAGTAATAGTTACATACTCATATTCAGCATCACCAACAAACTCATGCATGAGATTATCATAGTTATCCTGTTCTTCAATAGATTTCGGCTGAATGAAAGTAATAGTTGTATGCCAAGCATCAATAATCTCACGAACTGTATTTTTCATGAAATTTATATCCCAAGGATTAAGTACGCTCATTAACTATCACTCCCATTCATATTTAATGTTGCAGTTCTCTGCCAAATCTTACCTGTATGTCCCAATCTCCAAGACTTATATTCTTCCTCGTATTCCGCCAAAATTTCTTTAAGCATCTGAGGAATTTTGGTCTTATCAACAGTCTTACCATCAACAGCAGTACTGAATTTAAAGAAGATAGATGATGATAATCTATATCTCTTTATCGCATGATAACAGATACGATTCTCAAAGAACATTTCATCCTTTGAATCTTCCTCAATATCTTCAATATTAAGACCAGTCTCCCTTAATGTATCAGAATAATCAGTCTTGAAATATTTCTCAATTGTGGCATCAGGTATTTCATCATCATATGCAGGAATGCCGAAACCTAACGGCAGATTATCCAACTTCTGATAAGCATTTCTTAAGATTTTCATCTTATGCTCATATACCTCATCGGTGGGTTCTTCATCGGTTACGGCATTTGTAGTATCTTCTGTATTCTCCGTATTTATTGAAGTATCCTCTGTAGGATTTTCAGATTCAACTACTTCATCTTCAGTTGTTGTAATGTTTTCATCTGCCATTTATCTCACCTACCCTACAAAAGTAACCTTCATTTCACCGTATCCAACCATAAACTTCAGATCTTCACGCTTCTCATATTCTTCTGTCGGTATCTGTCTCTCTGCAAGAATAGATTCTCCTGCGTCCTGCTTAGACCAGAAATTACCTTTTTCATCCTTCCAAATAGATGCACCAAGATAGGTTACTACCGCTATCTTGCCCTTTGGCTTATCCGCCTTTGCGGTTGATTCGTTAATGTCTTTCTTGGCTTCCGACTGATCACCGATTGATTTTTCTGATGTCTGTCCTGCGTTTGTCGGTTCGGTATTAGCGGATTCCTTCGATTCCGTAGAATTCGAAGTTACTGCCTTAACTTCTTTTTCATCCGCCTTTGCGGTATTTTTAATATCTGCCATCATTATATCCTCCTTTAGATATTCTTATATGGACAATGGGCGAACAGTACCATTTGCACCATCCGCCCACCGCCCTAACAGTCATAGCTGGTGACCTCAATTTATTAGCAGCCAGTGATCTTATACACGTTGTCTCCATAGAGAATTGCAAATGTATAAGCTTCGAGAGTACGTACCTGCTCTGCGGCTGTTGCAAAGCATTCTGAACGATCAAGTCTTAACTCTTCACGTACACAATACAGGAGTTTATCCTTTGCTCTTACGAGAAGTGCTACTCCAGGAGTTACCCATGCTGTAATCAGTACGGAAAGACCTGCCACACCTTTGATATCACCAGTTGCCTGATCAAATACGATTCCAGGCGGTGTAGTATCAAGAGTTGCAGGAAGAAGATCATCCTGCTGATCAGGATTAATGATCAGATGTGTAAAATGAACAGGACGAGGAATATTAGTTCCATCTTCCTTGAACAGAGCACCTGCCTTCTTTGCATTACGAACATCTGTAATACTAAGAGTACCAGATGTAAGTGCTGCAGTAGAATGTCCTGCACCTGCTTCAAGTGCCGCAAATGCTACCTTATTTTTTGTACGAGTATGAGCCTTACCAAGTTCCATCGCGGTATATCTCATAACATCAACCTGCTCGTCACGAAGCATCTGATGTGTAAATCCACATCTTACACCGTAATCCTCAGCGGTGATTGTCTGTGTACCAGTTCCAAGAGAAACGAATGGAATCTCCTGTCCCTCTTCGATCTTACCAACTACCAAACCCTTGTATGTAGGGAATGGAATGTTGTTTCTTGTTAACTCAAATCTCTGAAAGATCTCCTCAAACTGCGAAGGCTCTTCATTCTGACCTTCAAGCAGTAACGGATTTAAGCCGTAAGCAAGGAGATCACCCAGATCTGCCCTACCCTGGATTTCAGAAATGTGTAAGTTCTTCAAATCTGCCATTGTAATTTACCTCCTTACTTATTTTATGCATTGAATCTCACATAAACTGCATCATTTGCAGATGCATCATTGAGAGCAATACCAACTACTTTAGTGCCTGCAACATAAGCACCGCCAGATACTGTAGGTGCAGTAGCTACAACTACCTTACCATCATCAGCAGGTGAAAGAAGTGCAGGTGCTGTAATAGATCCACCTGCTGTTACTTTAAAGAGTCCATTTGTATGAACTACTACAGGATCATCCTTAGCAGCATCAAACATTGCAACACCAATTACATTATCACCAGTTGCGGCAGTTGCCACTTTAACTGTCCATGCATCATATACTGCAACAAGCTGACCTTTCTTAATGGCTTCACCTGCAATAAGTTTCTTTTCTACAAGGGTAGTGCCACCATTGCCATCGACACCAAATTCTGTCGGCATAGCACCGATTTTATTTCCCTCATTTACGAAATAATCTGCCATCGTAATTTACCTCCTTATATTATTTGTCCTCGGATTTAACACCGAACATTGCACGAACCTGTGCCTTGATAGCATCATCGCCACCCAACTGCTGTGTAGATCTCGGTGCAGGAGAATTATTCATCCCACCCATCTCACGAACGAAATCGATCTCGGACTGAAGATTCTTATCAATCTCTTCCTTGGTTGAACCATTCACACGAGTCATAAATGCTTCACGATGCTTCTCGTCAACCATTTCAGCAATCTTCTGTGCTTTATATGCATCGATTTCTGCCTTTGCGGTAGCTTCCTGCATTTCAGCGATCTTGGATTCATAAGCATCAAACTTACCCTGAATATCGGTAACCTTAACTACCTCATCCTTACCACCAATGCTAAACTTCATTTCCGTAACCTTATTAGCATCAATAATCTGCTGAACAAGATCAGGATTCTGTGCCTGCAACTCAGAAACCGTAATTCCCTTTAACATGCCCTCATATCCGTTAGGATTATAGGCTTTGAATTCGGCAACAGTTGCATTCTGCAAAATTTCTTTTGCTGTTACATCTGCCATTTCTTTGTCCTCCTTACTTTGATTTTTCATTTCATTTACAACCGACATTGCTTGTGATGTTTCCATTCCCTCTGTACCAGGATTAGCCCAATCTATGGACTCTAATTCTGTCATATGAATAAGGTCTAAGAAATCACCATTTCGCATTAAATCAGCAGATCCATTTATTGAAACTGTCATAGGATTTCCTGCGGCTATACTCTTCGGTACCCATTCTCTCAAAGGAGAAGTTTTAAACAGGTATGCCTTTGCAATACACCGCTTCAACCCATCAGCCATCGTTTCTGTCATAGAACCAACATAAATACACTGTGGTTCTCTAAACTCAAATGACCTCTTTGAGGGATCTGGGTGTCCGAAGAATCCCTGTACTCCAGGTACTAAATCAGAGATTTCATCAACAATTCTGTTGTTGTATCTCCTATTATTACCTGAAATACCTGAACGGATTACCTCGACATTTACAAATTTTGGATCAGGATCATCGGCAGTAATAGTGTCAATGTCGATACGAGGATCGACAGGAACATTAAGTGTAGATATAGCAGCCATTTCACAAATTCGCTTTTTAGCTGTCATATGAAGACTTACCATCTCTCTACTCATGCTCTTTTGTTCAATTGCCATAAAATCACCACCTTATACCCATCATTTACATCGCAAATCGTAGAGCCATATAAACTGTATGAAATACTAGATTAATGGTAATTTTGTATTATTCTGATAAGTTCATTCCATCCAGATAATTGCTGTGCAGACCAAGGTAATAACATTACTCCCTTAATTGCTTCACTAGCAGTATATAACCCAGATTGATCCTTATCAGCCATTAATCCTGCTACATATTGCTTCCAAAAACTCATCTGTTGATTATATTCCTTTGATAAATGACCTCTTGAATTATCCTTAGCTATATCAAAAGTAGAAATCTTAGATTTAATATATTCCTCCCTTGCTTTAGATAAAGCATCGTTCATTTTAGTCGTTCTATCTCCAGATATATAATCTTCAGCTTCGTTTCCTTTTAAAAAAGAAGCGTAATCAATACCCAACCGATTATTAATACGCTGATACAACATATCTGCATTATAACCAGTATTAAGCATATTCGCACGTGAGATTAAACGAGTATCTATTGGTTTATCCCACCCATCTAAGAATGGTAACCAACAACATCTACATCTTGGATGTGCAGGTAATACCTCTGAATCATCATCAAGTTCATAAACATTACCTATTCTTGGTCTACAATATTCACATGTTCTTTCTGAATATTTAAATCCATGCCAATATTTTCGAACTTTAACACCCATTATGCGTTGATACTCATATAATCTATTCATACTTCCTATATTATATGCCCTACTAAGTTCCGTTTGTGCTATCTCTTCCGCCTTAGACTTATTTACTTCAAGTATTCTCTGAATTTCACTTCGTACATTCGCCTTATTCGCCTGTCCTAATAAAAATAATTCGCCCAATCTTGCCCTTAATTGTTCTACCTTTTGTTGTGAATGTCCTTTTAATAATTCAAATGCATGCTTCTGTATATAATCTATTGTATCTTCGTCATACTCTTGATTTCCTTTACGCATTTCTTGTATATTAAATTTCTTCGTCAATTCTTCGCCTAATGAAAGTAAATCACCTGTATTCTCATAAGCCATTTTATAATATTGATTGAATTTATCAATCATTTCTTTCTCACAAGCAGATATATACTGATTAGTAATATTTTGTATTCTAATCATAGTCTTTGATAATTTGAGGGTAGAATCAATGTTATCAATAATAGTATTCTGCAGAGAAGATATCCAAGAATCTGTAAGCCGACCAAGATGAAACTTAATATCTTGTTCAAACTCAAGATTCTTGATATCATATCTATCAGCCTGTTCAATTATATAATCAATAATTGTATTAAATGCCATAGATTAATCCCTCTTCTCTCCTGTTACTACCGCAGTAGTATCTACCCTTGTAGCATCATTTCTACGCTGACGATCTCTAGTACCATCATCTGCAGAATCTGCATTTTCACTTGCAGGATTATTTTCTCTACTTGTAAATCTGCCACCAAGATTTCCTGCAAAATCTGAATTATCAGCCAACTGACCAAACATTTCTGTTTCTTCTTGAATTTGCTGTGCTTCAACATCCCAATTATGTCCCATATTCATTGATGCGGTTCTTCTTGAACACAGATTTGCACCAACTTTAAGTACATATGTCTCTGCTTTTGTTTTCTCTGACATAGTATCGATTTCAGGGAATATTAATTGTCCATCATCAATACTAGAAATATCACCACCTGCACAAGCAATAACAACCTTATGTATATCAGTTAATGCTTCCTCAAATGCATCCTGTCTATCCTGTGCAAGATGTGTGATTGCAAATGTATTATTATCAGATCCATTACCATGTTCCTCAACTTGGTTGAACAACATAAATTCTGGAAATGACATACCTGCGGCAATCAATCCACGAAGGATCTTATCATCTGCAGTAGGTTGCATTACATTATTACCAATAGTAAGTGGCTTCCATTCTTCCTGCTTATTATGTACAGGATTGCTACCAATAGTAAATCCTGCCAATTCCTCAATACGATCCTCAATTACCTGTGGATCATCTGTATCAATTGTAATATCAAAAGCAGGTGCACCATATAATTGATGAATAGTTAATCTATCACCAACAAAATCCATATAATCCTGTACAAGATCTGATACCTGATAGAAATCTGATGTACCATATACCTCACTTGTAGAATTATTGAACTTAATATGGCACATAATACCCTTACCCTTAACTTTAGCAGCACCATTAAGTCCTAATGCTTTACGCACTCTTCTTGTGACACTCATATTAACCGCATTTGCAAACTCAATCTCATTAAGATATGTCTCAATAGGCATCATATCAAACTGTTCTTCTTTACCAGTTTCATCATCCTTATATGTAATGATATATCTATTGATCTTGTTTATATCTGCAGGATCAAAATCAATATCTATCTGACGAGATTCATAGAATGATATTAATACATCACCTGTATCCTGTGGATATAATCCAATGTACACCTCACCATATAACTGTGCATCAGTATTAAGTGAATTAAGCTTAGACCTAAGTCTATTAATCCGCCAAAATCTCTTAATAATTTCATCAGTCTTTTCGTCATATACCCATTTAAGACCTTTACCAAATACTAATGCATTCATCTGATTGATACGATTCTGAATAAGTGGATTATTCTTCCAAAGAGTCCACATATTATCATGTGTAGTCTTTCTCGTAGAATCATATCGATATACTACCTGTGCTGTAGTATTAAAATGACCAGATATTTTACCAGACTGACCTGCAATCATTTCTTGTATCACTTCATTTATTGCTTCGTGATCATAGTGCATCTTATTATCAGCACCCATAGTAGCAACAATCTTCTTGCCACCAAGCAATATATGATATGATCTATCAAGATCTGGCATCTGTTGCCTATTATCTGCCATTAGATATTACCTCCTTCTCTTAGTTCTATTTCTGCTTGTTCTATTTCGACCATGCATTCCTTCAGCAAATTTATCCGATCTCGCAGGAACATATATACCAGATTTAGTCCTCTTATATCCTCTTTCACCACGAGGATTACTAATTGGTGCAGCAGTACCACCTGTTGGTAAATATTCTGCTCCACCACTAGCAATATCTGCATAAATTTTTGCATGTAAGAAGTGATCTGGTCCAGTATTTACATATAATATAAACTGATTACCAGATTTCGTTTCAGCCTTCTCTGCGGCAATATTAGTAAAATGCTCGATTGCTGTATCTACCTTTTCATTTTGCATATCATATCCAGGCAATACTAATTTTGCATCGGATACCTCATCTATTACACAATCAATAGCTTCTGATCTACCAACTGTGACAATCATTTTCTTTTCATCCCACTGTACATCAGTTTTAGCAGGTGGAGTTGCATAATAACATGCATATACCTGATTAGTAACACCTAAATCCTTAAGTTCATCCCTTAATGAATAATATCTAGTAATATCTGGACCTGCATCGCATACTACCTTCTTCACATATTTCTTATACTTCGCAATATGTTGGGCAAGTGCCTTTGGATGTTCTCTTGGATCAGATTGGTCTGCAATATATAGATCAATAAGTCTATGATGTTTATCATGAATCCATAAATATGATTGAGCACCCCAGTCAATACCTGCATATATTTGAGCCTTATCTCCTATATATCCAAGATGAAAATCATTCTTACCACATTCTTCCATCATTGCAATAGTAATAGGTATATCATCACCACCATAAGATTCACCCAATACCTCATTATAAAATCTTCTTCGTGTAAATTTAGTTGAGGTCTTCTTACGCATTATTTCTTCAGCAGACAACCAACATACCATCAACTGATTAATATGATATCCACGAAATTCTGGTTTCCTTTGAGGATTTGTTGCCATCCAACGACCATTATTCCTATTAAGTTTTGTTCGGCAATTAGGGCATCCATAATACCAATCAGGTTCATCATCAAACTGTCCGCTATCAAGAATGTTATCCATAGTAAGTGGTGCTTCTCTACCGCATTTAGGACATTTAACAAACCAATAATGTTTATCTGATGCTTCCCATTGCTGATCAAACTGAATCCCTGGCAGTTTAGGAGTTCCCAATGTAAGAGTCTGTTTAAATTCTGAGTGTGATGCACCTTCACCAATAACAGTTTCCACATCATCAGGATGGTCTTGCCGTTCATCATAAACTATAAAGTCAAGTGAAATACCTCTGGCAGCATCACCAACAGTATCTTTTCTTGATTCCCAAGTTCCACCCAATATATAGAAGTTATATGGTTCTAGTCCACGAGAATCTACTTCTTTAACAAATTTACGCATGACCTGCTCTGAATTATGTACATCATTCCAATTCTTAATATACTCAGAGTCCATAATTGCTGCCTGTAATCTCTGCTTAGCAAACTTCTGTGCCTGTGCTGCACGTGGAAATGTATGCAAGCCAACTGTATATGGATGCATATCTAATTTATGAAGCAACCAATTCATTGAAAATTCTGACATTTCAACCTGTCTGCCCTTCATAAATATGATATTTTGATATTCATCCCTATATGGTTGTAAGAGATAATCTCTGTTCTTAAATGAAAATGGTTGCCCTTTAAGGATTCTTCTGCTCTCAATCCATGATACAGGATCTACAGCAGCCAATATTTCTACTAGATCATTCTCCGTCAATGTCGACAACGCTTGCGTCAACAACTGTTCCTGTGACACCTGCTCTAAGTTTGTCGATGATTCCATATCCATCACCTCCTTCTTCCATAGCTGACCGCAATATATCTGTCAATGCAGATTTTACATTTATATTTATTGTGGTCGATTGTTTCTTGAGTAATGATGGATCATTATTAATCTCTTCAAACTGTTGAGCCTTCAACATGGTATCTCCATATGCATTAATAGCATCCAACATAGTCTGCTGAACCATACGCATATCCTTTACATTATTAATCTGTATACCACGCATCTTTGCATCTTCGAGAAGTTCTGCTGAATCTTCTATTAATTCAGATAGTCTGCCGATTAGGTCTACTTTCTGAATTTTTGCTACAGAGTCATTAAATTGTTCTGTAACCATTTGTTGTTTCGCTTTAAATTCAGGAGTCTTCTCAAGTTCTTTTTGTATTCTTTCATCCCTTGCCTTCTTATATTTAGATAGAGCATTAGTTGAAAGATATCCACCCATACCCTTGAGTTCATTAGAAATCCAAGTTAAAGCTTTGCCTTCATTCAGCCAAGTATCTATTTGCTGTTTATGAGGACTAGCTTCAACTCCCATCTTATACATTCCTTCAGCCAAGATAATTCCTCCTTTCTATATTATTAGCAACCAATAGGATAATAGACATTCTGCCCGAAATCCTTGATTGCAGGATAAGTATAGGAAGGACTTACATCAGATAAACTAATTACAGTCCTTGTATTACAACCCTTATTCTTATTATAGAGTAAATATTAATAATCATAAATAATAACAAAGATTATTGGAAATAAGATAACTATAGATAAAATAAGAAACCTAAGAATAAAATCAATCTTACCTTATTTCTTTATTCTTTTTTTTTATTAATGATATATGCTTTTTCTTTGAGGTTTTGTAAAACTTATGTCGTATCTTCGCTGTTCGTTATTAAATTCTGTTGTCATTTGGATTTTAAATAGTAAGTTAGTAATAATTATATTGATTCTCATGTGAGATCTTTGTGGGCGGTATAATATATGTCTTATAATTGAATTTGATAGGGATTATATGTGGACTCATATTAGAATATAATTTATAGGTAGAGGAAATTATTCCCGCCTTTGCCCTCCTACCCCTTGACAGATCCGCCCTCTATATGGTATAATGGTATTACCGAAAGGGAACAGGGCATCAGATAGGGATATCGGCAGGGTGATCACCCACCATCCCACAGGCAATTACCCATCGGTGAACAAATACACATCAGTACACATAGATGCCACAGGCATCGGAAAGGTAGGTAGTTATGAGTAAATTAGTAGAGAGAGCAAACAGAGTATCAGTACAGGCAACAGAGCAGGGATATGTGGCAAGGTTCTATCGTACACATAAGTTGGTAGTAGAGATCCAGTCGCAGGATACGGCATTCGAGCCTGCAGAGGATGCTAACAAGACAGTACAGAGGGAAGCATTCAGAGCATATGCAATCGAGCATAGTGCAGAATATGGAGTATCCTTCGATAATGGCAAGGCAGAGCAGGCTTGGGACAGGAAATATCAGGCATACGCTACAGATGAACAGGTATCTGAAGATGCAATAACACTCCTCACTCCGATGATTGATCGCTTGGTTGAGAAATGCAAATATCAGGTATCGTTAGCAGAGATCCAGATGCTGTCAGTAGATGCAGAGGACACCAACTTCAGCTACATCGAGAATGGCAGATATGCAAGCAATGGCAATTGGGCATGGGCAGATATCACGATGCAGGTAGTATTGGATGAGGGAATAGAGATCGAATACCATATGGCTCTGAAGTCTGGTCAGATATGCAAGCCTAAACTCACAATCGCAGAATTTGAGGATATGCTCAAGACAGAAGCCGAATTGGCAGGCGTAGAATTGGTGGATCTTAAGGCACAGGCAAAGGCTGAGAAGGAATCCAAGAAAGATAAGAAGTCCGCTTAATCGCAAGATATCAGATGGCAGGGTAGTACCGATATAGGATGGGTGCAAATCCCATCCCTGCTAATAGGGTTATAATCGCATGAGGATTTGTAGATAGAGAGAAGTAATCTCAGATATGGTCTCTCGAATAATCCTAGGATATGGTTACAGGGTTTCTTGGCAGAGGATGCAGAGCACATGGGATTACCAGCACTAAGGGAATACAGATATCGGATATCTCAAATCCCATAGAATACCGTCAGAAAAGGATCTAATGGCATCGCAGGATGTCAATCGACAGAATATGGCGGATATAGGATCTATGATCCAATAGAGGGAATATCAATTGACACGATGGCATCAGATATGGTATAATGGATGTATAGCAAATAACAGAGAATAGGAGGAATTCAAGATGGCAGAATTAGGATATGAAGAAATGCTGAAATTGTTGGCACAGGATAGTCATGAAAATTGGATGGCTATGATGGATGGCAGATTACCTAGAGCAATCCGCAGATATGGAGAAATCCTCATGGATTATGATAATGAGCAGAGTAATTCTCGGATACAAATGTTCTATCTGGATGGTATGGATGATACCTGCAAGATACGATCATTACAGGGATCTATTCAGTAGCGAAGAGTCTTGGGAAGAATGGTGCAGATCAGATATGTTGGAACTGCAGGAATTGGATGAAATGTGGGCAGAGGAACATGGAGAGGAGGAATAAATATGAGCAGAGGAATTGGTGAGCAGATATCAGAGAATATGCAACTACAGCAATTCGTAGAGGTAGCATTATCATACTTATATAATCTGGCTGAAGAAGAGGATATCATGCAGGATTTAGCTGATGAAATGGGAGAAGATCCTGCGATAGTAGAATGGTGCTTCAATTGCCTGGGATATAATAAGCATGATGTATTTGAAGATGAGGAGGAGTAATTATGGGATTAAAATGGAATGCGATACCACAGAATGAGAAATTGAAGATCATGGACAAAATGTTAAGATACATCCACAAGAATGTAGAAACTGTTTATGATAAAGATTGTCCGAAAGACTTATATTCAGTCTGTAAGACAGTTGCCTGTACAGATCTATTCGAATTCTTGCAGGATTATTGTGAGGAGGAATAATTATGAATAGAAAATGGCACAATGTAGAATTATCACAGCAGGAAGCAGATGAATTTAAGAAATATCTGCGTGATAACAATATCAAGTTTGAAACATCTGGCGCAGGAAATCTAGTACACTTTGAAGTATTTGTCAATACTGATGAAATGGAATCATGCGACATATTCTTAGGAACATTTATTAACTAATTGGTAGCTTGGTAGGATATCTAAGGTATCAGAGGGTTCGATTCCCTCAACTACCATTTATCAGATCATTAAATAAGTATTACTTGACAGCCTATGGTCTGATGTGTTATAATGGTAATATGAAAGGAGATCAAGTAATATGGGAACTAAAGAATTTAAGGATATCTGCATTTGCAATGAATGTGGTAGGATTGCAGGATTCGTAGTAGAATTAGCAGATGATGGCAGGTGGTGGATCTATAATGATGAATATGAATGGTCAACAACCAAATTGGATATAATCCTTGATTGGTTGGTTGATATAGAGATATTGGATGAAACCAGATTCCGCCTTACATCAGCACAGAAATCTATAATCCGTACAAAGATCTGGGAATGGATTGGATGTGGTATAGGATTTTTAATCATCGAAGCAGTATTAGTATGGATGATGCTCAAATTATTTATTGGATGATTGCAATACCATTTCATCAGTAATTAAATAAATACCCATTGACAAAGGATGGGCTGATGTGTTATAATGGTAATGTAATAGAGGAACAGCCGATATCGGCACAAATAATCTCATAGCCACAAGATGGCAGAAAGGTAGGTATTATTATGGCAAGAATTTATGACAAGGCAGGTAACAAGATGAATCTTCAGGCAATCGCACAGGAATTGGTTGATACCATGACTACAGAGCAGAAGCAGGTACTCCTGCAGGCTACAGAGAAGTATGAGTTCGAGAATTCACAGATGAAGTTGGCTCATGGAATCCTTGACACATACCGTCACATTGAGAGTACCACAGAGCAGGGACAGAGAGTACGAAAGCTGATGGATAATCTCATGACCAAGTATCAGAAGAGTACTCCTGCAAATTCAGATGAACAGACCATCTACCACCAGATTCTTGTAGGACTTAAGTAATCTGGCAGAATGATCCCATTGGCAGTTGGAATATTTGAGAGGGTTCGATTCCCTCTCCTGCCAATCCCAATCCTACATCCCATCAAGTATGATGGACAGAGATCGGAACAACCATTTATCAGATCATTAAATAAGTATTACTTGACAAAGGGTACTATGATGTGATATAATGGTATTACGAAGCAGGGCAAGATGCCCACAAACATCATACACACAGCGGATATTCCGCAGAATAGGAGGTCTATTATGACAGAACTTATGAGAGCAAACAGAGTAGCAGTTAAATCAGAGAATGGTGAATTTGTGGCAGTATTCCACAAGACACACACAGTAGTTGGTATGATCCACCAGTCCAATGCAGAGGACTTCAAGGTAGATGAAAATACCAACAAGGCACTTGCAAGGGAAATGTTCCGTCAGTATGCAATTGATCATGCTAAGGATTTCAACATCGAGTATGATCCGCAGGATCGCAGACAGGGATTTGTTCCTAAGGCACAGTATGATACTGATGAAGCACTTACCAAAGATGCACTTGATATGGCACTTCCGATCATGCAGGGATTTGCCAACAAGATGGCAGAGAAATATCCTGTAGAATGGAAAGGTATTGACACAGAAGAGACAACTATCACTCCTATGACGGAGACAGGTTCAGGCAAGAATCTTATTGCTCTTGGCATTGAAGATGGTAAGTATAAGAGCGGTAATTGGGCATGGGCAAATATCGGAATGAGTATGACCATCGGATACGAGAAGCAGGAAGTATATGTACCATTTACGATGCAGTTGGTATCTGGTCAGTTGAAGAAATGTGATATGACCATTACCAAGTTTACCGAAGCTGTCAAGGCAGAGATTATTGCTGCAGGACTTGCCACAGCAGAGAAATTAGATCCGCCTAAGGAGAAGAAATCTAAGACTAAGAAGTCCGAAGAGAAGACTGCCGAAGAAACAACTGTAGAAGCACCTGTTGAAGAGGAGTCTAAGGCTAAGAAGTCTACAAAGAAGACTGCAGACAACGCCGATACTCCTGCTAAGCTGAAGCGTCAGAGAAGATCTAAGAAGACTGCCGAAGAGAATAATGCAGAGTGAATTAATAGATAGGCATTGGTGGAAGTAGATACTTAATACACCACCAATGCCGAACCATATCAATAATGAAAGGCAGGTGATATGAATGGGCGAATTGATAGGATTCTTTATAGTATTATCTATAGTTATACTATCAGCAAACAAGACAATTGATAGTAGGAGAGTACACAAGTGGTTCAATGAGGATAAGAAGAAATAGGTGGGTAGAAGATAATGCTATTATTAATATTCAGAGATACGAAGTTACAGTCCAAAGATGGCAGATATACACAGGGAGAATTAATGCGGATTATACGATCTGAAGTGAATAAATGGAATAATTCTCCCTGTGATAATTCTGAAGTTGCTAATCATATAATGAATAACTTCTCAATCAATGGTATGATTGACACATATAATCAGGTGGGAATAGATGGATTTAGATCTATCGTGAGACAAATGGTAGATATGGAGAATTATGAGAGGAGAGTGATGTAAATGATACTTGGCATGGATGAATATGAAAAGCAATTTGAGCAGGATATGCAGAAGGGATGCCAAGCATATGCAATGTATGAATCTCATGAGAGAACCACTCTCGACGGAGAATGGACAGAATCAGAATTAGAAGCTGATATATATGACGTATGTGTAGAAGTAATGACCGAGCAGGAACTTAAGAAATATCAGCACAGAGCACTCAAAGATACAGATCTTCTTAAAGTACAGTATATGGCTGAACACATCAATAGCAAAATTGATGTAATATCAGTATATAATGAAGAGTATGCAAAGAACAATCCTCATAATGAGAAGGTATTTGGTATAAACTTTTATGATAATGCACTTAAGAAGATGATATTGCAGGAACTGAAAGACAATTTAATTAATAAGTGAGGTGATATTATGTTAATTAGATCAATAATTATCGGGTTGGTAATAGGAATAGTGTATTACATCTGGTGGCGAAAGAATAATAAGGAGTGATAAAATGACGGTATTTGCATGGGTAATAATTATTGGTTGTATATTGTGTGCATATAAGGGTATACCATTAATCATTCTACCTAAGCAGGAAATACAGCCACCAAAAGTGGTCAAGGCATTCAATATAGAAATAACAAATCCAGATTTAAAGTTAGAAGCACAAAATCTGGTAGAACGAACAGAAATATATGGTATGACTTATGAGAATTTACGCAAAGAATACAACCATAATGAACAGGAATTAATAAAAGAGCAAAGATCTCCAATACAATCATTTGAAATGGTGCAGGAATTAACAGCAAAATCCCTGCGACTATTAACACAAATGAATGATATAGAATCTAAAACTCTTAAATGTAACAACAGGCTCAAACAAATAGCACTTGAAGAGGTAACTAAATATAGGCAATTGCAGACAGAGGAGATTAAATATGAGTAACGGCTTCTATTATAAGTATGTAATCTCACACGATGCTTATAAAGTGAGGGATGGATAAATACATTTAATTAGCAACCAAGGAATGTAGAAAGGAGGTATAGGATATGGTTGTTGGTGATAAGTTAGAAACACAGGTAGTTATAGAAGAAATTACCGATATTATACCAGTTGTCCATAAGGATGATGGAGAAGAAGATTTTTGGGAAGTAACAGACTCTTCAGATAATATGGCTATAATTGGAAAAGATATGTCGGGAAATGAAGTAACTGTTATTATTAACAAAGAATCAGAATTAATAACTGATTTACTTTAATTCTTTTCTTTTATTTTTACTATATGATGCTTTTTCTTTGAGGTTTTGTAAAATCTATGTCGTATAACGAAAAGCCGTTACAAAGTTCTAAAGGCTTTAAAGTTTGTTTCTTCAGCAGGTTTGAAAGCAAGATGAAGAAAATTACAATGACTTAGGAACTTATTTGACAAGATCAAAGGTAACATACGGTAGATGGAAACCCTCAAAGAGGTAATCCGATAGTTTCACTCTATCAAATAAAATACAAATAGGAGGTAATAATCATGAGTGAATTAATTAGATCAAACAAGGTAACAGCATTTTGGCAGGGCGAGGGTGTCGCTAAGGGAGTTTTCTACAAAACTCACAACAAGATCAAGGAAGTTCTTTCCGATGAAGTAGAGGGATTTGCATTTCCTGAGGGTGATGAAGAGAATCCTACTACAGCACAGGATAAGCTTGCAGCATTCAAGAATTATCTGATGATCAATGCGACACAGTTTGGCATCGAGTATGATCCTGTTGACCGCAGAGCAGATGAGTTCAAGTTCCCGAATAAGTATGATGAGGAGACATTCAAGGAGTATTCTAAGACAATGGCTGAGACAGCTATTTCTGCAGTACTTGAAAAGGTACAGAAGAATGTCATTGATGGATCTCTTGTAAAGCAGGATCTTCTTGTTGAGGGTACAGAGGTTGCATTTGCAGTTGGGGATGCTCCTGAGATCTCTATTGGAGAATCTTATAACAATGGTAACATCAAGTATGCTGAAGCTACATATCCTGTAGCAATTACTGTCAACGGTGAGACAGCAAATTCTGCGATCGTAGTACAGGTTGTATCTGGTCAGTTGAAGAAGCCGAGAGAGTTATCTGATGGTGTAGTTCTTACACAGACTGGCATCAAGAACTTCCTTACAGAGCAGGGCATTCTTCCTGAAATTCCTAAGAAAGAGAAAGCTTCTGATGAAGATGGTGAGGATGCAGGTGAAGATCTTCCTACAGCAGATGGTGCTGACGTAGAGTAATCTACAGTAACTAACTTCCTTTGTGTATGATGTGTAAATTTATGGGAGTGGTGGTTGGACGAATAGACTAGCCATTCACTCCCATAAATGTTATTTAACAGGTGGTGAATATTTATGGAACAGGTAGGGCAAAGAATAAATAAGATTACAGTAAATGTTGATAAGAATTATGATGATGTAAGAATAATTCTCTACCGTACGAATACCAAATTGGGCGAACTGACGGACGAGGATCTTAATTTACCATCATTTACTGAATCTGGAGTATCAATAAATGCATATAAAGAATACTGTAAGGATTTCGTAATAGATTTTATAGATAAGGGTGGAATTCCTGGATTCTATTATGAACCTAAGGCAGAAGGTATGAGCATGAAATATACTCCATCAGAATTTAAATCTGGTATCAAAGGATATGCGGAGAATATATTGGCTGATCGATATGAATTCTCATTTCCTATGACCGAAGAGGTTAATATTATAGAGCAATATAAAGATAAATATATCAAAGATGCAACGGGTGTATTTGATTGCTTATTAATGCAATATGATATTAAGTTTAAAATCTTCGGTGAAATAAAATCTGGTCAGTTATGCAGACCAAAGACAATTGAATATAATGGAGATAGGATGGCATTTAATATAACCAATATAAACAGAATAATTAAACAGAGTCAGTAACTTATTTAAATCTTAAATAAGTATTATTTGACAGAGATAGGCTTTCTGTGTTATAATGGTTTTAGATTAAATGAAAGGAGTTGGACAAATTATGGACAACGAAAATACTAAGGAATCTCGCAGAGAATACTTACACAATTTATTGGTATTAGCACAGGCAGGAGATCAAGTAGCAACAGATAATCTGATTAATCAGATTAAGCAACAAGAAATGAGGAGAAGAATAGGTAAATATCTCCACAAGAATAGACAGGCTGAAGATGAAGATCTCATTCAAGAATTCTTGATTGGAGTAGCATTATCAATTAATAAGGCAGATTTAGAGGTAGGAGATCCAATAGAATATATAATCTATTGTGGAGTTAATAGAGTTCGCAGTTATCTCCGCCAACATATAATGAAGAATACAACGCAGGTATGCATGGATTGTGGATATGAGAGCCGATTAAATAGAGTTAATGGTGTTTATGTCTGCAAGAAATGTGGATCAGTTCATATTGAAACAAGAGAAACTCATGATCATGATGAGATAGCAATACAGAACAAGCAGGATGATCGTGATGATATTGCTGATATGATTGATAAGCAAGGTGCTGATGATATAATTGAGAGATTTAGAGCAACTCTTGATATGAATACTCGTGCAGGTCAGTTGTTTGTATTATTTTATGATGAAGAGATTACAAGTGATAATCCAGATGTAGTAAACTACATAAAAGAAATTGCAGACAGATGGAAGACCTCACAGGTGTTGGTATTACAAACAAGAGAAAAATTGCAGAAGAAATTACTCAAATTCTGTCAGGATAATGGTATAGAAATAATGGGTAATCATTTCATACAGATTAAATAAAGGATGGTGATAATCATGGCTGATGATAAGGGTTATAAGGACACTAAGGAATTTACTTGTGTTGGATGTGGAAAGAAGATAATTCTTACAAAATTTGCATCGCAGAAGACTTGCAAATGTGATGAATGTAAGGCTAATAACGTCCCAATTAATCCAGATATTGTTGCGGAAGCACTTAAGCAGAATCCGCCCAAGCAGAGAAAATTAGTAAATGCAGATGGTGCAACAAAGGTTTGTCAATGTATTAATTGTGGTAAAGATGTTGAAGTATCTAAGTTTATGTCTGCATCTAAAGTTCTTTGCAATGAATGTAAGGGAGTATCAGTATCATCTGATATACCTGCAATGAAGATAGATAAATCTAGATTAGGTGCTGTTAGCATTGCACCATTGGAGGAATATGATGTGAATGGTGGTGTAATAGAAAATAGGAGATTAAGAGAGATCCCTTGTCCAAAATGTGGACATAATTATATTAAGCCATTATCGGTAGTTGATTGGTCACAATATGGAATGTTGATCAATTATCAATGTCCTGAATGTTATCTTACAATGACCATTTCAGAACAGACTAAGTACAAAATGAAGGTATATAATCCTGGGAAGAGATTTGATTATACAGGTCAACAGATAAGAGATCTTGGTATGGCATATAAAGATCAAAGTAGGGTGTTTAATGCATTGTCTACAATTATTCAATGGTGCGATCAGCACGATATAAACATTGATGAGGTTTTCAATGAATTTGCTGATACACTACCACCTTATAAGTGGTTTAATGAAAGACCAGTATCTAAAGGATGGCAGATTCCGCCCGAAGATGTTTTTGTTAGTATAATTGATAAGGCAATAAAGATAATAGAAGCACCTATCGGAGCAACAGAAGATGAATACATATCAATCGAAGCTAATGAAGCCAAGATGATTGTAGATAAATTAAAATCATTATTAAAGGAGGACTAATAGGATGGAATTGACACCAAATGATATAGGGTTAAAAATCTATCGCAACCGTTCAGAAATGGAAGCGACAGTAACCCTACCAGATGGGACAAGTGTTGAAAGAGTACCTGTTAAATGGGCAAAAAGGCATGGAGAATTGGATTATCTCTCCAACTCTAAAATACAGGCATATGAGCAATGTCCTGCATGCTTCTATCATCAATACATTTCAGAAGAAACTACTCATATTGATGGTGCAAATTATTTTACCAAATTTGGTAGTATAATGCATGAAGTAGCAGAGATTGTGGTGCGTACATACAGAGATAATGGGATCATATTAGATCCTGCAAATGTGTTGGTAGATGTTCATAAGAAATATGATTTGTCAGATTTTGATTCTTATGAAGAAATGAAATCATTGATTACAACATATTTTAAGGCAAATCCAGTTGATCAGCGTGGAGATACTCCAGTCCTTATTGAGGAAGAATGGAGAGGAGAACTTGGTGGATGTACATTTGGTATGGTACTTGATTATGCAGGTATCAAGAAGAAAAATACGAAAGTTGGATTACTGCGTGACTATAAGACCAATAGAATGCCATTTACAACTGCTGAATTACAGAGTAGCTTACAGTTGAGATTATATCAGATTGTCCTGCGTAGGCATCTTTTACCCGAAGTAGAACGATGGATTTCAGGATATGATCTCTTTTATTATGGATGGCAACAGACCAAGGAATTTACAGAAGATGATCTTAAGTCTGCAGAAGAATATGTTAATATCATTTATAATCAGATATGCAATGATACAGTTTGGGAAGAGAAATTAAATAACTATTGTTGTTATCGTGATTGTAGACATACCTGCAAGACATATCAGGATGCTATTAAGCGTGGTGATGTTCCGTCTAATAAGTATTTTAATACATCAGATACTGATTGGGAAGCTATTGATAAGGAACGAGAGAGAATGTCGGCTCTTGAGAAATCTGCAGGTGGTAGACGCAGAGAACTTGAGAATATGCTCAAATATCACATTGAAGAATTAGCAAAGAATAATGAACCACCATTAGTAATTGATGGGCAGGAACTAATGCTTTATGCTAATTCTAATGTGGTTTATCGGTATGAAGATGTATATCGGGTTCTATTGTCGGCTAATAGACTTGATTTATTAAATGGTTTCTTAACCATAAAGGATTCTAAAGCATTTGCAAGATTATGCAATGCACAAGAAGATCCTATCCTCAGAATGCAGTTGGCAGGATGTGCAAGTAATGGATACAGTACTCCGTATATTACAAAAAAGAGGAGTTAAGATATTGAGAAGGATTGGTATAATATTAATCTTATTTTGTTCATTGATAACAGTAGTAATTGTATTAAGTGCAAAGCAGGATGAAGTATTATCCAATCCTTCAGTTGTAATTGAAGAAACAGAAGTTGAGGAAGAAAAACCAATTGCACTAGAGGATAAGCCGAAAGACGAAATAAATACGACAGAAGAAATTAAGAAACCAATAGTTGGAGATAAGAAACTGATAAGATATGTTAATGTATCTACACTTAATGTAAGATCAGAACCAAATACACAATCAAATATTATAAGGAGATTATATTTTGGTGAAGAAGTAGAAGTATTTAAATATCTCGAAGATAATGATTGGGTAGTGACATATGTTAATGATCAAATGTGTTATATTGCTAAAAAGTATTTGACAAAGAAAATAAAATCAACATATTATGATGTACAACCAATGTCAACATTTAAATCTTATATGGGATATAAATGTATTACATCTGTAACATCTTCACAGTATATTCTTCAGCAAGATGCTTATGATGGTAATTATGGTATTAGAATGGTTGATAACCGATATTGTGTTGCCATTGGTAGTAGATTTGACTGTAATATTGGGCAGTACTTTGATATTATATTAAGTAATGGAACAGAAATTAAATGTATTAAAGCCGATGAAAAGGCAGATAGGGATACAGATGAAACAAATACTTATACAGTTAAATCTAATTATTGTTGTACAGAATTTGTTGTAAACACTTCGTTGTTAATACAAAAAGCGAAGCGATGCGGCAGTCTTGGAGTCATAGATGGTTGGGATTCTGAAGTCTGTGGTATTAGAGTTTATAATAAATATCATTGAAAGGAGATATAATTATGTCAGTAACAGTAGTATTAGATTCACAGGCAGGTTCTTGTGGAAAAGGCAAGTTTATAGGATATCTTGCAGGAAAGGATTATATGGACATTGCAATTGATAATTTTATGTCAAATGCAGGTCATACATATGTAACAGAGGATGGTGTAAAGGTAATGACACAGCAATTACCCACCAGTCTTGTAAATCCTAATACATCATTGGTAATTGGACCAGAAGCAGCAATTACTCCTCATATCTTATTTGAGGAAATGATCAAATATAAAGATATGATCGGTGATCGTAAGGTAATTATCAACCCAAACGCAGTAGTAATTGCGGATAAGCACCGTAGAGAAGAGCAGAGGGTACTTCGTAGTGGATCAACATTTAAAGGATGTGGTTCTGCAAGAGCAGATAAGGTAATGCGACAGGCAATGTTATTTGGAGAGTTTTGGAATAAACTTACTTCAGAAAATGGCGGTGATTTTGGCGATGATGAAGGAGATTATGGCGATCTTAATTATTGCATAACATGTGGCGACCTTAGATATGTAAAAGATCATTTGCAGGTAATGGACACGATGCAGTATATTAATGATGCAATCAACGATGGTAAAAACATTATTGTTGAAGGTTCGCAGGGATGTGATCTCGATATCAATTATGGATTACCTTATCCAAATACAACATCAAGACAGTGCCATGCAGGACAGTTAGTGGCTGATTGTGGTATTAGTCCAAGATTGGTTGATAATATTATAATGATTATGCGACCTTATCCTATCCGTATTTCAAATACAACTAATCTTCATGATGAAAATGGTGATGTACTCAAGGTATCAAGCGGAGATTATGCAGGATCACAGGAACTTACATGGGATATTATCAAGGAAAGATGTGGTGCACCTGCTGATATCGAATTTGGAGAACAGACAACTGTAACCAAAAAGACACGCAGAGTATTTGAAATGAATTGGGATCGTCTGAAGTATGTGACGATGCTTAACAGACCGACAGGAATTGCACTTAATTTCGTGCAGTATATTGATTGGAATGCATATAAATGCAAATCATATGATGAATTACCTTCATCTGTGCGAGTATTCATAGAAAAGGTAGAAACAGAAACAGGTGTGCCTGTAGTACTTATTGGTACTGGTCCAAATAACGATGATATTATTGATAGGAGGTAATTATGGAAGCACCGAAATATGAACTTGGACATGTATATGATCTTAGGTTCTCAAAAGAGCATATGCCCGACAGGATCTATATCAAAGGTATATCTACAGAAACAGGTAAGCCTTATTGGATATATCAGGTATATTCTGAGGTTCATCCTTGGAAGTCAATTTATATGACAGAGCAGGATATTGATGCAAGGGTATCTCATAAATCTAAGGAATGTTATCAGCATCCTATTGTTCAGCAGATGTATCAGAGAGGATTCAGATTCTGTGGCAATTCAGCAGAACAGACAGCAGTAAATAGGGCAAATAACCTTAAGGAAGCTAAATATATTGCTCATATCATTCTCTGTGATGCAGTTGATGCTGATGGAAATATGCTTGAAGGACAGTTAGGATTATGGGTACAATATAATAGGGTATTTGATATGCCTAATGTTAAGGATAAAGATGGGTGTATCAATATTAAATAAAGACAATACTAACGGCTCATAGATTTTCTCTGTGAGCCTTAGCTGTCAATAAATAAGGTGAGCATTCGAAGAAATGCCCTCAACTACAAACTAAATTTATAGACGAAAGGAGATTAATAGTATGAGTTGGGATAATATTACTGGTGATGTGAGTATTTTACCTAGTGGGAATGGCGGACAGGACGAGATCAAATTGGAGAGTGGAAAGTCGAAGAAGATTCGTTTGATCCTGCCGAATGGTTCAGAGCCTTACTCTTATATGGAGCATTGTCTTGAGATCGAAACCATTCAGAATGGACAGGTTGCGAGAACATTCCGTACAATCAGATGTCCTAAGACTTCTAAGAATCCGAGCGCACCTTGTCCTCTGTGTGATGGTCAGCAGGTTAGACGTAGAGTACGTCATGCTTGTAATGTCTATGATTATGATCTTGGTAAGATTCAGAAGCTTAATCAGGGTACACAGACATTTGAGACCATTGCAACAACACGTAAGATGGGTGTAGATATCCTTGGTGTTGATTGGGGTATTCTTAAGACAGGTGAAGGTAGAAATGATACTAAGTATACAATCACCAATTTAGGAGCATCACAGTTTGAGTATGATCCTGCAGTACATGGTGCATTATTTGATATCGAGCAGGAATATGCACCACAGTCTGTTGAGGAAATGCAGTCTATTGTAGAGGGTGCAGGTGGAGATTGGCAGGCACTTATTACACCGCCTGAACTGATATTCCCTACTCTGCAGGAAGCATTGGCTCATAAGATGCCGAATGGTAAATATAAGGATCAGACACTTGGACAGATTTGGGAAGCAGATAAATCTCCTAGAGGATTTATTGCTTATCTTGCAGTTAAGAGTGATAGACAGAATGAGGAAAAGGCTGCGGCACAGGTAATTTATCATCGATTAGGTGGTGTGCCGATTGATGGTGTACCTGATGATGATAACGGTACTAAGGCACAGCCTACACAGAATCAGCCTACAACTCCTGTAACACAGCAGAATACACAGACTTCAGCACCTGCTCCTGCGGCAACTCCTGCACCTTCAAATGAGAGACAGGAGAAGATCAATAAGATCAATAATGTGTTCGCCACAAAGGAAGAGTTTAAATCTGGTGGTTTCAATGTAATAATTGAGACTATGAAGAAGTTTGGCAATGGAAAATCAAATATTGCTGATTTCAGCGATGCAGAGTTAGATGCACTTCTTGCAGGTATTCAGTAAGATAGATGTAGAGATTCTACGGTAGGTTTGAGGGAGTGGAAACACTCCCTCTTTCATTATCTATCACCTAACCCATCATTTACAAAATAAAATTAGGAGGTAGTATAATGGATAAGAAAACCCAAAAGAGAATAAATAAGAACAATCGTAAGAGAGGTGGGAATTTTGAGAAAAGGGTTGCTGATTTCTTGGGATTTGAAGTAGTACCATATTCTGGTAGTAATGCTAGATTTGGATATGGTGATGTACGTAATGATTATTGGCTTATTGAATGTAAGAATATAACACTTGATGGCGATAAGTTAACAATCAAACAGGAGTGGATACAGAAAAATCGTGAAAGAGCAGATTCTTATAATAAGAGATCGGCTATAGCATTTATGCCTGCAGGTAAGACAGATAAATTTATCCTTATGGAATATGAGGATTGGACACAATTTGGAATACCTGCAGATAATGTTGAACATTTAGAAGCTAAAGTTCATAATACAAAGAATTTAATTATACATCTATCTGATCTCTATATAAAAGATGTGAGGGCAGGTTTCATTGTTGAATTAGTATTTAATAATGTTTCCTACTACCTTATGTCATTACAGAAATATAAGGAGTTGATAGAAGATGCAGGACGAAATGAACAAAATAGTAATATGTAAGCATTGTGGTAAGCCAGAATATTATGGAGAAATGCGATGGTTGAGCGGTAGGTGTTCTTGTCGTAGTTGTTATAAAGCACAATGGCAGGATGAAAATCATAAGTTATATACATGGGATGATCTTGATGGTAAAAGACCTACTATGGCAGAATATAAGAAGCAACATATTAAGGATTCAACAGAATTGTCAGGAGGTCACCTATGGTAATAGAAACTAATAATATCTATGGCAAGATTGTTGATAAACTTAATCCGCAACAGCTACAGATTATATCAGATGCATGTTCATTCACAGTACAGGGTGCTGAATTTATGAAGTTTTCTAAATATTCTCGATTCAGACACTTTGATGGTACTAAGAAGTTATTTAATAAACAGACAAGAAGATTTCCTATTGGTTTACTATCAAAGGTAACTTCAATTTGTAAGTCTTGGGAGCAGATAGATATCATTGATAAGCGAATACATCTTGAAGATCAATATAATTATCAATATGATGATTCTATCTTACGAGATTATCAACGAGAAGCGGTTATTACTTCATTGGTGAATGGAAATGGGATTCTTAAAGTTGCAACAGGTGGTGGAAAGACAATTATAGCAGGATGTACTATTGGTGCTTTACAGAAGAAATCAATATTTATAGTACATACGAAAGATTTGTTATATCAAGCCAAGGAGTCTTTTCAAAGATTATTTCCTGCAGAAACAATCGGGCAGATAGGTGATGGAATAATTGACTATCAGAATATTACGGTTGCTACAATGCAGACATTAGCAATATTGGGCGATGTTGAGGTAGGTAAGAATCTTGATGAAGATGAATCTAAGAGTGAAGAGAAAATTATAGCAGATGAATTAAAGCGACAGGCATTTAAGAAATATGCTAATATAGTACAATGTGTAATGATGGATGAGGTACAGATTGTTAGTAGTCAAACTGCACAGAATGTACGATTTTTATTTACTGCATCTGATTATGCATTTGGGTATTCTGCTTCACCTTGGAGGGATGATGGTAGTGATCTTGCTATTGAAGCCGCATTTGGTAGTAGAATAATTGATATAAATGCTACACAATTGATTGATTTAGGATATCTTGTTCGTCCGACTATTTTGATAAAGAAGACTAATTATCCTGTATATAATCAAGGAAATTATGTTGATATGTATCGTAGGCATATTGTTGAGAATGGTGAGAGAAATGAGCAGGTTGCTAAAGACGCATTGTGGGCATTTAGTCAAGGTATGAATACACTTATATTGGTTACACAGATTAAACATGGTGAAGCACTTGAACAGATTATTAATCTTATGGGTGTTCATTGTGATTTTATATCTGGTAAATCTGGTATGAAGAAACGTAAGCAAGCAATACAAGATATGCGTGATGGTAAGATATCATTGTTAATAGCATCTACTATTGCTGATGTTGGTCTTGATATTCCTAGATTGCAATGTATAGTTGAAGCAGGTGCAGGGAAATCATCAGTTACTGCATTACAGAGATTAGGAAGAATTATGAGACCATTTGAGGGTAAAGATAATTGCTTATTTATTTCATATAGAGATAGATGTAAATATATCTGTGATCATATCGATAAAAAGATAGAAATATGGAGGACAGAAGATGGTTTCATCATCAATGAAGAAGATTAGAGGTATTAAGAAATGTCCTGTTTGTAAAAAGGAATTCTTATATAATCCTCAATCAATCTATAAGAAGAAAGGTTCTAATATCAAGTATTATTGCAGTTATACATGTTGGAGAAAAGATGGTAATGGTTAATATATTTAATTATAATACCGTCTATTTCAATATTAAGGATAGCAAGGCAATAAAATAATAAGGAGGTATTTAACCATGAAAATTGTCAAGCAATCTGGAGTTATTGTTAATCTTGATCTTAATAATCCTCAGAAGTATATTGAGAGGATCGGTAGGATCTGTTACAAGTCAGAGGATAGAATCACTAATGATTCCAACAAAGCATTTGTAAAGATGTTATATGATAATAAGCATCATGCAATGCTTGAGCATTATAGATTTATAATGCAGATTAGAGAGGATATCTATATGGCATTATCAGCAGTCCGCCCGAAGCATTTTGAGTTTACAAATACTGAATATAAGGGTGAGCAGAGATTTGTAATTTCATTTAATGCTAGAGCACTTATGAACCTTGCTGATGATTGCATTGCAAGCCATGTTGGTATATTACCTATGGTAATAAGAAACCTGCAGAATGAACTGATCGGACATATTATTCGTGAATATGGATGCAGGGAATTGTTTGGATATGGTGAGGATGATAAATTACCATTATTATCAACCGCTACCAAATTTATCGAGAATAGTGCAGATGCAATGAATGAAAGTGAATGGTCTAAGCATGGATGGTTCTCCGCACATATGGTAACAGATCGTGGAATTACTCATGAGATTGTTCGCCATAGAGAAGAAACATCATTTGCACAGGAATCTACCAGATACTGCAACTATAATAATGGTAAGTTTGGTGGAGAGATAACAGTAATTGATCAGGGATTTGATGGTACACGCAGGGCATATTGGCAGAGTGCCTGTGAACAGGCAGAATCAATGTACAATGATCTTATTCATACAGATCTGCAGGCACAATGGGCAAGATCGGTATTACCGACATGTACAAAGGCTGAAATTGTTATGACAGCACCAATATATGAATGGAGACATTTCTTCAATCTTCGGCTTAGAGGTAAGGCAGGTACACCTCATCCATTGATGCAGGAATTAGCATTACAGGTATATGATAATGCTAAAGAAGTAGAATTCTTAAAGGGAGGTAGTTTATAATGCATCGTACGAGGACATTTGTTGTAGTAGTAAATGGTGCACCAAGATCTGGCAAGGATGCATTTTGTGATTCTTGTAAGCAATATTGTGACGAAGATGAATCTGCCAATGTTATGATATTATCATCAGTAGATCCAATTAAACAGACACTATATCAGTTTGGTTGGGATGGTGAGAAATCAGATGCAGTTAGAGATATGATTGTTGGTATTAAGCAGATGTGGATAAATGCACAGAATGGTCCAACAATATTCTTATTTAATAATATCTTTGAGTTTCATAAAGAACATCATGGTGAAGATAATATATGTTTCGTACATATTCGTGAGCCTGAGGAGATAGATAAATTAAAGAAAGCATTTGAAGGATTTGATTCTATTGGTATTTATTTTACAACAGTATTGATTACAAGAGAACAGGCTGATCATTCTAATCAGAGGGATGCCGACAATACTGATATAATCAATTCTTATGAATATGCTCATAAGATAGAGAATAATGGTAATCATTTATTTGATTTATCAGAGTTGGCTGAAGGATTTGTGGATTATTTATTAGATGAAAGGAGATAAACCAATGAATAAGGTTGATGAATTATTACAGAAGGGTGAGTACACCAAAAAGGAATTGCAGGAAGCAATTGAGCAGACAGTAAAGGAAGTACAGAGCATTAAGGAGTTGAATGACTTCCTTCATAGACTTCATCCTGCAGATGCATATAAGGCTATTAGAGATATTGTTCAGCCGAAATCCAATAAGATGTTAAGGGATGCTAAGGATAATGATATAGAACAGTATCAGATATTCCAGGATATTCAGCAGGAGTCTAAGCAGATGTGGAATTTCATGCATAAGACTGCCACTATTGAAGATGTACAGGAGTTGATCGCAGAAAATATTAATCGTTATTACAATATTTTAGTAAGAATGATTAGTAAGGTTGACGATGAACTTGGTCTTGTCGAACAGGCGGTCAATACGATTGAAGAGCGGTTAGAGATACCAAAGACCGACTTCAATGTATTAAAGGAGGAAATTACCGATGATGCCACAGGGAATGATGAGCAGGGAAAGCAGGAATCTACTGCAGGAGTTGGAGAAGTTAGCAACTGAAAATAATACAACAGCATTAATCACCACACAGCAGGTATATGCGGCAGATCAGGTAATATTGAAGTATTATACAGCACCGATACTAAATGCCATCAAGTCTAAAGTGAAAGGATTGAAAAAGGTATCATCCAAACACTTTAACATTGAGCACTGGGTATCGGTGCTTGATTCTATGTTTGGTAATAATCAATCAGTGCGTAGGGATAATTCACCTGTAATCTTAGTTGATAGTACAGATCAAGGTTTGGGTGCTTTTGGATTAATATCTAAATTTCTTATTACTGATTATGGATTAACAGACACAGAAATGATTTATCGTATAGTACATCAATATGATATTGACATGATATCTGAAGCAATTAACATATCTACCAACGCAAAAGTATTCAACATTCGATATGTCAATGCCGTACTTGAAAATATGCAGGCAAAATCTAATATTCGTAAACATGAGGTGGAAGTTTTAAGAGAACGTGCAGATTCTTCTAAGAATATTCTCAATAAGGAACTTGTACAGCATTCTACGATAGATATGGCTACTGCACAGTATAATTGGCAGAGGAACAAAGAGAATTTTGAACTTGAAAAGAAGATGCAAGATATGTTCGGAGAGTAGGTGATTATATGGATAAGTTACGAATTGTCAGATTAGAGAATATCAAGCTTCCAATCGGCACACCAGTCGATTTTGAAGGGCAAGAGATTGGACGAGTTATTCGAAGCGACAGGGAAGACATTTGTGAAATCGCAATCAATAGCGATGTAGCATTACAGGCTTTTAGGTCTGGTAAAATAAATTATAGTTTGGAGGTTGTTAGGGTATGAGGTCAGGCTTTAGATTTAATGATTTGGATATCCTTAGACAGGATATTAAACAGCAAATGCCTTTAGACCAATTTATATCCTTAGCCGATAGAAGATTCACACAGGAGACAGGTATCGTTTGCAACCCAATTGAGGAAGTAAATGATCATTTATATAAGAAATGCTGTGATCTCGATGAACATCCAATAGATCCAGAAGATGGTAGTCGAGATTCTACAGCATCTTTTACTATAAATCCACAAAAGGAATTATTTTATTGCTTTGGATGTGGTGCAACAGGTGATAGGTTTGAATATATAAGCAAGAGATTTCATGTTGATCATATAGAATCAATAGAAATCGCCGCAGATATTGTTGGATTAGATTTGTCACCATATTTGGCAGAATTAACTACAGAAGAGAAGATTAAGCTTGAATTATACAGACAGAATGATGAAGCAAGAGATTTAGCAAATAATGCCTTATATGATAATGATAAGGCTTTAGAGTATTTGCATGGTCGTGGTATCACAGATGAATCTATAGAGAAATTTAAACTTGGATATGCACCGCCATTGTCAAATGGACAGACCATATTTAATGGTCTACCTAATTGTTCACAACTTCAATTAGACCGTAAGAGTCAGTTTAATGATGCTATATTATTTCCAATAACTGATCCAAATGGTAGGATGCGATATTTTCAGGCTAGACCATTCAATCCAATGAGTGGTATGAAATATATAAGTGGTGATGATGAGCATCCATTATTCGATAAAGAAGATAGGATATTTGGATTTGATATAGCAAAGAGAAATCTAATGAAGAATGGTGGTGTATTAGTTGGAGTAGAGGGTGCACCAGATACTATTGCTTGTGTTCAGCAGGGTATTAATACAGTTGGATTTCTTGGTACATCAATGAACCAAGGCACATATGATATTCTCAATAAATATCGTGTGACAACCCTTATATTACTTCTTGATGGAGATAAGGCAGGTAGAGATAAAACATTCAAGAATGCAGAGAAATATCTTCAATTAAATACAACAGTAAGATTAAAGGTTGCTCTGTTGCCAGATCCTTATGATCCTGAAGAATTTATAAATAAATTTGGTGCAGATGAACTTCATAAAATATTAGATAATGCAGTATTTGCTGTTCAATATCTAATAGATACCAAATGGAATGAAGCACATACACCAACAGAGAAAGCCGAATTTATCTACTCAATACAGACATATATGAATGCCTTGCATGATGATATAATGAAGAGATTAATGATTCAATATGTTGCAGACAAGGTTGGCATGGATGTTGTTCAGCTTGAGGATTATTATATGCAATCTGCTGTGGAAAATACAGCAGGTGCTAAATTGTATTCTCCAGATGGTGAGGAGATTCTCTTGGGCGAAGCAATGCGAAATCCCGATTTCTTACCCGAACTTACAATGAGATTTAAGGATGATGATTGGTATTTACTTAAACACAGGCATTTATATCGTATTCTTAAATCATCAGAGTTTACCGACATAGAATCAATATACACAATAGCCAAGAATATGAACTTAGATACAATAGTTACATATGACTGGCTACAACATCTACATAACAATACAGGTAATGTTGATTTCTCACTTAAAGATGTTGAAGATAAGTTAATTCGTAGGAGAGCACTTGATATACTTGATACTGCCAAGGTTAAATTATCAAACATGGAAACTGATAGCACCTTAGTTATTGATCAATCATCAACCAATATGTATAATATTGCACATAAGAAATCATCGGAGAAGATATATGATACTGTACAGCAGGTTGATGATGTTATGTCCGAAATATTCCAAAGAATGACTAATCCTGTAACAATGATTGGTATATCATTTGGTAATAGATTTCAACAATTGAATGCATATACTCTTGGCTTACAGAAGAAGACATTAACAGTAGTTGCTGCTAACCAGTCAGTAGGTAAAACACAGTTATGCGAAAATTTTGCGATGCATCAGGCTGTAGAATTAGGTGAATCAATATTATGGTTCTCATTAGAAATGGATAAGAAGAGAATGACATATCGTAATCTTGCTATCCTATCTGGTATTGATTGTACAGCAATAAT
>Ga0256405_10001461_pt1 | contig 63870 bp, 64 predicted proteins | sample RumenRJG_02DNA_FD_189096 | JGI IMG/M metagenome (GOLD analysis project Ga0256405, IMG submission 189096) | Bovine rumen microbial communities from Lethbridge, Alberta, Canada - RJG_02 | ecosystem: Host-associated > Mammals > Digestive system > Stomach > Rumen | place: Canada: Alberta... | reverse complement strand
ATCATATGTGAATTGTCAATGTGCTCCAGCCATATTACAAGGCCGGGGTATATTTATGGGCGAAAAGCCCTTGTACCTGATAACCAGTTATGCGGATGCGCAGACCGCCAGATTATTGTGCGCTTACTATAGAAAGCCCTGAAAGCACCTTAAATCAACACATATTTTTTTATTTATCAAAAAATCATGGTCTGTACGCGATTATTCGTATGGTTGAACGTATAAGAGTACATTGTGAGATATCAAAATCGCATTGAGGCGAAAGAAAAACGGGGGGGCTACACCCCCCGAGCCCCTTGTTGGCGCTTATTGCCGGATAACCGCGGCCTGTGGCCTAACACTTATCCGGCAATAAGCGCCTTTATCAGTGCTTTTGTCGCATCTTCGATTGTTACGATCCCAGGATCCGGTATTGCATCGATTCGGGTACCAGTTGTGTAGGCTAAATAAAAAGAATATGCAAAATAATTGGCGGCGCGTTCGGTTGGCTGAGATCTGTTCAGGACTTCCGAAGAGTTGAAATGTATATTAAGCTTTTCGAATTGATAGACGTGGTATAACTCATGCAGCATCACCAAAATGCGGCAGAACTCGAGCATATCATCAAGGCCGATGAATGATTTAAATGATACTGCAAGTTCAGCCGTGTTAGGTCTGTAAATTCCGTAAATTGGCCGTAAATCAGGGATTAAATCTAGGCTGCATACAATACTATCAGCGTCAAGGTACATCCGTGGAACATACTTGATCGTATTATATATCCCGAGCTGATCATAAGCCGCCCTTCTAATGCTCGTTGTGAAGCTGCTTTCAATCTGTTCCGGTTTGAAGCAGTACAGCCTTGGTAACGGCCTCTCGTAATCGTTCATTCTGTCAATGCCTCCAGTGTGATTATATCGAGTTGGTATTTTAGAGCCCGAAGAGGAAGATATTCGCTTGAGGATGATATATCTACAACATTGAAGATGGACGGCTGCATAATAACTTCCTTTAGGTCAGTAAATGGTATATCTTTTGCTTTTGCATTTTCAATGATAAGCATCATGACAACGATATTATTATCACCTGTAAGGTGAAACCTCTCGAAATTGTCGAGCCAAAATGCTGCCATGTCAAAAGCCTTGTCTACAGAGTGGCTTGCAGACGTATAGTATTTTTCCCTGACAAAGCCGGATTTTATTTGATTTTTCAGAGCATCATAATTTGCCTGGTCGAATGGGAGCACAAACGACAGACTACGATATAAAACCTCAAATTTAATGGCGGATCCTATGATATCCTCCCGGAATAGGCTAAATGCAGAATTAAAACCATCCTCATGAACCGGATCGAAGCGGTAATTTACGTAATCATAATTATAGAATGCAAACACAGCCTCATCCCACGTAGGCCGGTACGAGGGATCCATTATTTTATCTTCGTAGCTCTTAAAAAGGCTATAATTCATGAAATCCCGTTTTCCTTGCGAAATTTATCGTTATATATTTCTATTATTTTTTTCTCTTGATTGCGCTCCAGCTCGTCGAGCTGCCGCTCTATTTCTGAGGGATCATCTTCATCCAGGACAGGATCCGGATCAGGATAAAAGATGCGAGCTCTTTCTTTTTTCTGCCTCATTTTAGTTATAAAAGCTGCATCGAATCCCGTGTTTTTGAGGGACTCCGGCACCTTGCGGCTATTTTTAATGATTGTCCCAAATCCTTCGCTGGCGCCGATGGCAATTATCACAGGCAGCGCTGCAGCCAAGAATTCACGAATTTCATAAATAAGACCCTCAATTGGATCCGTCTGTTCCTCGATCATGTCTATGATGACGCCAACTTTTGTCTGATTTAGAGCTTCAGGATCTCCTTGCTCTAGTTCCGCACGGAGCTCATGAATGAGGCTCGAGATTGTGTTGTCTACCAATTCCGCACGTAGATTTTTCATCTTTGTTTTTGAGATTTTGTCCATCATATTTCCTCCAAATGTAGTATTTTAGCTGTTTTCAGGGCTATTACGGCCCTCTGTATGCGATTATGCTAATGCTCGTGGTACTCTCGTACCCTTAGCACTGCATAAAATCGCATAGAGCGCCTCTTTTTCTTAAGAAAATCAAAATTCGAGTGGGTCATCATCCTCATCCGGTTCAGGATCTCCATTTTCCGAATCCTGCTCATCATAATCCTCCTCCGGATCTGGATCCTCTATCTCCGGATCCGGATCAGCATTATCCTGGGCAGCTGCTCCAGCGACGGGGAATCCCTCGAAGGGATCATAGAGAAGCAATTCAAGTTGCACAAGGCCTTTGCTGAATTCAATAACCTTTCGACAACCCAGAGGAATATAGAGATCATCTGAAAATACCCTTTTCGTTGTTTCGGTATGAGAAATCAGGCCTATCTCCGGGAATATTCCGCCTAGGTCGCATTTTAGGCGTTTATCAATGTAATCATCTTTGTCGCCAGGATCAAATGGTGTATCAAGCGTGAGCTTGTATACCGGCAAGGAGCCGTTGCTGCCGTACCTATCTGTGTAGTCGGTCTGTGTTTGTCTGTGGGCTGTGTATCCTCTGAAGGTAGCCCTAGGATCAATTTTTTGTTTTGGCATTTTAAGTTCTCCTTTCTATTTAGCTTATGTCGTCAACGTAGTGCCCAAGAAGTCCTTCGTCACGGTCAGCTCCATGTCCGAGCTGCTCGTTGAGGTACCTTACGGTGTCGTATTTTGTGTGTGATGCCCTGTACTCCTTATAGCGCTCATTTGCCCACATTTTCCGTATTGCGTGGCTGTTAGTGCCGGTGTAGTCTTTTGTGAGCTCCAATTTTTTCATATGTGTTCTATACTGATCCGACAGGCTTTTTGCCTTAATCGGATCCCCCCGGTGGTTGAGGATGTAGCTATCACCGGCGCGCTCTTTGAGTCCGCTTAATGCTTGAACGTATTCAGGACGCACAACATCTACATATCGATGCCGGCCGCCCTTCTCGCAGAGGTGAACTATACATTTTCCGTTTTTGTCGATCTGTATATCCGATCCTCGTAAAGAGACGCAGCCATCAGCCCGGGCACCGGTCGCCTCCTGGATGACACAGGCCTTATAGCCGTTGCTGGTTTTTGAAAAGCTATTTTTGAGCTTTTCAAAGTCTACTCTTGCCATTCCTGCCGCATCTCTATGGCTCTCCCGTACAAGTTCGGGTACCGGCTCCGGTACGTGCAGCTGCTCGCGAAGCGTCTTATCATTGACATGCTGAAACGTAGGATAAGCATTATCGCAAAGCCTAAACAGCGTCCTGGCATTAGCCGTATATCCCTCCAGAGTCGCTTTGCTGCACCCACTATCGGCCTTGTTATTCAGCCATTGCTGGACTGAATCAAAAGTTATATCCCTTGCGTACTTCATTTCTGGAAAGTGATCCTGGAGGTATTTGCCCAGGTCTTTTGCCGCGTCAAGCCGCGCATCCATCGTGTCGTAACTATAGGTCTTATAACGAGCCATGCTGGCTCTTCCTTTGCCTCGCTCATCGTATTTGCTTTGTCCGTACGCCTGGCTCTTCATGACTGCATACTGAAACTGCGCCGCTAAACTACGTGTTTTCGCCATATTTATGGCCTCCTTTCCTATTTGTTCGTCAATGCTCGGCGCATCGCGCCGCCCTCCGTACTCCGCCGGCTCCGTACTCCGGGCGGAAAAAGCGTTATGACAGCCAAAAGGCTGTTATGGGCACGCCCTAAAGGGCGGCGGCGTGCCAGCGCGAAACCGCGGAAATTAGCACGCCGCCGCCCTTTAGGGCGTGCCAGCGCGTAGCGCAAATCAAAAAAAATAAAAAAACAAAATATAGTGATTCTTGAATTTCCCCGGCGCCAAAGCACCCGGAAAAATCCAAAGTGCTAAGCACCTACTACCGGAGACCAACCCGGCAGAGCGAACCCAGTAGGCCACTATCCTCTATGGCAGTTCGCTTGCCTCCTTAAGGAGGCTAAATGAAAAGGTCAGCCCAACCAATATGGGCAAAAAAGTACATCGGCCTTGAGGCCAGCAGCTCCGGCGATACTGTGACTGTAATCGTCATAATAGAGCATTTGCCCCAGCATTCCAGCACCACAAAAAAAAACAAACATTCGCTTTGGCTTTGAGCGATACCGGCTATATCAATCATCAGCTTTATACGCCAGCTGTAAGGCGGCTCTTGCCTGTTCGCAGGAGCTCAAAAACACACATTCGATCAGCGGGGATCGAGACCACTGCATCAACATTCATAGGCTTTAGACTTACCTTAAAGTGAATTTCGGGATTTGCTGACAAAAGCAAGATCGAGAAATAGCAGGATAGCGTTCTTTTATCAATAATCAAGATGATAATTACTAGCTAGAGCCTATCTTTAGATATGCCTCATGGCATAAAAAAAGACCCTCCTTTTTGATTAAAGCATCGATGTCACCAGTTGGATCTAAGGTGCTTTTTCAACAGTTGGCCTCGAGAAGTGTCAACAACGCGAGCTCGTCAAAAGACTTATCGCATGAAAGGGGTAATATAATAAAAATACATATATATTATATCCCTGAAAGGTATATAAATCAAGGGATTCGGGACTTTTTAATTATGCTTTTTATTATAAAAAAACCGGGGCTTTGCCCCGGAAAATATGAGATTAGAGATCTATTCTACCATACGGATCAAATCCGTCGTTGACCACAGAGAAATCAAGTCCGAGATCATCAACACGTATAGCAATTAACGCAAGTGAAAGCTCCAGAGTAGACATAGAGGAGTAGTTATATGCTACTCTGCTCCGGAGCTCTTCGATTGCTTCGATGATTTTGTCATTTTTGAGTATGTCCATGTGCTTCCTTCCTGCTGGTTATCCAGCTTTTAGTTTTGGTATAGGCAGTTCTAGCTCCTTGAATGATGAGCTTAACGAGGAGGCATATAAGTATTAGCGCATACTTAATGCATATGCCTATCACGTAAAATAGAGCATATACTACGATGCAGCCACCCACATAATTCCAGAAATTGTTGTTATCATGACTATTCATTTGATTTGTCTTCAAAAACCGCTTTCTCGTTGTATATCTGTGCCTTAAATCCTATCGTCTTAATATCATGCTCCTCATCCATCTCATAATCACGTTCAAGTTGGCAAACAATATCCTCATTTTTCTTGGCTACTCCCAGATATGAATCAGCACCAGGATGATCCTCAAATTTATCCAGGGCATTCGTCAATGCATCGTATGCAGCTGTATCTCCGAGTATATCATTCATCAACGGCGCTTTACCGCTCAAATCATCGTAGGCAATTGTATCTGTGAGTTTATCACTGATGAGATCCTCTTGTATGAGGGCTCTGATATGTGCCTCATACTGTTCTACGTCTAACATACACCCCAGTTCAAAGAGATGTAGGTGTACCATTTTAAGCTTTTTATATGTTTCTTTCATATTTAACCCTTTCCGCCGCCTGCGGCGGCTCTATCTACGCTGTCTATACCTATAGTCAGCCAGGAGGGGAGGGGCTCTCCTACACCCATCCACCTGCCTATATATCTGCGATAGTATTTATATAGCAAGCCCCGAGCGAGGGGAGTGAGCAGAGTTCCCCCCTTGATTAAAAGGGGGAAAGCTTACAAGCCCGTCGGTCGGGTCGTTTCGCTTCGTGACAGCCTTCTTAGCTCGATCCCTGCCCCGAGCTGATGAGCTGCCCCCACACCAGGGAACCGCACACTTGGTTATTTGCGTAGGCCAGCCACCTACTTGCACCTTACATCTTTTACGTGCCAGTGCCAGCACGGAGCCCCATTATATAGCGTTGGGTACCTACTTCATAATTTGTCCTCTCGCTCACTCTCTATTCAATTTTATGATGCTGCCCGAATCATATGGTATTCAGGGGGCCCGGGCCTTACGACGTGACGGCTTATGTGTCAGGTCATAATACAGCTCATCGGGCAGCCTATACATGTTTTTGGTTGATAACTTTCCTATATATATGAGCAAGCACTCAGAACGAAGCTCAGCAATACAACGTTGCACTTGCCTATCCGAAAGACCGAGAACCCACGATAGTTCTTTGGTCGTATATACAGTCTGATTTTGTCGTCTTCCAAGGATCCTCTCTGAAATCAGATAAAGAACGCAAAAACCGCTAGGAGAGAGATTTGGATGCTTCCGTAGAATGGTGTGATAATATAACATAATAGGCCCCTTTCTTTAAATTCAAGAAAAAAGGGCTTGAAATCCGAATTCTCGTCGATATATGATTTCATTACCAGGAAATCTTGGGCGAGGGGTGTCACACCCTGAGCCCTTTTTTCTTGTATTTTTTTTGTTTGCGTGCTTTTTCGCGTGCTTTTTAGTTTTTGAGGCTTTAATTTCCGGTAGAATTTCCGTAAAATAGAGGGTTAGGAGGCTGACTCATCAATGGATATCAAGGTAAATAATGTAGAACAGAGCTTTCAGCCGGAAGCGGTAAAGCAGGTGCAGGATGCGGGAAGTGATGCATTCCGCTTTGCCTTGATGTCCAATATCCAGGAGAGCGAGCTGCAGGAGAGACTCTCCAACCTGATGAGTGAGATAACCGCCGAAGGAGAAGTGATCTCCAAGCGCAAGAACATCAAGGACATGAGGCGATACCGCGCCCTGGTCAAGGACTTCATGAACGAGATACTCAACCGCTCCCACCAGTTCAGCCGACAGAACTTCCTGGACAAGAAGGGACGTCACAGAGTATACGGCATAATAAAGCTGGTGGACCAGAATCTGGACGATCTGGCTGCGGAGCTTTTGAAGGATGAGAGCGACAATATAGCGATACTCGCAAAAATAGGAGAGATCAGGGGTCTTTTGATAGATCTGCTGATGTGACCGCATGAAGACCTTCGACGAGTACAAAGACGAACGGCTCCTGGCGGAATATATGGAAAAGGCTGTCGCCGTGGACAGGATTGGCCAGTCTTATATCTTCGAAGGTGCGAAGGGGACAGACAGGCAGGATATGGCACTGTCTCTGGCAGCGGCGCTTCTTTGCAAAGGAAAGGAAGGTCAGAGCAGACCCTGTAAAACCTGCCATTCCTGCAGTCTGATGGAAAGCCGCAATCACCCCGACTGTATCACAGTGACTCATGAAAAGCCGTCCACCGTATCCGTAAAGGATATCAGGGAGCAGGTGATAGATGATATAGACATACGTCCGTATTACGGCGGGCGGAAGATATACATCATACCGGATGCCGAGATGATGTCACCGGGAGCACAGAACGCCTTGCTAAAGACGATAGAAGAACCGCCGGATTATGCGGTGGTGATACTGATAGTCACGGATGCGGCCCTGCTGCTCGAGACTATCAGATCCAGATGCATGATACTGTCTTTCAGGAAAGAGCCGGTGTTCGTACCCGAGGGGGAAGAACAGGAGGAGATATTCCGGCGCATGGATAACATCCTGAAGGGCTCCAAAGAGGAGGACGCGGCATCCCTCATGTCTTATGCCAGGATGCTCGCAACAGACGGTAAAGATATACTCCCCGACCTTTTCAGCTATATTGAATCGGCATGCAGGGATGCACTGCTCACGAAGTGCACAGCTGAGTTGACAGGGGGGACGGGTGCAGGATATATTGGAAAAATGTCCGGCATGACCTACGAAGGACTGGAGAATATCCTTCAGGCAGTAGACCGGGCCAGACACGATATTTTGAATAATGTGGCAGCGGAAGCGGTCCTCGATGTCCTTCTGCTGAAGATGAGAGAAGCATAGAGGTAAGATATGACAGACGTGATATGCGTGAGATTCAGAACGGCCGGAAAGATATACTATTTCAGCCCGGGAGATCACGAGATAAAAAGAGGAATGAACGTGATAGTGGAGACGGCACGCGGCAAGGAATACGGCCGGGTGGTGTCCGATATCAGGCAGATAGACGAGACGAAGCTGAAGAGTCCCCTGAAGCCGGTGATACGTATAGCTACGGAGGAGGACGCCGACAAGGAGACGGTAAACCGTATAAGAGAGAAGGATGCCTTCAGGATCTGTAAAGAGAGGATAGCCGCTCACGACCTGGAAATGAAGCTGATCGATGCGGAGTATACCTTCGACGGCAGCAAGCTGCTCTTCTACTTTACTGCTGACGGAAGGGTCGATTTCAGAGAGCTGGTAAAGGACCTGGCGGGGCAGTTCCACACCCGTATAGAGCTGAGACAGATAGGCGTCAGAGATGAGACGAAGATCATAGGCGGTATAGGGATATGCGGACGGGAGCTCTGCTGCCATGCGTATCTTTCGGATTTCGCTCCAGTATCCATAAGGATGGCAAAGGAGCAGAACCTCTCCCTCAACCCCACAAAGATATCGGGTGTATGCGGCAGGCTGATGTGCTGTCTGCGCAATGAAGAGGAGACCTACGAATATCTGAACCGTAAGCTTCCGGGACCGGGAGACCACGTGACCTGCGCCGACGGTACGAGAGGCACGGTGGAGTCCGTGAACGTACTGCGTCAGAAGGTGAAGGTGATAGTGGAAGAGGGAGACGAGAAGGAGATCAAGGAATATCCTGTGGATGAGCTGACCTTCAAGCCCCGAAAGCACGGCCAGGGCAAGGGCAAAAAGAACAATCCCGACAACAATGCGGCGGATGCCCGTGAGGAGAAAGAGCTGGAGGAGCTGGAGACTCTGGAGGAAAAGGAAGGCTCCGGATCGAAGCTGGATGAATAAAGAAGGATATCTTCTGGACGGAGAGAGGATAGACGATCTCCAGAGAAACGGACTGCATATCATACAGGATCCGCGGAAGTTCTGCTTCGGCATGGATGCGGTGCTCCTGTCCGGATTTGCGGCTGAGCACATGGGGAAAGGCAAGGGATCATTGCTGGATCTGTGCTGCGGAGGAGGGATCATACCCCTGCTCCTTTCGGCAAAGACCGATGTGAAACATATCATGGGAATGGAGCTGCAAGAAGACATGGCCGATATGGCCGGACGCAGCGTCAGCATGAACGGGCTGGAGACAGTGATAGATATCCTGAGACATGATCTGAAGAAGGCAGCGGAGGTGATACCTGCTGCCTCTTTTGATGCGGTGACGGTCAATCCGCCCTACTTCAGGCACGGACACGGGATAGTCAATCCGGACGATGCCAGGACTCTGGCGAGGCATGAGGTGGGCTGCACGCTGGAGGATGTGATGGAGGCAGCGGCCTATGCCCTGAAGGAAGGCGGCATGTTCTATATGGTGCATAAGCCTCAGAGGCTCACCGACATCATATGTGCCATGAGAGAAGCGAAGATAGAGCCGAAGACCCTTAAGGCGGTGCATCCGCGTCTGGATGCGGAGCCCTCAATGGTACTGCTGGAAGGGCGAAAGGGAGGCGGTCCGGAGCTTCGGATAGAGAAGCCTCTGATAATATACGGAGAAGACGGGAAGTACACGGAGGAAATGTATACGATATATGGATACTGACAGCAGAGGGTACGGAAAACTGTATCTGTGTCCCACCCCCATAGGGAATCTTGGAGACATCACGGAGCGGACCCTGAACACGCTGCGCTCCGTAGATATCATTGCGGCCGAAGATACCCGCAACACTCTCCGTCTCCTGAACCATTTCGACATCAAAAGTCCCATGACCAGCTATCACGAGCACAATAAATACGAGAAGGCTGATGAGCTCGTACGGAGCATGCTGGAAGGGAAAAATGTGGCCTGTGTCACGGATGCCGGCACACCGGGGATCTCCGATCCGGGTGAGGTACTGACGGCACACTGTATAGCAGCCGGCATACCGGTCATATCCCTGCCGGGAGCAACTGCGGTGATCACGGCCCTGACCGTATCCGGGCTTCCGACAAGGCGGTTTGTGTTCGAGGGCTTTCTGCCCAGAGACAAAAAGGAAAGAGCTGCTGTACTGGAGGAAATAGGAGAAGAGACCAGGACTGTGGTCCTGTATGAGGCGCCCCATCATCTGAAGGAGACGCTGGAGGAGCTGATGGCCGCAGCCGGGGGAGAACGGCGGATCGCACTCTGCAGGGAGCTAACCAAACTTCACGAGGAGATCCTCAGGATGACGCTGGAGGAGGCAGTCTCCTATCACTCGGAGAGGGAAGCACGGGGTGAGTATGTGCTCGTGATGGAAGGACGCTCAAAGGAGGAGATAGACCGGCAGGAAAGGGAGCAGTACGCGGAGCTGTCCGTAGAGGAGCATATGGCGCGCTATATTGCCGCCGGAATGGACCGCAAAGAAGCCATGAAAGCCGTGGCGGCAGACAGAGGGGTTTCCAAGCGGGAAGTTTATAAGGATTTGTTAAGAAATAATTAACGGATACTTGACAATTCAAGCGCTTATGGGTATAAAAGATGTTGTGGTCACAATCAGGTGCCACGGGTTTTATCTATTTACAATACATAGGAGGAGTTCGATAAATGAACAAGACAGAGTTAATTGCTGAGATCGCAAAGAAGGCAGATATTTCAAAGAAGGACGCAGAAAGCGCTCTTAAGGCTTTCACTGATACAGTAGGAGCACAGCTCAAGAAGGGTGACAAGATCCAGCTCGTTGGATTCGGCACATTCGAGGTAGCTAAGAGGGCTGCACGTGAGGGAAGGAATCCTCAGACAGGCGCTACAATGAAGATCGCTGCTTCTAAGGCTCCCAAGTTCAAGGCTGGAAAGGCTCTGAAGGATCTGGTAAACAAGAAGTGATAAACCTTTGATCAAAGATCAGAGCGGGCGTCTGCCATGGAGGCAGGCGCTCTTTGTATTTACGGGGAGAGAGAGAATGAGACTGGATAAGTATTTAAAGGTGTCACGCCTGATAAAGAGACGCACGGTGGCAAATGAAGCCTGTGATGCGGGAAGGGTGACCGTTAACGGGAGGACAGCCAAGGCCGGAGCGGATGTGAAGGCAGGCGATGAGATAGCTATCGCTTTCGGTGACAAGACCATGAAGGTGAGGGTGGTCTCCGTGGCGGAAACCGTAAAAAAGGAAGAAGCCAAGGAAATGTACGAAATTGTACTTTGACAAAAACAAAGCCGCGTGCTAACATGTTTACATAATTTCGCTTTTTCGGGAAATCAAGTTTGATCGGTCATGGCAGGAAGGGATAAACGCAAAGTAAATAACAGAAAAGCGGCTATGTACAGGAGGGTCAGGCACAACAGACCCGCCATCTTTGCCATATCCATCATAGTGGGACTCCTTTTGGTGGTGATAAGTGTGGACAGCAAGTCACTGATGGAAAAGGAAAAGACGCTGTCCCAGAAGCAGGAAGAGCTCACGGCCCAGCTCGAGTACGAGGAGAACCGGACGGAGGAGCTGGAGGAATTCGAAAAATACACCAAGACCAAAAAGTATGCCGAAGAGATGGCAAAGAAGAAGCTGGGTCTGGTGCATGATAATGAGATAATCTTCAAATCAGGCAATGGAAAGTGAAATTTCAGACAGGGTAAGGAGATATATCAGCGCACATCGTATGATACGTGAAGGACAGAGTATCTGCGTGGCAGTGTCGGGAGGTGCAGACAGTATGTGCCTTCTTTTTTTGATGCATGAGATGGCTGACTCTCTGGACATCACGCTGTCGGCGGTCCATATCGAGCACGGCATCAGAGGAGAAGCTTCCACGGATGACATGCACTATGTGGAGGAGCAGTGCGAGAGGCTGGGAGTACCCCTGACTATAGAGAGAGTGGATGCGCCTTCTGTCGCCAGAGCTACGGGGACCACACTGGAGGAGGCCGCGAGAAACGAGAGGTACCGGGCTTTCGAGCAGCTGGGAGCAGACAGGATAGCTCTTGCTCACCACATGAACGACCAGGCAGAGACTGTGCTCTTCAATCTGGCGCGTGGCACCGGGATCAGAGGGACAGGCGGCATACAGCCTGTAAGAGACAGATATATCAGGCCGATCCTCTGCCTGACCAGACAGGAAACCGAGGAATACTGCAGGAGATACGGCATAGAATACCGGACCGACAGCACGAATGAGGATACGGAGCTGTCCAGAAACCGTATCAGGCACAGGGTGATCGGCGAGCTGGAGATGATAAACGATCAGGCCGTAAGGCATATCTGCGAAACGGCCGGCGATCTGCAGGAGATAGAGGATTACCTGCGCTCCGTGACAGAAAGGGAGGAAGAGGCCTGCGTCAGCTATCTGAAGGACCGGACCGAGATCGATATAGAAAGACTGTCAGCTCTGCATCCCGTATTGGCCTCAAGGCTCGTCAGGCAGGTGCTTTCGAAGGTGGCCGGCAGGTCAAAGGATATCGGGAGAAAGCATGTGGAGGCAGTGCTTTCCCTGATGAAGGGACAGTCCGGCAGACAGACGGGGCTGATATACGGACTCCGGGCCGGCAGGGAATTCGGAAAGATAGTGGTGAGGGCCCCGGGGAGGTACGAGACCGTAAGCCCGGATAAAGGCAACGGATCCCCGGATATCCGCTTTGATGTACTGGAGCGGGAGCAGCTTTCCGAAGAGGATATAGTAAAAGATAATAACTACACGAAATACATAGATTATGCTACAATCATAGATGCTGTCGAAACGGACGGTCTGCCGGAAGACGCGAAAGAAGCGGATCCGCTCCGTCTGCTCACTGTGAGAAAGCGGCAGCCCGGAGACTATATCTCCATAAAAAACGGCAGAAAGAAGCTGAAGGATCTGCTGATCGAAGAGAAGATAGCCCCTGACAGAAGGGATGAAATGTATTTCGTATCCTGCGGACAGGAGATAATATGGATCCCGGATACGGGACGCATCGGAGAGAGATGCAAAGTAACGGATACGACTGAAAAAGTAATACGGATGGAGATCAAAAATGGCTGACAAGATCACGACAATGTATACCGAAGAGCAGGTCAACAGCAGGATAAAGGAGCTGGGTGAGGAGATAAGCAGGGACTATGCCGGCAAGGAGCTCACCATGATATGCATACTGAAGGGAGCGGCTGCGTTTGCCTGCGAGCTGGCGAAAAGGATAGACCTCCCTGTGGATATGGAGTATATGAGGTGCTCCAGCTACGGAAATGAGACCGAGAGCTCGGGTGTTGTGAAGATCGCACTGGATCTCGACGAGCCCATCAGAGATAAGAATATCCTGGTGGTAGAGGACATAATAGATACCGGAAGGACCATGAGCTATCTTCTTGAGATACTCAGACAGAGGGGCCCTGCGAGCCTGAAGCTTTGCTCTCTTCTGGACAAGCCCGACAGAAGAGTGGTGGATGTGGATATAGACTATACAGGCTTTGTCATACCGGATAAATTTATAGTGGGATACGGGCTGGATTATGCCCAGAAGTACAGGAATCTGCCCTATATTGGTGTAGTAGAGCCGGGAGAGTGACGGAGTGAGAAGCTCAAACAGAAACATAGGATTATATTTCATCATAGTAGCGGCAGTTCTGCTGCTCATATCCTTCATGTCAGAGACCATGTCGGTGGATGACAACTACGATCACCGGACCTTCATGGAAGATATCAAAAAGGGGAATGTGGAGGATATCGTACTGATCCCCAATTCCGAGACTCCAACCGGAGAGGTGACTGTCACCCTAAAGGACGGTCAGATACACAGACTCTATGTGGCGGATATCGCTCAGACAGAGAGTGAGATGAAGGAGCTTTATCCGGGCTACAGGGAAGAGGAAGTGGCAAGGGAAAGCTTCCTCGTGATGTATGGAGTACCCGTCATCATCGCAGTGGCGGCGTTCATGATCATCTTTGCCATGACGAATGCCCAGGCCGGCGGAGGAGCCGGCGGCGGCCGGATGATGAATTTCGGGAAGAGCAGAGCCAGGATGGTGGCTCCCGGACAGACTCAGATATCTTTCAAGGACGTGGCCGGACTCGTGGAAGAGAAAGAGGATCTCGAGGAGATAGTGGACTTCCTCAAATGTCCGTCCAAATATACGGCAGTGGGCGCCAGGATACCCAAGGGCGTGATACTCGTGGGCCCTCCCGGTACCGGTAAGACCCTGCTGGCAAAGGCAGTGGCGGGAGAGGCAGGAGTGCCTTTCTTCTCCATCTCGGGTTCCGACTTCGTGGAGATGTTCGTCGGAGTGGGAGCTTCCAGAGTCAGGGATCTCTTCACCGAGGCAAAGAAAAACGCACCCTGCATTGTCTTCATCGATGAGATAGATGCAGTGGCGCGCAGAAGAGGCACCGGCCTCGGAGGCGGGCATGACGAGAGAGAACAGACTCTCAACCAGCTGCTCGTGGAGATGGACGGCTTCGGCGTGAATGAAGGCATCATTGTCATGGCAGCAACGAACCGTGTGGATATACTCGATCCGGCTATCATGAGGCCGGGCCGCTTCGACAGGAAGATCGGTGTGGGATCCCCCGATGTCAGAGGAAGGGAAGACATCCTGAAGGTACATGCAAAGAACAAGCCGCTGGGAGACGACGTCGATCTGTCGCAGATAGCCCAGACCACGGCCGGATTTACCGGTGCCGATCTGGAGAACCTGCTCAACGAAGCAGCTATAAGGACAGCAAAGGGGAACAGGGGATACATCACCCAGGAAGATATAAAGTCCGCCTTTGTTAAGGTCGGCATAGGAAGCGAGAAGCGCAGCAAGCTTATATCGGATGAGGAGAAGAAGATCACCGCATATCACGAGGCGGGACATGCCATACTCTTCCATCTCCTGCCCGGAGTGGGTCCGGTGTACAGCATCTCCATCATACCTACAGGTATGGGAGCAGCAGGATATACCATGCCTCTGCCTGAAAAGGACGAGATGTTCCGTACCAGGTCGAGGATGCTCAACGAGATCACCGTGGATCTGGGAGGACGTGTGGCCGAAGAGATGATCTTCGGGGGAGACGACGTGACCACAGGAGCATCACAGGACTTCAAGCAGGCCACCAAGCTCGCCCGGAGGATGGTCACCACATACGGCATGAGCGACAAGATAGGTGTGGTCAGCTTCAACGAGGATGATGATGAGGTCTTCATCGGACGCGATCTGGCACACGGACGCAGCATGTCGGAGGAGACTCTCCGCGAGATAGATATAGAGGTAAAGAGGATAATAGAAGAGTGCCACGAAAAAGCACGCCGCATCATAGGTGAACACAGGGATATACTGGACAGTACAGCGAAGCTTCTTCTGGAGAAGGAAAAGATCGATATGGCAGAATTCAACGCCCTGTGGGGTGATGACGGCAGCTCAGGCACATCGGAAGGTGAATGAGGATCCGGCTAGAGAGACTCTGTCACCATCCGAGAGCTGTGCAGTCTCGTTAGCATCCAGCATACGTCCGTTCACCCCTGTACCGTTCAGGGAGTTCAGATCCGAAATATAGTATTTCCCGTCCTGTTCCTTTATCATGGCGTGGATCCGGCTGATGCCTTCATCGTTGATCACCCCATCCACCCGTTCGCTCATTTTTCCCACTATAAAAGGAAAATGCTGAAGCTGTATGCTGCCCCCGCCGTCTTTTTGCAGACTGGGGCAGAGAGGTCCCTGCCTGTGCGGCTTTGCTCCCCTGAGCAGGACCGTGCGGTCATCATCCGGGAAAGAGAAGGTATCCGCGGGAGGCTGAACATATCCGGGGGATTTGACCGGTGCGGGAGAGGGGAGAGGATCCGGGAAGGTGCAAGGCTCCTCTTCGGGGAGCTCATCAGCCGTGCGCTTCCGGCTGTGCATATGCATGACTGATACCAGGACAAGGGCGAACAGTACGGCTATAGAGACTCCCGTTATCATGTATTCGTTGTCGTCAAGATAGAACGGAAAAAGCGACGGATAAAGTACCAGCAATACGTAGATGACGGCAGCGACGGCAGCACCGCCCAGACACAGGTATGCGCGTATCGCACCCGACGGCTGCTTCTCGAAAAGGGCAGACATATCTTCCTCGGCATCTGCCGACATATCGGGGTATTCTTCACGCTCCGCAGGGATATCTTCTGCAGGCATCGGTACCTCGTCTGCATCCGGGGCCGCGGTCTGCTTCACATTTGGCAGATAGTAGCCGTTCTCTACGGTCTCCATATAGCTGTAGGCGTATTCCGCAGCCTCCCGGTCCGTCTCGTCGGTATGCTCAGTCAGAAAGACGGCCAGCTTCTCGATGGAGCAGCTGCTGTCGGGATGCATGCCGGGGATATATATGAACTCGGGATCCAGGGTGTCGGGAGACAGCCAGATGGCATCCGGGTCGAAGAGCACTTCTTCCGGCAGGAGCATGTATCTCTCCGTCTCCGAGAAGAAGACGGAAAGTGCCCTGAGAAAATGCTGTATCTGGGCGCTGCTCATGGTCCTTCCCGCGAATACCGCAGACAGACTGACTCTTCCCTGGATATCATAATAATAGCAGGTCACGCCGTCTATGATCTGAGACTGCATCTTCGCCATATACTGTATCCGGTTGCGCATCAGCATTTTTTCCCGGAAATCACTCTCGTCCCCACCTTCTTTGCAGACCACAAGGTAGGTCTTTGTTCCGTTCCGCTTGTAAGTAATGTTCATTGTTGTCCTCCTGTCATTTTTAGGATGTTGCCGGCAGCCCGGCACTGCCTTATAAACTCTATGGCATCTTTCTCATACGCTTCCCCCGTGCCGGACACGGTAATGCTGTCAGAGCCGGATATGGGGAAGAAGAGAATACTCCGGGGTATCTTCAGTGTACCGCTGTATCTGATACTGACTTTTTTCCCGGTTACTGTAACGCTGATATCGGGATCCGAGGTGGCCAGAAGCAGACCGTCGATACTGTATGCGGCGGCACGTTCTGCTTCGGATCGCATATCCTCCTCTCCTGTGCGGATAAGGCTGGCTTTGAGTGCAGCCTGATAAGCACAGGATGACATCGCCGCCCTGTCATGGAGAAATAAAGACATATAGATGATGAAGACTATCACCGTCATTATCAGAGGAAAGACCAGAGCAGCCTCTATGGTATAGGAACCTTTCACGCTTTTCTTCATAAGAATACCGTAGCTTCATGCAAGATGAGCCCTGCCAGGAGAAAGGGGACGAAGGGGACCTCCCTGTTCTTCGAACACCGCCTGATCATAAGGAGTGCCACGGAGAACATGGCCGACATGAGCATGGCGTAGAGACAGGTAAACCCGGCCTCTCTGCCGCCAAGGTGTATGCCGGCTATGAGGATGGCCAGCCCGTCACCGATCCCGAATCTGCCCTCGGAGATCAGCGAGATGGAGATGAAGGCTCCCCCGAGGATGATGCCGAGGACTTCCTCCAGAGGGGTCATGGTATGAGACATAAAGAATATGAGCAGTCCGGCCGAACCGGAGAGTGCCAGCAGGAGAAGCGGTATCCTGCGGCTCTTCAGATCACAGACGGAAGCTGCGGTTAAAAAGAAAAACAAAGACATTAATGCGATCATAGAACCTCCGATAAAATTGATTTGTTGAAATAATTGACAGTCTATCTGCATCCGCACTCTTTACAGGGAGGCAGAGATATCTGTGAAAGGGGGACTTCACGAATCGAGCGTCTGAGCCCCGGACAGGAAAGAGATGAATGATATCTGTTGCCGTCGTCGGTGACATAGACCGTGGCGGGATGTGTCCCGTGAGACATACAGTATTCACAGGGATAATATTTCGAGCCGTCATTTGCCCGCTCGGAAGAGACGCTCCCGAAGTCTACGGGACGTATGTTCAGCTTCAGATGAGAGCAGCCGAGGGATCTGTGATATACGGAGCCTTGCTCCGTGACATAGACCATCTCCTCGGGAGGTTCGGACTCATCTTTGCTGTGACTTTGATTGTCATATCCGGTGAAGGCTCTGACCCTGACACGATCCACGATATATGGATCATAGGTATCGAGCAGGTCAAAGGGTACATCGAAGCGGTATCTCTTTACCAGATCTATGATGTCGTCCTTTCCCGTTATCATATCCACCGTATCCGACAGACCTGCACTCCCTGCAGCAGCGTCTCCTATGTATGCGTACTTCGCCATCGTATAAGCCTTTTCCGAAAGAGCGGCAGTATTCTCTGACGATATCCTGACGGCATCCGTCAGGTACATGACCGACAGCATCGCGAAAAGAAATAAAGGCAGCACGAGAGCAGTCTCGACAGTAATGCTTCCCGAAAGAGACCTCCCCGGTTTTGAAAGGAGACGTATGAAGTTGATTTTTCTGGCAATTCTCTTTGACCACATAATCATATTATTGTTTAAGGTAGTTTATTGAAGATCCGGGAAGATCCCTTTCGGGAAGCATTACCTTCAGAAGTCACTCATATAGCTCATCTTCCGGTCGATAGTCAGATCGTATCTGCGTCGGCACTTCATGGCGGCGGACATGAACACATACTCCGCACAGCCATCCATGCGGAATCCGGCATTACCGGGTGTCGCTCTCAGATTCATCTCCACGACATCCATTGCACGGAAGCATTTCTGGTCTTTGTTCTCCATGAAGAGATAGATACGAAGGTAGTCCTTGTATGAAAGTCCCGTACCGGGGGTACCGGTGGGACGGGCGTTGCTCTTTATGCTGATCAGTCCCCACAGCGGCATTTTCCAGTCTTCGGATGTCTTTGTAAGGGGTACCCTCTCTCCGGCAAGAAGGCGCACCGTATCCGACACGCTCTCACCGTATGCCCAGGCGAGAAGGATGTATTCCGTGATGGCATCCTCTGCCTCCGGGGCACCGAGAAGGGCCGTGATCACTCCCACGACGGCTTCCACAGGAGCCTTTTTTTCGGGGTCGGTAAAGATATAGAAGGCATCTGCCGCGTACCGAAAGAGCATCAGTCTCTCGACGGCTTCCCTGAGATTGGCCTTGTCTGACCCTCTGCCATACAGGATGTATTCCACCTCGTAGGCCGGACCTCCGTCTGACGGGGTGTCGGTATAGCAGGAGCATCTGTCCAGCAGATATTCGTCGAACATGAGCTCCGAGAGAGGGCTTTCCGTATCTGTCGTACCTCCGTGCAGACCGGTGCCCTTGCTGATATGCCGGTGTGATATCAGAGTCTCGCTGTCTATCGCAGCGGATGACACCCTGCGGGTATCCATCACAAATCTGAGGATACCCTCACGGTCATCAAATACGTGAGCGGCCGGGTTTTCCGATATTTTGTAGTCCAGACCGTTCAGCCGGTCTTCCAGCTCGGCACGTTTCCTCTCCGGGGCACCTTCGTCCAAAGAGCTGTCGCGATAGTGATCTACCAGACTGCCGGCTTTCTCAGCCAGGGCTCTTGCACCCGAGATACCGTGGGAATCCTCGAATGCCTGTATGGCCTGCCTTTTGAAGACGCGGCCCGCCGCATCCGAGGCGTAGGATATCTCGGAGATATCCAGGGAGTCCAGCTGCATATCCGTGAAATCTGCCGGAGACACCAGGGACAGAGTGCCTCTGGAAGGATCAAGGTTGTAACTGATGTAGTCTCTCATATGATCCTTCAGCTCCTCTACGGACGGAACCCCGGTACCGTAGGAGGTGTCTATGAAATACAGGTCGTATCTTTTGAGAAGCTCCCTGTTGTATTCCGCGAACACCGACTCCAGTGCCATATCTGCGGCCACTTCACACTTCATTCTGGCTGCAGAGTATGCGGCACTTTCCGTCATACATATGATCACTGCGAGTACCGGAGTCAGGATCAGACTCAGGAACACCGTGATACTTCCTTTGTATCTCATAGTACCTCCTTCGGTTTATCCGGTGCGGGATGGCATCAGACCTGCCCGGCTTTTTTGTTGATCGTCTTGAAAATGTCGTTTACGAGATCCGTAAGCTCGGATTTGAAGATAAGAACAAGTCCGATCAGGACCACCAGAATGAGTATCAGCTCAACAGTACCGATACCGTCCTCTTCATGTAAGAAACGCTTTAACATGGCATATTCCTCCTTTCTCTGCAGTATTTTTGTATAAGCCGGGACGGCTGTCCCGGTATATACCGGTGTATCATTGCGAGCCGAAAGACATGAAAGCAGGTACCATGATGATGAGCATCACCACGGCCAGCATGAGCATCATCGGCAGAAGAAGCCGGGTACCGGCGGTCTCACCGGCTTTTCTGGCAGCGGCCTTTCTTTCCTCGAAGGCTTCCTTCACTTCACGCTCCAGCTCCGGGAGCATGCCCGACGAACCCTTCCGGATATTCTGGGAGAGCAGTGCTCCGAGTTTTTTATAGCGCTTTACGGCGCATCTCTTGCCGAAGTCCAGATATGCTTCGGATTCGCTGACACCGCTCTTCATCCGGTGCACTGTGATGAGCATCTCCTCTCCGGCATAAGATCTGCGACGGAAGCCGGATCGCCTGAAGTCAAGAGCGACCTTTTCGAAAGCAGCCCTGACGGTCAGCCCCGCACCTATCAGCAGGGTGAGCTTGCTCACTATCTCCGGATAGTCCAGCAGCATCTCGCGTTCTCTTTTCTCCACTTCGCGTGTCAGATCCCGGTCCCTGCCTGCGTACAGCACGGCAGCGGACAGGAGCGAGATGATCAGGATATACAGCCAGTTGTGAGGCAGTGAGTTTTTGTAGGATATGGTATGGCCGTTTACCGCCGAGGGAAGGACCTGATCGGTCTGACAGATGCTGTCGGCGGCGCTCTCGGATATGGCGGCGTCGATGTCCCGGGAGAGCCTGTCTGCCGGGTCAAGGTGTCCGGGATAGACCGTGACACAGAAGGGAATGTCCCGGGAGACGCTGCCATAGGAAAGTGTGGCGGTTAGTCTCACCCTCCGGCCGGACCTGTCGGTGAAGCTGTCGCGTATATGACCCTTTGCATCCAGCACGTCGTGATCGCTGATGAGCCATTCCATGGAGACAGGATAGGTGTCATCCATGTCGGGGAGGCTGAGATCATATTCTACGTGGTCTGCATCGGGATTTTCGCCCAGGATCCTGTCTTCAAGCCCCGATGATATTTCCTGAAATATGGAAAGGATCTCGGCTTCCGTATATTCCTTTTCAGCTATGGTGATGCGTTTTTCCTTTTCCTGGATCTTTCCGTCCGCATAGACATCCAGACTGATCTCGCGGTCACCCATGCCGTATCCGTTGCGCCTCACCAGATTGTCCGATATGATCTCCAGATGCTTCACATCCGATATCAGGATCATGACGGAGAGCAGCAGGCCGGCTGCGATGATCGCAGTGGAGGTAGCGGTCTTTCTGATATAGTAATCGCGGGTAAGCTCCGCTCCGGATCGCCCCGGATGCATGAGCATCTGCTTCTCACGCACGGCTTCGGTATTCTTCGGCGGGAACCATCTGAGGATGATCTCTGCCAGTCTGTAAAACAGTGTCATATCTTCACACCTCTACATCGAGAATCTTCTCGGCGATAATAAAACTGAAAATATAGATAATAAGAGCGACAGTCATGATGAGACGGCCGGCCATACCGGAATAGAGCACAGACAGAAAGTCCGATGAGCCCATGCGCAGATAGAGCATGATACCAAAGGGGACGATCTCCATGACACGGGTCTCCATCCGCTTTGCGCTCATCGATGTGTCGATCTCGCGCATCACTTCTATCTTGTCGCTGATGTTGGTGGCAGCTCTTCTGATGATCTTTGTCATATCGCCGCCGATACGCTTGGCAGACTCGAAGACTCCTGCAAAGTCGGCAATATCCTCTATACCGGACCTGTCTGCCAGATCCGACAGGATGATCTCGATCTGCTCATTATCCCTTAGTCTGGCTACGACCTGCCTGTACTGCCCGGTGATCGGAGCATCATCTCCGTACATATCCCGCATGTCGTGGTAGGCTTCGACAAAGGCATTCTCCACGGAATATCCTGCATTGAGCGCGGTGCTGACAGCCAGGATGCTCTCTCTGAACTGCAGGGACAGCTGCAGTCTCGCGGCCTTTTCGAACTGTTTCTTTCTCATTTTCCCGTACGGTATGATCACGGGGAGGAAAATGAAAAAGGCGAATATGCTCTGATAGAAAACATAAGCGAGCAGAGCGTCGATCAGCAGCCATTCAGATATTATCCTCAGAGTACAGACCTTTTCTTCTGAGCTTTTCTTCGTATATGAGACGGCCTGTCTTTTCGAGGTCCCCGCAGACAAGCCCCTGTCTGGTCTCTCCTTTTTCCCTGAACCTGAATATGGGATTGAGCTTAAATTCACCATTTTCCAAACCTTCCATTTCCGTGATCTCCAGGACTCTGCGGCTCTTGTCCCGCATACGTCCCAGATGTACGATGATGTCTATGGCGGAGGCCATCTGCCTCCTGACGGCGGGTAAGGGGATATCCATACCCATCAGTACCATGGTCTCTATCCTGGAGAGCATGTCCGCTGCACTGTTGGCATGGCCCGTACACAGGGAGCCGTCGTGTCCCGTGTTGGCAGCCGACAGGAAGTCCAGTGCCGCTCCGTCCCTTATCTCCCCGACGATGATCCTGTCGGGCCTCATTCTCAGAGAGGTCTTTATCAGGTCACGGATGGATATCTCCTTCGATCCCTCCACGTTCGCATTCCTGGTCTCCAGCCTGACGAGATTGTCTATGCCCCTGATCTGGAGCTCTGCAGAGTCTTCGATGGTTATGATCCTTTCATCATGAGGGATATATTCGGACAGAGCATTAAGAAAGGTGGTCTTTCCTGAGCCGGTACCTCCGGAAACGAAGATGTTGTAGCCGGATATCACCAGACGCTCCAGATACCCGGCGGCAGCGGGGGAGATGGAGCCGAAACGTATCAGGTCCTTCATATGGATGGGATCATCGGGAAAACGACGGATGGTGAGGATGGGACCGTTGATGGCTACTGGGTTCATCACCACGTTGACGCGGGAGCCGTTCGGCAGTCTCGCATCCACTATCGGAGAAGTTTCGTTCACCACCCGGTTGCTCTTTGCCACGATCTGCTGTATGACGGACCGCAGCTTTTCCTCCGACTCGAAGTGCTTGTCCCATCTGAACAGACGGCCGTCTTTTTCGACGAAGATGTCCGAGATGCCGTTGACCATTATCTCTGTGACGGAGCTGTCGGATATCAGCTCCTCCAGGACCCCCAGCCGACGGACTTCATGAAAGAGCTCTCCGAACAGGCGCTCCTTTTCGGATAAGGACAGAGGCGGGTCTTTTTTTGAGGAATAGATCGCTTCCTTTATTATCTCCTTTACCTCACTGTCCGGAACATCCCTGGAAAGATCGATGCGGGATATGACCTCGTCCTTCAGGGAAGAAAGTCTTTCTTCAAATAAGACCTGACGCGTATCTTCCAATGTCGGTACCTCTCATATCTGATACTATGGACGGGAGCTCCTTGAAATACGGTGGTGTGATGATCTGCATACGCTCGCTCAGAGCAGTCTGACCGGTATATCTGAGATAGGAGAGCAGGCTTGTCAGCTTTGCTTCGGAGACGGGATCCTTTACGGCAGGGACCAATATGCGCCGGCAACGGTCCAGCACCGCCTCGAAACCGGATAGCCATATGCCTGTGTCCAGGACTATATTCCGGTACCCTGCATCGGCGGAAGCCTGCAGGAGCCTGAAGATATCCTCGGCTGTGATCTGTGTGATATCGGCCGGGTTCATGGCGGGAAAGACGTAGTGCACGCCGGAGATCATCCTTATCATGCTGCCGAGCCTCAGAGCATATCGTTCCTTCGGCTCATCCCGCAGGAAGAACAGCAGGTCGGACAGATCGCTCTCCCCTGTCTCCCCTGTCATGACCGGGAAGCCGGAGACAGGTTCCAGATTCAGGTATATCGTGGGAGCGGAATCGGACAGATGCTGGGAAACGGCCATGGCGAGACTCGTCTTCAGACATCTCCCCACAGGGGAGGTGAAGCAGTATATGCAGGCCGAATCTCTTACCGTGAGCGGAGATACGGGGATATCCGAATCTGAGATCACCTTCAGGATCTCCCGAAGTATGGCATCCACGGGCTGATAGATATCTACCGGATATACATCCGGATCTGTCCTGATACCCGGATCTTCAGTCAGGACTATGGTCAGCTCCGTTTTCAGCCGGCGCAGACCGGTGTCGAAGCAGGCATCATCCGTCAGAAGAAGAGAGATGGAATGCTCTTTCGCGAAGGAGATCAGCGTATCGTCCCTCGTGAAGCCTATGCAGGAGAGGCCAGTTTCTTTGTCGTTTATGTAGTTCAGGAAGTTTTCCAGATAATCGGGCCGGGAGAAATATACGGCCATGTCAGGTTTTTCTTTTTGCATGATCTATAACCTCCAGAGGGGATATGCCCCGAGAAAAAGAGCGAAAGCAAAGGGAAAGCGTGTCTTTGAAAGGGATGTATGCTGCGACTTCATGCAGAAGAGTATGAGGATGACCGAAGCGGGTACGGTGTACAGAAGAATAGCTTTGAGTCCGGATAATCCAAGATACAGTGACGTGACCATGAGAAGCTTGATGTCGCCGGCTTTGATCAGATGAAGGCAGAAGAGGGGAAACAACAGGGCAAAAACGACAGCGGGTGGACCCAGCATGAGCGGCATGCTCAAAGGCCGGCCGAAGAATGATCTGCATATCAGATACAGTGCCGCAGATGACAGCAATATGGAGTTTTTGATCCGGTACTCTGCGATATCCGTCATCGCACAGATAAACAGAGTGAACAGAAAAAGATATCCTGTCATGAACTGTCTCTTTTCTAAAATGGAATCGTGTCACAGATAAGTGACAGCAGGATCAAAACCGATCCTGTGAAAGTGAAATACACTCTACACCCGATGAGGGACGGATGTCAAGAACAAATTTAAACGATAGAAATGGCCGATCATCTGATCAGCCATTTCAGGAGAAGGTATTTCTTTCTTATGGGGTACCGCCCTCTCGGACGGTATCATGTATTGGGGGTACGCCAATAATATAGCACCCGGCCGAATTGTCAACAATTCGCATTTTTGACAATTATTACAAGGTTTTCAAGGCTTTTTTGTGCAAATCAACCAAAAGCTACTTGGAGCTGAACCTGAAAAGCGAATCCAGCATTCGCAGAGTCTTGAACTCTCCCTTGACCTGCATGTCTCCGGTCATGAATGCCCGCTGGAAGGTCTCGGCACCGGCCGTGATGTTCACCAGCTTTTCCTGATCTATGCGACACACCACGGTGGGCTTTTCGATGTTCCCGTAGTGGACGTCCAGCTCCCCGTTCTTTATTATGACCGCCATGGGCTTGTCGAGCTCCTTTACGATGATACTGTAGGCGGCTGAGAAAGAGGGATCGGGATTGAAATGATCCTTAAAGTCCTTGATCAGCATATCCTCCACTGACATTCCCTGATTGCCCATCAGCGTCTTGAAGTGGGAGGTGAGCTCCTTTATATCCTCCTTCTGAGTCTGGACATATTTGTCGTCGGAGGCGTATACCGACAGCTGCTCCGACTCCTGGGGAGTGAGCTCTATCTGCGGGGCCACGGAGACCATCTGTCGTACTGCCTGGTTGGAAGCAGGGAGAGATACGGTCTTCTGTGAGATGGTACGGTAGATATTCTCCGCCTTTTTCTCTATCAAGGTCATATAGTCCTTGTTGAGCTCGAAGGATATGGCATCCTGCACATAGCCGCATATGCCGGAGCAAGGCTTGCCGCCGAGGATCTCCCAGGCCTGGGTGAGATCCAGCTTGCCTTCCCGCTCCCCGTAGGTGGTGCTCATGACCACGGGGCACATATATATCTGTGAGATGCGTTCTTTGTTGCCGTACAGCCATACTGCATCGAGAAACTCTGCCATCAGTCCTCCGGTGCCGTGCCACTCCACGGTGGAGGCCAGTATGATGCCGTCGCAGTCGCCGACGGTATTTGCGAGGGAGGAGATGTTCCGCTTTTCTTCGTAAAGGTTGTATCGGGTGACCTTCACGTTGATATCCTCCAGTACCGCCTGCATCCGCGTGATGACGGTATTGGTGGGATCGCCGACTATCCCTCTTCCGCCGTAGTAGATGTTGATCCTCATAGTCTGATCTCCCCGGCCAGTGCCTTCAGCTCCTCATCGGAGGGAGAGCCCGGCTTCCAGCCTATAGTCTGTCCGTCATCCCTGTATCTGGGTATCAGGTGGATATGGAAGTGAAAGACCGTCTGGCCGGCGGTCTCGCCGTTGTTCTGGACTATATTATATCCGTCCGTATGGAGCTTGTCTGTCAGGGCCGTCACCACTTTTTTTGCCAGTATGGCGGCTCTGCCAAGGAGATCCTCGGGGATCTCATAAATGTTGGCGTAGTGCTCCTTCGGCAGGATCAGTGTGTGGCCTCTTGTGGCCGGTCCTGCATCGAGGATCACCGTGAACTCATCATCTTCATAGATGATATTGGTGTCAAAAACATGATTTGCGAGTTTGCAGAAAATACAATCTTCCATTTCGTTCTCCTTTGTCAGACTACTGACGGTGCTGGACGTATATACTCTCTATGACAGCGCATATATTGGCGACGGCATCATTCTCCGAGGCCTGGGCCATGGCAGTCCGGTAGCCGTCCCTTCCTTCGTATACCCCGGACACTGCCGAGATCAGAGCGTCCGCCGTGAGAGTATCGTCCGGCAGCACTCTGCTGTATCCGTTCTTTTCGAACTCTCCGGCATTCAGGATCTGGTCTCCTCTGGATCCGCCTGTCCCGAGAGGTATCAGTATGTTCGGCTTGTGCAGGGCCAGGAGCTCAAATATGGCATTGGAGCCTGCTCTTGATATCACTACATCCGCCAGAGCATAGAGATCCGCCAGCTCCTCCGAGATATATTCGTACTGCGAATACCCTTCCATAAGGTCCAGAGACGGGTCTGTCTTGCCTTTGCCGCACAGGTGTATCACATTATACTCTTTCAGCAGGCCGGGAAGAGCCTCGCGCACGACTTCGTTCACGTGCTGCGCTCCCTGAGAGCCGCCGATCACCATCAGGAAGGGGTAGCCGCCCTCGCGCATGCCAAGGAACGAGCGGGCCCGCTCTGCATCGCCGTGGAGCAGAGATGCCCTGATGGGAGATCCCGTGAACACCCCTTTATCTCCGGGAAGCAGGGACAGCGTATGCCTGAAGGAGCAGCACACCCTTGCGGCAGAGCCGTAGGACAGCCTGTTGGCCAGTCCCGGTGTCATGTCCGACTCGTGTATCACCACCGGTATCTTCAGGGAGGCTGCGGCTCTCACTACGGGGACCGCTACGAAACCGCCCTTTGAAAAGACGACATCGGGTGATACCACCTTCAGGATATGCCGGGCCTCGGCGAACCCTTTCATCACACGGAAAGGATCCGTGAAGTTCTTCAGATCGAAGTATCGACGGAGCTTTCCCGTAGCTATGCCGAAATACGGTATGCCGGACTCTGCCTCCACGAGGGACTTTTCTATACCGTCATAGGAGCCGACATATGTGATATCGTACCCCATGCTCTGCAATGTGGGGACCAGGGCCAGATTGGGATAGCAGTGACCTGCCGTACCGCCTCCGGTGAGTACTATTTTCTTTGCCATTCCGTGCTTTGCATCCTTTTTCTTTGTTGAAAAAAACACGAAATGATTATACCATATTATCTGTCTGTGTGTGCAATATAAGGACTGCAGATACAATAGAAAACGGATCGATCGAAAGGAGATATTTCATGGCAAAAGTCACATACGATTATTCAAAGGCGCTTAAGTTCGTGAGTGAGGAGGAGATAGAGCTGATAAGACCTCAGGCAGAGGCAGCGAGAGATATCCTTCTCTCAAAGAAGGGAGCGGGAAGCGACTTTCTGGGATGGCTGGACCTGCCGGAGGATTACGATAAAGACGAATTTGCGAGGATAAAGAAGGCTGCAGACAAGATCCGCAGTGACTCTGAGGTGCTGCTGGTAGTGGGAATAGGAGGTTCTTATCTCGGAGCCAGGGCTGCCATAGAGTTCCTGAAGCACAATTTCTTCAATTCCGTCGGTAAGGACAAGAGAAACGCACCGGAGATCTATTTCCTCGGAAACAACATATCCACCACATACATACATGACCTGATAGAGGTGATCGGAGACAGGGACTTCTCCATCAACATGATCTCCAAATCAGGCACAACGACAGAGCCCGGCATATCCTTCAGGATATTCAAGGATCTGATGGAGAAAAAATACGGGAAAGAGGCTGCAGCCGGCAGGATCTATGCCACTACCGATGCCCACAAGGGAGCGCTCAAGAGCCTGGCAGATGCCGAAGGCTACGAGGAGTTCGTGGTCCCCGATGATGTGGGAGGCAGATTCTCCGTGCTCACGGCGGTAGGTCTTCTCCCGATAGCAGTGGCAGGGGCTGATATAGATGCCCTCATGAAGGGAGCCGCAGAAGGAAGAAAGATGGCAAGGGAAAACGCTTTTGCCGATAATGATGCTCTCAAGTATGCGGCTGTAAGGAACATCCTCTACAGGAAAGGAAAGGCGGTGGAGATAGTGGCGAACTATGAGCCGTCCCTGCATTTCGTGTCAGAGTGGTGGAAGCAGCTCTACGGAGAGTCGGAGGGCAAGGACCAGAAGGGAATATTCCCCGCTTCGGTGGACCTCACCACGGATCTGCATTCCATGGGACAGTTCATTCAGGACGGAGCCCGCATAATGTTCGAGACCGTCATCAATATTGAAAAGCCCCGTTATGAGATCACAATGCAGAAGGCAGACAATAATCTCGACGGACTCGATTATCTGGCAGGCAAGACGGTGGACTTCGCCAATAAGTGTGCCATGAACGGAACAATACTGGCTCATACCGACGGAAACGTACCCAACGCAGTGATCAACGTACCGGAGCAGAACGAAGAATATCTGGGACAGCTCTTCTATTTCTTTGAGTTTGCCTGCGGAGTGTCCGGATATATGCTGGGTGTGAACCCCTTCAATCAGCCCGGAGTGGAGAGCTACAAGAAGAACATGTTCGCGCTTCTTGGCAAGCCCGGGTACGAGGACAAGACGGAGGAGCTCAGAAAGAGAATATGAACATAGAGATCAAAGATGCATATGCCCTTATAGACGGGAAGATCGAAAGACACAGCATATATATCGAGGGAGACAGCATATCCGAGATAGATGCGGCTCCCAAAGGATTCAAGGCTGAAAAGACGATAGACGGATCTGACAGACTCGTGATACCGGGGCTGATAAATGCACATACCCATTCATATATGGCACCCATGAGGAACATAGCAGATGATATGCCCTTCATGGACTGGCTTCTGAAGGGGGTGGAACCGGTGGAGAACAGCATGACCGGAGAGGATCCCTACTGGGGTGCCATGCTGGCCATAGCGGAGATGATCCGCTGCGGGACCACGACCTTCAACGACATGCAGATGCATATACACAACACCACAAGAGCCGCAAAGGAAAGCGGTATGAGAGCCGTGATCTGCAGAGGTCTGGTGGGTGATAAGTACGACAGGGAGGATATCCGGATCAGGCAGGCCTTCGAAGAGATGCCTGACGGTGAGGGCACAAACGGAAGGGTGACCTTCAGACTCGGGCCCCATGCTCCCTACTCGGCAGGCTTTGATTATCTGAGATGTGTCGCGGACATAGCCAGAGAAAAGGGTCTCGGGATCCATATACATCTGGCCGAGTCGGTGACGGAGGTCGAGAACCTGAAAAAGGAACACGGTCTCACACCCATAGAATATGCCGATAAGGCGGGCTGCTTCGAGGTGCCCTGCATAGCGGCGCACTGTGTACAGGTGACCGAAAGCGACATTGAGCTGATGGCAAGGAAGAACGTATCGGTGGTCACGAACCCGGCATCGAACATGAAGCTGGGTAACGGCTTCGCACCCGTGCCGGAGATGATGGAGGCCGGGATAAATGTGTGTCTCGGAACGGACGGAGCGGCTTCGAACAATACGCTGAACATGTTCCATGAAATGAGCCTGCTTACGCTGGTACACAAGGGGACTCATAAGACACCTGTCTGCATCGGAGCGGTCGAAGCCCTGCAGATGGCTACGGTAAACGGGGCCAGGGCCCTGGGGCTTGAGAAGACCGGCGAGATCAGAAAGGGATACAAGGCCGACCTGGCCATACTTGACATAAATACACCGAGTATGGTGCCGAGAAACAATATGCTGTCAAGCCTCACGTATTCGGCAAACGGCTCGGAGGTGGACACTACCATTGTCGACGGTGAGATCCTCATGGAAAACAGGGAGCTCAAGACGGTGGATCTGGAAAAAATACTGTATGAAACTAACAAGATGATGGAGAGGCTCTCGAAATAAAATCAAAATATGGTGTTGACATAAATTATCGCATGTCATAAAATCTATACAGTTTTTGAAACAAACTGCATTTCGAGAGGAGATAGACATGAAGAAAAAGGTAGTAGCAGTTCTTACAACACTTGCTGTCAGCATTCTTACAGTAGTACCTGCATTTGCATCGGCTACATCTGCCCTGGCAGCTGCACAGGCAACTCAGGATGCACGCAACGCAAAGGTCGTATCCGAGAAGCAGAGGATGGCTGATTTTGCAGCATCCGAGCTCGCAAAGGGCGAGAATCAGAAGGCAGCAGGCCAGACAGCATTTCAGGCAGGCCAGGAGGCTCTTGCAGCCTTCAAGACAGGTGAGCTCGCAAAGGGCGAGAACCAGAAGGCAGCAGGCCAGGCAGCATATCAGGCAGGCCAGGAAGCTCTTGCAGCATTTAAGGCAGGAGAGCAGGAGAAGGGCAACAGCCAGAAGGCAGCAGGCCAGGCAGCATACGAGGCAGGTCAGGCAGCTCTGAAGTCTTTCTGGGCAAACACAAAGGATCAGCAGGCAGCATTCGAGGCTGACCGTGCAGAGGCACAGAAGAGGGTAAGCGCTTATCTTGCAAGCCTTCGCTAAGTCTCAGCTGATATAAGATCACTGAACAGAACAGGGGATGATCCTCGCAGGACGGGGAGCATCCCCTGTATTTTTTTACCGGTCCGATTATTGAATTGTAAAATGGGCTTTGGTATCATGTTGGATAGTTGGGAAAAACCGAGAAACGATGTGAATCGTGTATCAATTCAAATCAATCTAAGGAGGATACACAATGGCAAGCGAGATCAAGGACATCAACCTGGCACCGTCGGGTGAAACGAAGATAGAATGGGTGAGGCAGCACTGCGATCTGCTCAGGACCCTGTACGAGGAGTTCGAGAAGACGAAACCCTTCGCCGGCAAGAAAGTCGCCCTGTCTGTGCATCTCGAAGCAAAGACAGCGTTTCTCTGTCTCACCATGGCAGCGGGCGGAGCCGAGATGTACGTGACGGGATCCAATCCCCTCTCCACTCAGGATGACGTGGCAGCGGCGCTCGTAAAGCACGGACTCGAGGTACATGCGTGGCACGGGACCACAGAGGAAGAGTACAACAGTCATATAGATGCCGTACTTTCCGTAGGACCGAACATCATCATTGATGACGGCGGGGATTTGGTCCATGCGATGCACACCAAATACAAGGCTCTCATCCCCGAGGTGATAGGTGGATGTGAGGAGACCACCACAGGTATCATCAGGCTGGAGGCCATGAACAGAGCAGGAGAGCTCCAGTTCCCCATGGTAAGGGTCAACAACGCCATGATGAAGCATTTCTTTGACAACCGCTACGGCACAGGCCAGTCTGTGTGGGACGGCATCAACCGTACCACCAACCTGATCGTCGCAGGCAAGACTGTCGTGGTCGCCGGCTACGGCTGGTGCGGCAAGGGAGTGGCCATGAGGGCAAAGGGCCTGGGCGCACAGGTCATAGTCACCGAGATCGATCCCGTGAAAGCGATAGAGGCGATCATGGACGGCTTTGATGTGATGCCCATGAAGGAAGCCGCAAAATACGGAGACTTTTTCGTGACCGTCACGGGCTGTGACAAGGTCATAGACAGCGAGGATCTCGCGAACATCAAGGACGGAGCGATCCTCACCAACGCCGGACATTTCGACTGTGAGGTAGACATGGCATGGATACATGCCAATGCCAAAAGGTCGTGGGAAGCAAGGAACAACATCATGGGATACGAGCTGCCCACGGGACAGACCATATATGTGCTGGGTGAAGGCAGACTGGTGAATCTGGCCTGCGGAGACGGACATCCCGCGGAGATTATGGATATGTCCTTCGCCATACAGGCACTCTCGGCAAAATATCTCGTAGAGCACGGTGCAGAGCTGAAGGAAAAGCTCATCGATGTGCCTGAGGAGGTGGACAGACATGTGGCAGAGCTGAAGCTCGATTTCCTCGGCAAGAAGATCGACCGGCTCACACCCGAGCAGGAGGCCTATCTCAATCAGGGACTGTAGGAGAGGCCACGGATCTTTTTGACAGTGCCGGCATCATAATATAGAATAATAATTCGGCTGGCCGGGTCTGTGGTGTTGACTCTCCGGTCCCGCGCAATGAGAGCCCACGAACCGTGTCAGGTCGGGAACGAAGCAGCACTAAGAGGTGTCTTTCATGTGACGCGGGGTACCCGGAGAAGAGCCTAGGGTCCGGTCAGCCACCTTTTTTATCAGCGTTTCTGTCAATATCATTTTCAGAGGAGGTACAACTTAATGGGGGCAAAGGAAGCAATCGAGGCAGGAAAGACCGCACTTGGCATCGAGTTCGGCTCAACGAACATCAAGGCGGTGCTCATCGGTGAGGACTTCAAGGTGCTGGCAAGCGGCAAGCACGGCTGGGAGAACAGGCTGGAGAACGGAATATGGACCTACAGCCTTGATGATATCTGGAGCGGTCTGCAGGACTGCTATTCCAATCTCAGGAAGGAAGTACAGGATAAGTACGGAGTGAACCTCACCACAGTCGGAGCGATAGGCTTCTCGGCCATGATGCACGGATACATGGCATTCAACGATAAGGATGAGCTCATGGTACCTTTCCGCACATGGCGCAATACCATCACCGGAGAAGCAGCCGACAGGCTGACCGAGCTCCTCGACTTCAATATACCCCAGAGATGGACCATAGCACACCTTTATCAGGCAATACTTAACAAAGAAGAGCACGTGAAGGATATCAGGACACTGCTCACACTCTCAGAGTATATCCACTGGCAGCTCTCCGGAGAGAAGGTAGCCGGAATAGGCGAAGCCTCCGGTATGTTCCCGATAGATTCCTCCATCAACGATTACGATCAGGCACGTCTCGACAAGTTCGACGCGAAGATAGCGGAATACGGCTTCTCCTGGAAGATAAGAGATATATTCCCCAAGGTACTGGTGGCAGGGGATGATGCCGGCAGACTCACGGAAGAAGGGGCAAAGAAGCTCGACGTATCCGGCAACCTCAAGGCCGGCATACCGATGTGCCCTCCCGAGGGAGACGCAGGCACCGGCATGACAGCTACGAACTCCGTCGCAGTACGCACCGGTAATGTATCGGCAGGAACGAGCTGCTTCGCGATGATAGTGCTGGAGAAGCCTCTCTCAAAGGTATACAAGGAGCTCGACATGGTCACGACTCCTACGGGAATGCCGGTGGCCATGGCACATGTGAATAACTGTACCTCCGACCTGAACTACTGGGTGAACATCTTTAAGGAGGTTCTTTCCATGTGCGGTGTCGAAGCAGGGAACGACCTGTATACGGCACTCTTCAACAAGGCTCTGACAGAGGATCCCGACTGTGCGGGAGTACTGTCGTACAACTACTTCTCCGGGGAGCCCGTGACGGGTATGGAGGAAGGGCGTCCGCTCCTGGTCCGTACTCCGGATGCGAAGTTCAACCTCGCCAATCTCATGAGATCCATACTCTACTCCGCTATGGGAGCGCTCAAGATAGGCATGGACATACTCATCAGACAGGAGCATGTCGAGGTGGATAAGATCATGGGACACGGCGGATGGTTCAACTCCGGCGTGAGCGCTGCAAAGGTAATGGCAGCGGCACTCAATATCCCCGTATCCACCATGGCTACGGCCGGTGAGGGCGGACCCTGGGGACAGGCTATACACGCTGCATACATGATAAACAAGGCCGACGGGGAGACACTCGATGACTTCCTCACCAACAAAGTCTTCGCAGGAAGCGAGACGGTGACAACCGCTCCCGAAGCAAAGGACGTAGAGGGCTTTGACAAGTGGCTCGGCATGTACAAGGCAGGACTGCCGATAGAAAGGGCTGCAATAGACAGCATAAGATAATACGTTTAGATCGACTCTCTGTTATATCATGAATAACGGCCGGACACTGATGCTGTATCGTGGCAGCAAGGAAAACGATGTCAACGAGGGCAAGTGGATCGGTGTCGGAGGCAAATTCGAGCAGGGAGAGACGGCTGGTGAGTGTTTAAGCAGAGAAGTACTCGAAGAAACCGGCATCAGACCGTCTCTCTTTGCTTTTCGCGGTATCCTTTACTTCAGAAACGACAGATATGAGGACGAAGAGATCTATCTGTACACTGCGGATATATCCGATGAGGAAGCCGCCGGTATCAGATATGACTGCACGGAGGGGACCCTTCGGTTTGTGGACAACGACAGTATCTTCGGGCTTGATCTCTGGGAGGGAGACAGGTTCTTCCTGAAGGACCTTATGTCCGGGAGGAAGAGGATCTCTTACGAGCTGACCTACGAAGGAGACAGACTCACAGGGCACAGAGCAATACCGGTGACAGAGATACTCTTTGACCTGGACGGCACTCTTATAGATACCGGCGAGGGCATAATGAAGAGTGCACAGTATTCGCTCGAATCCATAGGGATCCGGACGGAGGACTACCACGATCTCTCTTTCTTCGTCGGACCGCCGCTGATGTACACATATATGCACAGATACGGTGCGGATGAGGCACAGGCAAGGGAGCTGGTGGAGAAGTACCGGGAGCGCTACAATCCGACAGGCGTACTTGAATGCGAGCTGTATCCCGGAGTACGTGAATGCATAGAGGAGCTCCGGGACATGGGATATCACATCGCTATAGCATCCTCCAAACCGGAGCATATGTGTATAAGGCTGCTGGAGCATTTCGGACTGTCAGATCTGTTCGATGAGGTAGTGGGCTCGACTCCGGACGGAAGGATAGATACCAAGACCGAGGTGCTGAACGAGCTCTTCCGCAGAAAGGCATCGGAGGAAGAGTATATCAGCAGATGCATCCTCATAGGAGATACCGGATTCGATATCCGCGGCGCATCGGACGTGGGGATCTCAAGCGTGGGAGTATCCTTCGGCTACGGAGATGTAGCGGAGATGAGCGCTCTCGGCGCGGTGGCCATAGCAGAAAGTATGGCCGATATACCGGGGATCATCCGGGAAATCAATGCCGGACCGGAGAACGACCTTTAGGAAAATCCGGTTCTGTCCGATAACCATTACATGAGAATAGATTTCAATCAGCTGCAGACAAAGCATATCGAGGATCCGGCAGCCCAGGCAGCGGGCGCAAAGAGCGGATCGTCAAAAGCGACAGCGGAGATCCCTGCCGGAGGGATAACGTTCGGACATTCTGAAGACAATCTCTTCAACAGAAACCTGACGAAAAAAAAGTCCATACTGGAACAGGCTGAACAGACCGATGTCATCGGTGCGGACAAGGCTATGGAGCAGATGCTGGTGGTGGCGCAGACCATGTCACCTCAGGATGCCAAAAAGATGGCGGATGAGGGATACGACCTCAGCAAGATGGATCCTTCGGATGCCGTGAACTCGCTGGACAGGATAAAGATCCGTCTGGCCGAGGCAGGTGTGAACGTGGCAGGATATACCGACACCGTATCGGCTGAGAAGGTAGCTGAAGTGACCGGACGGGTCACAGACTCAGCAGGACTGGCATCAGACAGTGTGTCCACGGAGACTGCCGTCTCGAAGGATGCATATTTTGATGCCGATGTGACAGACGGAGAGATAGCAAAGACCCTCACAGACTTCGACCTTCCGGCGACAAAGGACAATATCGCTTCCGTGAAAGAGGCCGTCAACATGGCCTCACAGCTGCGGGATGTCACCGAAAACACAAAGCTTTTCCTGGCATCAGAGGGAATGGAGCCCACCATAGAGAATGTGTTCATGGCCGAGTTCTCCAGCGGAAGATCCCAAAACGGCGAAAACACCACCTTCCACCGCAACGCAAAGTATGTAGCGGATGCGGCGGGATATGTAGGCAAGGCGGGCAATGCCCCTCTGGCGGAGTCTGAAGACGGAAGAGGAGCTGTACCGGCATCGGAGAGTCTGGACAGACAGATAACGGAAATAATAAAGGAGGCCGGATACGAGCCGACCTCAGATGTAAAGGAAGATGCGGTCTCCATGGTAAATGCCGGAGTGCCGCTGACGACCAGGACCCTTCAGACATACGAGGACGCATCTCTTATAAGCACACGCCCCCCGAAGAAAGAGATAATGGAGGCGATCGCCAGAGGAGGCTTTGGAAAGGATGCATATCTCATAGCCGACTATAAGAATATAAAGGCAGAGAGGATCACAAAAGAAGCGGCTCTTGCCATGGCATCCGAGACAAACCTGAAGAACCTGGATAAGGACATCACCATAGATACGGGCTATCTTGAAAGAGATGTGGAGACACTGAAGACAAGAGAAAAGGATGTCTTCGATCTGCTGGAGGAGACTCTCTTTGCAAGATCCGATATACAGAGGGCGCCGGCAGAGCTCATAGCCGACAGCGGCATCCTTGAGGCTGTCTCTCTGATGGGAAGAGGAGCGGGCCCCGCCATAAGTGACGGTGCCGGTCAGATACAGGAGAGTACAACGCAGACCGGGACGGACCTGAGACTGATACACCAGAAAGCGGCAGACCTTACCCGCAGCTATGAGCGCATGAACCGGACCTATGAGGCCGTGGGAACGGAAGTCAGGGCAGATCTCGGCGACAGTATAAGAAAAGCATTCGAGAATACCGATTTCAAAGAAGTGCTGGGAGATCTCGGTCTGGAGCGGAATGAAGCAAACGAGAGGGCTGTAAGGATCATTTCCTACTCGCACATGGAGCTTTCGCCGGAGAATGTGCAGAAGATAAGCGCGGCAGACGGCAGGCTGAATGACGTGCTTGACAAGCTGACACCCGCAAGAGTGCTGAGGCTCATAAGAGATAACGTCAATCCCCTGGAGACGGATCTGGGAGAGCTTGAGAGCAGGCTTGAGGCCTATGTGGACGAGGAAGACAGACCGGCAGAAGAGTTTGCGAAGTATCTGGTCTCTCAGACAGACAAAGGGACGGTGACAGATGAAGAAGCGGCATCCTATATAGGCATATACCGCCTCGTCAATGCGATAAACGCCGGAGACCACAGAGCAGTGGGTACGCTGGTGGCAGGTGGTGCCGAGCTGAATCTGAGCAATCTGCTGTCGGCAGTCCGCACAGGGAAAAGATCCCATGTGGATATGTATATAGATGCAAACTTCGGCGGAAAGGACGCGGTCTTTTCAGCGCTCTCACCCCGCATAGACGAGATGATCCGGACAGCTTTCTCATCGGATGCGTCGGAGCAGGGCTACTATGAAGAGGAGTCGCAGAAATTCGCGGAAGCGGCAAAGGCCGAGGCTGAGCTCTACCGTATGCTCGAAGAAGCGGATATCCCCCGCAGCGCAGACAATGTGACAGCCTACGAGCAGCTCATATTTGAGGGCGGCAACAGGTTCGTAAGGGAGCTCTACGGCAATGCATCGGACAGGACAAAGGACAGGCTGAGGCAGGCAAGAGACAGGATACTTGAGGATCTGGGCAGCAAAGATGCAGCAAAGATCAAAGAGTCCTACGATGAAATGGTAAAGGCAGAGCTCATCGGGGCACTGGAAGGAGATACCATCGATATAAGGGCCATGCAGACGAAGGATAAGGTGCTCTCGATAAAGAAGGCGCTGGCCGATACTGAGGATTATCACATCCCCGCACAGCTGAACGGTGAGCTGATAAATATAAATCTCAAATTAAGGCATGGCGAAAATCAAAATTCTGTCGATATATATTTTGAGACCGAAGATTTCGGCTCTGTCCACGCTGAGCTCCGGGTGACGGACGGTGTCCGGGGGGCTATAAAAAGCGAGAGGACAGCAGGAGGTGAGTACATGAAGGAGAGACTCGATGCCATGACAGAGGCAGTATCGGGCATCTCCGGGAAAAATACATATCTAAGCATCGGGGATATGGATATACCCGAGGTCAGTGCATCGCAAAGCGAAGTACCGGAAGCCATGGATGGCGGAAAAACCGGCAATGCCCTGCTTTACCGTATAGCAAAAACGGTATTGGATGTGGTATTGCAATAACAGTTTTAGGAGGAGCTATCCATGAAGATCAACAGTAATATCACGGCTTACATCACGAATAATGCCTATGCGCAGAACGAGAAGCGACTCGGTGCCGCCACCGGCAGGCTCTCCAGCGGCTACAAGCTGAATACTGCAGGGGACGACCCGGCGAACTTTGCAATAGCCGCAAAGCTGCGTTCAATGATAAAGGGACTCGACAAGGTCAAGACAAATACCACCACCGGCATGTCCGTCCTGGAGACGGCAGAGGCCGCCATGATGGAGACTCAGGATATGGTACACAGACTGAACGAGCTCGCGATCAAAAGCTCCAACGGCACTCTTTCAAGCTCCGACAGGCAGACCATACAGGACGAAGCCAATCAGCTCATAAAGGAGATAGACCGTATAGCGGAGACCACTGAGTTCAACGGGATGAAGCTGGTGAACGGCTTCTTCAATGACAGAGGATATACCAATGAGCTCTCAGTGAAGGTGATGGATTACAGCGAGCAGGTGCAGGCAGGAAAGTATGCCGTGAAGCTGACAAAAGATGCAAACGGAGACTACCACCTGGCAAACAGCGGGGTGGATACCACCACAGGTCAGTACAAGGGATACAAGGATGCAGACAAGCTCGTGGGGATGACAGACCCCACCAAGGCCACCATACTCAAGGAGACTGTCCCGAATGAGGACGGGACCACGACGGATTTTGTCACGGTCAAGGGCGTGGGCGATGTACAGATAAGGTTCGAGGTGGAGAAAGGGAATATAACAGGAACCCCCCTGGAGCTGAACCTCACAGGCAGGGGCTCCATGAGGCTGCAGGTCGGTACGGAGGAGGGCGAGGTCATATCCGCTTCCATCCCGAGTATGACCACCACGGCCATGGGTCTCGCCGGCATAGACTTCAGAAGCAAGGAAAGCTCATACGAAGCTATAGATAAGGTCAACAATGCCATCGCATACGTAAACCGTGCCAGATCTACCATGGGTGCGTACGAGAACCGTCTGGAGAACACCGAGACCTTCCTCGATGCGTATAACGAGAATGTCACCTCATCGGTATCGAGGATACAGGATACGGATATGGCAGAGATGATGATAGAGTTTACGAGTATGCAGATACTCTCTCAGGCAGGGATCAGCATGCTGGCACAGGCAAATGAGGCGCCTCAGGCAGCTCTGCAGCTGCTGCAGTAAGTGAAGCAGTCAGGAAACCCGCCAAGAACATAAGAGGGAGGTAGGAACATGACATCTGAAAAGAAACAGGAATACACCCGCCGCATCATAGAAGCAAATCCGACAGGGATCATAGCCCTGACATACGAGATAGCCAGAGGCTACTATGCTGATGCCGTGATCGCCTTCAAAGCGGGAGACAGAGATACATACAGACTCGAGATCACGAGGGGCAACAAGTGCATCGAGCAGCTGATCATGGCTCTTGATCCGCAGTACACCCTGTCGATATATCTGCTCAGGATATACAACTATATTCTGGAGTGTGCCAGAAAAGCGTCCTCAATGTACGATACGAAGGAGCTGGACGAGCCCATGGATATACTGAAGAGGATAGGAGGCACCTTCGAAGAGATAGCTCCTCAGGACAAGAGAGGAGCCGGTGTGCAGGGCGGAGAAGAGGTCTATGACGGACTCACCTATAACGCAAAGGGACGCACCAATACTACGGTCAAACGCTGACAGAGCGTATAACATATCATATCAACCTATCAGGATCACCCGGCGCCCATGCCGGGTGATTTTGATAGCGGGGGTGCATATATGGTATATTACTTGTACTAAATCAGTCGGAGGAAAACATGGAAGAGACGAAGAAACGCATGCTGTCCGGGATCCAGCCCAGCGGGGACCTGCATCTTGGCAACTATCTGGGTGCCATAAAGAACTGGGCAGACAGAGCGGAGGAATATGAATGCTATTATTTCATGGCTGACCTGCACACGATCACCGTGAGACAGGAGCCGTCGGAGCTCAGACGCAGATCTTTAGCGCAGCTGGCACAGTATATCGCCTGCGGGCTCGATCCGGAGAAGAACGTGCTGTTCCTGCAGTCTCATGTCCCGGCCCATGCTCAGCTTGCCTGGGTGCTGAACTGCTACACCATGTTCGGTGAGCTCTCACGTATGACGCAGTTCAAGGACAAGTCGGCAAAGTATAAAGACAATATAAACGCCGGGCTCTTCACCTATCCGGTGCTGATGGCAGCGGACATACTGCTGTACCAGCCGGATTACGTACCCGTAGGGGAGGATCAGAAGCAGCACGTGGAGATCACCCGTGATATAGCACAACGCTTCAACAGCATATACGGAGAGGTATTTAAGATACCCGAGCCGTACATCGCAAAGACCGGGGCCAGGATCTACAGTCTGACTTCTCCCGGGGACAAGATGTCCAAATCGGATCCTAACGGATGCGTTTTCATCATGGACGAGCCGGATGTCGTGCTGAAAAAGTTCAAGCGGGCGGTGACGGACAGCGATACGGACAATCCGGTGAGATATGACAGGGAGAACAAGCCCGGGGTCGCGAATCTGATGAACATATATTCCACCCTGACAGGCCATACATACGAGGAGATCGAGAAGGAGTTCGAGGGCAAGGGATACGGTGTCTTCAAGCCGGCGGTGGCGGAGACGGTAATGAAAACGCTGAAGCCCATAAGGGAGGAGGCAGCCAGACTGTCAGCCGACAAGGCATATCTGGACGAGCTGTACAGAAAAGGCGCCGAAAGGGCTTCCTATATCGCAAACAAGACCCTCCGAAAGGTATATAAGAAGGTCGGATTTTATCAGGGATGACGCAGAAATAGTCGCAAAGGACCATCCCCGGCACAACATATAGTAGAATTTCTCATTGTACATAAAAAAATACAATAAGAGAGTTCAGTTTTGCATTATGTTGACGATATAATAATTGAAGCAGGCGGAATGGCGGCTTTACTGCAACGAAAGGAGGAACGGATATGAGCATACGGATAGGTTCGAACATGTCATCGTACTACAATGCATCGCGTATCAATCCTGCGCAGGATATCGACAGAGCCTCCAGAGTAGAGCAGAAGGAAAATGTCAGTCTCGGCCGTCAGGAAGTATCCGGCGGAAGCCAGTATGTGGCACAGGATCATGGCGGCATCATCCAGACCAGAGTATCCGATGCCAATGCGTTCCAGAAGACACAGCTGGATGGCAGCAGAGAGCGCATCGAGGCTATGGCGGACAAGCTTTTCGACAAGCTCCCCAATATACTCAATGACATGCAGAAGCTTCCGGAGAATGCAGGGGCTGAGGATCAGGCATCCCGCGTGGCAGTCACCGAGAGGAATGCGGCTGCAGTGGCAGACAGACAGGCAGCGCAGGCCGCAGAGCTTCAGAACTTCTCACTGTAGAGCCCGCAGAATACGAAACAGACAGACCCCGCACTACACGGTGCGGGGTTTTATAATGCCAGGTGTTTGTGTTAAAATCATAAGGATTATTTGCAAAAAAGGAGTATGAACATGGCAAAGGAAAAAGGACCATATTATATAACCACGGCAATAGCATATGCGTCCGGCAAGCCCCACATAGGCAACACCTATGAAATCGTACTTGCCGATGCTATCGCAAGGTATAAGAGACAGCAGGGATATGACGTATTCTTTCAGACCGGCACGGACGAGCACGGCATCAAGATAGAGGAGAAGGCAAAGGCCGCCGGTATCACACCGAAGCAGTTCGTGGACAACGCCTATCACGAGATCCGAAGGATCTGGGATCTGATGAACACCTCCTATGACAAGTTCATAAGGACGACAGACGAGTATCACGAGAAGCAGGTCCAGAAGATATTCAAGAAGCTCTATGACAAGGGCGATATCTACAAGGGATCATATGAGGGGATGTATTGTACACCCTGCGAATCCTTCTGGACTCCGTCACAGCTGGTGGACGGGAAGTGTCCCGACTGCGGGCGCCCTGTGCAGCCTGCCAGCGAGGAGGCGTATTTCTTCAGGATGAGCAAGTATGCTCCGAAGCTCATACAGTATATCGAGGATCATCCGGAGTTCATACAGCCGCCGGCGAGAAAGCATGAGATGATCAACAATTTCCTTAAGCCCGGACTGCAGGATCTGTGCGTGTCCAGGACATCATTCACCTGGGGCATCCCGGTCACATTCGATGAAAAGCATGTGGTCTATGTATGGCTGGATGCTCTTGTAAACTATATCACGGGTATTGGATATGACGGTGACGGGAACCACGGTGAGCTCTACAGGAGTCACTGGCCTGCGGATCTGCATCTGATCGGCAAGGATATCGTGAGGTTCCATACCATATACTGGCCCATCTTCCTAATGGCGCTGGAGGAGCCGTTGCCCAAGCAGGTATTCGGGCACCCATGGCTGCTGGTGGGAGACGGCAAGATGAGCAAATCAAAGGGGAATACCATATACGCGGATACGCTGGTGGATATGTTCGGCATAGACGCGGTCAGGTACTTCATGATACACGAAATGCCCTTTGACAACGATGGAGTGTTTACCTGGGATACCATGGTAGAGAGATACAACTCCGACCTTGCCAATACTCTCGGCAATCTGGTGAAGCGGACCATATCCATGAGCAACCAGTATCTGGGCGGCGTCACAAAGGACTGCGGAGTGAAGGAGGACGTGGACGACGATCTCTATGCTACGGCACTGTCGGCAAGGGAGCGGGCGGAGGAGAAGATGTCCACCTTGCATGTGGCAGACGCCATAACAGAGATATTCGAGGTGTTTAAGAGAAGCAACAAATATATTGATGAGACCACACCCTGGATACTGGCCAAAGACGAAGAAAAAAAGGAAAGACTGTCCACGGTATTGTACAACCTGTGCGACTGCATAGTGATCGGAGCATCTCTGCTCTCGCCCTACATGCCGGATACGGCAAAGGCGATACTGGAACAGATGAACACCGTCATGCCGGAATATGACGCACTGGACAAAAGAGGAGCTTTTGTGTCGGGCACGAAAGTCTCTGAGGATCCGGCGGTCCTCTTCGACAGGAAGAAGCTGGAGGATGTACTGAAAGAAGTGGAAAAGCTCTATCCCCCGAAAAAAGAAGAGTCCGATAAAAAGGACGGCGGGACGAAGTCAGCAGCGGGAGAGGCACCCGCCGCAGAGCACAAGAGTGAGATAACCATAGACGACTTCGACAAAATGGAGCTCAGAGTAGGAGTGATAAAGCAGTGTGAAGCCGTGGAGAAATCCAAGAAGCTCCTCTGCAGCCAGGTGGATATCGGGGACAGGACCCTGCAGATAGTGTCCGGCATACGGAAGCACTACTCACCGGAGGAAATGGTGGGGAAGAGGGTCATGGTGATAACCAACCTCGCACCCGCAAAGCTTGCAGGAGTGGAGTCACAGGGAATGCTGCTGTGTGCGGAAGATGCAGAGGGGAACCTCGCTCTCATGACTCCCGAGAAGGATATGCCTGCGGGAGCCGAGATCTGCTGATCTAAGACAGAAGGGAAGCACGATGAGAGAATTCACTATAGACAGTCGCGACATGAAGACCCGGCTCGCATGCTATGCATGGGAGCCGAAGGGTGACCCCAGAGCCATCATCGTGCTGGTGCATGGCATGGGGGATCATGCCTTGAGATATACTGAAATGGCAGAGTATTTCATGGCAGAGGGTATCCTTGTCGCTGCTCTGGATCTGCTGGGGCATGGCAGCAGTGCTGCGACCCCGGAGGACTTCGGATATTTCTGTGAGCAGGACCCGGCGACCGTCATCGTCAGGGATGTGCACCGCCTGAAGAAGACCATACAGGCAGAGCATCCCGGTGTGCCCATCTATCTGATGGGACATTCCATGGGATCGTATATCGCAAGGAACTACATAGAAAGGTACGGCACCGGCATACAGGGAGTGATCATACAGGGCGGTGGTGATACGGGCACATTCAAGGGAATGTACGGCAAGATTGTCACCGATGTGATCGCGCTGTTTCACGGCTGGCGCTACAGGTCGATGTTCTGTGCGTCGAAGACACTGAGCCCCCTCGTCAGGGCCTTTCCCGATGAGGGTAAAACGGGATGGCTCACCAGCAACCGTGGGCTGATAGAGCAATATGAAGGGGATCCGAAGAGCAGCTTTGTGTTCACCCTGAACGGGTTCCATACTCTGGCCGAGCTGATACTCAGAGCGAGAAAAAAGAAGCTGATCCGGAATATCCCGAAGACTTTGCCGATGTTCATCTTATCCGGGGCGGAGGATCCGGTCGGAGAGATGGGCCGAGGGGTCCAGCGTATGTATGAGATGTACAAGAACGAGGGGATAGAGCGTATCAGGCTGGATATCAGACCCGGAGACAGGCATGAGCTTCATCACGAAGAAGACCGGTATCAGGTGTTTGAAGAGATAAAAGATTTTATTCTTGAGGAGTAACGGAACATGAAAAAGATAATGACACTGTTTTTGACGGCAGTACTCTGCCTGACCTATACGTGTGCGGCATTTGCAAACGCCGGACAGGTGATAACATTCGGCGGCGATGCGGCCTCGGACGGGAAGGACAAGAGCAAGCCCTATCTCGCACTGGGATCGGATCTTTCCCAGGCCCAGCTGACGACGGTCCTGAACACTATGGGACTCGGAGGCACGGATCTGTCAGCCTACAATGTGGTGTATGTGACGAACGCAGAAGAGCATCAATACCTGGATCAGTATATAGATCCCGCTGTGATAGGGACCAGATCACTGTCGTCAGTGCTCGTGAAGCCAGCGGAATCCGGACACGGCATCACTGTGAGTGCATACAACATCAACTACTGTACGACGGGAATGTATAAAAACGCCCTGCTCACGGCAGGAGTGGAAAATGCGGATATAGTGGTGGCGGGACCCTCGCCGATATCGGGTACGGCGGCTCTCATAGGAGCATTGAAGGCATACGCGGATATGACGGATACAAAGCTTGATACCAAGGCTTTGGATACATCCCTGAACGAGCTGGTCACGACAGGCCAGATAGAAGAAGCCCTTAACGGAGCATCCAAGGAAGATGTCGAGTCGATGATAGCCTTTATCAAGGCGGAGATCGCGGGCAAAGAGCTGAACACGCGTGAGGAGATCGAGGCGGCCGTAAGACAGGCGATAAAGGACTATAACGAGATGGAAAAATCCTCATGGAACCTGTCCGAGGATGAGATAAACCAGATAGTGGATCTGATGGTGAAGATCAAGGCCCTGGGGCTGGACTACAATACGCTGCTGGATCAGGCATCCGACATATATGCGAAATTCGGAGACAAGCTCACCGCCGATGATCTGGGTACCATAGCGGCACAGGGAGCCGTGGGTGCGATAAAGGACAAGATCGGATCCGCATTTAAGGGAGTCTATGACGGCGTGAAGGGATTCTTTACCAGGCTCTTTAAGAAATGAATGACCGCTTTCAGGTGAGATTCATAGACAGGGATGAGTTCAGACCTGCGATGGAGCTTTGCTGGAGAGTATTCTGCGAGTTCGATTCATCCCTCTATCCGATAAAGGGAGTGCAGAGCTTCAGCAGGTTCATCAATGACGAGCACCTGTACACTGCCTTCATTAACGGGGGATTTCCGGTGATAGCAGCCTATGACGGAAACGAGATGATAGGTGTGGCGGCGCTGAGGAACGGACCGCACCTGTCTCTGCTTTTCGTGGAAGGCGGATACCAGCACAGAGGAGTGGGTACTTCGCTGGTGCAGTTCTGTCAGGACTGGCTGGTGTCAAGACATACCGGACTCGGTGATGAGAGGCTCACTGTGAATGCATCGCCTACAGGCGAGGGATTCTACCACTGGATGGGATTCAAGGACCTGGGACCGAGTGTCACCAAAGACGGCATACGCTATAAGCCGATGGTGTTTTATTTATAAACGTGTTTACTGCGGAGGGAATCAGATGATCACAAACCAGGTGATACAAAAAGCGCTGGATGAACTGAAGGAAATAACGAACATAGATCTGGCCGTAATGGAACTGAACGGGACACAGGCCGCTGCTACGTTCAAGACAGACGGTGTTATCTCTCCGGTCTCGATAAGGTCTTTCCTGGATTCGGATAAGGGCAGCGAGTCAAACGGAGAATACAACTACTTCAGGATATCCGATGAAGGCGTGGCGAGCTTTGTCCTGGTATCCAAAGGCAGCGAAGAGAATGCAGCCATGGTGGGAAGGATCGCGATGTCCGAGATGACGGCTCTTTCTACGGCCTATAAGGAAAAGTTTGACAGAAACGCGTTCTTCCAGAGTCTCATCATGGACAATCTGCTGGTGGTGGACATATACAACAGAGCGAAGAAACTGCATATACCCACGGACAGCAGGAGATGTGTCTTTATCGTAGAGACGGAAGGCAACGCGGATATAGGCGGACTGGAGACACTCCGCCAGATATTCCCGCCGGGAGCAGATGACTATGTGACAGAGGCGGATGAGAAGACCATGGTCGTCATCAAGTCCCTGGTACCCGGAGATGATGAGGACAGCCAGATAAAGGATACGGCGGAGATGCTGGTAGATACGATGAATACCCAGGCAATGGTGAATGTCCGGGTATCATACGGCAAGCCGGTGTCAGAGATCAAGCATGTGTCGGCATCATATAAAGAGGCCAAGATGGCAATGGAGGTGGGCCGGATCTTCTATCAGGAGAAATCGGTAGTGTCATATGAGACCCTGGGGATCGGCCGACTGATCTATCAGCTGCAGCCCTCTTTGTGCGAGACGTTCCTGGAGGAGATCTTCGGAGATGACATACCTGAGCATCTGGACGAAGAGACTCTTAATACCATAAACAAATTCTTCGAGAACAATCTGAATGTCTCGGAGACATCGAGGCAGCTTTTCGTACACAGGAATACTCTGGTGTACAGGATAGAGAAGCTGCAGAAGGCCACAGGCCTGGATATCAGGACCTTCGACGATGCCCTGACATTCAAGATAGCACTGATGGTCGTAGGATATATGAAGTATATCAAGACACGTGAATATTAAGGTGCCTGCATGCATATAGGAGGGATCGAACGTAATACGCTTCTGGACTATCCGGGCAGAGTCGCAGCGACTGTGTTCGCTGCCGGATGCAATCTTAGATGTCTCTTCTGCCAGAACAGTTCTCTCGTGGAGGGATCCGTGCAGGAGATACGGGAGGAAGACGTGCTGGCTTTTCTGGGATCAAGAAAAGGTAAGCTGTCGGGAGTATGCATATCCGGGGGAGAGCCTACGATGCAGCCGGATCTGCCGGATTTCGTGCGAAAGCTGAAGGATCTGGGATACAAGGTAAAGCTGGATACCAACGGCACCTATCCGGACATGCTGGAAGAGCTGGCGGAAGAAAAACTGCTGGACCATGTGGCCCTGGATATCAAGACAGACAGGAGCCTTTACAAGAGACTGTGCAATGTAGACATAGATCTCGACAGTATAGAGCGAAGCGTACGCATGCTGATAGACGGGAGATTCCCGGATTATGAGTTCCGCACCACCGTGGTCGCGGAGTATTATGACCTGAAGGTCGCCGAGAATATAGGAGAATGGCTGTCGGGAGCCAGGAGATATTATCTTCAGAACTTCGTAGACACTAACACCACCTTCGTGGGAAGAGGAGTGCTGCACGGCAGGACAAAGGAAGAACTGGAGTCATATGCGGACATGCTGAGGAAGACGATAGACGAGGTGTCCCTGCGTGGCATCGACTGAGGAAAAAGCCGACGAAAAATACATGCGGGAGGCACTGCGCCAGGCGAAGAAAGCATACGATCTGGGTGAAGTGCCGATAGGCTGTGTGATAGTCTCAAATGAGACGGGACAGATCGTGGGACGCGGATACAACCGCAGGAATACAGACAGGACCACCCTATCTCACGCAGAGATCTCTGCGATAAGAAAAGCATCCAAAAAAACAGGTGACTGGCGTCTCGAGGGCTGCACCATATATATCACTCTGGAGCCCTGCCCGATGTGCGCAGGTGCCATCGTGCAGGCGAGGATCGACAGATGTGTATATGCAGCGGCATCCGACAAGGCAGGCTGTGCGGGAACCGTACTGAACCTGCTGCAGCAGCCGGGCTTCAACCACAGGGTGGAGACCGCCCGGGGGATACTGGAGGAAGAGTCGACTGCCCTGCTCCGGAGATTTTTCAAGGAGCTTAGGATAAGAATAAAAGACAATTGATACAGAAAGGAGGGCACAGATGCAGAAACCGGTAAATCCAAACGCAACAGAGGGAGCCGCGAAGCTGCTCTCTTTTCTCTGTGAGACAGCAGGAAATGCCGTCATCGCAGGACAGCATACCCAGACCAACTACATGGAGGAAGCGGTTTATATCGAAGAAAAGACAGGCAGGCTGCCGAAGCTGAGAGGGTTCGAGCTGCTTGGCTACTCCCCAAACATCAACTATGATGATGCCACATACGAATGTCTGAAAGAGGTGTACGACAACAGAGGAACCTTAAAGACAGCCTTCGAATGGGCAAAGGAAACCGGGGATATACTCACCTTTTCCTTTCACTGGTTCTCCCCATTATACGGAAAGGACAAGAGCTTCTATGCGAAGAATACGGAATTTGACGCATCGAAGATACTGACGGAGGGTACGCCTGAAAGAAAAGCTTTCTATCACGATATGGACATCATCGCCAAACTGCTGCAGCCGTTCCGTGATGCGGATATACCCGTGCTCTGGAGACCTTTTCACGAATCGGACGGAGACTGGTTCTGGTGGGGAGCACACGGGCCGGAGGTGGCGAAGGAGCTGTACAGGCTGATGTATGAGTATTACACAAGTGCCCATCATCTGGACAATCTGCTGTGGGTATGGAACTGCAGGCTGAAGGAGGGATACCCCGGAGACGGATATGTGGATGTGATATCGGTGGATGTGTATCTTCCCGAATATGCACCCACAGACTACCGGAAGGAATACGATGAACTTATCCGGAACACGACGGAAAACAAAGTCGCGGCACTGGCGGAGATCGGGTACCTGCCCGACATGGAGATGCTCAGGCGATCCCGCATCCCGTGGGCGTATTTCATGCTCTGGTCCAAGGAGTTCTGCATAGGAGAGCAGTACAATACCGTGAGCAGGCTGAAGTCGGTATATGACGACAGCTATACCTGCAAAAGCTGAGCATTTGGAGATTGAGCTTGTAATGTGATAAAATAATCAGACATCTGTCAGACAAGGTTTTTGGTAATGAAAGGAGAAATAAGTATGAAATGGGTATGTCAGGTATGCGGATATGTACACGAGGGAGATGAGCCCCCTGCAGAGTGTCCTGTATGTCACGCTCCCGCTGAGAAGTTCAAGGAGCAGGCAGGCGATATGACATGGGCAGCCGAGCATGTGGTAGGAGTGGCCAAGGGCGCACCCGAGGATATAATCGCAGATCTTCGCTCCAACTTTGAGGGCGAATGCTCTGAGGTGGGAATGTACCTTGCCATGAGCCGTCAGGCATTCCGTGAGGGATATCCCGAGATCGGTGATTATTATCACAGAGCCGCTCTGGAAGAGGCCGATCATGCGGCTAGATTTGCAGAGCTTCTGGGAGAGGTGCTCACAGACTCCACCAAGAAGAATCTCCAGATGAGAGTGGATGCGGAGAACGGAGCCACAGCAGGCAAGACAGATCTGGCGAAGCGTGCCAAGGCCCTGGACCTGGATGCCATACATGATACCGTACATGAGATGGCCCGCGATGAGGCAAGGCACGGAAAAGCCTTCAAGGGTCTGCTCGAAAGATACTTCAAGTAAACGAAAGAAAGATATAGAAATGAAAGAACGGCCTGCCGGATATACGGCAGGCCGTTCTTGATCCCCGTCAGTCCTGAAGAGCTTCGTCTATGGCTCTGGCCAGCTGATCCGCACAGGAGGTACCCCTGCCCTTGCAGTCGTTGCCTCTCAGGATATCGGCAGCCTTCCTTGCGTCCGTTCCTTCCAGCAGCCTGCCTATGGCTTTCAGATTGCCGTTGCAGCCCCCCGTAAATCTCAGGTTGTAGATCTTTCCCTCTTCGTCGAGCTCGTAGTCGATCTGTGTCGAGCATACGCCTCTGGGATGGTATGTGTATTGCTTCATGACCGGTCTCCTTTGTTTCATACTGTATTTATGATATCATATATGGCGTGTTGATCACAGACTGACAACAAGATATAGATATCAGGAGGATACCATGGCTGAAGAGAAAAGATTTGCAGTCCTTATAGATATAGAGAACATTGCTCCGAAGTACATCGAGCTGATCATGAACGAGGCGAGCAACTACGGCAACATCACCATAAAGAGAGCCTACGGTGACTGGACGAGACAGAGCTCCAGCACATGGAGGGGGAAGCTTCTGGACTACTCCATCATACCCATGCAGCAGTTCAACAATACCTTCGGAAAGAATTCATCCGACTCGGCTCTGATCATAGATGCCATGAACATACTTTACAGGAACAACGTGGACGGGTTCATCCTAGTATCCAGCGACTCAGATTTCACCAGACTCGCCGCCACACTCAAGGAAGAGGGAAAGGTGGTGGTAGGCATGGGCGAGTCCAAGACCCCCGTGGCCTTAAGGAATGCGTGTGATTATTTCAAGGTGCTGGATCTGCTCTACAAGGAAACCAGTAAGACAAGCGGTAAGAAGAGTCAGAAAAAGAAGACACAGTCGAAACAGAAGCAGAAAAAGGACAGTGATGACGATATCGCAGAAGCAGCCGAATCCCGGGCTGAGGCATCGACTGATCTAGATACTATAGAGAGAGCGATAATATCCATCATAGAAGCCAGCGGAGATGAGGACAACGGTATGTATATCGGTACCCTGGGCAATTCTCTCATACGCAGATACCCCGACTTCGATACCAGAAACTACGGGGCAGGCAAGCTGTCCAAGTTCCTCGAGCAGTTCGACAGTCTGCAGCTGAAAAAGGACGGTGACTCCACCTATGTCCGTCTGCTGTAAGATATGGAGCAGCCGGAGATATTATATGAAGATGATGCCATCATAGTGGTGCATAAGGCATCGGGTGTGGCAGTAGAGAGCGGACGCGTCAGCGAACCGGACATGGTGTCCATTCTGCGTGCATATCTGAGGACAGACTATATCGGAACCATACACAGGCTGGACCAGCCGGTGGAGGGGATCCTGGTATTCGGACGGACGCGCCAGGCAGCTGCGGGGCTGTCATCACAGCTGAAGGAAGGGATATTCAACAAGAGATACGACGTGATCTCGGTGACAGATAAGGAAGACCTGCCGGAAGAAGGCAGGCTGACGGACCGTATGGATACAGACAGAAAACGGAACGTGTCCTATATTACGGATCCCGGAGGACCGGGAAAAGAGGCAGTCCTTGAATACAGGATCTGCAGGAAATGGTCTCCAAAAGAGGGCGGCCGACTGGCTCATATCAAGGTGGATCTTTTCACCGGCAGGCGTCATCAGATCAGACTGCAGCTGTCGCATGCGGGGATGCCTGTATTGGGAGACAGGAAATACGGGGAGACTCCGGCGTGGTACAGAGGTAATATCTGCCTGGCGGCATCTGAACTTTCCTTTCTTCATCCGTTATCGGGGGAAAAGATGGAATACCGGATCACACCGGGATTTTTGAAGAGCGTGAGATAAGGAGACATCAGAATTGGAAACATACGACTGGATAACCGGAATGTCATCCCAGGAAATGAAGAGGCTCTACATGTTCACCATGAGACCGACCATGCATACAAGAGCTCTCTTCTCAGACGTGACTGAGGACTATGTGACACCGCTTGAGCCCCAGCCTTACTCCATAGTCAGGATCAGGTTCCGCACCGGCAAGAACAACGCGACCCATGTTTTCCTTTGTATATCCGGCGAGAAGCAGCTCATGGAAAAGAAGAAGACAGAGGGTGTCTTTGACTATTACGAGACGGAGATAGAGCTGGACAGTGCTCCGGTAAACTGGCATTTCTACGTGGAGAGCGGACGTGTATACACCTTCTACGACAGAAGAGGCGTGACCCGCACCGAGGATGAGTTCTATGACTTCAAGCTGATACCCGGCTTCCGTGAGCCCGACTGGGCCAAGGGCTGCGTGATGTATCAGATATATACCGACAGGTTCTGCAACGGTGATCCCACGAACGATGTGCTGGATGATGAATATCACTATATAGGCCACAACTCTCAAAAGGCGAAAAGCTGGGATGAGCTGCCTTACGATATGGACGTGAGGCATTTCTACGGAGGCGATCTCGCCGGGGTGATGCAGAAGCTGCCCTATCTCAAGGATCTGGGGATAGACTGCATATATTTCAACCCGCTCTTCGTCTCTCCATCCAACCACCGGTATGACATTCAGGACTATGATTACATAGACCCGCATATCGGAAAGATAGTATCGGACTGGGGAGACCTTCTCTCCGAAGGAGATGTGGACAATACAAAAGCCACGCGCTACATTGACCGCGTCACCAACAGGGCAAACCTCGAGGCCTCCAACAGGCTTTTCGCAGAGCTCGTATCCAAATGCCACGAGATGGGTATAAGGGTGATCATAGACGGGGTGTTCAACCACTGCGGCTCGTTCAACAAGTGGCTCGACAGGGAGAGGATCTACGAGGGCCAGCCCGGGTATGAGGAGGGGGCCTATATCTCAAAGGACAGTCCCTATCACACCTTTTTCCGTTTCCACAATGATGATGATACGGCATGGCCATATAACCACACCTACGACGGCTGGTGGGGTCACGACACCCTTCCCAAGCTCAACTATGAGGGATCGCAGCGACTGCAGGACTATATACTGAGGATCGCGGCCAAGTGGGTGTCTCCCCCCTACAACTGTGACGGATGGAGACTCGACGTGGCAGCGGATCTCGGACATTCGCCTGACTTCAACCATGAGTTCTGGCAGAAGTTCAGACGTGCAGTCAAGCAGGCAAACCCGGATGCCATCATCCTGGCCGAGCACTACGGAGATCCTTCGTCGTGGCTCCAGGGCAATGAGTGGGATTCCGTCATGAATTACGATGCATTCATGGAGCCGGTCACCTGGTTCCTCACGGGAGAGGAGAAGCATTCCGACGATTTCAGACCGAACATGCTGGGCAATACTGATGCCTTCTGGGGAGCCATGCTTCAGGCCAACATGAGCTTCACGGAGCCCTCCAGGAGTGTGGCGATGAACGAGCTTTCCAACCACGATCACAGCAGATTCCTCACCCGCACCAACCATAAGGTCGGAAGGGCATCGAGTCTCGGAGCAGCCGCGGCGGGAGAGGGTGTGGACAGGAGTGTCTTCAGAGAAGCAGTGCTCCTCCAGTTCACATGGCCCGGGAATCCTACGATATACTACGGCGATGAGGCCGGGGTAGTGGGCTTCACAGACCCCGACAACAGGAGGACGTACCCCTGGGGGCATGAGGATAAGGAGCTCATAGCATTTCACAAGGAGATCATACGTATACACAAAGCCTGTAAGGAGCTGAACAGCGGCTCTGTCATGAAGCTGGTGAGCGATTATGCGTATCTCTCATATGCAAGGATGACACTGGATGCGGTGTCCATAGTAGTGATAAATAATAATGATCACGCTATGGAAAAGGCCATGTCCGTATGGGAGACGGGCCTGCCCAGAGACTGTATGGTGGAGCGCCTCATCGAGACAAACGAATCAGGCTATACCACCGACTTCATGGAGATAGATGTGCTCGCCGGGAGGCTCCATGTAGAGCTCGGTCCCCACAGCGCCATGATACTCCGGGGGAAGATAAGATAGGTCTCATTTCGGCAGCCGCTTCATGTACCAGATCAGGAAAAAGAGAGATGTGATGGAGGACAGTATGAATGCCACTGCCTGAGTTTCCTGTATGCCCGCAAGCCCCCTGTAGTGAGAGAGCAGGAGCAGGGTCGGGATGAAGAACACACCGCTCCTCAGAGAGGAGAGAATGGCAGCCCCAAGACGTTGCCCGGTGCTTTGGAAGAGCATCTCGGTGATCATGGAAAGGGGCATGGCAGGCAGAGCCATACATTGCAGCACCAGGGCACGGTGTCCGGCAGCTATCACCTCGGGATCATCCCTGAAACGGGCTATGATGCTGTCGGGGAACATGCATACCAGAATGCAGGAACATATGATGAATACCTCGCCTATAAGGAGTGCGGCCCAGAAACCCTGGCGCACTCTTTTGTATTTTCCGGCACCGTAGTTGTAGCCGCTCACAGGCTGGAAGCCCTGGCCCACACCTAAAGCTACGGAGAATACAAAGAAGATGACACGTCCCACGATACTCATGGCGGCGATGGCACTGTCTCCATAGACGCCGGAAAAGGTGTTCAGCATGATGGTGGTAAGACTCCCAAGACCCTGACGCAGCAGGCTGGGCAGTCCTGTGGCAACGATATTGCCTATGAGGGCAGCGCTGAAGGATATATATCTTACAGACAGCTTCGTCTGGGTCTTCTTCCTGATGAACATGGAAAGCAGAATGGAAAAGCTGACTGTCTGGCTGATGGCAGTGGAGAGGCCGGCACCGGCTATCCCCATGTGAAGCCCGAAGATGAACAGCGCATCGCCTCCGATATTGAGGATGCCTCCTGTCAGGAGCCCTATCATGCCGAAGAAGGCACGGCCTTCATACCTGAGGATGTTGTTGAGTGTAAAGCTCGATGTCATAAAGGGTGCAGCGAAAAGCACGTATGAGATATAGGTCCTGGCATACGGGGCAATGGTAGGTGTGCTCCCGAGGACCACCACTATATCATCCAGAAAAACGAATCCCGCGACCGAAATGCACAGTCCGCTGGCAAGGGAAAGGAAGAAAGCGGAGGAGGCCGTATGCGAGGCATCCTCTGTATTGTGGGCTCCCAGAAGCCGCGATATGATACTGCCCGAGCCCTGCCCGAAGAGGAAGCCGCAGGCCTGTATCACCGCCATAAAGCCGAAGACTATCCCTACGGCACCGCTGGCGCTGGTACCGAGCGTGCCCACGAATGCCGTGTCCACCAGGTTGTATATGTTGGTGACCAGCATACTGATGACAGTGGGGATGGAGAGCATGACAATGAGACGCAGCACAGGCGTCTCTGTCATTTTCCTGTATTGTGCATCCGATCGTACCTTTGTGTTGCTCATGCGATGATTATTCTACACCCGCCTCTGATTTATTGCCCGTGCCTGTTTTTCGTGATATATTATTGGGAGCGTTTTGAGCATGCCTTGCCGGTGTGGCGGAACTGGCAGACGCCCGGGACTTAAAATCCCGTGGGTAGTAATACCCGTACCGGTTCGATCCCGGTCACCGGCAGCACACCGCAGATCCTGTATCGTATCGATCCGGGATCTGCGGTTTTATTCTGCTTCCGTATGCCTGGATCTGGCGAGAGTGAAGATGAACTCCGACCCCACGCCTTCTGTAGATATCACGTTTATATTCTGTCCGTGAGCCAGCAGTATCTCCTTGGCGATGGCGAGTCCCAGACCGGTTCCCTTCTTGTCTTTTCCACGTGACAGGTCCGTCTTGTAGAAACGGTCGAACACCAGCTTCTGCGAATCGGCGGGGATGCCTATACCGGAATCCTTTACCGAAACGAATACGATATCTCCCTTTTCGGTAGTTTCGATCTTGATGATGGAATTCCTGTGGGAAAACTTGATGGCATTGTCGGTAAGATTGGCTATGACCTGCTGTATCTTGCCCATATCCGCAGAGACAAAGAGCTTCTCTCCGGAGAGGATCAGCTCTATGGAGATCTTCTTCTCGCTGCATAGGACATCAAAGGTCTCGCATATCTGCCTTATGGCGGCGTTTATGTCGAAATCCGATATGGTCAGCACCATTCCCTTGCTGCTCAGCGAGTTCAGTTCCAAAAGCCCGTTGGTGAGCTTTGTCAGTCTGTCTGTCTCATTGAGCACCACGTGCAGGTATTTCTCGTGCATCTCGGGGGGGATGGTCCCGTCTATCATCGCGTTCAGATACCCGTTGATAGAGGTGAGGGGTGATCTGAAGTCATGAGATACATTTGCGATGAACTTTTTCTGATTGTCTTCCGAGCGCCCTATCTCGGATGCCATGTAATGAAGCGTCCCGGCGAGATAGCCTATCTCATCGCGTCCGTGTACATCCGGATCGTAATCGTAGTTTCCTTTGGCATACTCCTCGGCAGCCTTGGTGATGTGCCGTACAGGGCGGTATACGGCAAAGGTGAAGACTACCATCACTGACAGGGAGAAGAGATACATGAAGAGCATGGTGATATAGGAAATGTCCAGAAGACGGTCCCTGGAGGCATACAGATCCGACATGGGCATCTGGATCACCACGTAGCCCCGGACACTGTATCTGCTGGTGATGGGGTAGAATACAGATAGATACTCTTCATCATAGGTGCCGTAGAAATCGCTGACCAGATAATACGAGCCTATGGCAGCGGGATCGAAGTCGGAGAATATGACATCCTCCGAAGATCTGCTGTCCAGGATCTGCCTCCCGTCCACATCTATCACCCTGATATCAGCGGAGATATATGTATCGATGGCCTTCAGCTGACCAAGAGCATTCTGCCTTGCTTCCATTCCCTTGTATATGTCATTTCCGTATGTGGTAGCGACGAGACGGCTCTCCCTGTACAGAGATTCTGCTCTGGTGCGGGTGAGATCGTTCAGGATCATCCTGCTGTTTACCGAGGAGATGATGATGAAGGAAAGCAGGAAGAAGACCAGGTAGGCAAGTATGAGCTTGATATAGAGGGTGCGATGGAGCTTCATAGCGTCTCGAACTTGTATCCTATTCCCCATACGGTGGCGATCCGCCATGAGTCATGGTCGTTTATCTTCTCGCGCAGTCTCTTGATGTGCACATCCACGGTGTTGGTGTTGCCCAGATATTCATAGCCCCAGATATTATCGAGGAGCTGTTCTCTGGTAAAGACCTGATTGGGAGAGGAGGCCAGGAAATAGAGCAGCTCCAGCTCCTTTGGAGGCATATCTATGGTCTGACCGTTGTATACCACGGAGTAGTTGGTGAGATTGATGGAGAGGTCCGGATAGTCGACCTTCTTGACAGAGACTTCCGGCTTCTCCGGCGCGGCCGGTCTGTATCTGCGGAGCACAGCCTTCACCCGGGCTACCAGCTCCTTTGAATCAAAGGGCTTTTCCATATAGTCATCGGCACCCAGCTCCAGCCCCAATACCTTGTCGAACACCTCGCCCTTTGCAGACAGCATGATGATGGGTGTCTGGCTTTTGGCACGGATCTCACGGCATACCTGATAGCCGTCTATGCCGGGCAGCATCAGATCCAGGAGGATGAGATCGGGAACGAAGATATCGAAAGCGGTGAGAGCAGACTCCCCGTCGTGCTCGATACGGGTGTCAAAGCACTCCTTGGTCAAATACAGAGAGATAAGCTCCGCTATATTCTCGTCATCATCTACTATCAGGATCTTCTGTTTGCTGGTCATATCATAGTCCTCACTTACTTGAAAACCGCTATAGTCACACCGGCATCACCTTCGCCGTATTCACCTGTACGGAAGGATTTCACGTATTTTGTTTTTTTAAGTTCTCTCTGGACGGCCTCCCGGAGCTTGCCGGTCCCCTTTCCGTGGACGATACGGACTTCGGCCAGGTTGGACATATAAGCATCATCGAGATAGTCTGCCATTTTGGCCAGCCCCTCATCCACCGTACAGCCGATTATGTTCAGCTCCGTGGATATGGTCCGGGCATGAGAAAGACTCATGCGCTTTCCGGCACCGGGATCCTTCCTGCTTTTCTTTTCCTTATCTTCGGCAGGTATCAGGTCGGACACGTTTGTTTTGTAGTTGATTATACCACAGAGCACCGACAGATTACCCTTGTCGTCGGGCAGGGATGTGACGCTGCCTTTGAATCCGGAGGAGACGATCTCTACTTCCATACCGATGGTGATATCTTTGATATCCATGCCGGAGTGCCGGCGCTTTTCGGAGGCGGCTTCCTGACGCTCCATGCCTCGACGCAGCATGGCACGGTCTGCCTCGAGCTTTTTTACTCCCTCGTGGTCGATCGCCTTACCGTATTTGTTTATATCCCGAAGTACGGCATCTGCCTGAAGCTTGGCATCCGCGAGGATGTCGGAGGCTTCCTTCTTTGCCTTTTCTATTATCCTGTCATGCTCGCGGTTCAGCTTGTCATGGGCACGGTCGAGCTCTTCCCTGAGACTGGAGGTCTTCTTCCTCTCTTCATCAGCCTCGGCACGGAGTTTTACCAGCTCCTGCCTCGCATCGTCCAGCCTGCCCACGACAGTGTCGAATTCCCTGTCAGACTCATCCATGCGCCGTCCGGCTTCTTCGATCACATATTCCGGAAGCCCCAGCTTCCTGGATATGGCAAAAGCATTGCTCTTTCCGGGGATACCTATCAGCAGATGATATGTGGGAGAAAGCGTGTCCACATCAAATTCGCAGCTGGCGTTCTCTATACCCGGAGTGCTCATGGCATATATCTTGAGCTCGGAATAGTGGGTGGTAGCCATGGAGCGGATACCTCTCACATGCAGGAAGTTGAGGATGGACATGGCAAGCGCGGCGCCTTCCTCCGGATCTGTACCTGCTCCCAGCTCATCGAACAGACAAAGCGACTGTTTCGTGCATTTTTTCAGGATCTCGACGATATTCGCCATATGCGCGGAAAAGGTGGACAGCGACTGCTCTATACTCTGCTCATCACCGATATCCGCGTAGATCTCGGAGAAAAAACCGAGGGAGGAACCCTCCGACGCGGGTATGAAGAGACCCGAAAGCCCCATGAGCTCCAGCAGTCCCACGGTCTTCAGAGTGACAGTCTTGCCTCCCGTGTTGGGGCCTGTGATTATCAGCTGGTCGAACCCGTCGCCCAGACTGATATCTATCGGGACGACCTTCTTTGGGTCGATGAGGGGATGTCTCGCCTCGTGGAGATCTATGACAGGATCCTCCGACAGGGCAGGTCTGAAGGCCTTCATGTCCAGAGCCAGCTTCGCCCGTGCGAAGATATGATCGAGCGAGACCATCACGTCTATGTCGGCAAGGAGCTGCTCTGCATTCTCCCCGACTCCTGCACTCAGCTGCTGCAGGATGATCTGTATCTCCTGCTTTTCCTTAAGCTGCAGCTCACGTATCTCGTTGTTGAGCTTTACTGCGGCAGCAGGCTCTATGAAAAGGGTGGAGCCTGTAGAAGATGAATCGTGCACCATGCCCGGGACCTGGTTCTTGTACTCTGCCCTGACAGGGAGTACGAAACGGCCGGCACGCTGTGTCACCACCGGTTCCATCAGATATGACTGATGGCTGCCCTGTACCATGGAGTTCAGTTCACTCCGTATGCGGTCCTGAGCCGTTCTTATCCCGCGCCGGACACTCTTCAGAGAGGGAGAGGCATCGTCCGCTATCTCGTCTTCAGACAGGATGCATCTTCTTATCTCACGGGAAAGTGATGTCAGAGGATCCAGGCATTCGAACATGTCGCTAAGAGAGTCGGGTGTCTCTTCGAAACGTTCCTTCATCCCGTAGGAGCGTATGGCATCGGTGGCCTCCAGAGAGGAGGCGATGTCCATGAGCTCTGCCGGGCTGAGGGTGTATTCACGGCCGGTGGATATGACAGAACGCCTGATATCCCGCAGGGATCCGAAGGAGGGCTGACCGTCGGCAAACACGCGCCCCACGGCATCCGCCGTTTCCTGAAGGCGTTTCTCTGCTTCCGCTGTGGAACGCAGAGGATGCGTGTCGAGACATTTTTCCTTTGCCTCGCGTGAAGCCGCACAGGCAGCCAGACGGTCCAGTATCTTATGAAATTCGAGTCTGTCGGTCACTTGTCTGTTCATGGGATACAAAAGAGCAAAAAAACATCATATGGTGTATAATCAAAAAACAGTATATATAATTTTGGCTTAAATTGCCATCATCAGGTATGCGGACAGATGTCATCCGATTTTATTAAAGAGAAGATAAAAGACAAGCCCATAGATAAAAAGAAACTGGCAAAGAAACTCGGTTATACCGTACTGATAGCGATAGTATTCGGAGCCGTATCGGCTCTTGTCTTCGGCCTGGTATATTCCCGTGTCAGAAAGGAAGAGGCACCGGAGGTGAAGGAGGTGGAGCTGTCCGGACCGGAAAGTCTCTCCGTTTCCGATGACGAGATGCTCTCCGGAGACGGGATACCTTCAGACGAGGACTCGGTCTCCGTAGGATATGCCCCCAGCCTGTCCGCCGATGAGGCGGGTGGCGATACGGTGTCTGCCGATGCTGCATCGGAGAGTGAGAACAGTGCGGCGCAGACCATCGTCAACAATATCACCAACAAACTGGATCTGACGCCGGAAAGCTATGCCAAGCTCCACCGCAGACTGCATGATGTGGCACTGGATGCGGAGAGATCCATCGTCACGGTCACCGGGACCACGACAGATACGGACTGGTTTGAGAATACTTTCGAGAACGGCAATTCCACGGCAGGAGTGATAATAGCCGATAACGGGAGACAGCTGCTGGTTCTGACAGACAGCAGGGTGACCGAAAATGCCGATGAGATATCGGTCAGATTCGCGGACGGGACCACAGCCAAGGCAAAGATCATAAAGACAGATCCGGACACATCTCTGCAGGTGGTGGGGATAGAGCTGACGGATATCGGTGATGAGACTAAGCGTCAGATAGAGAGTGCCAGTCTGGGATCCACCACATATGCATCCACTGTAGGCACACCGGTGATCGCGATCGGTTCTCCGCTGGGCTTCCTCGGCTCCGAGGGATACGGGCTGATCACCTCCATGTCGCAGGAGGAAGAGATGAGCGATTTCAACGTTCACCTGCTGACTACCGATATCTTCGGATCGGAAAATGCATCCGGTGTGGTGATAGATTACAACGGTAAAGTGATGGGCGTGATCACGACGGGATATCAGCCGAAGGACACGTCAAATCTCATAACCACTTATTCCATTTCGGACATAAAGGATGTGATAGAGAACCTGGCCAACGGAAAGGACAGACCCTATCTCGGGGTCGTCGGGACCAGTGTGACCGAGGAGGCGGCAGCCGCGCATGATATGCCCAAGGGAGCCTATGTCATAAACGTGGATGCCGATTCGCCTGCCATGAAGGCAGGTATCCAGAGCGGGGACGTGATCACCAGGATAGGGACTCAGATCATTACGGATTATTCCGACTATACCAAGGCACTGACAGAGCTGGCTCCGGAGATAGAGACCGTCGTGACCGTACAGAGGTTTTCGCGGGGTGACTACACCGAGCTGACCTTCGAGACAGAGCTGTCGAAGAGATGAGCCGATCATCAGGCAGGAGAACAGAACGTGAAATACTTGAATGAATTTGCAGAGGGAGATCGCATATCCGGAGTATATCTGTGCAAAAAGGCAGCTACTCTCACGACCAAAAACGGCAAAGAGTATATGAGCCTTACGCTCATGGACAAGACAGCGAACACGGATGCCAAGATATGGGAGCCGAACTCCGATGCCATAGGAGATTTTGACGAGCTCGACTATATCGATGTTCAGGGAGATGTGACCGTGTTCAACGGGGCGATCCAGGTGAATATCAGACGGCTCAGAAGAGCCGATGACGGAGAATACGACCCCTCCGACTACCTGCCGATGTCTCCTTACGATGCCGAAGGGATGTATACTCAGCTGAAGAATGTGGTTGAAACGGTGAAGAATCCCTTTCTGAACCGGCTTCTTAAGAGCTTTTTCATCGAGGATGCAGCTTTTGTCGATTCGTTCAGGAAAAACTCGGCAGCAAAGACGGTCCATCACGGATTCGTGGGAGGTCTGATCCAGCATACATTGGCTGTCACGAGGCTGTGCAAGTTTTATACGAAGGCTTATCCCGTACTCGACCATGATCTGCTCATATCTGCAGCCCTGCTGCATGATATCGGCAAGGTAAGAGAGCTGACCAGATTTCCGGAGAATGATTATTCCGATGACGGACAGCTGCTGGGACATATATATATGGGGGCCGAGATGGTGGCGGAGAGAGTGAGGCAGATAGAGGGATTTCCCCCGAAGCTTTTGTCTGAGCTGCAGCACTGTATACTGGCGCATCACGGAGAGCTGGAGTACGGATCTCCCAAGACGCCGGAGCTGATAGAGGCCTATGCCCTGCATATGGCGGACAATACAGATGCCAAGATGGAGACCTTTACAGAGGCCCTGAACGGCAAGGATGCGGATAAATGGCTCGGGGTAAACAGGCCTCTGGGAGCCAATATCAGAAGGACATCCGTATGGACGGAGTCAGGTGCGGCAGATGAATAAGAATGATATCCTGAAGGGGCTCGAGATACGGGCCCTTTCTTCAGATGGATCCGGTATAGCCAAGCCCGAAGGGTTCCCGATATTCATCAAGGATACCCTCCCTGAAGATGTGGTCACGGCAAAGATCATCAAAGTAAAAAAGGATATGGCCTATGCCAGGATGCTGTCGGTGGATCAGGCATCCCCGGACAGGGTCGCGGCAAGGTGTGCCGTGGCGAGACCCTGCGGGGGCTGTGCGATACAGGAGCTGGCCTATGATAAGCAGCTGGCGTTCAAAGATGACAAGGTATACAACTGTCTGCTCAGGATCGGGGGCATACCGGCAAAGATCCTCGATGCAGCTCACGAGGCGCCTCTCGGTATGGATAAGCCCTGGAGATACAGAAACAAGGCGCAGTACCCGATAGGAAAGGACAGGGACGGACGGATCATAACGGGATTTTATGCGGGGCGTACGCATCACATTGTCGAGACGGAAGAGTGCTTCCTGAACCCGCCGGAGTTTGCGGCGATACTCAGGACCTTCATCAGATTCTGTGAAGAGAACCGGATGGAGCCATACGACGAGAACACAGGAAGAGGACAGGTACGGCATTTGGTGATAAGAAAAGCCTTTGGTACCGGACAGCTCATGATAATGCCGGTGATCCGGAGTATGAAGAAGCTGGATGCTAAATCCAGGGAGGCTTTGAAGGAGGCACTCGTAGGGATACCGGACCTCGCGACCGTGGTGCTGAACGAGAATCCCGACAAGACAAACGTGATTCTCGGGAAAGAGACAGAAATCCTCTATGGTCCCGGATATATAGAAGACAGGCTGGGAGAGCTCACATTTCGCATAGGCCCTTTATCCTTCTATCAGGTGAACTCCGCACAGGCACTCCGTCTGTATGAGAAAGCCATGGAATATGCTGCTCTCACGGGAAAGGAAAGAGTATATGATCTCTGCTGCGGGATAGGCACCATATCACTTTTTGCTGCGAAAAGGGCCGCACATGTGTCCGGCATAGAGGCGGTGCCGGAGGCGATAGAAGATGCCAGGGTCAATGCCTCGATAAACGGTATATCGAATGTGAGCTTTACCGCAGCCAGGGTTGAAGCCTATCTGAAGGAGAACGCCGGTATTAAAGCGGACGTGGTGATACTCGATCCCCCCAGGGCAGGCATGGAGCGCTCCGCTCTCGATGCGATCGCAGCAGCGCTGCCGTCGCGCATTGTATACATATCCTGCGATCCCGCGACCCAGGCCCGTGACATCAAGGTCTTTCTTGCCGCAGGCTACCACCTCGGGCGGTACGTGACCGTAGACCAGTTCTGTCAGAGCCACCATGCAGAAAGCTGCGTGCTCCTCTCGCGGGGAGTCAGCGGGGACGGTTCCAATGGCGTTAAGTTAAGATTTTAACCTTGATATAATCGAACCGCTATGAGCTATACAGTATAACATTATAGTATTGTGAAATAGGTTTATGCCAAAGGCGCTCCTATACAGGCA
>Ga0256405_10001460_pt1 | contig 63987 bp, 37 predicted proteins | sample RumenRJG_02DNA_FD_189096 | JGI IMG/M metagenome (GOLD analysis project Ga0256405, IMG submission 189096) | Bovine rumen microbial communities from Lethbridge, Alberta, Canada - RJG_02 | ecosystem: Host-associated > Mammals > Digestive system > Stomach > Rumen | place: Canada: Alberta... | reverse complement strand
GCGGAACCCACATAGGGCATGCAACTCCGGTAACAACAGATCCTGGATGGAGACGTTCTATCTCTATCTTGTAGCTTTCGCTCTTGATAGTGCCTTCGGTGGCAAGGATGCCGATATGCAGATTATGTGAAAGGGATCCTATAATCTCGGTTGTGGGACGAATAACTCCGAGCACTCGCCGCGATGGCTCGGAAGTAGTGATATAGTTTTGCTGAATACTCCTCAGTGCTTTTGCGGATGCGGTGTTGCATCCGAGAATAACGAGCGGACATCCCATCTGGAACAATCGTTGAACTGCCTGCAAGGTGAACTCGTAGACAAGCTCAAAGGAACGGGTGCCGTAGGGAGCGCGTGCGTTGTCTCCAAGATAAGCATAGTCAAACTGCGGCATTAGTTTGCGAATGCCGTTGAGTATGGTTAGTCCTCCATACCCAGAGTCGAATATGCCGATAGGAGACATTACTTCAGCAGCATTAGGACGTCGGCAGTGATGTCAGTACCGATGGCTCCATTGATGAAAGGATATGCCTTGGTATCGGTGTTGATGATATAGGCATAGTTGCGTTCCATGCCAATGCGGTGGATGGCTTCATCTACACGCATGTTCAGGGGTGCCATAACCTCAGCTTCTTTCTTTTCAAGAAGAGCCTTTGCTTCAGTCTTGAAGTTAAGGGTCTGCTCCATCAGAAGCTGCAGTTCCTTCTGACGCTTGCGAAGGATATTCTCAGGAAATGATTTCTGTCCTTCGATATATTCAGCGAACTTCTTTGAGAAATCATCTTCGCTGCGCTTCAGTTCTTCTTCGTAAACTGCACGAAGACCGGCAATTGTACGTTCTGCCTCAGCATACTGTGGCATAGAATGCAACACATCATTATAGCTGAGATAGCCGAAAGATGCATTCACAGATGCACTGTGTGTTGATGTTTCACTGGTTTGAGCAAAGATATTTGCTGTGCTTGAAAGACAAAAAGCCAGAAGAATAATAAGTTTACGTTTCATATTGATTTTATGTGTATTTCTGATTGTTTTGGCAAAGATACAAATAAATGAAGAATGAAGTTATCGTTGCGATACCTATTAAAGAAAATTAACAAAAGAGCACGCTCACGAAGTGAGAATGAAAAATGAAGAATATTTAATAAGCAAATGAGCTGCCTCCAAGGAATTCCCTTAGAAGTGAGGTGGGAGGTAGTTCTTTGTCTGGAATTGGCTTGAAATAGCGCAGGAAACGTGCCAAGGCAGATGCCAGAGTGTGCTCCGAACAGTTCTCAGGCACTGCGTCCAGCAATGGAAGGGCATATTCGCGCAACACTGCCAGTTCATATACGAGCGCGGAATTGAATATCACGTCGGCATTCTCCTGATATGGGAATATCCAACGATCTTCTCCTCGACGGACGCTTGGCCAGCGGGCTATAGTCTGCCGGGCGGATATTCCGCGGTACTTATTGTCGCGTACGATTCTGCGGATAAGGCGGTTGTCGGTCGTAGGAATATAATTGTGTGTGTCGAGTTTTATGCTTGTAAGCGCAGAGACGTAGATGCGGAATTTGTTTTTGTCATCAACCGTAGCTGTAAGCTGGGGATTCAACGCATGGATTCCCTCAACAATAAGTATTGTGTTTGACTCGAGTTTAAGATGGTTCCCGCTCGGCTTGCTCGTGCCTGTGGCGAAATCATAGCGTGGCAGTTCCACTTCCTCACCGTTAAGCAGTTGCTGGAGCTGCTGATTGAAAAGCTCAAGATTCAATGCGTCTATATGTTCATAGTCGTAATCTCCGGTTGCGTCTCGCGGGGTCTTGTCGCGGTTCACGAAATAGTCGTCAAGCGAAATGGCGCGTGGCATAAGCCCGCAGGTCAGGAGTTGTACCATGAGGCGCTTGCTGAAGGTGGTTTTTCCACTGGATGATGGTCCGGCAATAAGTACGAGCTTCACGTTGCCGCGTTCCGCTATCTGGTCGGCAATATGCGAAATCTTCTTTTCCTGCAATGCTTCGGAAACCTTGATGGGAACGCCTGCCCTGCCTGCCTGATTCATCTCGTTTAATTCGCCTACAGTGGTTAAGCCTGTCAGCGTACCGAGTTTGAGATAGTCACGGAACGACTGCAGCATCTTGTCCTGCTTCACTATATCGGGCAGTTCTCCGTCTGCGGTCGGAATGCGAAGCAGTATGCCGTCATAATACTTTACAAGGTCGAATTTGTCAAGAAAAGCCGTTGATGCCACCAACGGTCCGTAATAGTAGTCTATGGATTTGTCTAACCGATAATAGTTGCAGAACAATGTGCCAAGTCCCTCAATCAACTTAGCCTTGCGTTCCAGACCTCGCTCACGGAACAGTTGCACCACCTCTGTCGTATGTGCCTCAATTGGCTCGAAATTATGACCTTCGTCGATGATTTCCTGCATTCGCTGTTTCAGGCGATGCACCATTTCCAGAGTGATATTGAGCGGATTGTCAATAGGGCTGTTGTAGGCACCGTATAACAGGAAGAAATATCCTTTTGATACAGATACTTCAATGTGGAGATATACGCCAGGGAATAAATCTTCTACTGCCTTGTACAGCACAAAAGTCATGGAACGCATATATACCCTGCGCCCTGCTTCGTGGGTGATGTCGATAAATTCCACTTCCTTGCAGCCAAACACACGATGAGTAAGCCCCTCAATGCGATTATTTACTATCGCACAAAGCGGTTTATATGTTAAATTTGGTTTAAATGCGTCGTAAATCTGTAAAAGTGTGGTGCCGTATGCAAACTTTTGTGAATTTTTAGTATTTTTGCAAAAAATTTGAATCATAGTATTCTATTTTTATCAGGTTTTTGAATTTTGTGCAAATATAATAAAAAAAATATACATTCAAGCAAAATATCCGTAAAAACTTAAGAATCTGTACAATAAACTTACAAGTGAGATGGGTAATTTTCTTGGGTTGAAATTGTAAAAACTTAAGAATCTGTACAATAAACCTTTATTATAACTGTAACGACTATGGGATTAACCACCATATTTACTCTGCTTGGTTCATTGGCTCTGCTGATGTACGGTATGAAGGCAATGAGCGAAGCTCTGCAGAAAATGGCAGGTCCGCAGTTGCGCCATGTACTCGGTGCCATGACCACAAACCGTTTTACGGGCGTTTTTACAGGATTATTCGTTACAGCAGCCGTACAGTCATCTACAGCAACAACACTGATGACTGTATCGTTCGTAAATGCCGGGTTGCTTTCCCTCATGCAGGCGATCTCGGTCATTATGGGTGCCAACATCGGTACTACTGTTACGGCCTGGATTATGTCGTTAACCGACGTGTTTAATGTACAGAATCTTGTCTATCCCGCTTTCTTCTTCGGTATTATTCTTATCTACATGAAGAAGCGGCGCATTATAGGCGACTTCCTCTTTGGTATAGCCTTCTTGTTCCTGGGACTGGGTACACTCAAGGAGACAGGATTCAATATGGTGCAGGATCCTGAAGCCAAGGTGCTGATAACGGACTTTTTCAAGACTTTCAACGAACCCACACTACTCAACTCCCTGTTCTTCCTGCTGATTGGTAGCATCCTGACTCTCTGCGTACAGTCCTCTGCCGCCATTATGGCTATTACCATGATGCTCTGCTCCACAGGCGTGTTGCACATCGATCAGGGTATTATGCTCGTATTGGGTGAGAACGTCGGAACAACCATTACTTCCAACATTGTGGCACTGAATGCCAACACTCAGGCACGAAGGGCTGCCTTTGCACACATGACATTCAACCTCGTGGGTGTATGCTGGGTACTCATCTTCCTGAAACCCTTCTTTGCATTTGTATGCAATATCACAGACTTCGACCCGTCGATGACAGCCGACACTCCTGGTTTCTCCGTTAAGGCAAGCGTTGTTCTCGCTACTTTCCACTCAGCATTTAACATCAGCAACATGGCACTCCTAATATGGTTCGTGCCACAGATTGAGAAGTTTGTAAGCCGTGTGATTAAGCCGAAACCAAAGGTGGAAGACGAGGAATCGCGACTCAGTTTCATTACGGCTGGACTTATGCAGACACCAGAACTTTCGATTCTTAACGCCAAGAACGAAATCATTGTGTTCGGTGAACGTTGCCAGAAAATGTTCGGTTTCATTCCTGAACTGCTTCAGACAGAGAAAGGTGAGGATTTCAACAAACTCTTCTCTCGCATTGAGAAGTATGAAGCCATCACCGACAACATGGAAATTGAGATTGCAAACTATCTGAACCAAGTGAGTGACGGTCACCTTTCACTGGATTCAAAAACGGTAATCCAGCGAATGCTCCGCATGGTCAGTGAGATGGAAAGTATCGGTGATTCATGCTACAACCTCGCACGCACCATCAGTCGCAAGCGCCAATATGCACAGCACGACTTTACAGAGAAACAATATGAGCATATCCACTCAATGATAGCACTTGACGAGGATGCCATTGCACAGATGAACATAGTTGTACGCTATGGCGATCAGCGGTATGTTGACCTGAATAAGTCGTATAATATTGAACATGAGATAAACAACTATCGCACCCAACTCAAGAACCAGAATATCGTAGATATCAACAACCGTCTCTACGACTACCAGATGGGTGTTTTCTACATGGATATCATTTCAGAATGTGAAAAACTCGGTGACTATATTATCAACGTCATCGAAGCTACAGGCGTTCGCGAAAAGAAGGCAAGTGTATTCTAAAACGAATTATTAACAATTCATGCCTCCGTAGTTCAATGGATAGAACAACTCTCTCCTAAAGAGTAGATACGAGTTCGATTCTCGTCGGAGGTACTAAACAAAAAAAGGCTGCTTTGCAAAGTTGCAAGGCAGCCTTTTTCCCGATTATTCCCACTCGATTGTTGCTGGTGGTTTTGAGGATACATCGTAGCATACGCGGTTGACTCCACGGACGTTGCGGATGATCTGATTGCTCACTTCTGCCAGGAAGTCGTAGGGGAGCTTTGCCCAGTCGGCTGTCATGGCGTCGGCAGAGGTGACCGCACGCAGTGCGATAGGCATCTCGTAAGTACGTTCGTCGCCCATTACTCCGACAGACTTGACATCTGACAATAGGATTGCTCCTGCCTGCCATATCTGGTCGTATAGCGACACTTCAATCTCTCCGTCCTTCATGTTGGCAGGAACGCCCGCAGCCAGCACCTTACGTGCCTCTTCGCCGGAGAGCTTAACCTTCCAGTTGCGAAGTCCACGAATGAAGATATCGTCTGCATCCTGAAGTATACGAACCTTCTCAGGAGTGATGGCACCGAGGATTCTGACAGCAAGTCCTGGACCAGGGAACGGATGACGTGTGATAAGGTGCTCTGGCATCTGCAGTTGTCGTCCTACTCGTCTCACTTCGTCCTTGAAAAGCCATTTCAGAGGCTCACAAAGCTTAAGCCCCATCTTCTCAGGCAGTCCGCCGACATTGTGGTGGCTCTTGATAACCTTGCCTGTTATGTTCAGGCTCTCGATGCGGTCCGGATAAATAGTTCCCTGTGCAAGCCATCTTGCACCTTCTATCTTCTTAGCTTCGGCTTCAAACACTTCGATGAAGTCACGTCCAATTATCTTACGTTTCTTTTCCGGTTCACAAACTCCGTCTAAGTCCTTATAGAATTTCTCTGAAGCATCCACTCCTACGACGTTAAGTCCAAGACATTCGTAGTCGCGCAATACATCGGTGAATTCGTTCTTGCGAAGCAGTCCGTTGTTGACAAAGATACAAGTGAGGTTTTTGCCGATGGCACGGTTGAGCAATACCGCGGCAACCGATGAATCTACACCTCCGGAGAGTCCGAGAATCACCTTGTCGTTGCCAAGCTGCTGTCGAAGTTCGGCTACGGTCTGGTCAACAAACGACGCCGCAGACCAGTCCTGACGGCTTCCGCAGATATCGACTACAAAGTTTTTCAGTAAAAGTGTGCCGTCGATTGAATGGAATACCTCTGGATGATACTGCACACCCCAAATACGCTCATTGTCGGCAGCATAGGCAGCATACTTCACAGTAGCTGTGGAAGCGATGCAACGGAATCCCTCGGGCAGTTTGGTGATGGTGTCGCCATGGCTCATCCATACCTGGCTGTTAGGAGCGAAGTCTTTCAACAGAGGGTTGTTGGTTTCCATCCATTCCAGGTTTGCGCGTCCATACTCGCGTGTTCCTTCCGGTTCGACTTTACCGCCTAAGGTGTGTGCCATAAGCTGAGCACCGTAGCAGATACCGAGGACAGGATATTTACCGATAATCGTATCCAAATTTAGATGGAATGCATCGGGAGCATAGACTGAAAGCGGGCTTCCGCTCAGAATCACTCCGATTACATCCGGATCATTCTCAGGAAATTTGTTATATGGCATGATTTCGCAGAATGTGTCGAGTTCGCGCACTCTGCGTCCAATAAGTTGTGTGGTTTGAGAACCAAAGTCAAGAATAATGATTTTCTGCATGTTTTATTCCCAATATAATATTTGTCGGTTTATATTCCATTTGTGGTCTTTTGGGAAATCATCGCCTTCCCAGGCTTTCTTTGATGTCCATTTCTCAGCAGGATCAGTCCAGAATGCATCGTTGGCAGGCAGTCCGAGAGGCAGGAACGCCAGCGAGGTCATGTAAAGCGAACCGTTGTTGGTGTACCAGTCTGCCACATTGGGATGATTACCCATGAATCCGATGGTGAGGAAGCCCTGTGAATTGAAGTTGTTTGCCTTGCCAAACATATTCTTAGCCACGGCGGTGATGCCTGCGCGTACCTGTCCGTTGCTGAGTTCGCCTGGCAACTGCTTGCGCCATGCAAGTTGTGCAAGCGGTTGGAACACTGCCATACGATAAGGTATGCTTCGTCCAACTACAGGGAAAGTACCTTCGGGCGAGATGAAGCGTTCGAGAATGACACTGTACTTCTGCATACGCTTAACCACTTCGTCAAGACGGCTCTTTGCACCATTGCGCTTGTCACCATGACTACGTATAAGATATGTGTTGTTGGGCTGACGTGCTGCAACCATCTCGAGAATCTCTGTGTACATAGGCTGAATGACAAAGGCATTGTAGTAGTCGAAAGCGAACGAAGGACCGTCGCTGTACAAGCCGTCGCCTATATACCATTCCTCAGCCTTGCTTACAGCCATCTTGATGCGGTAAGCGTCATAGCTTGCACCTACATACATGAGGAATGCTTCTTCCATACCTACGAACAGTACCCAGTTGGTGTAAGGAGGATCGTAGCGGCGAAGTCCCTGAATCTCCTTGATGTAGCGTTGCTTTGTAACTTCGTCGAGAGGTTTCCAAAGAGCATCGTATCCACGATAGAGGCTTTCAACCAGGTAAGCTGCATCGACGAGAGTCTGACCACCGCTTCCCCAGCCGAGATAGTCTGGCGATTCTGGGTCAACAGCATTTGCGTATGCCTTCAGTGCCCATTCACGCAGTTGCTTGCGCTTCAGACCTTCAGCGGTGTCGTCATCGGGGAGAGAGAGCCATGGTGCAAGTCCTGCCATAAGGCGTGCAAAACACTCCATGTAACTCACTTTCTTGTCGCGATTGTCCCAAGTAGGAGAGAGTTCCAGTCCTCCTGTTTCAAGAGTCATCACCTTCTGAAGTTTACCTTCAGCCATATTTTTCAGTACTGGCTCTGCCATCTGATACATGATGTCCACCCAGACTTCACGATCGGATTTTTCAGGCTTTGGCTTCTTTCCTGCAAATACCATTACAGGCATTACAAGAGCAATAGTGAGGATGAGGATTTTTTTCATAATCTTCTATGGTTTTAATTATTATCAATTGTCGCGCCAGAACACCGTGTTAAGGTTGCGGTTGCTAAGCACAAGAGTGTCTGTAGTTAACATCAGAATGTCGAAAGTGTCGGTGAGTGCAGCGTTTTCTTTTGCTGCATTGCGTGAGGAATGAAGTAGAAGCTGACCATCGCGCAGTTCCCAGCCGTCATAGTCCACAGATGCCATGTTGTATGTAGCAGCATGTCCTCCGGCAGAGAGTTCGAGGCTCTGCTTATGGCCGTCGGCAGCACGTTGAGACCACAGATGTTCCAACGAACTGATATTAGTGGCAACGGAAATAATCGCTTCGTCACCAATCATGTTGTAAATAACATAAACTCTGTCGCCTACCTTTGCACCTCCGACAATAGGCAGGTCGGAGTGCTCCATAAAGAGAGTGTCACCTGCATCGGTAATCAGCTCCAGAACATGCATAGTCGTTTCGTCGCCTACGGTTCCCTCTACCTGATTGATAGTCGGAATCTCTTCCAGCGTAATCACCTGCATGGTGTCAGGCTGGTTTTTCTCAACATTACTCTCTCCCCTGCATCCGTTACAAGAGATGAGGGAAGGACCAACTGCAAGCAGCAACAAGAGCAATACAGCTGATATGGTCAAACTTTTACTTTTCATTTCTCTGATGCTTATATCTGAATAGAATGGCGAAGAGTACCATCACAACAAATGCGTATGCCGCAAAGATGTACCAGCAAGTCTGCCAGCCATCAATCAGTTCGTGAGCAGATGCACCAGCCTTAGCCGGGAAGTACACATAATTGTTGATTATCTGCTGGGCAATTACAGTTCCGATGAATGCGCCGAGTCCGTTAGTCATCATCATGAACAATCCCTGGGCACTGGAGCGCATTGTTGTATCTGTTTCCTGGTTTACGAAGAGTGAACCGCTGATATTGAAGAAGTCGAATGCAACTCCGTAAACAATCATCGAGAGGATGAACAACCATACTCCACCGCCTGGGTTTCCAAGTCCGAATAGTCCGAAACGCAGAACCCATGCACCAAGTGCAATCAGCACCACTTTCTTGATTCCGAAACGTGAGAGGAAGAATGGAATGAGCAGAATACACAGTGTTTCGCTTATCTGTGAAAGCGAAATCAGGATGTTGGCATGCTCTACACCGAAGGTGCCTGCATATTCCTCTACACCTCCAAACGAAGTAATGAATGGATTAGCAAATCCGTTAGTGATCTGCAAGCACACACCAAGCAGCATGGCGAAGATGAAGAACATCGCCATACGAGGATTTACGAACAGTTTGAATGCGTTAAGACCGAGAGCTTCGGCAAACGACTTCTTTGTCTCACCTTTCTTGATGCGCATACGTGGCATGGTAAGTGAATAAACGGCCATCATGATGCTCAGTCCGCCACTCACAGTCCACTGACCTGGAGTAGCCTGAAGTCCACAAAGGTCTACCACCCACATCAGCACGATGAAACCAACGGTTCCCCAAACGCGGATTGGCGGGAAGGCCTTCACAGAGTCAAGTCCTGCTCCTTCCAGTGCAGCGTAGGCAACACTGTAGTTAAGGGCAATGGTAGGCATGAAGAATGCGACAGAAAGCGTATATAGCACAAACAACGGTGTGAATTCCACCATGTCCCCTGCGCGATAGGCATAGACCGAGGCGCCTATCATAAACAAACCTGCCAGCACGTGGCAAATACTCAGTACTCGCTGACCTTCAATCCAACGGTCGGCAACAATACCCATCAGTGCAGGCATGAAAATACTTACAATGCCTTGTACTGAATAGAACCAGCCGATATTCTCGCCCATTCCTACACTTCCCAGGTATGTACCCATGGATGTGAGGTAAGCGCCCCAAACGGCGAATTCAAGAAAGTTGAGCGCGGTCAATCGCAGTTTCAACTCTGTAGTCTTGTTTGTCATTGTTATTCTGTTTTTTAAGACCCACCCCGCCTTTCAGGCACCCCTCCCGTAATGGAGGGTACCATCCAAACGGTTTTTTATAAATTATAATTTTTAATCTGTTTAAGAAGCTTTATCGACAGAAAGTCTTGAATGTCTTTATACGTCCTTCGTATTCCAGGGACAGGAAGTACATTCCCCTTGGGAGGTTGGCAGGCAATTGGATATAGCCGCCGTCAAGCACTTTCTGAGATTCTATCATTATGCCGGATGCACCGATAAGGTGTGCTGTTACATCCTTTGCAGGTGCTCCGCACAGATCCACTTTCACTTGTGCTCCGCTACGCAATACGGTGCTCATAAGCAAGAACGGGAGTTCTGAAGAATTGGTTGCTTCCTTGACATCGTTTTTGGTGACTTTTATACCAGTAACGAAGTCCTCGTCAACAATATCTCGCTCGTAGAAATACCATCTCTTTCTGATGGAAGCTGTGCCAAGCACTCCGTCTCCGAACTTGATGCGGTAGTCCCAGTGGTGTTTGCGCTGAGCATCACCGGTATAGATATAGTCTGTATTACATACCACAATAAAAACCACTCCGTTGGCTGGAGCATTGCTCTCGTCCCAGTTCAGCACCATTTCTCCGCAAAGCACAGGCTGGCTGTAGAAGCAGCGTCCGTCTTTGGTGCGGTAGCACAGTTGGGCACGCATCTGACTGTCTTCCGGGCGGAAGGTGACCTCACATCCGTTGCCATCGACATGAATTGGGATGATGTTTCCACCGCTCCATCCAGGATTGGTAATAGTATCAGGAGCCATCCATCCTTCGTCGTCGTTTTGAGTAAGAGTCTGGTATGGAGTAAGTGTAAATGGCTCACAGTCTATCCAGTAAGGTTCCCATTCCGGTTTTACGACTGTGCCGAAACTTCCGTCAAGCAAACTACGCATTCCGTTGCTGCTCTCCTTGAAGTCCATAGTGGCGAGCTTTGCGCGATAGTGCAGGATAAGCTTACGCATGCCTTCGTCACCGATTCCCTCTATACCTTCCGAAGGTTTTCCTTCAGCAATACCCTTCAGAACATAGTCGTTGCAGTAGCGCCAAATCCATGGCACAGAACCGTAACCTACGTTAAGTCCGAGGAAGATAGGGAAAGTCTCGCCGTATTGCACACCTCCGATAAGGTTTCTCCATGTACAAACCTGCTGGCTTCCGTTATACATATCCACACCTTCTGCAGCGGGTCCTCCGAACGAGCCGTCCTGCAGCCAACCAGAATAACATTCTATAGGCATGAACGGACAGATGAGGTTGCCCACACCGAGCCATCCGCTGACCTGTGCACCAAGTCCGCGTTTTGCATTCATGGCTCCTTGTAGCCAAACGTTTCCTGCTTCCTGGAACCATGCAGATTTCTTACATCCTGGATAGTCGGCGAAGATTGCATGAATACCTTCGTGAATCATAGCCTCACGCTGATAGTCACCGTCGCTCCATTTCGAATCTGCATCATCGCGGAAACGGCTCATGGGATAGTATGACGCATACACACAGGCATAGCTGCGACTGGCGTTTGCCGGTCGGGTGTAGCCCTGGTAGCCGCCTTGTTCAGTATTGCTTGTGTTGTCGTTATTGATACCCGAACCGAAGACGTAGATGAAGGACTTGTATCCGCTACGCGCAGCAAGGTCTGGTGGCCATCCCATCTCGTCGCGGATATAAGCATAGTCTTCATCGAATTTCTTCAGGATATTCGTCATGGCGTGTTTGCGGTCACCATCGACAGTCTCTCCGCTCTTTCCGTCCCAAACCTCGGTGTTGAGGTTGTCGCCCCAGAATACACTCCACCATTCACCATGCATGGCATAGGCATCCTTGCCGTTGTGCTGCTTGAAGGTGAAAGTCTTGGTAGGCTGGGGGAATCCGTCGGGATACTCATCACGGAAGTCATAGCTCCAGTAAGGAGTCTCCTTGTCCCAGTCGAAGTTCTCGCCCTGTTTAGTCTGAACATCGAGGTAGAAGGTGTATGTCTGAACCTTCCTTGTTCCTCCGGCAGGAGTTACTTGGGCTGTAATGGTATATGCGCCTGCATCCGCTGGCTCTATGCTTGAGAGAAGGAAATCCGCCTCTTGAGTGGAGCGTACAGATTTTCCTGCAGGATTCTTGACACTGAATTTGACCACGTCGCCTTCGTTGCGTGGACGCAGACCAAAGGTCACGTTGTCGCCAGCGTTCACCTGGATGAAATTCTGTGTCAGTCCGCCTTGCTCGTTCTTTTGCACAAACGGCAGAGCAAGCCATGATTCAGTTATGTCCTTGCGATGGACATACTTAGGCTGGTCGGTGCTTACAGTGTGACGTGTACCAATGGTGATGTTGAATCGGAATTCAACCGTGTCGTTCGTCGTAGTGTTGACAAAAGCCTGTCCCAGCGAGTAATAGTCCTTAGTGAGAGCGACATCGCCAACATAGTTAAGAGTAAAAGCATTTACGGTATTGTATTGTGATGACCACACACGTTTGGTGTTTGTGGCGGGCACTACAATACCGTTTGCATTGAAATAGTGTCCGTAAGTAGATAGGGTGGAAGAACCATAGTATTTACCGGAAGATCCCTGGATACCATAGAATTTCACCTTTCCGTTTGCCAATGCGGAATTGACATTCTCCACCTGCAGCAGTCCCGACAGAGGACCGGTGTAAACAGGGCATAGTGAAGGCTCCTTCTCGTCGGCACAACGCTCAATAGTATAAGTATAGGTAGTCTTGCTGTTGTCTGCAAATGCATTCCCAGCACCTGTCAGAAACAGCCCTGTTGCCAATACTATAAATGCGTTTCTTTTCATAATGAATTGTTAATAAATAGTTAGTTGGTTTTGTATGTTTGTTAGTATGTATATGATTGTCGAGAAGTATGCCCCTTTTTTATCCTACATTGTATTTAGGCGATTTGCCCCATTTGTTAGTCTGCATCTTCGAGTCGAGGCAGAAGAACACCAGCAAGACAATGCCGTAAATCATTTGAATAACGGAAAGCATGCTTGCTACTTTGAGCGCTCCGCTGAATGTGAACACAAACACGCATATAATGAGGATGTAGTAAACAGCAACAGTCCATCCGCTGAATCCTACATCGTGAACACGACGTACGGAAAGGGCAATACTTGGAATCAGGCATATAAGGCCATAGAGACCGAATATGATGCTGACAACAAGCATTCCTGTTGTCATTCCTTTAAGGCCGGATGCAGAGTATCCATAAGAATAGTAATACGATTCAACAGTGTTTGCTACTAAAATCCATGCAAACAGCACATAGAGCATACCTATGATCACGTTAAACAATGCAACCCACCAGAATTCGCTGCGACGGCTACGTCCGGAGAAATCAAAATAGCGGCTGAAGAACATCTTGATGGCAGTTCCCATACCAGGCATTGGGTTCACTGAGAAGTTAGGATTTCCATAACCCATTTGTGGACCATAGTACTGCCGCTGATAGCCTTGCTGATAACCCTGCTGACCATAGTTAGGCTGTTGGTAGCCCTGCTGGAAACCTTGCTGGCCATAGTTAGGTTGCTGGTAACCCTGCTGAAATCCCTGTTGCTGACCATAATTAGGTTGTTGGTAGCCTTGCTGGTAGTTCTGTTGATAACCCTGCTGCTGACCGTAGTACTGCTGCTGATATCCTTGTTGATAACCTTGCTGCTGACCATAGTTAGGCTGCTGGTATCCCTGCTGCTGGTAAGGCTGTTGACCTTGTGGTTGATTAGGTTGACCAGGTTGTTGAGCATTCTGTGCCTGTTGAGCGGCATTTGGCTGTTGAGGCTGTGCATTACCCTGAGGATTATCACCACCTTGGTTTGCATTGAACATTTGTGTTTCTGAAGCCATGTTTATTTAGATATTTAGAGTTAATAAATCCATCAAAACAAGTCGAACAAGTAATAATGTGTGTAAAATTTTACAAAAATATGCAAACTTTCTGACCTCCACAAGATTTTCCCTTACAAATTTCTCAATCCACGTTAAAATCCGCGATTTAATAGGTTCACAGGTAAATGTCCCGCAGATATAGCAGAAATCGCAGAAATGATTAACAAAAACCTTCAAAACTCTTGATGAGATTATAAACAACCCCTCCCGTTCAGCGCCGTTGAGCAGGAGGGGTGGTTGTGTTTATACACAGAATGAATCATGAAATCTGGTCCTGATGCTTTTAAATAGGAACGGTGTCAGAACTTATTCTGCTGCCATTTCATAATACATATCGTTTTTAGACTCATATTCCTTTTCTTTATGCACATGTACTTGTATGTTAGAACTTTGGTGAACAGTTTTTCTCACTCGGCGCATAGACATAAAGCTATTAATAATAGTTTCATAATAGTTCCCTATACCATATGCATTGAGTACTTCCAAATCAAAATCACGTCTTATAGAGTCGGCTAAATCTTGTTCTATGTCAACTATTCCTCTGTTAATCAATAAAGAGAATTTCTTTTTAATTTCAACGACTTGATTATTTGATAGCAATGCGGGGTTAAGCATATAGCATTTAGAGATAGAATCTTTATTAATGTCGAGTACACCTAAGCCTCTACCAAAGCCTACAGCTTCAATATAGAATAGGGATAGAATGGAATTTAGTAAGGCATGTAATAAGTTAAGATCGTCTGTTATCCGTTTTCTCTTTAGGCCAATTAATCTTTGATTGATAAATGTCGGCTGATTGAATTTTGCATAGAACATTCGATCATCAGGATTCATCATCGTGAAAATCTCAGCCTCTTCATCTGTAGTCAACTCATACCACTGCATCCCAGCACGTGCTAATACTTCAGGTAGCGGTCGGTTTGTTTCGTTTGTTTCATTAGCAAAACGTCTTATCCACGCCAATGCGCCAAGATGCCCTTGTTCTTCAAGTTCATCTATTTCAAGATTACAACAAAATGCTTTTCTACCAGCAGTTGGAATGCCCACATAACTATCAGTATCTCTTGCATTCATCAGTACATCCTTCATAAACTGTGGTTCAATGTTTGCTTCAGCTGAAGGGAAGAATAAAGGATCCCATCCCCTTCGGCTACCCCTGAACACTTTCAGATATCTACTAACGGGAACTAAATTGCCTTCTATCTCCAGCAACCATTTAAGATTGCTGAAAAGTGAATTGTATGAGACGTTCAGCCTCCGCAGACATTCCAGTTCTTGTGCACTATAGTTGACTCTGGTTATAACTTCGCTATTTTGTTCTTCATCAAGTAACGATGAGTTGACGATTGCAACTTGATAATCTCTGTTTGCGGAGATATTTCCCAAATTACGTTTCCATGTAAAAAATGAAATATTGGTATTTTCCTCGGTATCAACGTTTTTCTTTCTCATCACAAGCAAAGCCGTAACAATGCCTGCATTGGAAAACCATTTGCCGCTGCCGCTGATGTGAATCTTGATGTCATCAAAGTGCTCTTTCAGGGCATCAATGAAAATGCTCCCTGCTTCGGTTCCTAAGAATGAGTTTGACAAGATGATACCAACATAGCCGCCAGTCTTTACAAGATTATTCAAATGGAGTGCAATGTAATAACTAAAGTCTGACCTTCCAGATAAATTGTAAGTCCGCTTTATTGCAGATACATATGAAGAATCATCGTCTGGAATCTCGCGTGCTTTGACGAAAGGCAAATTAGAAACAAAGGCATCAAACAATGGCAAGGAATATTTCTCCTTCTCACCTGTTTGAGGATTCACTATTTCTACTTCATCGCCTGGACGCAATGAAAGAATGTCGCGTTGGAATAACCTGCAAGGCATATTGATAGTGTCATAACTGGTCATAGCCAAATTTGCAATCTGCAAGGGCAACTGGAATTTATCACTTGCCCAAGTGGTGGCCATTGCTTGTTGTGCCCCAATCCTTCTGGCTTTCTTATAGTTGATGATGTAATTCGGTATTGTACCTGTTCCACAACAGCCATCGAAACATTCACCTGTAACATCATGGATGGTCATTCGTGCGAGAATAGCCGCTAATACAGGTGGAGTTGGGTATTGTCCATGTACCAATCTCTTATATATGCTGACAGAGCCTTCAAGAACCTGCTGAAGAATTCTTTGGCTGATGTGTTTTATTGGCGAGTTTTTCAGGAATAACGATAGTTCAACCAATGCAGCCCATGTCTTCAATGGAAGATGTTCGTTGTAGGGCATGGCACCAAAGATGTTATAAAAATCGCTTTTCTCTGTTATCGTTTGGAAAATAGCATTGCCTTCCTCTGGTGTACTTTCGTAGTCAAGTTCGTCAATAGCATAAGCGCTCATTTGTCTTTGCTTTATCAAATGGGCAAAGATGATTCGGTTTGCCCAGTTGATGATAACGCTTTTAGCATAAGCAGCATATTTGTTCTCTTCATCACCTTCATATTCCGACTTGATATCACGCCACCACGTTTCAATTCGAGCACCCATGATAGTATCTCGTCTTGCCTCGTCTTCCAATTGTCTGGCTACGCTGAATTTGTTCTCATTGACAAGATTCGAAATGGAGGCCTTGGTCAACACATCACCGATAAATGCCTTTTTGACTTCACCTGAAATCAGGTACTCGTTGACAGAGGTTAATACACTTTGAAGTGTCTTCTCCCATCTTGATTTATATTTCTGAACGTCGTCACGTGTCCTAATGCTGACATTATCCCACCTCTTCTTTTCTGCAAATTCGTGAGCCTCCGTATCGTAGACAAACAACTTCACGTGAGTAAAGTTCCAAATCACACAACTATTCAATTTCAAAGCTCTGGCTTTACGTTGGGCATCATGCACAAAATCAGCATCATTGATAGGTACATCTGGCATTTTCAACTCCCATCCCTGAAGAATGCTTGAAAGATCGTAATCACCATACAAGATAACATCTGGAAACATATTCTGGCCTCGATGTTCACTAACCGTAGATTCACCGCCTGCATGTTTGATAATCAGGTCGTTGTCTTTTGAAAACTGATTAATCTGTGATATAAGCTCAATGGCCCAACTTCTTTCGTTTTTTCGGATAGTAGTCATAGACGTAAGTTTTTAAAAGCCGTTTATCACATTGCATTTCCGAATGAGTTTCCGCTTTTCAGCATCAAGCTGCTGCCAGACTGCCTGTAGTCTGTCTTTTGTTTTCTTGATATAGTCTATCTTCTCTCCTTTGAAAAGTTCTGTATCGGCATTCTTCTCAATACCCACAAAGTTGCGACCTTCCATAAGTGCAGCAACTAGAAAAGAGCCACTACCGCTAGTGTTATCAAGTACAATGTCGCCAGGGTTGGTATAGGTACGGATAAAATATCGTCCTAATTCAACTGGTTTCTGAGTTGCATGAAACACTTCGCCTTCACTTTCTGCTGTTTTGAAATACACTACATCCGTAGGATATCGTTTCCCGTCACTAAACACATGGACTGGTTGGAAGTCACCATAACTGCCACTCAACTGGTTCTTACGAACACCTTTGTCGTATGGCTCTCCTTCTGTCATCTGAGGGTTGTATACAGGTTGCTTATTGTAGAATACACAAACATCTTCATGTTTTCTCAACGGTTGCTTCTTCGCATTCAGGAAGTTGGTTGGTTTAGACTTCTCCCAGACCCACTTGTATTTAAACAACATGGGCTGACTCATAATCAGCGCGGCTGTAAACAAGCCTTGAGACGTTAATGCTATCGCACCATTTGGCTTAACGATGCGCCTATATTCTGCCCACAATTTATCGAGCGGAACAATGCTGTCCCACTTATTCTGTGTTGTACCATAAGGCAAATCACACAGTACCATATCAATACAACCATCAGGGAAATGACTCATCACAGTGATGCAATCGCCCTTGATGACTGCATTCACAAATCTGTCTTCACTCCAATAGCTCTTTGCAATCTTTTTTTTAATTGGCATAGCTAACTGTATTGCTATGCAAAAGCACTTATCGGGAAACAGGTCTCACAACAAACAAAAAAACACAGAAAAAGCGTGAACCGCTTATCCGTGTCTTAGGTTGTGAGAGAGACCTGCCTACAAATAAGTGATATGTCCACGCTTAAAGCGCAGACATTAGTCATTTATTGATGTAGGCTCAGTGTAACTAAAACTCTCACATTTCAGACACGCCGAATAACTGCTAATGCTGTTATATTAGAAAATATGTTCCACACCGCCGCTTCCGCTGAAGCACCTTGGCGGTGTTCATTGGCAAAGTTAGTGCAAACCGAGCGCAATACAAAACAAAAAGACATTTTTTTTGTTTTTATTACCGAGGTGCAGCCTAACTAAGACTATAGTCAACGTTACGATTAAGCGAGAAAAAAGCCAAATTTATTTGAACTTTTTAGAACGGGGAGGGGAGGTAGACAAAAAATGGTGGGGAGAGGATAAAAAAATTACAGGAAAAAGACCGAGGCCTTCTTCCTGTAATTGAACTTGTCTGTGATTCAAGATTAGTTGAGAGCTGCAGTAAGTTCAGCACCACCCTTGAATTTAGCAGTCTTCTTTGCTGCAATAGTGATAGGAGCTTTAGTAAGAGGATTGATACCCTGACGAGCGCCACGCTCAGCAACAGCGAATGTTCCAAAACCAACGAGGGCAACCTTATCGCCTGCCTTCAATGCTTCAGAAATAGCTTCTACAGTTGCGTCAAGAGCTTTCTTTGCGTCTACTTTGCTCAATCCTGCCTTTGCAGCAATTGCGCTTACGAGTTCACTTTTGTTCATAATTAAATTTAGAATTTAAAGTTAATACTAATTGATAAAAGGTTGATTATAGTCGTCAATGACATTATTTTCAGCCACTTTGCGGACAAAGTTAGGCTTTTCAATTCAACCTGCAAATATTTTTCTTAAAAATTTCAACTTTTATGTAAAAAAACTTACTATTTTAGCGGTTTTTGCCGATTTTTCAACAAAATACCGTAATTTTGCAGCATAATTCATCATTTATCAAGCTTTTTAGCAAATGAAACTTCCACCCGTAGTCAAATATCTGCTTATTGCCAATCTCGCTGTTTTTGTGCTTGGCATAATGCTGGAGGCACAACATATAAATATTAATTCTACTTGCGCTCTTTATTACTGGGGAACTCCTATGTTCTATCCCCACCAGCTTGTGACATACATGTTCCTGCATGCTGACTTCACGCACATATTTTTCAATATGTTTGCCTTGTGGATGTTCGGCAGGGTGGTGGAACTGGCTTGGGGTAGCAAGCAGTTTCTTATTTACTATATGGTTTGCGGCATCGGTGCCGGTCTTGCTCAGGAGATTTGCCAGATGACAGGGGCACTTCATCCTCTGGCGAGCACAATAGGTGCATCGGGAGCTGTGTTCGGAGTGATGATGGCTTTTGCCGCCACGTTCCCCAACGAACGTCTGTTCATCATCCCTTTCCCATTCCCCATCAAAGCGAAATACTTTATCCTGATATACGCTCTCATCGAATTGTTTGAGGGCGGACGCTCTTCTGACCAGATTGCCCACTATGCCCACCTTGGTGGATTGGTGTTCGGCCTTGTCTATATTATCATTTGGCGAGTTATGAAGAAACGTAAGAAGAGCCAGACGGGATTTACATACACTACAAGCAGTAGCAATTATGATCGCGGCGGTGATTCGTTCTGGACGCGGATGAAGCAGAAGGCTGGCGGCGGCAAGGAGAAGGTCAAGGTGACAATTACCTACCCCGATTCCAACCCTGACCATCAGTACAATTCACGGAAACAGTCGGAGAACGAAGAGATAGACCGCATACTTGATAAAATACGCAAAGGCGGATACAACAGTCTTACGAACGAGGAAAAGAACCGCCTTTTTGACGCAAGCAAGAAATAGGACATACGGCTGTGACTAAGAAATACTTACGCAAGATAATCTTCTATATTACCCTAACGCTCAATATCATCAGCGTGGTAGGGTTGATTGTCTGTACCTATGTGTCGAAGATTCCGCCTCAGAATCATCCGAGCATCAGTTACTGGGGGCTGGCTTTTCCTGCTTTTCTGGTTCCAACGCTGCTTTTTCTTCTCTTCTGGCTGTTCAAGAACCGCAAACTGGCACTTATCTCCACAGGAGGATTACTGCTGTGCATTTCCAGCATCCGCACTTATTTTCCGATAAACTTCCCGTCCACGCCGCCAGAGGGTGCGCTGAAGGTCATTTCCTATAATCTCAATTCTCTGGGGCATGCTCCCAACGGACAAAACTGGCATGAGTTAGGCACTCCGTTTCAGGACACTCCAATTATTGACTATCTGGCAACAGCCGACGCCGATATCGTGTGCTGCCAGGAGGCTGCCAACATAGACCGCGCTGAAATCTATGCTGTGCTTGACTCCATTTACCCTTATCATGCCTACAACAAGCACAAAGGCGGTGCCTATTGCTTCCTGAGCAAATACCCGATTCTCAGTACCGACTCCATCCCTTATCCGTCGTCAGGCAACGGCTCGCTCTACTACACCATACAGGTGGGGAAGGACACCGTTCTGGTTGTCAATAACCATTTCGAGTCGTACAAGTTGCAGAACGACGACCGTGAGGAGTATAAGAAACTGCTGACTGAGCTGGACGACATCGATTCCACTCACAGCGTCAAGACTCTCACTTCCAAACTAATAGCGGCTAATGTGATACGCGGAACCCAGGTGGACAAAGTGGCAAAATTCGTAGAGGAGTCTAAATACAAATACATCATAGTTTGCGGTGATTTCAACGATCCGAGCATTTCTTATACCCACTATCGTCTCACACGGCAGCTGAACGACTGCTTCACCCGTTCGGGCAACGGTGCGGGCATCTCTTACAACCGCTCAGGTATGTACTTCCGCATCGACAATATTCTCTGCTCGCCCAACATTGAATCGTATCACACCTATGTCGATTCGGATATTAAGACGAGCGACCATTATCCAATTGTCTCCCACCTTGTTTTGAAGTAAAGACCTTACTTTTTTAAGGTTTTTCCCTGTCCTTTTTTAAATTTATGTGTATAATAGGCGGATTTTTTCGCGATTTTATGGCACTTTCATAAAAAAACACTAATTTTGCAAACTTGAAATAATGTCTGCACCCAAAAAGACCTACATTTTGGGCGTAGAATTTGTGGTGTAAACAAAACGCCAACAAGCTAAGAAACAATAAATAAAGTGCAGAATTCAATACAGACAAGCACGGAAAAAAATAATAAATAAACTAAATAATAATTCACAAAAAAATGCAAAACAAAGGATTTGTAAAATTTCTTGCGGTAGCGCTCACGCTCATCTGCCTCTTCTACCTGTCCTTCTCGATTGTTACCAGTCGTGTGGACAGCAAGTTGGAAGAAATGAGAGCTGTTGACCCAATTGCAGCACAGGCTTACGAAGACTCCCTCAATTCAGAAGGATTCTACCTCGGCTACAATCTCAAAGAATGCCGCGAAACCGCTATCGGTCTTGGTCTGGACCTCAAGGGCGGTATGAATGCTATCCTCGAAGTGTCAGCACCAGACGTGCTCGAAACTCTCGCAGGAACAAACGCACAAGACCCAACATTCAAAGAGGCTATTGCAGCCGCACGTAAAACCAACGAAGCAGACTTCATCGCTGCTTTCGCAAGCGAATTCAAGCGCATTTCTCCAAACGGACGCCTTGCACAGTTCTTTGCGACTCAGAAACTGAGCGGACGTGTCAACACCAACTCCAGCGACAACGAAGTAATCGATGTACTTCAGGAAGAGCTTTCTGCTGCTGTTGACAACACCATCCGCGTGCTCCGCACACGTATCGACCGCTTCGGTGTCGTTCAGCCAAACATTCAGAAGATTGAAGGTCAGGGTGGACGTATCCTCGTTGAACTTCCTGGTATCAAGGAAGCTGACCGCGCTAAGAAACTCCTCTCTGGTAGTGCAAACCTCCAGTTCTGGACAACTTACGATGCAGTAGAAATCATACCTCTCCTCAGCCAGCTCAACAACCAGCTCGCTGGTGCAGCTGAAGCAGAAGAAGCTGACGAATCAGAGGAAGCTACAGCCGAAAACGAAGCTGAGGCTACCGAAGAGGAAAGCAAGGCAGAGGAAACTACAGATACTAAGTCTGACCTCCTCAAGCAGGCTTCAAACAAGGATGCAGAGGAAAAGGTTGAGAAGAACGTAAATCCTCTCTTCTCAGTTCTCATGCCAAACCCATACCAGAGCGGATGCTTGGTTGGTTATGCTGCAGTTACAGACACAGCACGCGTGGATTCACTCCTGCGTTTGCCTGAAGCACAGCAGATCCTTCCTTCCGACGTTGCTCTCCTCTGGGGACAGAAAGGCATCTCAAAAGCTGAGATGGACTCGCTCACCAGCCGTATTCCACAGGCTAAGCTCCAGTTCGGTGACAGACCACGCGACGGTTACATCTATGAGCTGTACGCAATCAACCTGTCAAGCGGCCAGAACGGTCACGCACCACTCGAAGGTGATGTCGTAACAGAGTCTAAGGCAGACTTTGACCAGCATGGCAACCCTGTTGTTACCATGAAGATGAATCCAGACGGAAGCCGCATCTGGGCAGCACTCACCGAAGCTAACGTCAACCACTGTGTTGCAGTCGTTCTTGACGGACAGGTTTACAGCGCACCAAACGTTAAGGGTAAAATCGACGGTGGAAGCACTGAAATCAGTGGTAACTTCACACTCACCGAAACCAAGGACCTTGCCAACGTGCTTTCTTCAGGACGTATGCCAGCTCCTGCAAAACTGATTAGCGACGAAACAGTAGGTCCTACTCTCGGTCAGCAGTCAATCAACGCAGGTCTCACTTCGTTCATCATCGCATTCTTCGTGCTGATGATCTACATGTGCCTGATGTACGGTATGAAGGCTGGTATGGTTGCTAACCTCGCACTCATCCTCAACTTCTTCTTCACCATCGGTATTCTCACATCATTCCAGGCAGCCCTCACAATGTCAGGTATCGCAGGTATGGTGCTCACCCTTGGTATGGCAGTCGATGCCAACGTGCTCATCTACGAGCGTACCAAAGAGGAAATGCGCGCAGGTAAGAACATCAAGTCGGCAGTAGCTGCTGGTTACAACAACGCATTCAGCGCTATCTTCGACTCCAACCTCACATCAATCATCACCGGTATCATCCTCTACTACTTCGGTACAGGACCTATCCGCGGATTTGCAACAACCCTCATCATCGGTATCGTCTGCTCATTCTTCACAGCTGTTTGGTTGACTCGTATCGTTTACGAACACTTCCTCAACCGTGAGAAATGGACAAACCTCACCTTCACTACCAAGATTTCAAAGAACCTTATGCAGGGTACTAAGTACAACTTCATGGGAATCTACAAGCGTTCATACACATTCTTCGCTATTCTGATCATCGTGTTCGTAACATCACTCGTTATGCGCGGTCTCAGCCCATCTATCGACTTCACCGGTGGTCGTAACTACCAGGTAGAGTTCGCTCAGCAGGTTGAACCAGAACAGGCTCGTGCAGAACTCCGTTCTACATTCGAGAAGCTCAACAAGTCTGATGAGAACGTAACTACCAGCGTTATCGCTATCGGTACAGAAGGCAAGCAGCTCCGTGTATCTACCAACTACCGCTACAACGACACAGAAGAGGATGTTGACCAAGAAATCGAAGCAATCCTCTATGAGAAGTTCTGCGAAATGGGTATGCTCGACAAGAATCAGGTAACACTTGAGGAGTTTGTTAACCGCGACATCCGTAAGGCTGGTTCAATCATCAGTTCTCAGAAGGTGGGTGCTGCCATTGCAAGCGACATCACTCGTGGTGCAATCATCAGCGTCATCCTCGCGCTTATCGCAATCTTCCTCTACATCCTGTTGCGTTTCCGCAATGTGGCTTACTCTGTAGGTTCTATCATTGCATTGACAATCGATACATTCCTCATCATCGGTATGTACTCAATCTGCTACGGATGGATTGGTTTCTCACTCGACATAGACCAGACCTTCATTGGTGCAATCCTCACCGCTATCGGTTACTCTATCAACGACAAGGTGGTCATCTTCGACCGTATCCGTGAGAACTTCAAGCTCTATCCTAAGCGCGACAACCAGCGACTGTTCAACGAATCGCTCAACTCTACTTTGGCACGTACAATCAACACATCTGTGTCTACACTCATCGTGTTGCTCGCCATCTTCATCTTCGGTGGAGAAGCAATCCGTTCATTCGCATTCGCAATGATTCTCGGTGTAATCTTCGGTACATGTTCTTCTATCTTCATCGCTGCTCCTACAGCTTACCTCGTTATGGGTCGTAAGATCAAGGAAGTTGACGTTGAAGAAGAGGCAACAGAAGTGAAGAAATAATCTTGTAACACTCCTCAGCACAATTATTGTGCAAACCATAAAACCGGTGTCTGTTAGTTCAGGCACCGGTTTATTTGTTTTAAAAATATCACCATATCACATTACTATTTTCTACTAATTGTTATAAAAATCTAACTTTTTGGTAATAAAAACATAATTTTTGCTATCAAAAGCTTTTGATTTGTCAAATTATGCTTAACTTTGCACTCGGAATAAAGTAAAACCCATCTTAACACAACAAACGGACATGGACAAAATCAGAGTAGCCATCGTTGGATATGGCAACATAGGTAAGTATGCACTGCAAGCAGTTGAGGCTGCACCAGATATGGAATGTGTGGGAGTCGTTCGCCGTAAGGGCGCAGAGAACTGCCCAGCCGAACTTGCATCCTATACAATCGTTAAAAGCATTAAGGAACTGAAGGACGTACAGGTAGCAATACTTGCCACACCAACCCGTAGCGTTGAGATATACGCTAAGGAATGTCTGGCTCTTGGAATCAACACTGTTGACTCCTTCGACATCCACACCAAGATTGTAGATCTCCGCCGTTCACTCGATGCAGCAGCCAAGGCAGCAGGTGCGGTAAGCATCATCTCTGCAGGCTGGGATCCTGGAAGTGACTCCATCGTCCGCACACTTATGGAAAGCCTTGCCCCTAAAGGCATCACATACACCAATTTCGGTCCTGGACGCAGCATGGGCCATAGCGTTGCAGTTCGTTCTATAGAAGGCGTTAAAGATGCTTATTCTGCAACCATTCCATTAGGTACAGGTATCCACCGCCGTATGGTTTACGTAGAACTGGAGCCAGGCTATGATTTTAAGACCATTGAAGCCGCTATCAAGAGCGATCCTTACTTTGTAAACGATGAGACTCACGTGCAGCAGGTTGAGAGCGTAGATGCACTCAACGACGTAGGTCACGGTGTAAACCTCGTTCGTAAGGGTGTCAGCGGTACAACCCACAACCAGCTCTTTGAGTTCAATATGAAGATCAACAACCCAGCACTCACTGCTCAGGTTCTTGTAAATGTAGCTCGTGCCTCCCTGCGTCAGCAGCCAGGTGCCTACACTATGATTGAACTCCCTGTAATCGACATGCTCCCAGGCGATCGCGAAGAAATAATCCGCCACTTGGTATAAAAAGTGAAGTGTGTTATCGTTCGGCTTGCCGACGCTTGGGGTTTCTGTCCCCCGATGACGGGGGCAATTGCGGAATCGTAGCAATTGGTGACCGTAGGGAAGGTGCTGCGAAGGGGGTGTAAAGACCATTGAACGCTCCCAAGAACTCTGTGATAGTACTTGGCTATCGTTTTATAAAATAATAAGAGGGTGTGTCAAAATAGGCACACCCTCTTTTTTTATACCCTTTCTCTTGCTCATTTCCCAACGAATAATTAACTTTGCCCATTCGCCTGATATATTGAACAATCCATTTTGTCATAATGTTTAGAAAAATAACACCTATAATCCTTATGCTGACGGTCAGCATGGTGACTGCTTTTGCCCAGCCTGGCTGGCAGGTGCGCAAGAATGTGCCTCTCGATTCCATCCGTTTGAGCGATCCGGCGATATTGGCAGACAAGGCCTCGCAGATGTACTACATGACGGGTACGGGCGGCATGATGTGGCGTAGCGCTGACCTGCAGCTGTGGGAAGGACCCTTTCGCGTTACCGAGTTTGATGCTGATTCATGGATGGGACCTCGTCCGATGATCTGGGCTGCGGAACTGCATCAGACAGACGATAAGTGGTATTACTACTTCGCAACGTTCACCAATCAGGCCGTGAAGATAGACACGGTGCGAGGAAATGTCATCGAACGTCGAGCTTCTCAGGTGTTGCGAGCTGACAATCCCATGGGGCCGTATCGCGCTTTTGGAGACGCAGCCTACCTGCCTGCCGACCGTCCTACACTCGACGGCACTTTCTGGCGCGACAATGACGGCAAGCCATATATGGTTTTCTGTGGCGAATGGCTTCAGAACTGGAACGGCACAATCGAGAAGATTGAACTGAAACCAGATCTCAGTGGTACCATTGGCGAACCAAAAGTGCTATTCAGAGCCAGTGACTCGCCCTGGAGCCGTGAAAAAAATGAAAAAGGAGAGATAACCTGGAATAAAGTTACCGATGGTCCTTGGCTTTTCCGCACTGCGACAGGACGGCTCGGAATGCTTTGGACTTCATGGGTCTTCGGTGTCTATACACAAGGTGTGGCATACTCTGAAAGCGGAACGCTCGATGGTCCTTGGCTACAGGAACCAGAACCTGTCACACCGCCAGGCTACGGCCATTCGATGCTCTTCCAACGCTTCGACGGTCAATGGATGATGTCCGTTCACCTGCATCAGAAGGATGCCCGCGGTCGCACCATCCGCACACCTCATCTGTTCGAAGTGGACTTGAGTGGTAACAAGTTGGTTGTCAAAACCAACTCTCCAGAATAATCCCGTGCTTTGCCCATTGATTTAAAGTACTTTTTATTTAACTGAAAATCAAGCGATAACGATTTTGACATAAATCTGACGTAATTGTTAATTCGGCTTTCGGAATTTGCATTTCGACCAAAAATGTATTATCTTTGCATTAGCAAAAATGGATGCACAACCAGCAGCGGTTATGCATCCATTTTTTTTATGCATTTTGACAAAACGGTAGTTCGCCGTTTTAAAAACTCTGCCGAACATTTGTTTCCACGGAAGTTAACTTTTCAAAATGTCAAAGTTAACTTCTGTTGCAACCAAAGTTAAGTTTAAATTCAGAAAAACTTAACTTTTCTCAAAATTGAAGTAAGGAGGTTTTGACACTTTGCTTTATTTTGCATAAAACACCTCTCTTTTTGCAAGCAAAACACGTAAACACCGAACACAACGACAAAACGCATAAATATACACCATTCTTCATCTCGTGAATATTTATGCACAGCCCCATTTCTCCCTTTGCCATTCAGAGATGGCATTTCGAGTTAAAAAACCTTAATCCATTATTTATAATGATTCTAAATAAGAATCAACACAGTTTTCTTTCCAACACCGTGCTTCGCACTATGATTACAATGATTTTATATGATTAAACATGCACCTGCGGTGCAATTAAACAAATTAAACGAATAATGATAGTACCGGATGGCAACCGCCGTAGGCTTCCCCTACCTTTTAGGGGAGGGGGTAGGGGGAGTTTTTCCTGTTTTTGCCTTGAATTTCTGAATAATTTCTGCTAATTTCTTTTAGAAAACTAATTGATTTCTTATTTTATCGAGATTTTTGGATCGATTTTGAAGAGATTTTTCGCCTTTAGGCGAGTGGTTTTCCCCTTTTTTGTTTTTGCTATAGAAATAAATTCGTATTTTTGCAAATGTACTAAGAATAACACCAATTAATTGCATAAACATCTACGGAAGTTGGATGATTTTTTTTATCGTAAAGGATGATAGTCTTTATAGATACAGAGGTTAATCCACAGACAAAAAAAGTGGCGGACTATGGAGCAGTCAGGGAAGATGGTGCAGTGTTGCATTCTCATTCTAAGGCTGACTTTGATAGCTTTGTTTCAAAATGCGATACAGTTTGTGGGCATAACATCATCAATCATGATCTGAAATTCACGGCGTTGAGAGGTAATCCTACTATTGTTGATACGTTATTTCTGTCGCCACTCTTGTTCCCTAAACGACCTTATCACCATCTGGTTAAGGATGATAAATTACAGGTAGACGAACTGAACAATCCTGTAAATGACTCCATGAAAGCACGCGACTTGCTTAATGACGAGATTGTAGCTTGGAATCAATTGTCTAATGACAGACAGGAAATCTACTATCAGTTATTACATGAAACAGAATACTTCAGAGGGTTCTTTAGATACATTGGATATTCATCATCTTTCCAACAGTCTTTATTGGGCAGACTCTTGGGAACCCAACCCAATTGGACGTATTTGATTCTAAAGGAGTTTGAAGGAAAAGTTTGTAGTCATGCTGATTTTGATACGTTGGTCAGACATTATCCAATAGAATTGGCATATTGCTTAGCGGTGATTGGTGCAGATGATATCTTCTCTATTACACCTGCGTGGGTGATACGAAACTATCCTCAGGTTGTCAACGTGATGAATCTGCTGTGTAACACTTCATGTGGTGATTGTGATTATTGTCATAGTCGATTAGATGCGCATAGTGGTCTGAAGGATTTCTTTGGTTATGATGAGTTCCGCACCTTTGATGGTGTTCCTATGCAGCAACAGGCCGTTGAATCTGCTATTCGTGAAGAATCGTTGTTGACCATATTTCCAACAGGTGGAGGAAAGAGTCTAACTTTTCAATTGCCAGCATTAATGGCAGGACGTAATACTCATGGCTTGACAGTTGTTATTTCGCCATTGCAATCGCTCATGAAAGACCAAGTAGATAACTTGGCGGCACGAGGTATCAGTGAAGCGGTAACGATTAATGGACTGCTTGATCCTATCGAACGAGCTACGGCCATACAGCAGGTGGCCGATGGTACCGCAAACATTCTTTATATCGCCCCAGAGATGTTGCGCAGTAAGACTATTGAGCGGCTGTTGTTAGGCAGACATGTAGTACGTTTTGTTATTGACGAGGCCCATTGCTTCTCTGCTTGGGGACACGATTTCCGTGTGGACTACTTATATATTGGAGACTTCATTCGTGAGTTACAAGAAAAGAAACATCTGAATCAACCGATTGCCGTTTCTTGTTTTACAGCAACAGCCAAGCAAAAGGTTATCAGCGACATTTGTGACTACTTTAGGGCGAAGCTCGGTTTAGAGTTGAAGGTTTTTGCTGCTAATGCTGAAAGAAAGAACCTACGCTATTCCGTTCTCCATGCAGATACACCTGAAGAGAAATACAACTTACTGCGCTCATTGATACTTGGACATAATTGTCCTTCAATTGTTTATGTTTCACGCACTCGACGTACTCGTGAATTAGCACAGCATCTGGTTAGCGACGGTATACGAGCATTGCCTTTTAATGGTAAGATGGAAGCCACTGATAAGGTGAAGAACCAGAATGCATTTATGAGTGGTGAGGCACAGGTGATTGTGGCAACATCTGCTTTTGGTATGGGAGTTGACAAGAAAGATGTAGGACTTGTCGTGCACTATAACATCAGCGATTCGTTGGAGAACTATGTGCAGGAGGCAGGACGCGCAGGACGTGACCCACAAATGCAGGCAGAATGTTATGTGCTATTTTCTGATAGTGATCTCGATAAGCATTTCATACTCCTGAATCAGACAAAGCTTAGTATTTGCGAAATTCAGCAAGTTTGGAAAGCAATCAAAGAACTTACTGTTAAACGAGATAAGGTTAGTTGTTCGCCATTAGACATTGCTCGTCAGGCTGGATGGGGGGAAGATGTGGAAGATATTGAGACCCGTGTAAAGGCTGCCGTTGCTGCACTTGAGGATGCTGGATTCATACAACGAGGCAGCAACAACCCTCATATCTTCGCAACAGGTATTGCTGTAAAGAATATGGATGAGGCCCGTCGAAAGTTGACAATTTCACCACTCTTTGATGAACAGTCGCGTGAGGAAGCTGCCCGTATCATTAAGTCGTTAATAAGTGCACGTGCTACTGCTGAAGTGAGAGGTGCTGAAGCTGAAAGCCGTGTTGATTATCTGGCAGATATCCTTGGAATGAGCAAGGCAACTGTTATCAGGAACATTAACCTGATGAGGCAAGATGGTTTGTTGGCTGACAGTCGAGATATGCAGGCATGGGTATCAAAGAGCACGTCCCTGCGAAATCTTGACATCAGATTAAAATTAGAACAATTCCTTTTACAGCGATTGGGTGAAGAAGCACAACGAATAAATTATAAAGAACTGAATGAGGAGGCCCAAAAATCGGGTCTTACATATTCAAGCATCAAGTGTCTAAGAACAATACTTCATTTCCTATCGTTGAAAGGCTATATTCACAAACAGGAACATAGCTTCAGTGATAGTGTGAGTATCCGTCTGCAAGCTTCTAAGGATGTTACTTTATCTCGATTTGAACGACGTAGGGATATATGTCGCTTTATAGTGGAATCACTCGGTGTATTGCGTGTTATTAACAAAGAGATTACTCTTGTTAATTTCTCAATTGTAGAATTACTCCAACAGTACATTTCCATTCGACAGGAAGCTATGTTTGCAGATAATGAAAAGCCGACGATTTCAGATATAGAGGAAGCTCTATTATATCTTACAAAGACGGAATTGATGAAGATAGAAGGTGGCTTTATCGTTATATATAACACCATGCAGATAGGTCGCATTGTAGATCGTCGTACAAGATATAATAAGGAACAATATCGTCTGCTGGATGAATTTTATAAGCAACGCATACGCCAAATACACATCGTTGGTGAATATGCCAATCTGATGGTGCGCGACTATGATGCAGCACTACGCTTTGTGAACGATTACTTCACATTGGACTTCCGTAAGTTCATCAATCAATATTTCAAAGAAGAGCGACGTGCACAGATAGACCAAAATATCACCCCTGCCAAATACAACAAACTCTTTGGAGAACTCTCCAATCGTCAATGTGAAATTATTGAGGATAAAGAGTCGAAATATATCGTGGTTGCAGCAGGACCAGGTAGTGGCAAGACAAGAGTGCTAGTACATAAGCTCGCCTCATTATTACTACTTGAAGACGTAAAGCATGAACAACTGCTTATGCTTACTTTTTCTAGAGCTGCGGCTACAGAATTCAAGAAACGACTTATTGACTTGGTTGGCAACGCTGCACATTATGTGGAGATTAAGACTTTCCACTCCTATAGTTTTGACCTTATTGGTAAACAGGGTAATCTTGATGAAGCGAAAGATGTGGTGCAGCGAGCATCAGAGATGATAGAAAATGGAGAGGTGGAGCAGTCGAAGATAGCTAAGAGTGTATTGGTTATTGACGAGGCTCAGGATATGGGTGCAGATGATTTCCGATTGGTTCAGGCTCTGATGCGGCAGAACGAGGAGATGCGCGTCATAGCCGTGGGCGATGATGACCAGAATATCTATGCGTTCCGCGGTTCAGATTCCAGATACATGCAATCGATCGTTAGTGAAGAGGGTGCCAAGTTGTATGAGATGACGGATAACTATCGTTCTTCGAAAGCCGTAGTTGATTGTGCAAATCGCTTTGTACACCGCATTCCTGGACGATTAAAGAAAACGCCTATCCAGTCGGCAACGGGCGAGGAAGGTAAGGTAGTGACATTGAAATCACTCCTTGATGCAGAAATAAAGGTACAAGGAAATACTGCGATTCTTACCCGTACCAACGAAGAGACAATGCAGGTAGCCTACGAGCTGGAGCAACGAGGTTTGCATGCAACTGTTGTTCAGTCGATGGGAGGATTCCGTTTTGGAAACCTTGCAGAAGTTCGTTATTTTCTCAAGCAATTTGGCAGGGATGAAATAACCATATCCAAAGAAAAGTGGCAGGAAGCGAAACAACGTACACTAAAAACATACGCATCAAGTACATGTCTGGGCGTCATGAACCATTTCTTTGCTGATTTTGAATCGACTCGCCAAGTTTATTATCGCAGCGATTTACGAGAATATGTCTTTGAGTCGAACATTGAAGACTTCATTTCTGCTGATGATAAGTCTGTATTTGTGAGTACTATTCATAAATCAAAAGGACGTGAATTCAATACAGTTTATCTTTTATCTTCGATTCCTGATGGAAGAGACCTTAATGACATGCGAGCATATTACGTAGGACTTACTCGTGCAAAGCAAAATCTATTCATAGTTACGAATCATCCCGATGAGTATTCTTCAATATCAATAGCATTGGGTATGCGTGATGTATGGCTTAACTTCTTCAAAGATATCAAGGAAATTGTCCTTCGGCTTAGAAGTGGCGATAACCTACAATACCATGATGGTTACTTACAGAACAACCAAGGAAGAAATATCATTGCACTATCCGCATCTGGAAAAAATAAACTGAAAGAGTGGAAGGATAAAGGTTATGTAGTTACAAGTGCCAAGGTTAGCTACACTCTGGCTTGGAAACCTCAGGACTCTGAAACAGAATATGCTGTTTGTCTTGCGAATTTAGTTTTGTCTAAGACAGAAGAGAAATTGTAATTAGTTGAAAATAGTGTCAGTAATGACATAAAAAAACGGTTGAAATCCAATATAGGAGTTCAGCCGTTTTTTGGTTTTAAACTATTCCATAAATCTTAATCGTTGTGGGCTGTCAGCAGTTTGGCAATATGTCTGGCTTCATCCATTGAGAAATTACCTGTTATCTCTACTTTTCCACCTGAGACTGTTGTCATTACCCTAGGTGCACTGTAAACGCGTCCGTTGCCAAGAATTGCGATGTAGTTATTGATGTTGTTACTAGTCATGCTCTCAAACTTTCTTCCTCCTTCCTCTGTCATTGTAAGGTTGATGGAGATATACGATTGGCTTTCACCACAGCAGGCTTCCATTATGTCACCGTTGGAAATAGTGATGTTGTCTTTGTTTTTTGCATGAAGGACATATAGTTCATAGACAGGACTGTCCTCATTCTGCATATCCGGCACCGGATTATTTCCCCAGGCAATGGAGAAAACCCCATCGTAGCCCATCTCATTAAATCCTTCGTTGATGATACGGGAGACTTCTGCTGTGTCCTTTTCATGAGCTGTACCTATTATTGATGTACCGGAAATTCCGGGATTCATCAGACTAAATAAAGGTCCTTTGACTGTATCCAGTTCTTCGTCGGATGCTTGGTCGTTGCTGAGGGTGTCAGACTTAAGAGCGTTGTCTATTTCAACTAAATCAGGTAAGACTTCATCTGTCGTATAGGCCTCACGGAATTCCATGTATATACTTTCAGGACCATCGTAATCGCCTGTAATTTTGTTTATTACCTCTTTACAGCTGACGGTTATTACACAAATCACACAGATGCAGATTATACAAGTGGATAATCTGCCAAGATGCTTTACATTGAACGTTTTCATAGGTGTTGAAATGAGAATAAATGTATCATTATTAATTATACAGAGTGTTGATTAATCAGATGACGTTTTTGGTGTGGAAAAAATATTAACGTTTGCTCCATCGATAAAATGGAAGGCTGTAGAGGATACAGGATCGGTATGAAGTAAGGACTGCAGTGATTGGACCTGTAAGCCAACTGCGTATGGACTGTTGGGAGTATATTAGTAATCTGACTTTTATCATACACAGCAGAGAATTTAAATTATTTCAAGTTGTTCAAATCCCAGATATTGTATTTCTTTATGTCCTGACTAAGGCGGTTCAGCAAGGCGGATTTAGAATTTTCTTTCTTAAGTAAGTTGCATATAGGTTTATGATTGTTTTTATCTTCAATTTTCGACAAAATGCCAATTGTTAAAGATGTAACCTATAGAATCATATATTTCTATTGAGTGACTGTTATTGGAAAAATATATGTGTATATCATAATGCGGATGATGAAAAGCTGTAGAATCAGACCATTCCCCAAAAGACGGATATTTATAAGTTACCCCGTCAATACTATATAGTCTAATGCTATCTTTATGAATCAGATTCACTTTTTTTATACAGAACTCCTTTTGTTTTATGTCATTAACTGCAGTGTCTCTGTCAAATGCATAAATATTATGATTTAAGGAGTCATAAATAATCTCCAGATAGTTTCCCTTGTTTACATAGTCTAAATAGTCTACACCGAAGTTTTGATTTCGACTAAAAAATACACGCCCGTTATCTCCATGTCGACAAAACTTAATGCAAAAGTCTATGTTGTTGAATTGACAAACAAAAGAATCTTTACTACTTCGATTACAATTCATAAAGAAGTATATAATTGCCAAAATAAGGATTTTACCAAGAAGTATGTATGTATATTTCATTATCTATATCTTTACCTGTATAATTTCTGACAAAACGACCATCTATATCGTGAAGACTGAAACCAGCTCCGTGTTCAAATAGCCAAAATGAGTAATTAGGAATTTTAAAAACTGTAGAGTCGCTCCATTCTATTATTTTTTCTTTGTTGTATGGATTTAATTCTATCCGTTCAACTCTATGAATATCAAATTCCGTATTCTTTATTTCAATACATTCTGTTGGAACATAACATAAAACATAAAAAGTCCGTGGTGGAATAAATCTGATGTCAGGAGGGATGGTTTTATAGAATTCAATATAATCACCTCCTCTTGTCAGATGGCGATAAAAATAAATTCTCGATTTAATTCTTTCTGGAATAATGTCAATGTGTAAATCTAATTCTGATATATAACAAGATGTTGGTTCCACAGTACATCCTGTTAATAAAACAATTAATAATAAACTAAAAAACTTTTTCATTATATACATGTTGTTAGGGCAGAGACAAATTAAGACTCCAAATTCTTTGCAAAATTGATTTTAATTGCTGACTAAATCTTTTACGACCAGTAATCCATCCTATTTGTTGGGCATTGATACTTGAGATTCCTTCAAGACAACCATCTGTAAGATATTGATAACTATCAAAAGCAAACCTTGTCATTTTCCAATTTATACCATGTACACCAGCAACGAAACCAGCAGCAATATTCCCAATATCTCTCGCTGATGAATATATTGGAATGTTCTTATAATAATAACCTGTTGGCATCCCTCTATACATAAACAATACAGAATTAGGTTCTTTATTAGGAGATTGCAATCCGCCATTTGAAACCTTGAAATCATATAATTTGTTATTTCTTGCATTTGGTATATATTCCAATAATGACGGAGATTGATTCTGGATTAAATCTAAAAACTGTATTCCGCTGTAATCCTTTGTATTTATTACACTTCCTGTCATCCATGTCTTGTTATCACTGTTATAGAAAGATGTTAAAGACGAAGTTACTCCAATAGATGTTCTATTTATAAATTTCCCTTCATCATCAAATTCTCCTGTATAGATATTAAAGTCATCATCGTCCAAATCACCTCCAATCACCTCGTATTTTCCATCTCCAATATCTTTTACCCACGTGCTTTCTCCTATTGGATCAATGGCATTGACAGGGTTATTTCCACAATACGCATAGGGGCTGATGCTGTAGTACTTCTCCGCCAATGGATCCATGGTGGTGAACCGCCCTATGGCTGCATCATACTGGCGTGCATGATAGTCATAGAGGTTTAGTGATTTGACCCAGTCAAGTTCCTTGCCGTTGTACTTGTAAGCCTGAACATCTCCTCCAGTGCTGATGTCAATCAGTCCTCCGAATGGGTAGTAGTGGTTCACTTGTTTGCTTGTCAGAGAAGTTGCCGATACATCCCTTACACTCCCGAGATGATCAAGGGGGTAGCTGTTGTATGTAAGCGTGTTGCCATTAAGCTGCTGCTCGTGGTAGATTATAATTGAGGATTTTATCATAGAAACTTCTTGTAGTTAATAGACAATGAATAGAGATGTATTATCTTTGTTCATTTCATTCTTCAATAACAGTTGTTATGTTTCCATCCGATTGATTAATTGAATAAAACCAGTAGCACTCGTCTAAACCAACGGGAGGTGTATCCATTGTATGTTCTTCGTCAAAGACAATAGGTAAACTTATAGTTTTGTTTTGTTTTGTTTTGAAAAGAGGTATGTTATTACTTCCACTAACAATGAATTTATAGTTTGATACTTTAAAGAATCCTAATAATTGACCAGAGAAGAACAAGTAAGGAAGATACTTATCTGTTAAAGGAACGGCTTCTATTTTAGGTGTAAATCCATATGATATATAGGGATTCCATGTTATAGTAACAAGATAATTATAAGTTTCAATTTTTTCCATTGTTTTTTCAAAGGATGATATATCTTCATTTATTTGCTTTCTAATATCTTCTTTCTCTATCAAAATCTTTCGTAAAGAAAATTCTATAGGTCGTGTTTCTTCCAATAATTTGGTCTTTACTTTTAGAGATTCTTTCCCTGAAAAAACACATAAACTGTCATGAGGAACTCCACGGACGAAGACTATTGAATTATTCAGATTATAATACCCAAATATAAAACTATTAAGTGATTCAGAAGAAATACTATTAAGAGGCTTCTGTGTTAAAGAAAAATCTGTCCTGTACAAGTCGGTATTCCAATGATCCCTATATACATAAAGATCAATATAACATTCTTCTGGATTATAGCCTTCTGCAACAAGCTGACCAATAATATCTTTTTTAATATAATAGTCAAGAGAGTCATTAGTAATCATTATCAAAGGTAAAATAGCATGCTTAGGGACACCATGCTCATATTCAATTCCGACATTGAATCTATGGGAATTATGAATAGTCTGAGTGACGGGCAATTCTGTATCGTGGTTTTTGCCTGTCTCATCATGGTCAGGATATTGTCTATCTGTGTTTACACAACAAACCATTAACCAGATTATGCATAAAAAAGTTGAAAGAATAATATATTTTTTCATTGTAATTTACTCTTTATTATAATTGGAATACTAATTGTTGGCCTATATTGGGTGTATTTATTCTTTGCGGATGTAAAAATGAAAAAAAGTGGTTTTTGTTCTGTTTTTAGAACTACGCTATTGGCAAATCCTATATCTCCAATAATATCATTATTCTCCATTGTTTTATATGATGGCTTTTCATTATTACGTGGATGATTATGAATCATTTCTCTGATGGTATATCCGAATTGTAATTGCTTATCTAACAGATTAGACATTCCGTATTCATAATTTTGATTATGAGATGTAGTAATGAAATTTAGTCCTTTGTCTCCGGAAACACCTAATTTTGCTTGACTCCATTCCACCTTTGTGTGGTTAGCTGCAAACTCAAACAGGCGTGTTGCATTATTATCACCTCTTATCTGGTATACATCATACAATATTCCAGATGACGTTTTTTGTGTGGAAAAGTTATTAATAGTTCCATAGTCAAATGATATACTATTATTAGGAAGCCATTGACCATTTTCATCCACAAAGAAAAATGTGTCATTGTTTTTTTGGATATTACGTTCTATGACTTCTCCAAGCTGATTAAGATACCAGTCATCTCTCCCATCCGGGTCTATCGCATTGACAGGGTTATTTCCACAATACGCATAGGGTGATATGCTGTAGTACTTCTCCGCCAATGGATCCATGGTGGTGAATCTCCCTACTGCCGCATCATACTGGCGTGCATGATAGTCATAGAGGTTTAGTGATTTGACCCAGTCAAGTTCCTTGCCATTGTACTTGTACGGCTGTTCATCTCCGCCTGTGCTGATGTCAATCAGTCCTCCGAATGGGTAGTAGTGGTTTACTTGTTTGCTTGTCAGAGAAGTTGCCGATACATCCCTTACACTCCCGAGATGATCAAGGGAGTAGCTGTTGTATGTAAGCGTGCTGCCATTGACATCTATGTATCCTCCGTCAATGTCAATTCTTGTCAGCCCTCCTCTGCGATACTGCAGGTAACCGCAATAGTCTGTTTCCATTCGGATGCCATGCCTGTGGGATGTTGTTCCTGTATAGGCTGTGTTATTCCACGATTTGGTAGGATGTATAAAAATGGGATTTGCATTGATGTTCTCACTCAGTTTCCGTCCGTCAGCAGCGTATGTGTACTTTAATACGCTGCCGTCATCGAAGGCTATACTGTCAGGCAGCCCAACAGCATTGTATGCAATGTTCGTAATCCCCTTGTTCAAATCGCTCGTCATGTTGCCGCAGGCGTCATAGGTGTATTCTACGGTTTGGTTTGCTCCATCGACAAAGTGGAACGCTGTAGAAGAATATGGGTCTGAACCGTGGTCTGCTACTTTCTTTAGCTGATTGCCGTTGTAGGTGAACTGCAGGTTGTCTATATAGCCGTATGTGTTCTGAGGCAGTGGAGCGTTGGTCTGTCCTGTGATTCCTTTCCTTTTCAAGTACAGGATGTTTCCCATCTGGTCGTAGGTGTACTGTGTAGAGTAGTAGCCTTTATGTGTTCCATCTAAGTAATAGTTGGCGGAGGAGAGGAAAGATTGCTCGTCGTATGTGAAGGTGTATCCATGCATGGAAGACGATCCGATTTTCCAGTCCATAGCGGAGAGGTTGCCTCCGTATTGCGGTAAGCTGCCGTTGTGCTGCTGCTCGTAGTAGAGGTGTTGTGAGAATTTGGAATTGGTAATTGAAGTTACCCACCCGTGCATGTCGTATGTGTATGATGTTGTCACTCCATTATTCTGATACAGAGAGGCGGGACGCCCTAAAGCATCGTAGGTGTACGAGGCAATAGTTCGTGCTGTTTGTCCATTAAGTTGGTGTGTAGTTGTTAACAACCTGTCTGCGTGGTCGTATGTATAGGTGTAAGTTTCAAGGTCCGCCCCGACTGCTATGAGTGAACTATCGGAAGCAATGTGTTCAATAGTTCGGGTAAGGGGCTGGTTCGTATATGAATACACGAAGTCCTCAATGTCTATATTGCCATTTATCTGCGTTTTTATAGTAGTGGCTATTCTGTCCTCACCGTCATAACCGTTAGCACAAAGGAGTGGTGTGCCAGACGGAAGAACCGCAGTGACAGAGCCTGTTGGCAGGCTGCGTACGGACTGTTGGGAGGATACGAGAGATGTGAATCGAGAGCTTTCCTGAAGCGGAGAGAACTGCGGCAGTGCTGCAAATGCATAGTTGTCGAAATAGTTTGCCTGTAGCAGGGATGCTGAGGAAAGAGAGATATTTGCCGTGTATCCTGTCTGGCATATTGTGGCGGAAGGGGAGGTGAAGTTTGGAGTTCCCGTATGTATCCAGGAGTTGCGGATTATGGCAGTGTCCGGCAAAGAACATATACCTTCGACTGATGTTCTGCCGAAACGGTTGCTGAGAGTGAAGCGCCAGCGGTTTAGGGCACGTTGGTTGCCGTCCTGTGAAAGAATAGGCTGGTGAGTGTGGTCGTAGATAAAAAACTGTTCTGAGACTCCCGGCAGTTTTTTCTCTACGCAGTCCAACCGTTCGTCATAACGGTAGAAGTATGCATACTGGCGTAAGGGATTGCATGTGCGGATATCCCATGAATTGCCGCTTACCAATAACATCCCATTGAGGGCGGGAGGAAGAACAAAACATAGATTGCCCATTGCATCATATATATAATACGTGTCGGCATATTCATCGTCTTCCTCGTCAATAACTCTCCTTTCAAGAATCTTCTGGCCGCGATAGTCGGTGAACACTATTACGGAGCGCTCATCAGCATCAGTGCTACAGCTTGCCTGCAATTCTCCGGAAGGATAGAATCCATCGGAAGCGAAGGAGTAGTCATCCAAGAGCATGAACCGCTGGCAACTCAACTTTCCGCTTGTTCCGTTGTTCCCGTTTGTTAGAAGTGTGGAAGCATGGTTGTGGAAAACAGAGCCTGCTATACATGTGCTATAAGGTTTTTGTTCTGTAGAAGTCGTGTAGGAGTCCTTTGCGTATGGTTTGGAATCGCTGTAATAGGATGACGCGCTGGAAGAGAATGAAGATCTGCTGACAGCGGATGAAACCCCGTGCATTGGCACAGGAAGCCATTGTTCTGTAGCACGCCCAAGGGCATCGTAGCTGGTAAGAGTGACCAGGTCGTCAAGAGATGGGTTGGATTCCTTTTCCACTTCATTTACAGCAAGCCCGAAACCGTCAAAGTATGTTTGTGCGGTTATACCTGACGAAGAGGATGCGGAAGTGCGCCTTGTCTGTGAAATGCAATTGCGACCAGTGTTGCCGAACAGGTAATAGGCATAACTCTGTTCTATGTCTCCAGAAAGGTTTGTCTGACTTGTAAGCCTGCTGTCTGTATAGCTGTAGAACTGACTTTTGCCATCGTGAAGAATTATCCTTGTACAGCCTATAAGTGGTTCGTATGTGTATTGGGTAATCTGCAGGGTGTCATTGTTAAGCATATCTTGCGTGACACCATTCAATGCGGTTCCTGTACCTTGGACTATTGCTGTAGGTTGGTCCTGCTCCTCGTTGTATACGAAGCTTATCGGCAAACCTCCGTCAAGGCTTGTTGAAAGCATACGGCCTCGGTGGTCATATTCTCCGAAAACGCGGCTATGTATAAAATTGTTGTTGTGGAGCAATTGTTGTGCAGACAGTTGATAGTTGTTCGCACCATTAAACAACTGATATGAATTTAGGAGTAGTGTGGTGTCACATCCGTTGACCACAATCTTCTCCCTCGCTATTTGTGAAATACCCACACTGTCAGTCATGGTGTGGATGTAAGAACTGCTTATATTGGATACATAGCAGAAGTAACGATTGAAAGTATTGCTTCCACATGTTACTTTGACACTCTGTAGCAGGTTGTATTCATTTGGGCACAAGTCTGTATCGTCAAAACCTTCCACATGAGGATATATAACAATAGGGATAGAAGATGTGTTTCGGGAGCCTGCGGAATTATTCAATGGATAGAAGGGCAGATGATCAAGCGGCTCACAGTTCTTGTGGTTGTTATAGCTGTAGACTACAGACATCAACTGTTGGGTTCCGTTCTCGTAGTAGTGAGTTACGTGAGTGCTGTCACGAAACAGATTTCCTGTGACAGTAGTGGTTTCCATGAAGTTGAAGTCCTTGATGTCGGAAAGAACTTCGAAATTCATTACAGAATTGAAGTTTGTTGTTTGCCTGGTAGTGGGTGTTACAAAGAATCCTGTGTTCATCACTTCTCCCCGTTCCAAGGTGTAGAAATGCTCCTCACGCTCAAGCGGCTGATAATCTGTTCCTTCATATTTATATAATGTTTTACGTATCAACGGTGCTTTTTGCCAGCAAGTTGATTGGAAATGACCTGTAATGAAATTTGAAGAAAAAATTCGTTGTTGCTCTTGATACAGATTCTGGTTGCTGATATGGATTTTTGATCCTAAATAACGCTCGTTGTTGCTGTTGAGTTCCATGTTTGGCAAGTTACTCGCACCATTTATGATATAAGGATTACCAATATCAGTAAGGTCATACTCGTACACAGTCTTAATGGGTTGAGTAACACCTGTTCCTGTAATCAGTTCTGTTACCTTTCCGTAATATATTACCGCATCCTCAGCTTGTGCACCAGGTGTGCGGCAGGAGGAAGTAAAAGTGGCTCCTGTTGAGTACGTGTGGTGAGATAGATTATATTGATTTATTAAACCGCCAACGTCAATAAAACTATTATAACTTAGGTTGTTGAAATTAATGGAACTGTTACTTTGTTCGTATTGAAACTGTCGTTTGCTGGTGCGCCAAGTGACAGAGTCGGTCGTGGTTATACTCTTGATGCGAAGACCGACAGTAATGTTATTGCCAAAGATATTACAGGAGTCACACGTGTTACCTTCGTATTCAAAAGTGGTTTTCATACCCAAAGCATCGGTAACGGTCTGGAGAGCACAGTATCGAGCGCTTGAGAGCCTGAAATTCCTATCTCCGCTCCATTCTCCGTGCTCGTCTAAGATACTGTTATATAAGCGGTCTGATGCTCCTGGTATATGATTGTTATATCCGAAGATGTCCTTGTCCTTGCTGCTACTGTCTGAATAATATCCAAGACGATATCGTTGCAACAGTGTCGAGCCGCAGAAAACGGAGACGGCATCCAGACGTTTGCGGCCTCCAGTAAATTGCGATATTGTAAATATAATCTTGCGAACCTGACTATTTGTTGGTGACACAACATCTATGCTGTTGTAGAAAGCGAATCCATTGACTGACGGCGCAGCAGTAGATGTGAAATCAAGTCTGCCAGTACGACCACGTACTGAAGATAAGAGCACCTTGTCGGACATCAAAATATTTGTATGGGAATGGACATCGGTATGTGAAGAACTATGAGTGGCATTGTTACCATCAACCACAAAGGCCGCATTTTGTAAGTTATCTTCAAACTGTGTCCGCTGATGTGATGTACGTGTGTATTCAAAATGAATGGTGTCTGTGCATGACGGAGTTATTATGCTTGATACATGCCAACCAACAACAGCTGTATAGTCGGGTGAAAGATAGTATTGAACATTAGGAAGAGCTTGTGGGTGATAGCTATATTGCATGTGCTCGCGTACAGAAAGTAAGTATCTTGTTCCGTCGGGCAGGACGGCTTTGAAGTTTCTAACACCTTCTGAGATGCTATCATATTGGCTTATTTTAACATCTGTCTGAGTTAGCATCACAATGTTGGATCCAGAAATTATAAAACTACCAGAATATCCCCCTAATGAGTAGTTGTACACATCCCTTTGAGCATCAATTTCACGGTGAAGCACATCTTTTAGATAGTCAAGGTCATTATTCTGCTGTATATTATAGCTGGTTTTAATCTGTATTCCTCTAGCCTCATCTGGTAATCCGTGAACAGTACGCTTAATGAAACCACCACATGATATGCGCCATCCAAGACCAAATTCACACTCCTCGTCATCCACCTTTATGCCACTTGTCTCATAGCTCAGGCTTATAGGCATTGACCAGTTGCCTACTTGAAGACAGTAGAGAGGAATATTCAGCACAGCCACGCCACGCTCGTAGATCATACTGTTGCTAACCCCATTTCCAAGTTCAGAGACACTTATAACAGGACTTTGTGTCTCATCCTTTACAGTGCGGGGAATCTTGAGTGTTCCGTCTGCAACAGACTGGGCAACAATGTCCATGCTTAACAGAATGGACAAACATAATACTGAAAAACCAAAAAAGAGTCCCCGTTTCATAACTGTGTCAATTAATAACGTAAAACGAAGAAATAGTCTTTGGCTACAAAAGTACTAAAAAAAAAGATAGGTCAAAACTTTATAAAGAAAAAACTGCAAAAACTCCAAATATTGGTTTTTGCAGTTGCCTAAAGTAGTAAAAGGTGTTAGTATATTATCAGTCCTGCGAGACCGCAGAGGAGAATCATGAGGATGGGATGAATCTTGTAGATTCGGGTGCCGGCAAAGGCGAAGCAGAAGATGACGATGCTGGAGATGAACTGGAACCAGCTCTCGCTGGGACTGCTGAAATTCTCTTTCGACATCAGCAGGAGGGCTGCTGCGGCAATCAGTCCGACGATAGCAGGACGCAACGCACGGAACACATCCTTCACGGGTTTGGAATCGTGATGCTTAATCATATACCGGCTTATCATCAGCATAAGCACGAATGGAAGCCACATCACACTCAAAGATGCCAATATCGCACCCAATACCGCTGCCCATTCAGGATAACCTTCGTTGATAACGGCTGTATATCCGGTATAGGTTGCACAGTTGATGCCTATAGGTCCCGGTGTACTTTGGGAGATAGCGACGATATCGGTGAATTCGCTGTTGGTGAGCCAGGCGTTCTTCTCCACCACTTCGTTCTGTATGAGCGAAAGCATGGCATAGCCTCCACCGAAATTGAATATGCCTATCTTCGTGAATACAAGGAAGAGTTTCAAGAATATCATGCGTTGCCTCCTTTCTCGCTTTCAAATAAGCGTCCGTAGAGCCATCCTCCAAGTCCGGCTGCAAGAATAATCCAAATAGGAGAAACCCCGAAGGCGGCGATAAGCACACAGGCAACGATGGGAATCCACAGTGTGCTGCGGTTGATTCGTGCGCTGCGAGCCATGGAGAAGCATGGAGCGAGAATCAGAGCAACCACTGCCGGTCGTACTCCACGGAATATCTTCTCCACATAAATATTATCTTTAAATGCCTGGAAGAACATCGCTATGAGCAAGATTGCCACGATAGAAGGCAGGGCAACACCGAGGCTGCACACCATTCCTCCCTTTACTCCTGCCAGTTTATGACCGATGTGCGATGCCATATTCATGGCGAAAAGTCCGGGAGTGGCTTGCGACACAGCCAGCACGTTGAGAAACTCCTCACGGTCGAGCCAGCCGTTCTTGTCCACCACTTCCTTCTCAAGTATGGGCACCATGGCATAGCCTCCACCAAGGGTGAAGGCTCCAATCTTGGAGAAGGTTATGAACATATCAACAAGGCTCTTGTCTTGCATATTATTTCTTTTCTATCCACTTACGTGCGTTAACAAATGCTTCAATCCACGGTGTAATTTCATCTTTCTGACGACGTTCTTCAGGGTAGTCTGCCTCCTGCCATGGGAAGATGGCACGTTCCAAGTGAGGCATCATAGCCAGATGGCGTCCGTTGCTGCTGCAGAGAGCTGCCACGTCGAAGTCGCTGCCGTTAGGATTTGCTGGATAGCCGCTGTAGCTGTATTTTGCCACGATATTGTAGTCGCTCTCCTTCTTTGTGAGTGCGAAACGTCCTTCTCCGTGAGCTACCCAGATACCGAGTCGGCTGCCGCTGAGCGAACCGAAGAGTACACTGTTGTTCTGTGGAATATCAACGGTGAGGAATCCGCTTTCGAACTTATGCGAAATGTTGTGCTGCATCTGCATGGTTTCTGAATGTCCTGTCGAGGCTCCTTCGAGCAGACCGAGTTCCACCATGAGCTGACATCCGTTACAGATACCGAGTGAGAGAGTGTCCTCACGTGCATAGAAGGCGTCAAGCGCAGCCTTAGCCTTAGGATTGTAGAGGAATGCACCAGCCCAACCCTTTGCGCTTCCGAGAACGTCACTGTTAGAGAATCCTCCGCAGAATACTATGAACGAAACATCTTCGAGTGTTTCTCTTCCGCTGACGAGGTCGGTCATCATCACGTCCTTAACCTCAAATCCTGCCAACCACAGTGAATATGCCATTTCACGCTCGCCGTTAGTTCCCTTCTCACGGATGATGGCTGCCTTCGGACGTTTGGCGGTAGTTGCAGCATCCTCTTTCCAGCGGTCTGCACTAATGCCGTATTGTGCCATCTTGCCTGTGAAATCCTTGTTGAACTTCTGAACGATAGGCTGATTTGCGTAGTTGCGTTCACGCTCCTCAGCCATGCCGTTGAAGCTCTGCTTACGGTCAAGACGGGCAGAAACACCGTACCATACTGAACGCAGATGGTCTATATCGAATGTCACAGCCTTGTGCTCTTTCTTAACGATGAGCTTACGTTCTGCTATTGGGTAACCGATGGCAACGTAGCCGATTCCTTCTTCATCAAATACCTCTTCCACATATTGCTTGTCCTTATTTGCCACTTGGATGATGATGCCTGGGTTCTCAGCAAAGAGTATCTTCACGAAGTCTTCTTCTGAGAAGGCGTTGAAGTTTACATTGATACCACCCTTAGTGTTTGAGAATGCCATCTCGAGCAAGGTGGTTACGATACCACCTGCGCTGATGTCGTGTCCGGCAAGGAGCTTGCCTTCCTCAACGAGTTTCTGTACACAGTTGAAGGCATCGCGGAAATACTCAGGATTCTTGACTGTTGGCACATCGCTGCCAATCTTGCCAAGGCTCTGTGCGAATGCGCTTCCTCCAAGGTGCAGCGAGTCAAACGAGAAGTCGATATGATAGAAAGTAGAATCTGCAATGTTCTGCATCACTGGACTAACCACTTTCTTCACGTCGCTGACTTCACCGCCTGAACTTACGATTACTGTTCCCGGGCTGATAACTTTTGTTCCGTCAGGATATTTCTGAGTCATGGACAGAGAGTCCTTACCTGTTGGTACGTTCACGCCAAGATCTATACAGAACTGGCTGAGTGCTTCAACTCCCTGGTAGAGACGTGCGTCCTCACCTTTCTGTGAACGACAAGGCCACATCCAGTTTGCTGAGAGCGATACGCTGTCGATACCTTCGCTCAGTGGAGCAAAGACGATATTTGTAAGAGATTCAGCCACACTGAGCACACTGCCTGCAGCAGGGTCGGCAAGACCTGCCTGAGGAGCATGACCAAGTGCGGTTGCTATACCTTTCTGTCCTCTGTAGTCGAGAGCAACGACTCCACAGTCGCTGAGAGGAAGCTGCAGTTCGCCTACGCACTGCTGACGGGCTATCTTACCAGTGACGCTGCGGTCAACCTTGTTGGTCAGCCAGTCCTTGCAGGCAACTGCCTCAAGGCTCAGCACCTGTTCGATGTATTGGTCAATATTGTTTATGCTATAAGTAACGTCCTCGTATGTACGAACGACGGTTTCATCGCGCATAACGGTCTTTGGTGAGTGTCCGAACATCTGTGCCACGTCGAGGTCGAAAGGACGTACACCGTCGCCCTGCTCGAATGCGAAGTGTGCGTCACCTGTGGTTTCTCCGACTACGTAGAGCGGTGCACGTTCGCGTTCTGCTATCTTGCGCACATGGTCGATATGCTCCTCCTGAATGAGAAGACCCATGCGCTCCTGGCTTTCGTTTGCTATGATTTCCTTCGAAGAGAGAGTTGTATCTCCGATAGGGAGTTTGGTCATGTCGATAAGTCCGCCGCACTCCTCAACCAGTTCTGAGAGACAGTTCACGTGTCCTGCACTACCGTGGTCGTGGATAGAGACTACAGGGTTTACATCCTCCTCACACAGTGAACGTACCAGGTTGTATGCACGTTTCTGCATTTCAGGATTGGCACGCTGAACGGCGTTGAGTTCGATACCGCTGCTGTAGCGGCCTGTATCTACACTCGACACACTTCCGCCACCGAGACCGATGCGGTAGTTGTCACCACCGACAACAACGATTTTATTACCCTTTTCAGGTGTGCCTTTCAGACAGTCGCGCTTGGTACCGTAACCCACACCGCCTGCAAGCATGATTACCTTGTCGTAGCCATACTGCTCACCGTTTTCCTGATGCTCGAAAGTGAGCACAGAACCCGTGATGAGTGGTTGTCCGAATTTGTTACCGAAGTCACTTGCGCCGTTCGAAGCCTTGATAAGAATCTGTTCCGGTGTCTGATAGAGCCAAGGACGTTCGTTGCCTGTGGGTTGTGGATAGCTGGTCATATAGACGGCAGTTCCGGCGATTGGCCATGAACCCACACCACCACCCATACGGTCGCGGATTTCACCTCCTGTGCCAGTTGCGGCACCGTTAAACGGTTCTACGGTAGTTGGGAAGTTATGGGTCTCTGCTTTCAGGGAAATAACAGACTCTATCTCCTTAACCTTGAAGTAGTCACTTGTGGAATGGTCGGCAGGAGCAAACTGCTCAACAACCGGTCCCTGTGCAAACGCCACATTGTCCTTGTATGCGGAAAGAATCTGGTTGGGATTCTCCTGAGTTGTACGCTTAATCATCTGGAAGAGCGATGATTCTTTCTCTTCGCCGTCGATGATGAATGTGCCACCGAAAATCTTATGGCGGCAGTGCTCAGAGTTGATTTGTGCAAAGCCAAACACCTCGGAGTCAGTGAGTTTGCGTCCGAGCTGTTTCTCCACTCCGTGTAGATAGTCTATTTCTTCAGGACTGAGAGCAAGACCTTCCTGCTCGTTGTAAGACTCGAGGTCTTCGATTTCAATGATTGGCGCAGCCTTGATGTTAACGTCGAACACGGTCTGTCCGAGTCCGTGATACAGGCGCTGCAACATAGGATCGTGGTCGGCATCCTCGTTTGCCACAGCCCAGTATTCCTCAATACGTTTAACACCATTGAGAGCCATGTTTTGTGTTATCTCCACAGCATTCGTACTCCACGGCGTAATCATCTCACGGCGCGGTCCCACGAACCATCCTGTTAACTCGTTTTCACTTACCACTTTGGCGTTGCCAAAAAGCCAGCAAAGCCGTTCCTGCTCGTCGGCAGTCAGCTCATGGTCTACACTCGCAGCGATAACACTTTCACTCTGAGTTCTAAAAAAATAAATCATTTGTTTGAGAAGTTATAGAAACTGGTAATCGTAAAACAATCCTCTTACTTTATGCAAGGAGAATCAACTCATTCCCCTTACAGTGTGCAAAGGTACGAAAAAAATGAAGAAGTTAAAAACTGATACAGATATTGTTTTTACAATTTGATGGCAAAGCATCAATAAACATGTAGTTTGCTATTAAACTACAAGGCAAGTTGTAGTTCTACAGGGCAATGGTCGCTGCCCATAATGTCAGTGTGGATATGAGCTGACTTCAGCTGTGGTGCCAGCCGTTGGGAAGCGAGGAAATAGTCGATACGCCAGCCTGCATTCTTCTCGCGGGCACGGAAACGATAGCTCCACCATGAATAAATATCTGTCTGATCAGGATAGAAATAGCGGAATGTGTCGATAAATCCGTCTTGAAGCAGTATAGTGAATTTTTCCCTCTCTTCATCAGTGAATCCTGCATTGCGACGGTTGGTCTTCGGATTCTTCAAGTCTATTTCCTGATGTGCTACATTCATATCTCCGCATACGATAACGGGTTTGACGGTATCAAGCTTCTTAAGGTAGGTGCGAAGGTCATCTTCCCACTGCATACGATAGTCGAGGCGACGCAGCTCATCCTGGGAATTAGGACAGTAAACGGTAACAAGATAAAAATCCGGCATTTCGAGGGTAATAGCCCTGCCTTCATGTCCGTGTTCTTCTACTCCTATGCCGTAACTGACCGACAAAGGCTCGTAACGAGTATAGATGGCGGTGCCGCTATATCCCTTTTTCTCCGCATAGTTCCAATAGGATTTGTAGCCTTCAAACTGAAGGTCAAGTTGTCCTTCTTGCATTTTTGTTTCCTGAAGGCAGAAGAAATCTGCGTTGAGAGCCTTGAAAGCTTCTTCAAAGCCTTTACCTGCACAAGCGCGAAGGCCGTTTACATTCCAAGAAATGAATTTAAGCATATAGATATGTTATTTAGTGGATTTTTGTAGGATAAAGATGCTTTCCGGTCCCATATTAAAAAGGAGGTCAACAATACTGAGGTTTGGCAGAAATCCGTGCCGGTCTGCAAAAACCTGATAGTAAGGCACAGGGTTGAACGTATGGTCTTCGGAAAAGTAGTGTTTGGGAGAGATTAAATCACGAAAATCATCGTTTTCACCGATTGGTTTTGATTCTTTCGGAGTATAACTGTTAGTTCGATGGAGCGTAACGGAAATATCGATGAGTTCGATGCATTTTTGCGTCAGAACTTCGTTGAAATCGACAAGAAAATCGTATCGCTGTTCATAGAACGGACGGAAGTCATCCTGGTAGTATTCAAAGAAAGGAGAGTTGTAGTAGGACGAAGTCAGAGCCTGCCAGTGCTGATGTCGCCAATTGCCGTGATCGCTGATTCGCAAGTCGCGAATCAGCCTGTTGTTGTCGGACGGCTTCTCAACAGGTACAGTAAGTGTCAAAGCACCTTGAGGCGAATCTATAACGCAACGGTTTCGGTAAGTCTGCTTCACAAAACTCTCACACTGCTCTACCTCCGCATCGCTTGAAAGGAGTTTGCAGAAATACTGCACTGGTGGCAAATATGCAGTGGAGAGGAGCATTATTTTATATTGCTGACGTTCTTGAAGATGCGGCTCCAACGGATGCCGGAGGATTCAGGGTTGGTGTCTTCGCTTACGCTGAGCCAGATAAAGAGAGGCTTACCAACGATGTGGTCTTCTGGCACAAATCCCCAATAGCGGGAGTCAGCTGAATTGTGACGGTTGTCACCCATCATCCAATAGTAGTCCATCTTGAACGTGTAGCTTGTTGCCACCTTGCCGTTGATGTAGATCTTTCCGTTTTTGACAGCAAGTTCGTTTCCTTCGTAAGCACGGATAGGGCGTTCGTAAATGGCTATATTATCCATGTTGAGTTTGATGGTCATTCCCTTGGCAGGAATGAGAATCGGTCCGTAGTTGTCGCGTGTCCAGCCGTAATCATGATCGAGTGGGTACAAGCGTCCGAAATAACCGTCCTTTATCTCAACAATACTGTCAACCACATGTGGTGTCTTCTCAAGTGCGGCCTTTGCCTGGAAAGTAAGAGGCATACCCTTCGTGTGATCCATTACGCATGCGCGGTCTTCGTCGCTGATGCCGAGTTCAGCACATAATTCGTTGGTAAGAGCTTTAGGACTAGTAGCATAAACACGGTAGTTGAACTGTACCAACTCTGGTTGTGGCTGCTTTCTGCCATTGACATATATATATTTATCCTTAATCTGAAGGGTTTGGCCAGGAAGTCCGACACAGCGTTTTACGTAGTTTTCACGACGGTCGGTAGGACGAACGATGATTTCACCGTACTGCGAGCGGTTGGCATCAACATACTGGCGACCGAGTCCGTATATATACTGATACTGCTGCATCTGCTGTTCGGTATTGAGCGAATCGCTTGGTGGAAGCATAACGCCTTGGCTGCTGAGAATCTGCAGTCCCATTTCGTAGCAGTGGTCATAGAGGTCATAAGGGAAATTGACGGCTACAGTGTCGCCTGCAGGGAAATTGAAGACCACAATGTCACCCATCTCAACTTTGCCGAAACCCTTGACGCGTCGGTATTCCCACTGAGGCCATTCAATATAGGACTTACAGTTGAATACAGGCATAGTGTGCTGAGTAAGAGGCATGGTCAGAGGTGTTTGCGGAATGCGTGGACCATAACTTAGTTTTGAAACCAACAGATAGTCACCTGTAAGAAGAGTCTTTTCCAGCGAAGATGAAGGAATCTTATAGTTCTGGAAGAAGAAGTTGTGCACGAAATACACAGCAACGAGGGCAAATACGATAGCGTCCACCCAGCTCATAAGTGTGCGTGACACGGGGCTTTCCAGTTCTTTCCACCATGTCCATTTGATTTTCTTCGTTATGTACACGTCATAGATGAAAGGAACGACAATTAGTCCCCACCAGCTTCCTACCCAAAGGAGGAAAAGAAGATAAAGAGTGGTTACGACACCGAATTTCACCCATTTCACCCATGGTGCCTGTGGTTTTTCTTCTGCCTTATGTTTTTTTGTGCGGATTTTCGAGTAATCGGGTTTGCTGCTAAAGATTCCCATGTTTTGTAACGTTTAGCGTTTAGAGTTTAACGTTTAATGATAGTACCGGAGGTGATTATCGTTTAATGTTTAACGATAGTTCCGGAAATTTTTATCGTTTATTGATTTTGTCTTTTAGAATTGGAAAAGATCATCGGTTGTCAATAAACCGCTGTGGGTTGCTGTGTATTCTGCCGCAAGAACTGCGCCAAGGGCAAATCCGCGACGTGAATGTGCGTCGTGCGTGATAGTAATTGAATCTGCCTCGCTGTCGTAGCAGATGCTGTGGATTCCCGGTACTTCGTCACGGCGAACGCTGTCTATTGCCAATTCGTCGGCTGCAGGCTCGTGTTCGGTCTGAACAGTTCCGTCGGGCTGGGTCAGACGTCCAAGAGTCCATGACTGCTTGCGGTCGAGATTGTCAATGAGCTGCTCTGCCAGAGTGATTGCTGTGCCGCTTGGGTGATCCAGCTTGTGAATGTGGTGTGTTTCCTCCATACGCACGTCATACTGAGCAAAACCGTTCATGATGCGTGCAAGATATTTGTTTACAGCGGAGAAAATAGCGACTCCGACACTGAAATTGCTTGCCCAGAAGAGGGTTTTTCCGCCTTCGCTGCACGCGCGACGTACGTCATCGCCATGTTCCTTGAGCCAGCCGGTAGAACCGGAAACCACCTTAACTCCTTGTTTCCAAGCTTCCAGGTAATTGTCGTATGCCGCTTGAGGAGCTGTGAACTCTATAGCTACATCAGCTGAGCGGAACGCATCGGAGTCAAAGTCCTCACGGTTGTCCACATCAATAATACTAACAATCTCATGTCCACGAGAAACGGCAATCTGCTCAATCATTTTACCCATCTTGCCGTAACCAATCAATGCTATCTTCATTTTCTTTTCCAAGTGTTGATAATACAAAAACCGATTGCGTACATTAATATTATACGCAACTGAGTGCAAAGTTACGATTATTCACTGAAAAAAATGGTATTTAAAAGTTGAAAATGAAGTGAATTGAGTATATTTGCAACATATTTTAATTGTAACACCTTATAAATTCAGTTTTTTTTGAGTTTTGGCTAGTATCAAATCAGAAGAATTGCTGCACTATGTGTGGAAGCACAGGTTGTTTCCACTGGGTGATTTACGCACAACCGACGGCAAGAGCGTAGAAGTCATACAGCCTGGATTGCAGAACCATAATTCCGGCCCGGACTTTTTCAACGCCCAGCTTAAGATTGACGGACAGACATGGGTGGGCAATGTGGAAATTCATCTACAATCCTCGGACTGGTTTCGCCATCACCACGATACGGACAGCGCATACAATAATGTTGTTCTGCACGTGGTAGGCAAGGCAGATATTGACATACCTTATCCTGACGATGAATCTCACAACATTCCACAGTTGGAGCTGCCTGTTCCCGAAATGGTGGTAAGGCGTTACGAAGAACTTGTGCAAAGCGACATAATACCACGATGCAGGGCAATACTGCCCAATGAAGCGAAACTGACAATACACAACTGGCTTTCGGCACTTCAGATAGAAAGGCTTGAAGAGAAGACGGCGAAAATAAAGGAAAGACTTGAACAATGTGAGCACAGCTGGGAAGATGTCTTTTTCAGGACTCTTGCACGCAATTTTGGTTTTGGAGTCAACGGCGATGCGTTTGAACTATGGGCAAATACTATTCCCCCGAGCGCCATGGGGAAGCATCGTGACAGCCTTTTTCAGATAGAATCGTTGTTTTTCGGAACGGCTGGAATGTTGAACGATGCAACAGAAGAAAAACTTACACATTTGAGGCAAAATGGTGCGGAAATAAACGAATCCATCGACTATTTTATGTCATTAAAAAAGGAATTTGCATTTCTTCGCTGCAAATTCTCTATTATACCGATGAATTCGATGATTTTCAAGTTTGGCAGACTGCATCCACAGAATTTTCCTACCATACGCATTGCTCAACTCGCAAAGCTCTACTATGAGGGACGAATCAATCTGTCACGTATAATAAATGCAGAAACAATAAAAGACATTTATTCACTGTTGGAAACAGATGTAAGTCCATTCTGGCAGACACACTATCATTTCTCCTCGGATCCATCAGCAGAGAGCGAGCGGAAACTCTCGGATTCATCAAAGGATTTAATAATAATCAACTCCATCGTCCCATTGCTATTCGCCTACGGAAAATATCGTGGTGATGAGAAACTGCAAGACCGTGCACTGAATCTCCTGGAACAACTGAAACCGGAAAAGAACCGTATTATTGCGAACTGGGAAGAGGCGGGAGTAAAGTGTCATAATGCAGGCGATTCACAGGCACTTCTGCAGTTAACCCACAACTATTGTGAGGTTCACGACTGCCTGCGTTGCCGTTTTGGCTACGAATACATCAAACAGACTCCAACATTTCTTAATGAAGATTGAAGGATTCGTATAATTTTTCGTATATTTGCAAAGAAAATCAACTTACTATCAATTTATCAGAAAAATATGAAAACTGACATCCAAATTGCCCGCGAGTGTAAGCTTGCTCCAATCGGAACCATCGCAGACAAATTACAAATTCCTCAGGATGCTCTTGAGCAATACGGCAAGAACATCGCCAAAATACCGGAGAGTCTTATTGACGAGAATAAGGTTGCGAAAAGCAAGCTCATCCTTGTCACCGCTATCACCCCAACCAAGGCTGGTATTGGAAAAACTACAGTCAGCATCGGACTGGCATTGGGAATGGAGAAAATCGGCAAGAAAGCCATTGTTGCCCTGCGTGAACCCTCTCTCGGTCCTTGCTTCGGAATGAAGGGCGGTGCTGCAGGAGGAGGCTATGCACAGGTTCTTCCAATGGATAAAATCAACCTGCACTTCACAGGTGACTTCCACGCCATCACATCCGCTCACAATATGATCAGTGCCCTGTTGGACAACTATATCTACCAGCACCGTAATGACGGGTTTGCGCTTAGAGAGATTCTCTGGAAGCGAGTGCTCGACATCAACGACCGTAACCTTCGTTACATCGTTACCGGACTAGGTGCAAAGAGCGACGGAGTTACGATGGAAAGCGGTTTCGATATCACTCCCGCATCTGAAATCATGGCAATTCTCTGTCTTTCGACAAGCCAGAATGACCTGCGTCGTCGTATCGAGAATATACTTTTGGGTGTTACTATCGATGGAAAACCATTCTGTGTGAAAGACATGGGTGTAGCAGGAGCCATCTGCGTGTTGCTGAAAGACGCACTTCATCCTAACCTTGTTCAGACCACCGAGCAGACTCCCGCACTTGTTCACGGAGGTCCGTTCGCAAACATAGCACACGGATGTTCATCCATCCTGTCAACCAAACTGGCAATGACATACGCTGACTATGTTGTTACTGAAGCAGGATTCGGTGCCGACCTCGGTGCAGAAAAATTCTACGATATCAAATGTCGCAAGGCAGGATTGCAACCGGCACTCACCGTGATTGTTGCCACTACCCAGGGTCTTAAGATGCACGGTGGAGTAGCGATAGAGGATATCAAGCAGCCAAATGCAGAGGGTTTGCAGAAAGGCTTTGCCAATCTGGATCGTCACATCCGCAATCTGCAGTCATACGGACAAACCGTGGTTGTCGCATTCAACCGATTTGCAACCGACACAGACGATGAGCTTGAAATGGTTCGTAATCACTGCAAGGAAATCGGTGTTGGTTTTGCTATCAACAACGCATTCAACGAAGGTGGAACAGGTGCTGTAGAACTTGCAAATCTTGTAGTGGAATCGATAGAAAAGCAACCATCCTCACCAATGCACTTCTGCTATGAGGACAGCGATCCAATCCAGCAGAAAATCGAGAATGTTTGCCGCAAGATCTATGGTGCATCGTCCATCACGTTCGGTGCTGCTGCAACGAAGAAGCTGGCTCTCTTGAGCACAACTCTTGCTCCTCTTGCCAAGGATATTGAGAATTTCCCGGTATGTATTGCCAAAACGCAGTATTCGTTCTCTGCGGATGCCACACTTTACGGATGCCCGTCGGATTTCAACATCCACATACGTGACCTCGTATTCAACTGCGGTGCTGAAATGGTGGTTGCAATAGCCGGTGACATCATGCGTATGCCAGGTTTGCCACGTTCTCCTCAGGCAGAAAGAATCGATATCATCAACGGCGAAATAGAAGGTTTGTCATAAGAGCGAAAAACCTTAAAAATCATTTAAAATGACAGATTCTCACCTTAATATATAGGTTGGAATCTGTTTTTTTAATAATTTTGCAGCCAAATTCGAAAAATTGGCATAAAAAACAATTACAAAATCATGGCGCAAAAGAACTTGGTGATAGTTGAGTCACCAGCCAAAGCAAAGACATTAGAGAAATTCTTGGGGAGCGACTATAAGGTCTTGTCAAGCTATGGTCATATCCGTGACTTGAAAAAACACGTTTTCAGTGTTAATCTTGATGACTTCACTCCTCAATACGAGATACCTACAGAGAAGGCAGAATTGGTTAAAAGCCTGAAGACAGCAGCGAAGAAAGCTGACTGTGTGTGGCTCGCAAGCGATGAAGACCGTGAAGGAGAAGCTATCTCCTGGCATCTTGCACAGGTGCTGGGATTAAGTGTGGAACAGACCAAGCGTATTGTGTTCCATGAAATCACAAAGACTGCGATTCTCGACGCTATCAAGAAACCTCGTCATATAGACCTCAATTTGGTAAATGCACAGCAGGCACGCCGTGTGCTTGACCGCATCGTGGGATTCAAACTCTCTCCGGTGTTGTGGAAGAAACTGCGTCCGTCGCTCTCTGCAGGACGTGTGCAAAGTGTGGCAGTGCGTCTGATTGTAGAGCGTGAACGCGAAATTGAGAAATTCAAGGAGGACAGCTGGTTCAGGGTTGCAGCGGAATTCACCACAGAAAACGGTGAAATCCTCAAGGCGGAAAACCCACAGCGCTTTGCCACAGTTGAAGAAGCACAGAAACTGCTTGAGGCCTTGAAGGAAAAGCAATTTGTCATCAACGACATCAGCAAGAAACCCATTCATCGTGTTCCTGCACCACCTTTCACAACCTCAACCCTTCAGCAGGAGGCAGCTCGCAAGCTCGGATTCACAGTAGCACAAACCATGTCGGTAGCCCAGCGTCTCTACGAATCCGGACTTATAACCTACATGCGTACCGACTCTGTGAATCTGTCTACGCTCTGCCTCAATTCGAGCAAAGAAGAGATTGTTGCCAATCTGGGCAAGGAATACTCCAAGCGCCGTCAATACCAGACCCATTCCAAGGGAGCGCAGGAGGCACACGAAGCCATTCGTCCGACCTACATGAGCCAGCACGAAATCAGCGGTTCTGGCCCAGAGAAACGTCTCTACGATCTCATCTGGAAACGCACTATTGCATCACAGATGTCGGATGCTGAGCTGGAGAAGACAACCATTACCCTGCAACCGGAAGGCGAAAGCAACGATGAAATGCAGTTTATTGCTACCGCTGAGGTTGTAACGTTCGACGGTTTCTTGAGAGTCTATCGTGAATCATCCAATGATGAGTCCGGCGATGAAGATACTGAAAACACTATAGATGCCAAGCTGACTGTAGGTGAGGTTCTTTCATACAAGAACATTACCGCCACAGAGCGTTTCTCACAACGTCCTTTGCGCTTTACCGAAGCGTCTCTGGTACACCGTCTCGAGGAACTTGGCATAGGACGTCCGTCAACCTATGCACCTACAATCTCAACCATCCAGCAGCGTAACTATGTTGAGAAGGCTGACATTAAAGGTGTAGAACGCAAGTACACACTCTTGACCATGAACCATGGCAAGGCTATCAAGGAAAGCGTGAAGAAAGAAATCGTAGGAAACGAAAAGAACAAGCTTGTTCCTACCGACACGGGTACAGTGGTCAACGACTTCCTTGTTCAGAATTTCCCGAATGTGATTGACTATAATTTCACTGCTAATGTTGAAAAGGATTTCGATGACATTGCTGAAGGCAAGGTGGACTGGCAGAAGAGCATGGCTAATTTCTACGAAGAGCTGGAACCTCAGATTGATGAGGTGATGAGCCAGAAGATGGAGCATAAAGTAGGGGAGAGAGTGCTCGGAGTAGAACCCCAGACAGGAAAGGAAGTGACAGTAAAAATCGGTCGTTTCGGACCTATGGTACAGATTGGTGTGGCAAGCGAGACAGAAAAGCCACGTTTCGCGCAGCTCCAGAAAGGACAGAGCATCCAGACCATCACACTCGAGGAGGCACTCGAACTCTTCCGCTTGCCACGAACCCTCGGCACTTACGAGAAGGGAGAAGTTACCGTTGGAACCGGCCGTTTCGGTCCATACGTGCTGCATAACAAGAAATTCGTATCTATCCCCAAGGACAAAGATCCCCTGGCATTGACATTGGACGATGCCATCGAACTCATCGAGGAAAAACGCAAGAGTGAGGCAGAAAAGCACCTTCGTTCATTCCCCGAAGAGCCGGAACTCGAGATTCTTAACGGTCGTTACGGAGCATATCTCTGCTACAAAGGCGACAACTACCGTCTGCCAAAGTCTGCAGGTGACCCAATGGCATTGACTCTGCAACAATGCATGGAGATTATCAACAAACAGGTTGACCGCAAAAAGAAATAGCCATGCAGCGAATAATCATAATCGGCTATATGGGTGCCGGCAAAACCACCATCGGCAGAAACCTGGCTCGTAGCATGAAACTGGATTTCTACGATCTGGACTGGTACATAGAAGACCGTTTCCGGAAGAAGATTCCCCAGATTTTCGCTGAGATGGGTGAAGCAGGCTTTCGCGACATCGAACGGCGTATGCTCCACGAAGTAGTCGAATTTGAGAATGTTGTCATCAGTTGCGGTGGAGGCACTCCCTGCTTTTTCGACAATATCGACTATATGAATTCCATGGCAGAGACAGTCTATCTCAACGCCTCTCCCGAAGTGCTTCATGCCCACCTGCTTATGGCGAAGTCGCAACGTCCGCTGCTCGACGGCAAATCACCGGAGGAGGTACTGGAGTACATCAAGACATCACTGCCCCAGCGAGAACCGTTCTACCAGAAGGCAAAGCATATCGTCGATATTGATGTCATCCACACCAAGGAACAGATACAGGCATACGTAGATCAAATTGCAGAAATAACTAAATAATCCCAATCATCATCTCTAATCTGCAGAACGAATGAGAAAATGGCGCTTAGAAGATTCCAGCGAACTCTATAGCATTGAGGGCTGGGGTGTTAATTTTTTCCATGTAAACGACAAGGGCAATGTGGTTGCCACACCCATGAAGAACGGTGTGGAAGTCGACCTTAAGGAAGTGATGGACGAACTCTCGCTGCGCGATGTCGCCGCACCGGTTCTGGTACGTTTCCCCGACATCATTGACAGCCGTATTGAGAAAACCGCCACCTGCTTTCGCAATGCCTCCAAGGAATATGGCTACACGGCAGAGAACTTCATCATCTACCCCATCAAGGTAAACCAAATCTCACCTGTCGTAGAGGAAGTCATCAGCCACGGAAAGAAATACAATCTCGGACTGGAAGCAGGCAGCAAACCAGAGCTGCATGCCGTGCTTGCCATGAACATGGAGAGCGATTCGCTCATCATCTGTAACGGCTACAAAGACCAGTCTTACATCGAACTCGCCCTGCTTGCCCAGAAGATGGGTAAGCGAGTGTTTGTCGTTGTCGAGAAACTCAACGAGCTGGAAACCATCATGCAGGTTTCAAAGAAACTCAACGTACGTCCCAACATCGGCATTCGCATCAAGTTGGCGGCAAGCGGCAGCGGCAAATGGGAGGAAAGCGGTGGTGACGCCTCAAAATTCGGACTTACCTGTGGTGAACTCCTTACCGCCCTCGACTACATAGAGAAGAACAACATGAAGGACTGCCTGCGTCTGATCCATTTCCACATAGGCAGTCAGATCACTAAGATACGCCGTATTCAGAATGCGCTGCGCGAAGCCAGCCAGTTCTACGTGCAACTCTGTAAGATGGGATTCGGAGTAGAATTCGTGGATTGCGGTGGCGGACTTGGAGTGGACTACGACGGTTCACGCTCTGCCAACAGCGAGAGCAGTGTCAACTACAGCATTCAGGAATATGTCAACAACTGCGTCTATACCTTCGTTGAGGCAGCCAAGAACAACGACGTTTCTCAGCCCAATCTTATCACCGAAGGCGGACGCTCCCTGGCAGCTCACCATGCGGTGCTCATCATGGAAGTGCTGGGCACAGTCGAACTGCCTGTCATGCCGGAGGAGTTCGAGGTGAAGGAGACCGACCACCCACTTGCCAAAGACCTATACGAGATCTGGGACAATCTCTCCTCCCGCTCCATGCTCGAGGACTGGCACGATGCGCAGCAGATACGCGAGGAAGCCCTTGGCCTCTTCGACCACGGCATGCTCGACCTTCGCACCCGTGCCGAAGTTGAGCGGATGTTCTGGGCTGTGGCTCACGAGATAAACACCCATGTGCACACCATGAAACATGCACCGGAGGAACTACGTACGCTCGACAAACTACTTGCCGACAAGTATTTCTGCAATTTCTCCATCTTTCACTCACTCCCCGACGCTTGGGCCATCGACCAGCTCTTCCCCATCATGCCAATCCATCGTCTTGAGGAGAAACCCTCACGACTCGCCACCCTTCAAGATATCACCTGCGACAGCGACGGCAAGCTGTCAAGCTTTGTCACTCACCAGACCGTCTCCCATATACTCCCTCTTCACAACCTAAAACCCAAGGAACCCTACTACATCGGTGTGTTCCTCGTGGGAGCATATCAGGAGATACTCGGCGATATGCACAATCTCTTTGGCGATGTCAATGCTGTTCACATCACAGTGGACGACAAGGGCTACAAGATAGACAAAATAGTTGACGGAGAGACCGTTGCCGACGTGCTTTCCTTCGTTCAGTACAATCCCAAGCAGATGGTACGCCGCCTCGAAGTCTGGGCAAAGCAGTCAGTCAAGGAAGGCAAAATCTCCCTTGAGGAAGGCAAGGAATTCCTCTCCACCTACCGCTCCGGTCTCTACGGATATACCTATCTGGAGTGAGAAATTATAAACGCAAAGTGGTAGGGCTTGTTGCCATCGATAGTGTATTGAGGTAATGTGCGCTGCCCCCAAGTATCAATACCCCCTACACCGTGGACGTTTAAGTCGATGTTCAGATTGACGAAGCGTCCACGGTTTATTTCGTTAGGATGCTTAGCTGATGTCAGGTCTTCCTCGCCGTAATCCCAAGCGCGTATGCAGAGAGGCTGACAGCCCTTGATGCGGAGGGAGCGTTGACCGTTAGAGATGTTGAACCAACGTACATCTGTGCGACAGCCGTTGTCCTGCGGATGAATGTATTCAGTTTCGAATTCAGAGAGCGGCATTTGGTAATGCCCGATGAAGGCACTTCGTTTGCGGTCGGGGTAGTTCTCCCAAGGACCGCGACCATAGTATTCTATATTGGTGAAGTCAGCAGGTATACGCATGCGTATACCAATCTTTGGCATTATTGGTTTTTCTTCACCTGATGGCTGGTAGTCCATCTCCACCAGAATAGTGCGTTCGTCGACAGCGGTGTATTTCACTGTAACATCAGTAACTTCCTTCCAGACGGCCGTGCGCTCTGCGAAACGGGCGGCATGCTGGTTGTCGTTCTCGGGCTTCCAGAAGTAGGGTTCAAGAGGAGATACGAGCATTTCCTTTCCATCTACTATCCATGATGTGAGGTTGTTGCCGTCAACTCTGATGTTTGATGGCTGATGTTTGATGGCTGATGTTTTACGTTTGATGTTTGATGGCTGAGGGAAAGTGTAGGGAGTGAGGACGAACTGCTCGCTTGCCACTGCAAAGCCTTTCTTTACCCAAGGCTTGTCTTCTTTCAGACGAGCAGAAACATTGAACAAGGTCTCGCTCTCATAACGCACGGTATCATAGGTGATTTCGTACTCGCTTGGGTCGGTGAAGCAATCACGGTTGATGATGCTAATACGGCCATCGGTTTCTCTGACGAACTGCAAGGGCTGATAGACATGCTGTACCTCATAGTAGTGGGGATGAGGCTTGCGGTCTGGTGCAATGAGTCCGTTTATACAGAATTCACCGTCGTTGGGCTTGTCGCCGAAATCGCCACCATATAAGAATGAAGAGTGAAGAGTTAACCCCTGATCCACCCAGTCCCAGATAGCAGCACCACAGATGCTGGAGTCAGCATAGATAACATCCCAGTACTCCTGTAGGTTGCCTACAGAGTTGCCCATGGCATGAGCATATTCGCGCATCATGAACGGACGGTCGGTGATTCGGCGCGCCTCCGTTCTAAGTTTATCGGGCGGCAGATAACCGTCATCGTAGATGGCGGATTGGCTGCGGTCTGTGTCGCAGAAGGGTAGGGCTATGGTGTCGAGATCAACCACGGCGTCGTGCATCGCCTTCATGTTCGGCCCTACGGCACCTTCATTGCCCAAACTCCACAGGATGACACAGGGGTGGTTCTTGTCGCGTTGCACAAGGCTTATGGCTCGGTCCACATGGGCATCCTTCCAATCAGGGTCTTCACCCAGCTCGTGGTTGGCATAACCATATCCGTGACTCTCCTGGTTAGCTTCGTCCATCACATACATTCCCCAGCGGTCGCAGAGTTCATATAAATATTCGCGGTCGGGATAATGGCTTGTGCGCAGGAAGTTGATGTTTGCCTGCTTCATCAGGCTGAGGTCAAGTTCATAAGTTGCATCGTCCACATAGCGACCGGTAACAGGGTGGTGGTCGTGGCGGTTCACGCCTCGCAGCTTCACGTTTTTGCCGTTAATCTTGAAAACTTCGCCCACACATTCCACACGCTTAACGCCGAAGTGGTTTTCAAACACCTCATCGTCTTTACAGTCTTTCATCCCATGCAGCTCCACTGAATATGGATAGAGCCATGGCTTTTCAGCCGACCATAGGCGTGGGGCGCTCTTGTAGGGGAAACAGAGTTCGACGTTTATCGTATCACCTGAACGAAGTTTTGGAATAAGACGGTTTGTAACACAATAAGAGCTGCGATTGGTGTTGGCACCGTGGAGTTCAGGACAGGCAATCGTCAGTTCTGCCAGAATATTCTTAGCAGTCTTCCTTCCAGTGTTGCAGACAGAAATCCTGGCTTTGACGGTGAACTTTGAGAAGTCCTGATTAGGCACTGCTTCAACCTTATAATCAGTGATATGAACCAGAGGACGCACCCAGAGTTGCACCTCGCGGAAGATGCCGGACAGCCGCCACATGTCCTGACATTCCAGATACGAACCGTCGCTCCAGCGATAGACCTCAACAGCCAATTTGTTGCGCCCTTCACGTAGAAATTTTGTAACATCGAACTCAGCAGGCGACATCGAGTTCTGACTATAGCCCACCTTCTGACCGTTCACCCATACGTACATTGCGGAATGAACACCACCGAAATGTAGAATCAGGTTATTCGTGAGCATCTCTTTCGTGACATCGAAGAAGGTCACATACGAACCAACAGGGTTTCGGTGGTCATAGGCATACCAGTCCTTTGCAGGTTCTCCCGTCACACTAGGGCGGTCGCGATGGAACGGATACTGCATATTGACATAGATTGGTTTTCCGAAACCTTGCAGCTGCCAGTTGCCAGGAACGTTAATCTTGTCCCAACTGCTTACATCAAAGTCCTCCTTGTAAAAGTCTGCAGGACGCGACTCAGGATCTTTCGACCAATGGAACAGCCATTGTCCGTCAAGACTCACAATCTCCTTACACTCCTTCCATTTCGAAGGCAGTTGTAGAGTGGCGTGATACGGCAGTTTGTTGATTCCCAGTACGTGTGGGTTCTCCCAGTCATGTATTTGTGCCTGTGCCGAAAGACTAAGCACCAAAACTGATATAAGCGTTATCCTTTTCATATTATTCATTTTTCAGTCATCACTTCTACGTCGCTATATCCCATGCGTTCTCCTTGCGCCAGGCGCAGTCCTTCCACTTTGATGATTCTAGCGCGAGTGGGTTTGCAACGTACTGTTTGCCAGATGGGATTGTTCACGATGTTGGAGAATTCGCCTTCACCCAGCGTTTCCCATGTCTTCCAGTCGGTAGTGGCGGAGATGCGGTAGTGGGTGATGATCCCTTCCTTTGAATCCTGCGGTGGCAGATAGCGGAAGCCAGTCACGTCTGCCTCGTTGTCGAGAGAGACAAACATCACCTTGTCTGCCCCGAAGAATATGTAGTAGTCCGACGAGTGTTTCTCACCTGCATTGGGTGTGTCCTGAGTGATCTCGGGGGCAAGATAGACGGAAGTGCGCTTGATTATTGGCGCGCACTTTGAGTCGAGCACCGTGAATCGCAATTTGGTTGCGGTTACGGTTGGGAAGCAGATGATGCGGCGATGACCTATAGTGGTCAGTCCGTCTTCATTGTCAACTAATTCATCCTTCAGCGGCACCCATTTGCCATCGACCTCTGCCTCTAACGAGAACTTCTTCACGCGCTGACCGTAGCGGATATCCTCCTCAACTACAAAGCGGTTGAAGGTGGTAGGTCGCTTGAACTTTAGCACGACAGAGCTCCCGTCTCCTCCCCTCTTGGGGGAAGCTGGGAGGGGACTTTTAAACACCTCATCAATCATTTTCTTGAAGGCGATGCCGCGCAGTGAGTCCGTGGGGTGGATGCGTCCGTTGGGAGCGATGGGGAAATTCAGCAGCAGACATGAATTGCGTCCTACAGATTTATAATATGTGTCCATCAGTTTTGAGAGGCTCTTCACATTCTCGTTCTCAGTCTCGTGGTAGAACCAGCCTGGACGAATACTTGTGTTGGTCTCGCCCGGACACCACACATCACCGTCCTCTACTCCATAGTGAAGCGTGGGGTAGGGGGTGTCACCCTTGCTTGGCATCAGACTCCAGTTGGTTTCTCCGATGTTACCGGCTTCTGTGCCCACCCATCGCAGGTCTCCACGGTCTCCGCCGTCGTTCCAGATGACGGCGTTGGGCTGCAACTCACGAATCATGCGGAATGTCTCTGCCCACTGATAGTATGTCTTGCCGTCAATACGGCGGGTTTCGTTGGCACCGCCATACCAGCCGTCGCCTCCGTTGGCTCCGTCGAACCATACCTCGAAGATGTCGCCGTAGTTGGTCAGCAACTCTCGGAGCTGATTGCGGAAATAGGTGATGTATTCTGG
>Ga0256405_10001459_pt1 | contig 64019 bp, 53 predicted proteins | sample RumenRJG_02DNA_FD_189096 | JGI IMG/M metagenome (GOLD analysis project Ga0256405, IMG submission 189096) | Bovine rumen microbial communities from Lethbridge, Alberta, Canada - RJG_02 | ecosystem: Host-associated > Mammals > Digestive system > Stomach > Rumen | place: Canada: Alberta... | reverse complement strand
CCATTTATGGAGAGAAGGAGGCACTACCGGAAAACAAGGAGTTTGTGCGCATCAATCATAAGGAAACATTGGCACAGGTATTCACCGACTGCCGCTACACCAAACGCGATAACGAGAGCATGTCGAAGGGACTCATCGAAACACTAAAGCGACAAGGATTCCTCTGAAAGAAATATTGATTCCCCTTCTGGAGGACAATAGAAATTTAGCCTGGGAGAGGTATAACAAACAGCGCAGGGGCGGTTCGGAGTATCCGTCCACATATAAAAAGCAGATTGTGACAACCCCTTGCCATAGGCGGCGACCGAAAATTGCTGATATCTGATGGTGGCGGAGTGCAGATTTCCGACAACAAAGAATTGAAAATCCCAACTGCAAAGTTCAACTCCCGGAAACCAAATTCAGTGAATTTACTCACCAAATTCACTGAATTTGGTCATCAATTTCACTGAATTTGATTGGAGAAACTTTTCGGGCGAATACACCAATCCGCCCCTACACAGGGGAATCGGTATGCGCATTGCAGAGAATTCGCATGGCGCATTGTAGGGGCGGATCGATGTATCCGCCCGCATATATATAATAATGTGTAGCGCGGAGGACTATGCCTCGCTTCCCTTCATGTCGTCGGGCAGCGACTTCTTGGGGTTGACGCCGAGCTGCTTCATATTCTCCAATCGGCGGACGACGTTGCCCTTGCCCTCGCTCAGCTGCCCGCGCGCCGTCTCAAAGTGCTGGCGCAGCGTCTCAATGTCACGGTCGATGCGGAGGAAAGTCTCGGCGAACGTGACGAATTTGTCGTACAAATCGCTCGACTGGCGCATGATTTCCTCCACGTTGCGGTTCATCCGATAGTTCTGCCACATCGTATGCGTGAGCTGCAGCGTCATGAGCAGGTTAGCCGGAGAGATGATGATGACCTTCCGTTTGTAGGCATACTGCAAGACTGACGGGTCGGTGCGCAGCGCCGCAGCGTAGCCGCTTTCGTAGGGCAGGAACATCAGCACGTAGCCGATACTGCCCTCAACGAGACGGTCATAGTTCTTCACCGTGAGCTCATCCACATGGCGGCGCACCGATGCAACGTGCTCCCGAAGCAGGGCTTCCCGCTTCTGCTGGTCGTCGCACCGCGCAGCCTCGAGATAGGCTGTGAGCGACACTTTCGCGTCAATCACTATTCGCTCACCGTTCGGGAAGTTGACCACGGCATCCGGACGGAAGATGTTCCCCTCCCCGTCGCGATAAGTTTCCTGCAACGAGTATTGCTCGCCCTTGATGAGACCGCAGTCCTCAAGCGTCTTGTCCAATATCATTTCGCCCCAGTCTCCCTGCGCCTTTGAATCACCTTTGAGCGCCTGTGTGAGGCTCGCCGCATCGTTGCCGATACGCTCGGTCTGCTCCCGAAGCTCGCGCACCGTTCGCTCCTGCTCGTCGTGCAGCTTCTTCATCGCCTCCTCAAACGCCGTCTTTATCTCCGTCTTGTGGGCTTCGCTGTGGCGGCTGTTTTCGCTCACAGCCTTCGCAAAGGTGTCGAGTTGCTGCCGCAACGGCGTAAGCAACGCGTCCAGACGCTCCTTGTCGGCGGTCGTAAGCTCGTGCCGACTGTCCTTGAGCATTCGCTCCGCCATGTTCTTAACTTCTTCCTGCATGAGGCGATTGCGCGTCTCTGCCTGAGCAAGAATCTCCGAACGCATGTCCTCCGCATGCCGCTGCTGCTCGCTCAGCTGCGTCTCAGCCACCGCACGGAGCCGCTCTGCCTCGCCCTTCGCAGCCGAGAGCTCCTGCAACTGTTGCTGGAAACTTGCCGCCAACTGCCGCTCCGACTCCGCGCGCTGTTCGTTCAACTGCTGCCTCACGTTGCTCTCTGCAGTGAGCGCACGCTGTTTCATGAAGAAGAAACCGATAAAGAAACCGGCTGCCACACCGATTATTACATATACTGCTATCATATCGACGAAAGTGTTTAGTTATTCCGCGCCATGCGCTTAATCCTGAAAATAAACCCGCTTCACCCGATTGCTGATGCCCGTGAGCACCTCGTACGGAATCGTATCCATCACGTCTGAAAGCCGCGTGACAGGCAGATGGTCGCCGAAAATCTCAACACTGTCGCCCTCCTCGCAGCCGATTCCAGTCACGTCCAGCATCGCAACGTCCATGCAAATATTACCAACGTAAGGCGCTTCCTTCCCGTTCACCAAGGCAAACGAGCGCCCGTTGCCCAACTTCCGTGAAAGACCGTCGGCATAACCGATGGGCACAGCGGCAATCACACTGTCTCGCCCAAGCACGCCGCGACGACCGTAGCCCACCGTTTCCGTCGCCGGCACCTCGCGCATTTGCAAGATTGTGGTCTTCAACGTACATACATTCGCCAACACACGGTTATCCCTCGGCGACACGCCATACAAGCCAAGCCCGAGCCTGCACATGTCCATCTGACGCTCAGGGAAGTGCTCTATGCCCGCAGAGTTGCATATATGCCGCAGGATTTTATGCGAGAACGCCGCCTGAAGACGCTCACTGCCCTGCACAAAGAGCGCAAACTGCTCGTCAGAGAACGCATCGAGCTCATCGCTGTCGGCACCCGCGAAGTGCGAGAACACCGACCGCGGAATCAGCGCCCTCTGCCCCTGCAGACGGCTAATCAGCTCATCCATGTCCGCAACGGGATGGAATCCGAGCCGGTGCATACCCGTATCGAGCTTCACATGTACAGGAAAGCCTGCCACACCATGGTGCCGCGCCGCCCTGACCAGCGCATCCAGCAGGCGGAAAGAATACACTTCCGGCTCCAGACGATAGTCAAACAGCGTCTTGAACGACGACATCTCCGGATTCATCACCATAATATTCGCCGTGATACCGTTGTTCCGAAGCGCCACTCCCTCATCAGCCACCGCCACCGCCAGATAGTCCACGCGGTGGTCTTGCAGCGTCTTTGCCACCTCCACGGCACCCGCGCCATAGCCGTCAGCCTTAATCATACAAACCAGTTTGGTCGTCGGATGGAGGAACGAACGGTAATAGTTCAGATTGCTGACCAGCGCACTGAGGTTCACTTCGAGAATCGTCTCGTGCACTTTCTTCACCAACAGCTCCGTCAACTGATCAAAACCGAACGAGCGGGCGCCCTTCAGGAGAATCACTTCGTTGCGAAGCTGCGCAAACTCCGGAGCCCTGATCAACTCATCACAGCTATCGAAAAAGAAACGCTCAGCCACACCGAAGAGCGCCGACTGCGCCTTGATGTGTGGTCCGATACCGATGAATTTCTGCACTCCGCGCGTCGAAATCAAGTCGGAAACCTTGCAATAGAGCGTCGCATCGTCCATCCCCGTCTGCTGAATGTCGCTCAAGATGAGCGTCCGCTTCCGCCCGTCGTGGTCGGGACGGCGGTTCATAAAGTCGAGCGCAATGTCCAGAGAGTGGATGTCTGAGTTATAAGAATCATTGATGAGCGTACACCCGTGCTGCCCTTCCTTTACCTCAAGGCGCATGGCAACAGGCTCCAGACGAGCCATCTGCGCACATATCTCATCGACGCTAACTTGCAAATACAAAGCCACGGCAAGACAGTGAATGGAGTTCTGCACCGAAGCATCGTCAATCAACGGCAACGTATAACTGCCCGCTGCGCCCTGATATACGAACTCTATCATCATCTCGCTCGCCCGCTTCTCCACCTTATTTATATATAAAGGACACGCCGCTGACTTCATCGACCACGCCACCAACTGCCTGTCAGCATAGGTCTCTTGGATGAGGCGCGCAGCCAACTCGTCGTCGGCACAGTAAATAATGGCTCTCGAAGAAGCAAACAGACGGAGCTTCTCGCGACACTTCTCTTCCAGCGACGAGAAATTCTCCTGATGGGCACCGCCAATGCTTGTCAGCACTCCGACAGTCGGCTGTATCATCTGTTGCAAAGCCTCCATCTCGCCAGGCTGACTGATGCCAGCCTCTATCACTCCCAACTGGGTCTGCTCGTTCAACAGCCAAAGCGAAAGAGGCACACCCACCTGCGAGTTGTAGCTTCGCGGTGAACGCGTGATGTTCATCTGCGGTGAGAGCAACTGGAAGAGCCATTCTTTCACCACCGTCTTTCCATTACTTCCGGTAATGCCCACCACTGGAACGGATATGCACTCACGATGCCAGCGTGCCAGCGTCTGCAATGCCCTGAACGAACTATCCACAACGAGGAAGTTCGCTTCAGGATAGGACTCAGCCCAATCACTCGGAGCCTCCTCCACCACGAAACTGCGCACACCGCGCTGATAGAGCTCAGGGATGTAACGATGTCCATCGTTGCGTTCCGTCTTTAGAGCGAAGAACAATGTTTCTTCAGGAAAACCGAGCGAGCGGCTGTCCGTCAACAGGAAAGCAACGTGCGTGAAAGCAGTTCCTACCCGTTGCCCGTGAATCACTTCTGCTATTTTGTCTATTGTATATATCATTTTCCCTTCTTTTTATCTTCTGCAAAGATAATGAAAACTATTGAAGTAACCGGTAGTTAGTTTGGAAAAGTTTTCTTCTCTGCATGAAATAAAAACAATCCGTGCAACAAAAGCACATTGACTTTTGCTGCACGGATCAAGGAAAGTTTATTCAGTTTGCTTATTGAGGATAGACTTCCTGCACATAAGCGTCCACCCAGCGGTAATACTCGCCCGCCAACTTATCAGCCTTCTTGCCTTTTCTCATCTGCTCAATCATCGTTTTTCCACTTTTTATTATCTTTTCTTCTATAGGGAGCACTCGCTGCAAGATACCTGTACCAGCCTGATTGATGAGCTTGGAGATATCAATATAGTCGTGCACGTTTCCTGATGCTGCGTTGAACACCTTTTCTTTCTGCGCAAATGCTTTCTGGCAGAGCCATGAACTTCCGTCTGCACCATGTCCGACAATTGTCGGCATCACACCTGAAGGAGTAATCAACAATGGTATTGCCACCGATGCTGCAGGCCATCCGATATTGGTCCAACTGACAGTCATCAGTGGCGATTCTCCGGTCTTGACTCCTTGAATCAGAATGGCAGAAGCTGTGCTCCAACGGGTAATATAGTCGCGAAAAGCAAACATCTTCGTATCGTCATAGTTTTTCGGCATGATGTCGTAGAGATTGATTTTCGTCAGTCCGTGCGTCAGATAGCGTGGAACCACCGTCAAAATATGCTCCATGTCTATCTTTCCTGCTTTGTATGTGTCTGCCATGAAATCGGTGATTGCCATATAGCGTTCCACACCGATATCTATACTGCGACAGCCCGTCATGCCGTGGTTGGTACGCATCAGGTATCCATCTGGGGCAACAGAAGGGTCATTCACATCGAACTTCACATAGCTATTGCTGCCGGTCTCATAATAGGCGCAGCCACCTTTTGCATCCATCACGCCGAAGTTGGAGTTGATATCCATCGGCTTGGGCAAGGTGTCCAACAGATGCTCGAAGTCTTCCAGCGAACTACATATTTCCAACGCACGCCGTATGAACTCGCCGTCACCGTTAGAGTCTTTTCCTTCACAACCATTCAGGTTATAGGCGGCTGTATTGATAATGGCAAATCCCGTCTCGTTGTGCCCGCCCCAAGCTGCCTGAGGTTTCATGTCGTCAGCAGCTACGATACCGATATATCTATAGCGTTCACCCTGCACCAAGACGGCTACGTTATTGGTACGACTGGTATCGCGGTTCTTGAACAGAATCGGACGACCATCCTTCGTCATCTTTCCCGACACGATGACCGACGTACATGCTTCTGCCTTGGGAATGACACCCCACACGAGAAGCATCAAAAACGAATAAAACAATATCTTACTGTTCCGCATATTAGTTCTTTTTTAAATGATGACTATCTCCTATTTTCTGATATTCTTTTGCCACAAACTCATCCACCCACTCGTAGTAAGATTTCAGTTTGTCGGCATCAACATGTCTTTTCTTATAGAACTGTGTCTGAAGCTTTTCGCCACGCTTCAGGATTTCCTCTTCCACGGGGAGAATCTGCTGCATGATGCCCGTTCCCGATTTATTGATAAGTCGTCCCAGACGGATGTAACTCTGACCGTCGCTGTATTCCCATGGCCAGATGTAGCTCTTGAAAGTGTTCGCCCAGTCAACGAGCAGGCACCTGCCGTTCTCGTCGCGGCGCACCACCTGCGGGAAGAGACTTTCCTTCGTCCACCAAATCGGAATGGCAACAGATACAATCGGGCATGAGATGCAGGTCCAACCTGTTGTCAACGACGGATTCTCACCTGCCTTCACTCCTTGTACCATGTAGGTTGACATTGTTGAATAGCGGGGAATGAAGTCTGCAAAACTGACCACCAATTCATCATTCTCGTCAGCGGGCATCTGGTCATAAAGGTTCACTTTCGTCATGCCATGTTCCAAGCAACGAGCCATGCTGAGCAGCGTCTTCCAACTGATGTTCTTCTGTTGATATGCCTTTTCCAAGATATCGGTAGCTTTCTGATAGCGGGCAAAGCCTTTGCCTTCTTTGATGTCGCCCGTCATACCGAAATTACTTCTGATGATATAGCCGTGCGGAGCAACAGTTGGGTCGTCGGCATCAAACTTCTTATAGCCGAGGTGTCCACACTCGAAATATGCCACATGTCCCTGTGCATCCATCACGCCGTAATTACTGCCGTAAGAGAAATATTTCATCTCGGCAATCATTGCCTCGAACTCATCGACCGTGGCGCAACGCTCCAGTGCCCAGCACATGATATTCCCGCGCTTGAGTTCATTGGTGGTTTTCTGCTCCAAGTTATATGACGTGGAATTCATCACAACCAGTCCCACCTCATTCTGACCGTACATCACTCCCCGGTCGCTCTTATCGCTGATGGGCACGACTGCCGTCCACGCATACTTCCCGCTATTTCCCGTCACAAAGACATTGTCACTACCCGAACGGTCACGGTTTTTCAACATCAACGGTCTGCCGTCAACGGTATATTTTCCACTGACAATGGCTGTCGTACATGGTAAAGCTGTCAGTGTCATACTGAACAGCATGAGAACTGCGATAACGTTTCTTTTCATTTTTTCGTGCTTTGCTAATACATTAAAATCTGATTGTGCAAATATAGAGATTAAAGTTGTACGCTGCAAGTTTTTTATTCTCGTTGGGATAAATTATCCCGTCTTTTTTGCTAAATGGGAGAAAATGTCCATCAACTTTGTCGTTTTTCCCTGCTTTCTTGATAGTTATTCCCATAAAAAGATGTATCTTTGCAGTGAAGGAGATAATCAATCAGCATAAAGTCATGAAAAAACTACTCATATATCTAGGCTTGTTAGCCATATTACTTTCAGCATGTCAGCAGAAGAGTGCCACTACTCAACAGGCAACCCCCGACAGCATCTATTCCGTTTCACATATCAGCAGCGTTTATGGGAAAGATCGTCCGAAAGCATTTGAACTCATTCGCATTGCGGAAGAGAAAAAGCAGTTGGAAGCATGGCAGGCGGACAGCCTGCGGGCAAAAATCTGCCTGGACGATTTCTATGACCTCAACAAGAGCATTGAATATGCACTGCGCACACTCACCTATGACGAGGTGGTCTCCAATCCGCAGCGCCACCTGAACATGTTGACGCTCATCTCGCAGATTGAAGTCAGCCTGGGACGTTTCTCCGAGTGCATACGTTTCAGCGACGAGGGCATGAAACTGGCAGAGGAGCTCAACGATGACAACAGTGCCTGCCAACTGATGATCAACGCCGGCTACAGCATGTATTTCATGAAAGAGAAAAAGAAAGGACTTGAATATATGCTGCGGGCAGAAAGCATTCTTGAGAAGAAAACTGATGAACGCAACCTGAGAACGCTTTCCTTCTGCTACGGACAACTGATGCTCGCATTATGGGTGGACGATACGGATGCCGCTATCCTGAGAGGAAAGAAACGCGAGGCTCTGCTCGACAAGATGGAGACCGATATGCCTGATATTCCGAAAGCATTTTTCGATACCCGGAGAGGACTGACTTTCTCAAAAATGGCTGACTTCTATGCACTGAAGAACGACAAAGAACAAGCACGCCTATACGCAGATAAGTTCAAACAAACGGAATTGTCGAAAACTGCACGCGGACATCAGCTCATCCTCGACTACTACTGCACCATCCACGACTTCCCCATGATTTGCGAGACGTACCAGAAATCACTTCCTTATTGGGAGCATAAAGACTCGTTCTGCAACCGATATGCAAGTGTGCTGGGAATGCTGACCAAAGCCTACGCAAAAGAGGGAATGCTCAGACAGGCATTCGACCTCCGCACACGGCAGTTCAACATCAAGGACAGCATGCTCGTGCGGGAGGCTTTAAACGAGGGGCTCCGCTTTGCTGCCATCTACCAGACGCACGACAAGGAAATTGCATTGGCAAAGGAACGTGCCGACGCCCAGCGATATCTCATTCTCGGTATTACTGCGCTCATCCTACTGACGCTCGTCTGCGCCTTCGCATTCTATAGACACCAGCAACACAAAAAGACCCGGGAGAAAAACCGAATGCTGCTCCGACAGCTTGACACCATCAACGAATACCAAAAGAAAATCCAGCAAACAACTGTCACCACAACAGAGGAAGACGTGGAAGATAAGGTTGAGGATGAGGTGGAAGACCTGGCGGAAACCGACGACACGGAAGAAAAGCAGGAGATAGCACAGGACGAGGAGGTTCCCGTCTCTGCTGTCAACAAGAGACGCATGATGCAGATACGAAAATTCCACCAGCTGATAGAGGAAGAACAGGCTTTCTTGCAGCCCGACTTCAGTCGCGACAAGCTACAGACACTGATGGGCATCAGCAAAAACAGTCTCTCGCCGATTCTGAACGAAGTGCTCGGCGACGCTCCCAACCTCTCGGAATATATCAACAGTAAACGCGTCACCTTCGCTTGTCAACTGCTCCGCGAACACCCGCAAATGACGATTGATGCCATCGCTGCAGACAGCGGATTTTCCACCACACGCAACTTCCGCCGCTGCTTCAAAGCACAGACGGGCATGTCGCCCGCAGAATACCGCGAGGCGTCAATGGGTCTTGAATAATTGATAATTGACATTGATAAATATGGTTAGGGGTAACTTCTTTGAGTTCGAACTAACTTGACTGGTAAGGCTAGATTGACTATATCGGCTAGAAAAGCTAGCTTATGATCTCAGCCTGAAAAAACGCTCCATCAACTTACGGATATTTTCCGCCGCCACCGTTTTTTCCATCGCTTCTTCTAAGGAAAGTGTGGGTGGATTGATGCTCTCCACGTAGGCAAAGCCTGCATCAAGCAACATTTGGCGGTCGGTGACCTTTCCGGCAATCAATAGTGTTGGAACGTGATATCGCGATGCCCGCAACATGATTCCGTGCGGCAGTTTCCCCATCAGCGTCTGTCCGTCGGCACGCCCCTCACCGGTCACCACCAGATTGGCGCCCTCCACCTGTTTATCAAACCCTACGGCATCGAGCAACAAGTCGATACCCGACCGACACCCGGCACGTAAATATTGCATGAACGCATAACCCAAACCGCCGGCAGCACCGGCACCGGCAGCTAACGAGCAGTCGTGACCGCAACGCTTTGCCGACTGCTCGGCGAAAGCCGCTGCCCGTCGGTCGAGCTCGACCACCATCTCAGGCGTTGCACCTTTCTGCGGACCAAAGACATGGGCTGCACCTTGCGGACCGCAAAGCGGATTCGTCACGTCCGTAGCGAGGGTGAACCGCAGGTCTTTCAGCGCCGAAACATGATACAAATCTTCACTCCCGAAAGCATCTAAAAGGGCTTGAAGCATTCCCTTTCCCGCATCGCTCGTGCCGCTGCCTCCCAGTCCGATGACAAAACGGCGACAGCCTCTGCGGATAGCATCGGCAACCAGTTGTCCCACTCCGTAACTGGTGGCAGTCAACGGGTTGCGCTCCTCCGCCTTGAGCAAGGTCAGACCGATAGCACGTGCCGTTTCTATCACAGCCAGGTCGCCTTTCCGCAGATAGCAACAGTTTATCTGCCGCATCAACGGGTCGCACACCCGGACGCTCACCAATTCCCCACCGACGGCAGTACGGTAAGCATCCAGCCATCCTTCACCCCCGTCACTCACGGGAATGTCCACCACCTCTGCATCGGCACACGCAGCAAGGATGCCCGAACGGGCTGCCGCATTCGCCTCCATTGAGGTCAAGCAACCTTTAAACGAGTCTATCGCAACAACTATTTTCACGCTGATTGATAATTGACAAGTGATATTTTTTTTAGTCGCAACGCCTGATAAAAGCGTCAGCGACGATTAGACAAATATATTGAGGGAACTTATTCCCCATATTTCCGCATCAAGACCTCCAGTTTTTCGTTTGTCTGCGCCAAAAACTGCTGATATTCCGCCGATTCGGGATGGAACGGACGGTGTGCCAAAGCTGCTTTTATAGGGTGGTATTCCTCGATGAAATGGCGGGTTTTTGCACTAAAATAGGTATTGGAGAGTCGCTCCCAGATGTATTCCACCGCCTGCTCGGAAGGGTGCAGCATGTCGGGAGCATAGAAACGATAGTCGCGCAGTTCGTCGTTCACAATCTCATAAGCCGGGAAATAGGTCACCACGTCGGGATATTTCCTCGCCAGTTCATCGGTTGCAAGCAAGAGGACGGCTTTCGACAACTGACTGCCATGAAACCCATACTTCGCATAACGGATGGGACTGACCGTCACAATCACCTTCTCCACCCCATCGCGTTCACGCAGTATGTCTATCGCCCGGGAGAGATTTTCCACACATTCGCCGACCGTCAGTTCCCGCTCCTCAAACAGATGGGCAGGACGCTTGCCGCAGTTGTCCACCACCTCTCCTGTTGCCTTTTCCACATACACATGATTCGTGCCCAGCGTCAGCACTGCCACGCGCCACCGCGTCTGCCCGTCTCCCACCCGCTCGATGGTATGGAGGATGCTGACGGGGTTATACATCACTCCGAAAGGATTGACCGTTACCCGGAAACGCTCTTCCTGAAAGCGTTTCCCGATGCTGTCGGCAAAGCACGAGCCTACGAACAGCATCTGCTCAAAGGGCTCTATGGCGAAGTCTGCCTGCGCTATCTTGACGATGGTTCTGAAATCCATAACATTTGGCTATTTGATGCAAAAATACGTCTTTTTCGGCAAAAACAGCCGAAATCGGGCGGATTTGTTGATCTTTCTCATGAGTTTATTACACATTATTATATATAAAGGACCTGTGACAACAAAAGAGAAGGCATCTGGAGAGGGCTACACCTATCGCTATCCGCATCCTGCCGTGACTGCCGACTGCCTGGTGGTTGCACAGGGAGCGCAGATGCAGAAGTAAAACGAAGAAAACGCCTGCATGAATATACGAAAACACCCGTATATTCATACAAAAAAGCGATAGTAAAACTTCCGTTTTCTGAAAGTTGAACTTTTGGCTCCTAAAAGTTTAACTTTTACCTCCTGAAAGTTCAACTTTTGCACGCTAAAAGTTGAACTTTTGGAAAGCATATCCTAATCCACTGATTATCAATACGATAAAAACCACCTCACGATACCGTCGCCATGTGTATATTTATGCAGTGAGGCAAAGTGGATTTTCGCAAAGAATAAAGACACGACAGACAGGCTGTATGGGATAGACAATCTTAAAAGGGCATCAGCTCCTGCTCACTTGCAACCCACTGTTGCTCAGCGCCATATCCACGAAGCGGGCGTTGCTGTTCAGCGGATGGTCGGTGAGCAGCTGGCGGATACGGGCTGCCGCCTCATCGTCTTTGGCTATCATGTAGAGATAACCGCCACCGCCGGCACCGGGCAACTTATAGCCCAAGCACAGGTCATCGACCATCGCCGTGAGCTGCTGCACATTCTCGGGATTCGTTCCGCTGTCCAAGAGTTGGTTCTGCTGCCACGTTTTCCGCACCAGTCGTCCCAATTCCTCAAACTGATTGCGCTGCAACGCCTCATACAGACAATGGGCGTGTGCCTTCATCTCGCGCAGCAGTGCCAGTTCGGCATGCTGGTTGAGGAACATTTTCCGAACGATTTCAGCAAGTATTTTCTTGGCTGTCCGCGTGATGCCGGTATAATATAGAAGATGCAGATGGCGGTATTCAGGATTGGTAAACAGCGTGTCGGGCAGCCAGTGCACCACCGGACTCTGCTCGAATCCCTGTTCGGTCTGCAACAGCTTCACACCGTGCAGCAGTCCGCCGAACTGGTCTTGCCATCCACCGCCGGTCGTCAGCAGTTGTTCCAAGACAAGGGTCTGCCTGCCAATCTCGTTTTTGTCCCATCCCAGACCGCAAAAGTCGTTCAGTGCTCCGAGCACGGTGGATGCCAGCAGACTGCTGGTTCCGAGTCCGCTGCCTGCGGGGATAGCCGACAGGAGTGTCACCTCGATACCGGCTCCGAAGGCGTTCAACTGCTCTTCGAGACTGCTAAAATGTTCTTCCGAATAGGCGGGAAGGAACCCGGCGAGCGCCAGTGCTGCCTTCGGGATGGAGAACGGGCTACCCACCTTCTGGAAATCAGCCAGTTGTTCATAGGTCGTCACTTGCTCCATGGCTCCCATATCGATACTGCGCAACACTATCTTCCGCTCGGCAGAAGGGCGCACGTAGGCTTGCAGGGGCGGTTGTCCGTTGAGTTCGATGGCGATATTGACCACGCTGCCGCCTTCCATCAGGCAGAATGGTGGCGTATCGGTCCATCCACCGGCAAGGTCGATGCGCACGGGTGAGCGTCCCCACACAATCTGGTCGGAGCAGACAGACAGGCGCGGTGCCTGTCTTGCCATCGCAACGGCAGAGGTCAGTCCCTCGCTCAGCAGCGAGAAGGCTTTCCGCTCGTCGTCTTCGCCACCCGTTCCTTTCAGTCTTGTCATCTCCGAGCGGAACATCGCGTCGTGAATGCGCGTCATCAGCGGCTCATCGTCGCTCAGCGGGTGTGGAACAGCTACGTTGTGCTCCACGAACTGCCGCGCCGTGTCCTCGAGGTCGAGCTGATAGAAAATGCTGTGGCGGTGGTTCTTCGCGAGGAAGGGCAGACACTTGCCACGATTCTCCCGCCGCTGGTCGTTCAATCGCCTGAGGTTGGCTTGTGCGGCAATCTCGTCGGCACTCAGTCGGGACGACATGTTCCAAATCATCCGTCCACCGTCCTGGAACGGCTCGTTGAGCATCCACCGGAGCACCAGTCCGGCATCGCTCTCATTGTTCACCACGGGGAAGATGCGTGCCCGCTGTAAGTCGTCGCCCTGCTCAATGGCTGTAAGGTCTATCCGCCGCTCTTCCGCCCATGTGGGGAAGGGTTTGCCGATGAACGTGGTGTCCATCGACGTGACGGCACCGCGGAAAGTATCATCCATACCATACGGACGGACGGCATATTGCGTCTCGCCTATCGGCACGATATCCACACACTGCCCGGCTGTCAGTTCTATCTGCCAGGCGTTGTCGGGCACTCCGGTAATCACGTGGTCGTGTTCCAGTGTCCACTTCTCGCTCACACAACTGTTCTCCACCCACAGATGGTGATTCTTTTCGGTGATGGTGACCCACGTTTCGGCGTTCTGCACAAACATGGCAGGATGGGGTTTGAGCGAGTGATGGAGCACCCGCCGCTGGTCGTTGGTCAGATTCTGCACGGCAAGCATCGAGGAAATCAGTTCGCGCGACGTACCGAAATGATAGAACTCGCCGCCCTGCAAGGGCACGACCGCCACGCGCAACGGATTCACGTCGGCATCTTTCAACGTAGGACAAGCGCCTAACGCACCGCCGAAATCGGTATAAAGGTCATAGAAATCTATTTCGTCTCCCTTCCTGCTCTTCCGCATCAGCACCTCCACGGCACGGTCGCTGAGCAGCCACACCCCAATGTCGGTCAGATAGAAATGGTCTTTCTGCAACTCGCCCAGTGTTTGCACGGTAGGTTTCTGAAGCATGCACTTCAGTTCGTTGGGATGCCGACGGTCGCAGACGAACACTCCGTGGTGACTGGCAATGGTGCTGTCAAGCCACAACCCATAGCACACCACATCGGCATCGGGTATCGGCAACAGCGGCTCGGTGGCACGGATATAGACATCGCCACTGACAATCATCGTATGCAACGACTTCGGAGCGGCAGCCATCATCTGCTCGTAGAGCGGCAACTGCAGCGAGAGCAGGTTTTGCGACAACTGCTGTCCGCGCTCCCAACGGAACACCGGCATCGGGGTCAGTATCTTTCCCGACGGCGCATACGAGGGCAGCCGCCGGCTCTGACCGCCGGCATGGAGCAGGATTCGCTGCTCACTGCCCAGCCACTGCATAAAATCGCTGTCAGCGCCAGCACCTTTTTCTGCATTGAAAGCCTCTTTCAACAGCCACGCCGTGCCACCGCCCGACCCCAGTTTCCTATCGACGGGGTCACTCGTGCAGAACCATTCCCGCCCGGGAAGTCCGGTGATATCGTGAAAACAATCTACCACATGCGGTGGCAGAGACAGCAATTTCTTCATCATTCCTCAGTCTTTTTGGTTGTTCTGACAGCACTCCATATCGCATAAGCAAAGCCCAACAGCAACAGGCAAAGGGCTATATAGGCAATGGTCTCGGTCTCCTTCACCGTCTTGGGGAAGAAGCTGAGCACCACTTCATGCTCGCCGGCAGGCACTTTCAGCGCACGAAGCACATAGTTCACACGTCCCAGTTCGGCTTCCTGACCGTCGATGGTCGCCGTCCAACCAGGATAGTATATCTCTGAGAAGACCACCACGCCGCCCGTCGCCGAACTCAACTTGTAGGTCAGTTGGTTGGGCTCATAGGCAGTGAGCGTCACTTGCGCCGTACTGTCTTGCGGCTGACTCTCACCAAGCACCTCCTTGAAGCGGGCATCTGCCACCGCCTCGTGGCGCAGGTCGACCGTGCCAACTCCGTCCAGTTCCTCATTGGCATTGGCTACGTACGTCACCTTGTTGACAAACCAGCCGTTGCCGAAGGCTGACTGGTTCAAGACGGGCGTCGCACCGCCCTGCAGAGGAACGATGAGATAGCGGGCATTGAGCATATTCAGCACGGGGAAGATACTGTCGTTGTCTGCCACCGTCACCATCTCGCCCGGCACGAACTGCGCCTTCGAGAGCCCCTGCAGCTCAGGAGCGATGTGCGCATCGATAAGTTCTTGATAGCGGCGCAGTTTGGCAGCATGATAACCGCCGATGCTCTTATGATAGAACGAGGTGTTGTTTTCGTTGAATGGTCCCTGCGGGTCGGTGAGATTCATGACACGATAGTTGAGGGTCTTGTCCTCCAGAATCTTCTTATCGGCAGCCGTCATCTCCTGCGGCTGCTCGCGAACGCTCTTGCTCACAAACATCTTGTCGTTCAGATAGCGCTTGTTCACCATCCACATATCCACCAGACACAGCACGGCGATGCAGCCAATCATCGGAACGGCTTTCAACTTGCCGGCACGATAGAGCAGCAACAGCAGCGTACCGATGACGATAACGATGACCGTGCGCCAGCAGTCGGCGGTGAAAATGGGGATGCGCATCGACTCAAGACTTGCCAACACGGAAGCCAGATATTCCTGCGGAACATACTGCGACAGCCTGTCAGTATCGCCTTGCGACACAAAACTGAAGAAGGTCGTGGGCAGCAGGGCGAACAGCAGCGCGATGCCTGCCGTCAGACCAAAACTCACATAGAGATATTTGGCTTGCTTCTTGAGCAGCTCGGGCTCGTCCACGATGCGCTTCAATGCCAGCATCGCCAGCAACGGAATGGTAAATTCGGCAATGACCAATATCGAAGACACCGTGCGGAACTTGGCATACATCGGCACATAGTCGATGAAAAAGTCCGTAAAAGGCATGAAGTTCTTACCCCATGAGAGCAATATCGAAAGAATGGTGGCGCCAAGCAGTGCCCACTTCATCGGACCCTTGACGATAAACAGTCCCAAGATGAACAGCATCAGCACGAACGCTCCCACATAGACGGGACCTGCCGTGAACGGCTGCTCGCCCCAATATTGATACCACTGACCAAGGAAATCGGAGAACTGCGGGTCGCACTTGCTCATCGCCTCCCGACTCTCCGCCAACTGGTTGTTGTGCGAACCGCCCTTCGCGTTGGGCACCAGCAGCGTCCATGTCTCACCGATGCCATACGACCACTGCGTGATATAGTCGCGCTCCAACCCGCTCGAGGTCTGGTTCGACGCATCGGCATCCTTCTTCACCAGCTCGCTCTTGCCACGCATCGACTCTTTCTGATATTCCCACGTGTGATACAGATTCGATATATTCATGCCGATGGCAATCAGTGCAGCCACCGCACACACCGCCGTAGCCTTCCAAAAACGTGCCATCTGTTTCTCCCGAACGGCTTGAACGAGGAATGCCACCACCATCAGCAGGATAATCAGCAGATAGTAGTAGGTCATCTGAACGTGGTTGGCGCTCACTTCAAAGGCAGCAAATATAGCCGTCACGATGAAGCCCCACAGGTATTTGCCGCGATAGGCAAGCACCATTCCGCCAATCATCGGCGGCAGATATGCCAGCGCCATCACCTTCCAGATGTGCCCGGCGGCGATAATAATAAAGAAATAGGAGGAGAATGCCCACACGATGGCTCCCAATGCTGCCAGCCATTGGCGGAAATTGAACGCACGCAGCAGGATGTAGAAGCCCAACAGATAGACGAAAACATACCACACATTCTCGGGCAGCCACAGGTGATAAGCCTTCACCGCCTGACTCAGCACCGCCGTACTGTTGTACGAAGGAGCCGTCTGATAGGTCGGCATGCCGCTGAACAGCGCATTCGTCCAACGCGTACGCTCTCCCGTACGCTCATAATATTCCGACGCCTCCTGACCTGCGCCGCGACCGGCAGAGGCATCATGCTGATACAAGATGCGCCCCTCGATGTCGGCAGGGAAGAAATAAGCGAAAGAAATCAATGCAAAAATCACGACCACCAACACGTCGGGCAGCCACAGTTTCCAGTTATTCAATGTCTTCATCTTTATCTGATTATTCCTTTAATTTTAGTTCCGGAAGTGTTAAAACAACCAATATTCAGTCGCCTACGGCGAGAAATCGTTCAAATCTGTACAAATCTATTTTGAAAGATTTGAAAGGATTTGTGAGATTTCTGTCACGGAGTGACACTCATTTTCAGATGTTTAGCACAAGCGAAACTTGAACCTTTAATATAAACAGCTTTCATATTCTCGCCACAAAATTACGAAATAAATCGAAATTCTCCGATATATTTTGTAATTTTGTAGTCCAATTAAACAGAACATCAACATGAAAATCGGTATCATTGTAGCGATGGATAAGGAGCTCACGCAGCTCAAGTCGCTTTTCGACAGCAAAGAAATATTGGTAGAGAAGTGTGGAATCGGCAAAGTGAATGCAGCACTCGGCGCCCAGCGGATGATTAACGAGTTCCGTCCCGATGTACTCATCTCCTCAGGATGTGCGGGCGGAAACGGTGACGAACTCAACATTCAGGACGTGATAGTCAGTTCCGAGCTGTGCTATCATGACGTGCATTGCGGCACTGCCATCGACCACACAACGCAGGACGGTCAGGTGCAAGGCATGCCGCCGCGCTTCAAGGCTGACCCCTGGCTGCTGGAAAAAGCGCAGCAAATTGCTGCCACCCAGTCAACGCTCAAGATTCATCAGGGGCTTATCGTCACTGGCGACTGGTTTGTTGACACGCGTGAGAAGATGCGTGAAATCGTCGGGAAGTTCCCCGAGGCAAAGGCTGTGGATATGGAGTCGTGCGCCATTGCCCAGACCTGCTACATCCACAACGTGCCGTTCATCTCTTTCCGCATCATCAGCGACATTCCCCTGCGCGACACCAACGCATCACAATACCACAATTTCTGGGAAACCATCGCGGAAAACTCTTTCCAAGTAACAAAAAACTTTGTTGCAGCGTTGCGCGAAGAGACGCTCCGCTAATTGACAACTCAAGTTTCACTTGTGCTAAACATCTGAAAATGAGTGTCACTCCGTGACAGAAATCACACAAATCCTTTCAAATCTTTCAAAATAGATTTGTTTGATTTGTACAGATTTGAAAGATTTCTCGCCACAGGCGACTGAGACGCTCCGCTAATTGATAATTGACAAAGAGGAGCCTCTCCCTAACCCTCCCCCAAATGGGGAGGGAACGCCTGACGGGAGCAGATTGCAAATTCAGCAGAACGGAGCTGTCTGTCGGGGGGAACGAGTGTTTTTATCCCGAAAATGTCCGAAAACATCGAATGCGTCCGAAAATAAAAGTTTTCGCCTTTTTCGTCGTTTTAGTTTTTTTCGGAATGCTTATTACTTAATTACCCTAATTTTACCGCAGAATGGCGGGCAGCCGCCCCCCTTCCCCTCTCACCGTTCTGTCGGATTTGCAATCCGTCAGTAAATAAGATATCAGGATTTACAATCCGCTTAATACGTTTTTTTGTTTTATCGGATTGCAAATCCTTATGGCAAATGCGTCTGGATTGCAAATCCAGACGAACGGGGCTCCGCTAATTGATAATTGACAGTTCTTTTAGTCGCTACGCTTGGTAAAAGCGTCAGAGACGATTAGATAAATATGGTTAGGGATTCCCAGGGCTCCCAGAATTCCCAGTCCTCCAAAAAGTCAGCGGGATGCGCACACCATGCGCATCCCGCTGCTTAGTTTCCAAGGCTGTCTCCCGCCAGGCTTATTCCTCCCCCATTTGGGGGGAGGTCAGGAGGGGGCTACTCCAGCTCATCCTCCCACACGTTTGGTCCTTTGGGGAATCCCGGACTTTCAGCCGTTCCTGGGTCAACTGGCGGCACGGTCGGATCTACCGGCAGCGACACAGCGATGTCATTCTCTGTCTCTATGCCCAGCTTCTTAATGAGCGGGGCTGCGTACACTTTCTTTTCTCTCTTCATATCTTTCTCTGTTTTCTATTTTTATCTCTCAAACAAACCTTTTCTCCCGTCAGGCGTCCCTCCCCCATTTGGGGGGAGGTCAGGAGGGGGCTCCTCATTTAGAAAGAGTGTGACTCTTTCTCTGCGCTCACTTAACCACGATTTTCTTACCATTCTTGATATAGATACCCTTCATGGTCGGTTCGCCCTGCAGGCGTGTGCCGTCGATGGTGTACCAAGCACCGTTATCAACCGTTGGTTCTCCATTATCAATTGTCTTGATGCCTGTCGGCTCGTCCGTTGTCAGCGACAGTTCTTTCGCCTCGCCGCCCTCGAAGGTCACGGGCAGGTAAGCCAAACCAGCAGCCAGCGTACCGTCAGTAGCCTTCACAAACTTTCCGTCGCTCAGAAGCAGGTTATAGGTTCCGTCCGTCTCCTGACCCACAAAGTTGGTATTCTCTGTTACGTTAGCAACGAGGAGGTTGCCTGTGAATTCATCTGCACTCTCTGAACCGTCGAAGAGAACTTGAACTTGTACACCTGCAAAACTTAGATCTTTTTCCATCACAGCACCAGTATTGGCTGGCAGCTTTTTGCTACTGATTTCCTCCAACTGAGCAGAAGCATCGTTTGTTGCAGTTACCTTATATAGATTTGGTGTACTAACATATAGGAAATGCAGAGGCACATCACAAGACACCGTACCATATTGATTGGATTTATTAATGTAAGCAATGAGTTTATAACTGCTATTAGTACCATCAAACAAAACTTTCCAACTATCATTTTTAGCATAGTTGCTTGCCTTTGTATAACTATTGGTCGGATAGAGAAGAAACGCTGCATTCGATTTAATTCCACTAAATACGTCTGTTCCTAATGCAGACGGGGTCATATTTTGAAGAACAACAGTTTCAAGATTTGTACATCCTTTAAATGCATTAGCACCGATTGTTTCCAATGTTGTATTTGCATCATTTAAATAAACCGATGTCATTGATGTACAATTTTCAAAAGCGCTACCATTAATCAGTGTTACTTTGGGAAGATTAATATTAGCCTGAGTATCACTTGAACCAATTCCTACCAACGAAGATGCTCCAGAGAAAGCCCTTGTGCCAACTTCACGAACATTATAGCTGGTAATCACCCTTTGTAAACTTGTACACCCATTAAAAACATCTTGGTAGAAATAAGTATAATATCCTGTTGATTGATTCATTTTTACCGTTTCTATACTTTCGCAATTATAAAATGCATAACCACGAGCCAGATAAACTTTTGGCAACGAAACTACATTTTCTGTACTGCCGATTGTTTTAAGTTTAGTACATTTGTAAAAAGCAAAATTTCCTAAAGACGTAAGATTTTCACACCCTGTAACTGTGTGTAATTTATAAGTTGTTAAGTTATTATAGAAAGCTCTTTCTCCAATAGATTCGATCAAAGGAAGTTGAATCGTCGTCATAGAAGTACTATTAAAGAATGCGCGCAGTCCTATCGACGTAACTTTAGGTAGAGCTATAATATTAGCCGTTTTTCCTACTCTCGTAAGAGATTGACAATTATAAAAGGCAGAATCTGGAATCTCTGTAATAGAAGGGTCATATCCACCAAAAGTTACAGTCGTTAATCTCCGACAACCACTAAAAGCCGAAGAGGCAATACTCACACAAGATCTTCCCAATTCTGCTGATGTCACATAATCACACCCCTTGAAACAACTCCCTTGTAAAGTTGTATTTGCATATCGACTTTTAATCGAAGTTATTCCTGTACAACCTTGGAAACAATATTTAGGAATTACATTGTTAAGTAAATGCACTATATTATCTGTGGCATAAGAGCCGTCTATCCATTTTAAGGTTTTCAGTCCTGTACAGCCTTTAAAAGTCCCCTCGCCTAATACTGGCTTAAAACTTGCAGGAGCTAATACAATTTTTGTAATACTCGTCTTGTTTTCAAATGCGTAATCACCAAAACCTGTTACAGTTATGGAATCTTCACCATATTTAAATTTCTGATTAATTGTCAACTCTGTAGCTGAACCTGTATAACCAGTAATTGTGGCAGATGTTCCATCTATAGAATACACAACTCCTTGATCATCGGTATAAGAAGTCTGTGCGCTCACGCTATTTGCTCCCACGAACATCATGGCGAGCATCAAAATTAAAGTGTAAGTTTTTCTCATAATTGTCATTTTATTATTGTTTAGTTGTTTAATCTAAATCGTGTGCGGACACATTATTATATATTCCGACATGCAAATGTAACTATTTTCTGCGAACAAACCAAACTTTTGACACATTTTTTGTCGTTTTCCTAACATTTTATATCCATATTGGCATATATATTGAATAAAACACAAAGGGAAGCCCCCGTTCGTCTGGATTTGCAATCCAGACGCAATTGCCATAAGGATTTGCAATCCGATAAAACAAAAAACGTATTAAGCGGATTGTAAATCCTGATATCTTATTTGCTGACGGATTGCAAATCCGACAGAACGGTGGGGCGGCTGTCCGTCATTCTGCGGTAAAATTAGGGTAATTAGGTAATGTTGCATTCCGAAAACACCCTAAAACGAGGGTGTGTCAAAATAGGAATTCAGTCGTCCTACGGACGAGAAATCCAACAAATCTATACAAATCTAACAAATCAAAGTGCTGATACACAGAATGAAAGATTTTGGATGGATTTGTGAGATTTGCCTACGGCGATTTTCAATTCTGCGCGAAGCGCACTTCCTCCATTTTGACACACCCTCCTTTCTGTTCGGGCGGATCGATGTATCCGCCCGCAGTTGATTCTCCGTTCTGCCGGATTTGCATTCCGAAAATACCCTAAAACGACAAAAAAGGCGAAAACTTTTATTTTCGGACATTTCGCTGTTTTCGGACATTTTCGGGATAAGACACCCGTTCTCTTTAACCAATTCAACTTGATTTACTTTACGCAAGTTGAACTTCTGAAAAACAAATTCACTGAATTTGCAAAATAGGCGTTGAACTTTAGGGAGGGAAGCCCCTACATACACAAACAGCGGGATGTGCATGGTGTGCACATCCCGCTATTTAGTTTCTAAATCTGTCTCCCGTCAGGCGTCCCTCCCCCATTTGGGGGGAGTCAGGAGGGGGCTTTACTTAACCACTACCTTTGGCTTCGCCGAAATCGTTCACGTTCGGCAAAGAAAGAGTGTGACTCTTTCTCTGCGCTCACTTAACCACGATTTTCTTACCACCACGAACGTAGATGCCCTTCGTGGTCGGTTCTGCCTGCAGGCGCTTGCCGTCGATGGTGTACCATGCGTCGTTGCCATTGAGAGCATCGTCGGCAGAGATGGTGGTGATGCCAGAAACGGCATTACCGTTTTTCATTTCAATATAGCCCGAACCTATATTAATGGTAGTCTCTTCAGTGACTTTAGACCAAGTGCCTTCGCTGCCCTTCGTAGTTACAGGAGCAAAAGTGTAGTAGTTGGTCGTGCCGTCAGAAGCAGGGAGCGTAACGGGTGCTGTCGATGCGCCCGTCAGATAGTTCGTATAAGTCACTTCCGGATTCTCCGTCAAGAAACTCATTACCCAATAAGGGCTGGTACTGGTCCCAGTATATTGTATTATGAGTGCATTGCCAGCTGCCAGCACCTTATCTTCTCCTGTCAATTCTTCCAAATCCACCGTGATGCCAGCACTCGTTTCTGTTACACCTGACACATAATACACGTTTAGTCCGTTACCTGTCAACTTATAAGGCACCTGAGTGCTGACCACTCGCTTATATCCTCGCGTTGCACTTGTACTGAAAAGAACATATGCTTTTACCTGGGATGCATAGTCACCGACTTGATTCATAAACTCCCACGTAACCTGTTCCGGGTTGTACATCATAATCCTTGTTCCTGCTGCAATTCCCGCAAAGGTCGTAGGCGTTACGGTAGGCGTCACATACAGGAGAAGATTAGTCAGTGCATCACAGCCTTCAAAGGCATTACTGCCGATGGTAGTGGCGTAAAGTTGGATATTGGTCATACTGCTCATGCCTTTAAATGCGCAATTGCCAACCGTCAATTTGTTTGACCAGCGCGCATAGACATAGGTCACTGCAGAACAGCCTTCGAAACAACTTTCCGGAACGACACCACTCGTCGTTATATAGAAGCGGTCGGTAATATAGTTGCCCGTTGCACCTGAAGATGGTGCCCATGAAAAGAACTTCAAGGCCGTACAACCCTTGAATGCCTTAGGACCAAAGGTGTAACTGCTGTTCCTGCCAAGCACAATCTTCTGAATGGTTGTATTGTCCTCAAAAGCACTGGGCCCGAATCCTGTCACGTTGACGGTCGTGTCCTTGCCTTCCTTGTTGTAGGTAATGGTAGCAGGAATGTTGACTGTCGTCTCGCTGCCGAGATAGCTCGTCACGTATGCATTACCATTCGTGTAGAAGTTGAACGTGAAGTCGCCCACGGTCACGTCGTCGGCTGCTTTCGCCACGTTCACAAACAGGATGGCTGCTGCCATCATCAAAAAGCGTAAATGTTTTCTCATAATCGTTATGTTTTAAGTGAATAATAGTCTTTGTTTTGCTAAGAACGACGCATCAAATATAGTATTTATTTCGCTATCTTCCAACAACTTTTTTCTCGTTCGGGAAAAATTGTCCATAGTAAGTGACAAAATGTCCCCAATTTTGCATAAAACACTTACCTTTATTCTGTTTTTCGGAGGAGAAAGTGACATTTTTCCGACTTCCAGCCCATTCGGCGTAACACATATGGGTTGCCATCATTTTACTTTTCGTCACCCGTTTCTCCCCTTTCCGCAAATGTTAAAATGTAAAGATTTCACCCGAAAAATACTTACACGAAAGACGGAAGTTTTTGAATAAACATACAAGAATTTCTGCATAATCATGCAAAACGTGCCCGTTTTTACCCGAAAAATGATGAAAATTGCGCCCAAAAGCTCAACTTTTGCACTTCAAAAGGGGAACTCTTGGAATGCGAAAGTTCAACTTTCGCGTACTGAAAGTTGAACTTTCACAAAGCAACGCTGCATATATTCAGTATAAAACCCGAAAAATCGCTTTCTAACTCACTGATTTTCAGAAAACTTTTCGCAGGAGCGCATAAAATGCTTCCGCCCTCCCAACAGTCCACCGACTTAAATATACATCAATACAGCGTGTTAATTTTTGTAAAGAAATGTAAACAGGGAGCCTCACGCAAGCTAAGCCCCACCCCTTCCTCATCCCTCCCTTCGGGAGAGGCTGGGATGGGTTCACGTCATTTGGGGGACTGGAAATTAAGACGGGACTCCCGCTTTTCTCAATCATTAAATTTGTCCGAACGAAGAAAAATACGTATCTTTGTATGTGTTTTGCTCCGACAAGAGCACATGTGACAAAAACTCTTATATATATAATAATGAGAAATCCGATATTCCGCTATCTTCCGACTGCCGTGCTGATTGCCGGCATGGTCATGACTGTCACTCCTACACACGCCAGCGGTGCGCGTGACAGCAAGGCAGACACGACACGCATTACAGCCACCTTCCAGTTTATCACGCCCGCCGTCGATAAATCCTCCGACAAGGAGAAGTCGCCAGCCTTTCCGCCCTCCGTACACGCCTCGACGATTGTGGAGCTGCAGAACGGCGACCTACTTGCCGCATGGTTTGCCGGAGCGTATGAAGGTCACCCCGACGTGAAAATATGGACCGCACGGCGGGAGAAAGGGGCGCTGACATGGACGACGCCCGTGGTGGCTGCCGACGGCACATTTCCCACCTCATCGCCGTCAGAACGGGAACTGGCACGCATGGCAGGGATTGACTCCACCGACCACGGGCGAAAAGCATGTTACAACCCCGTGCTCTGTCAGATGCCCGACGGCGAAGTGGTGCTGTTCTACAAGATTGGGCGCTTCGTGCAGGACTGGACGGGCTGGCTGGTGCGATCGAAGGACAACGGACGCACTTGGTCGGCAAAGGAGCCACTGCCGGAAGGGTTTCTCGGACCGGTAAAGAACAAGCCCATCGTGCTGGACGGCAGCCTGCTCTGCCCATCGAGCACGGAGAAAGACGGGTGGAAAATACATTTCGAACGGTATGAGCTGGACGCTGGCGGACACTTCCCCGACGGCAAAAGGCTGACAGGCAGCGCCACGATGGTCGGTCCGGTGGCAGCGGAGAAGGCAGAGAAGACATTCGAACAGGGCACGCTGTCGCCCATCGGATGCATCCAACCCTCCATCCTGCGACTGAAAGACGGCAGACTGGCGGTGCTCTGCCGCACACAGAACGGACGGCTGGCAACGAGCTGCAGCAGCGACGGAGGGCGCTCGTGGACACCCGTCACACTGACCACGCTGCCCAACAACAACTCTGGAACCGATGCCGTGACGCTGCGCGACGGCAGACACATACTCGTCTATACCCCCAACGCCACGCAGCCCGGCGAGCATAACGCACCGCGCACACCGCTCATCGTAGCCGTCAGCGACGATGACGGGGCGCACTGGCAACCCCTTCTCACCCTCGAAGACAGCCATATCAGCGAATATTCCTACCCCGCTGTCATCGAAGGGCGCGACGGCACCATCCATATCACCTACACCTGGCGACGCGAACGGGTGAGGTATGTGAAGGTTATAATTGATAATTGATAGTTGATAATTGATAAATATGGTTAGAGTTTTAAAGAATTAAGAATTAAGAATTAAAAATTAAGAATTGTGATTAGGAACCTCCAACCATATTTATCCATTGTAAAATTTTCAATTATCAATTATTTTTCTTGCACGAGTAAAAAAAAAATACTACTTTTGCACGACATTGAAAAGAATTGTAGCGACATAACATTTATCAAAAATACCAAAACAAAATGATTAACAGGGAATTGATTCGCATCAAGATTGTCCAGCTGACTTATGCCTATTACCAAAACGGGAGCCGCAACATGGACAATGCGGAAAAAGAATTGTTGTTCAGCCTCTCCAAAGCATACGACCTCTATATACTGTTACTCGCCCTGATTGTTGCCATCACCAAAGAGATGCGCCATCGCACAGAAATCATGGCAAACCGTGCCGAACGCGAGGGAACGGAAATGCCGTCGGAGAAATTCATCAACAACAAATTTGCCGAACAACTGGAAATCAACAAACCCCTGAAAGAGATTCTGGAAAGTCAGAAACTGACGTGGGACAACGACGTGGAATTCATCAAACGGCTTTGCATCAACATCGAGCAAAGCCAAATCTACAAGGATTATATGGCTGACGAGGAAGACTCCTACGAAGCAGACCGCGAGGTGTGGCGCAAGCTGTACAAAGCACTCATACAGGACAACAACGACCTGGAAAGTCTGCTCGAGGAGAAAAGCCTCTACTGGAACGACGACAAGACGGTGGTGGACACGTTCGTGCTGAAAACCATCAAGCGCTTCGACCCAAAGGCAAAGGCAAAGCAAGAACTGCTGCCCGAATACAAAGACGAAGAAGACCGCGAGTTTGCACGCAAACTGTTCAGGGCTGCCATCCTCAATGCCGACCAGTATCAGCGATACATGAGCGAGACGTCACGGAACTGGGATTTCTCACGACTGGCATACATGGACATCATCATCATGCAAATCGCCATCGCCGAGATGATGACCTTCCCCAACATTCCGGTCAGCGTGACAATCAACGAATATGTGGAACTTGCCAAACTCTACTCCACACTCAAAAGCGGAGGATACATCAACGGCATGCTCGACGCCATCGCGCGGCATCTCATCAAAACAGGAAAGATGTTCAAGCCCATGGCAACAGACAAAGACGACGCAGCCGAAGAGGGACAAGAGCAGGAACAGGAACAAGAATCAAACTAATCATTAAAATAAACAAAGCACTATGAACACATCTATTTTATTACAGGCTGCCAACGGACAGGGCGGCGGAATGGGATTCCTGATTATGATGGTGGCAATCTTCGCCATCATGTGGTTCTTCATGATTCGCCCGCAGCAAAAGAAACAGAAAGAGATTCGCAACTTCCAGAACGCACTGACCGAAGGCACCAGCGTGGTGACCGGCGGCGGCATCTACGGAACAGTGAAACGCATCGACCATGCAACGGGAAAAATCGACGTGGAAATCTCCAAAGGCGTAGTCATCACCGTTGACAAATCGTTCGTTTACGCCGACGTGAACGCATCACAGATGCAAAACACCAAGGCAGAGAAATAAGCACATGGGAAGCACGGTGGCACGCAGCTTTCAAGCCGTCAAGAACTTCTTGTTCAGGTTTGTGAACAGGAAGTTCCTCGTCTTCCTGTTTTTCCTCGTCATCAGCGGTGTATTCTGGCTGATTACAACCCTCAACGAGACGATGGAAAAAGAGGTCACGATACCCGTCATACTGACCAACGTTCCCAAAAACATGGTCATCATGAGCGACGGCAACGACACGGTGCGCATCACCGTACGCGACAAGGGATACACACTGGCAACCTACTTCTACACAGACCACATCAAGCCGATCGTAATCAGCCTTCCCTCATACATCAAGAGTGACGAGCATGCCAGCGTCTCACAGGCTGAACTGCAGAAAATGGTGCTTCAACGGATTTACGCCTCATCGCAAGTCATCAACATCAAACCCGACAGACTGGAATACTATTTCGTGAACCACAACTCACAGAAAAGCGTCCCCGTAAGGTTTGCTGGAAATGTGCACGCCGAGCGAAACCATACCATCACTGCCATCAACATCACACCGAAAAACGTGACGGTCTATGCACCACAAAAGATTCTGGACAGCCTGCAGAGCATCCCCATCGGACTGTTCAACATGAGCAGCATCACCGACACGGTACGGAAAGATATCAAACTGCAACGGATGAAAGGCGTGAAAACCGTGCCCGACCAGGTGAGAATCGAAATATGTGCCGACAGGCTCACGGAAAAAACGGTGGAAGTGCCGGTAGAAACCATCAACGTGCCCGACGGAAAGAAGCTGCGCATCTTCCCTTCACGCATCAACATCAAATGCACCGTCGGAGCAAGCCAGTTCAAGAACATCACGGAAGATGACTTCAAGATTGTTGCCGACTACAACTCACTGACAGGAGCAGTGGGCGAAAAGTGCGTTATCCGCCTGGTTGCCGTGTCCGAGAAAGTCTCGAACGCCAGACTGGAAGTCAGCGAGGTGGACTACCTCATAGAACAATGAGAAAAGCAGCAGTCACCGGAGGCATCGGAAGCGGCAAGTCGTTCGTCTGCAAACGGCTGGAGGAGAGAGGCATCAACGTCTATGACTGCGATGCGGCTGCCAAACGGCTGATGCACACATCGGAAACCATCCGCAGGGAATTGCAACAGATGGTGGGCAAAGAAGTGTACGCCGACGGACAACTCAACAAAAACAAGTTGGCACAATTCCTCCTTGCATCCGAAGAAAACAAACTGAAGGTCAACAGCATCATCCACCCCGCCGTGGCAGAAGACTTCGAGAAATCGGGAATGGAGTGGCTCGAAAGCGCCATCCTCTTTGAAAGCGGGTTCGACAAAAGAGTGAAGTTCGACCTCATCGTCTGCGTCACCGCGCCCTTAGCCACACGCATACGGCGCATCATGCAACGCGACGGCATATCACTCGCCCAGGCATTGATGTGGATACACCGACAGATGCCGCAGCGAGAAGTGCGACGGCGAAGCCAGTACATCATCATCAACGATGAAAAACATGGACTGGAAAAACAAATAGAAAACATGATCAACAGCTGGAACATTCCGGCAAAAACTGATTAACAAAAAAGATAAAAACACTATGCAAGAAACCATTCTTTCAATAGCCGGAAAAACAGGGCTCTACAAACTGGTATCAAGAGGAAAAGGAAACCTCATTGTCGAGACATTGGACGAAACAAAAAAACGCCTGCCGGCATTTGCCACCGATCGCGTGACAAGCCTCGGCGACGTTGCCATCTACACAGAGATGGAAGACGTGCCACTGACCGACGTGTTCGCTTCCATCCTCGAGAAGGAGAACGGAAAACCCTGTTCCATCGCCTACAAGAAAATCGACAGCAAAGAACTGCGTAAGTATTTTGCTGAAGTGCTGCCGGAATTCGACCGCGACCGCGTGCACGACAACGACATCCGCAAACTGCTCTCCTGGTATGACATCCTTGTCAACAACGGCATCACAGACTTTAAGGAAGAAGAGCAGGAAGAAAGCGAAGATACCAAACAGTAAGGACTGTAAGGCAACAAAACACCCGATGGCTGAAGCTTTTCAAGAAAAAGTCTTCAGAAAATTCGCTATTCTCATTAAAAAGTATTACCTTTGCACCGCTTTTTCAAAAACACCGAAGAAAGTTATCGTGTGATGGCGAATTAAGCATGTCATTTATTAACAACTTAATTTAGAGTAACACAAATGAAAGAAATTGAAGTAAAAGGTCAGAAACGTAACGACACTGGCAAGAAAGCAGCCAAGCTGCTGAGAAAAGAGGGACTCATCCCCTGTAACCTCTACGGAGAAGCTAAAGACGAGAACGGACTCCCGAAGTCTATGCCGCTCGCAATTTCCATGACGGAACTCCGCAAGGTGGTTTACACACCGCACATCTACGTCATCAACCTCAACATCGACGGAGAGCACCACACAGCCATCCTGAAGGAACTGCAGTTCCACCCGGTGACAGACGCACTGCTCCACATCGACTTCTATGAGGTGAACGACCAGAAGCCTATCACTATCGGTATCCCTGTGAAACTCAACGGACTGGCACAAGGTGTGCGTGACGGTGGACGTATGAACCTCGTTGTTCGTAAGATTGACGTAACCGCTCCTTATCAGCAGATTCCCGAGCATCTCGATATCGACGTAACACACATGACCATCGGCAAGAGCATCAAGGTCGGAGAACTCAACTTCCCAGGTCTTGAACTCGCTACCAGCAAAGAGGTGGTGGTATGCTCAGTGAAGATGACACGTGCCGCTACATCTGCCGCCGCAGCCGCTGCCACTGAAGAGGCTCCTGAAGAGGGAGAAGCACCCGCAGAAGAAGCTGCACCCGCTGCAGAATAACAAAGCTCTCATTTGTCCAACCGAACAATCGGAGCAGAGATAAAACAATATGGATAAATATCTCATCGTGGGACTGGGGAACCCCGGCACCGAATATGCCGACACCCGCCACAACACTGGATTTATGGTATTGGACGCTTTCGCAAAAGCGTCCAATACTGTTTTTGAGGACAAACGATACGGATTCGTTGCCGAAACATCCCTGCGGGGAAGGAAAATCTTCCTGCTCAAACCAACCACCTTCATGAACCTCAGCGGAAACGCTGTCAGATATTGGCTCAACAAAGAAAACATCGAACAGGAACGAATGCTCGTCGTGGTCGATGACGTGGCATTGCCACTGGGAAGCATCAGGATAAAAGCAGGGGGAAGCGACGGAGGACACAACGGACTGGGACACATCCAACAACTCATCGGTGCCCAATATCCTCGAATGAGAATGGGAATCGGAAACGACTTCCCCATCGGAGGACAAATCAACTGGGTCCTCGGAACATTCGACGAAGAAGAAAAAAAAGTCCTGCAACCAGCTATCGACACTGCCGTTGAAGCCATCAAAAGCTTCGTTCTTGCAGGTGTCAATATCACCATGAACCAGTTCAACAAAAAAGGCAAGCAGGAAAAGAAAGCTACTGAAGAAAAGAAAGCCGAGCAACAACCGACAGGCAACATCAGCGAGTAAGAACATGAACGAAGCAAGAATTGACAAATGGCTGTGGGCTGCACGCATCTTCAAGACACGCTCCATCGCCGCAGACGCCTGTAAAAACGGACGTGTGACGATCAATGGCGTCAACGTCAAACCGTCAAGACCGCTCAAAGAGGGCGAGGTAGTCAGTGTCAAGAAACCACCAGTCACCTACTCTTTCCGCGTGCTCAAATGTATTGAACAACGAGTAGGCGCCAAACTCTTGCCTGAAATCTACGAAAACGTGACGGACCCGAAACAATATGAAATCCTCGAGATGAGTCGCATCAGCGGATTCATCAACCGGGCGAGAGGAACAGGACGCCCTACAAAAAAAGACCGGCGTTCGATCGAGGCTTTCGTGGAGCCCGCCATGTTCGGATTCGAAGACGATGATGATTTCTTCGACGAAATCACGGAATAACGAAATTACGTTATAACGACATAACGAAACAACAACCAGCCATGAAAAATATTGCCATTTTCGTTTCCGGAAGCGGAACAAATTGTGAAAACATCATCCGACATTTCAGCGGCCACCAGCAGGTCAACATCGCATTGGTGCTGAGCAACCGGGCGGATGCTTACGCCCTCGTCAGGGCGCAACGACTGGGAGTACCGACTGCCGTCGTCAGCAAGAGCGAGTTCAACGATGAAAAGAAAATGAACTCCCTGTTAGACTCATACCATATCGACTTCATCGTACTTGCCGGATTCCTTCTCATGGTGCCGTCGTTTCTCATCCGCCGATACGACCACCGCATGCTCAACATACACCCTGCCCTACTGCCCAAACACGGGGGAAAAGGGATGTACGGTCACCACGTACATGAAGCGGTAAAGGCAGCCGGCGACACTGAGACAGGAATGACCGTCCACTGGGTGAGCGACGTGTGCGACGGCGGAGAAATCATCGCACAATTCTCCACACCCCTATCGCCAGACGATACCCCTGATGACATTGCGCACAAAGAACATCTGCTTGAAATGGAACACTTCCCGAAAGTCATTGAGAAAACCATACTAGGTTTGAAGGACTAAATACGCAGCTGCCTCAACTTTATACAAACAAAAAAAAGGAGCGTGACCGCTCCTTTTTTGTTTTTTCCATTCCCACAAAACATCTTCATCAGAATCCACCAGGGCGACCGCCACCGAAGCCGCCAGGACGACCACCAAAGCCGCCGCGTGTGCCGCCAGGACCTTCAGGTCCACGGTTATAACCTCCGCCATTTCCACCTCGCGCATCTCTTCCGCCAAAGGCATTGAATCGATAAATCAGATGCAACATGGCATAGGAGTTGATGCTATTATATTCCGTATCACGACGCAGACGCTCATTGATCGTACGACTGAGATTGCTCTGGTTGTGCAGAATGTCATAGAATTGCAGCGTCACCGACAATGGTTTTCCTTTGAGGAAACTCTGACTGAGTTGCGCATTCCATATCAATTCGTTCGTATTCATCGACTTATCGCTGTAACCGCGACGGGAGTTGTTGTTTAATCCCGTAGAGACCGTCATTCCCCAAGGAGCCATCAGGTTGACATTCAAACCATACGAGAACTCCCATGTGTCGAGATCGCTCTGGCTCTGGAGTTTGTTGCGGGCATGGGTGTAGTTCACAGAAGCATTGGGCTCGATTTCTATCCAACTGTTACGATAGCTCAGAGAGAGGCGTTCGCCGATGGTCATCGTGCGAGTGGTGTTCTTCTGGGAATCAGACATTCGGTCGAGGCTCAGATAACCCACATAGTGATTGTAGTTGAAGTTCGTGAACGTATTGACGTTCCAATAGCCCGCAGAGTCGATAGCAGTATTAAACATAAAAGCAGCCATCGTGTTCCAGTTGCCATTGATGTTTTCGGGTTGCGTGGTGCGTCCGCCAGTCCGCTCGTCGTATGTCACCTTGCTACTGATGCTGTTGCGTGTATTCGAATAGTTGATGAAAGTCATAATCGCACGCTGATGGCTCTGTATATAATTATTGTAGAAGAGTCGGAAATTGTTCGTGAACGAAGGCTTCAGACCCGGATTACCTTTCGTGACATTGAGCGGGTCGCTGTCGTCGGTGATATCAAGCAGGTCGGTCATACTCGGTTGCGAGGACGTTCCACGATAGTTGATTCGCAGATTGCTGACACGCGAGAACCGGTAGCGGAACTCTACCGTCGGGCTCCAGTTAGTCACCGTGCGGGTTGTATCAACGTGTATGCCCTGATAGTCTTGCATGTATTTCGATTTCTGCGGTTGAATCATGATACCGGCATTCAACTGGAACTTCGGCTGAATCCAGCGATACATCAACTGCGCCTCGTGTATATAGTTCCGATACTCAGAATAGCGGCTCAGGTCAGTATCCAGATAGTCGCTGATTGGACCTGCCACACGCGACAGATAGGCATTCCAGTTGCGATATTCCGGTGTGATGCCATCAAAGAATGCACGCCCCATTTCGCTGAAATCATACGTTGAGCGGTCACTCTTGTTGAAACGATACTGGTATCTGTAGCTGAATTGCAGAAACATCGCCTTGGCAATCGGCTCACTGTACGTGAATTGCAGGGCATAGCTCCAGTTGCGAGTCGGTGTCACATTGTATCGGTTGGTCTGATAGGTGGAATCCAATCCCAAAGCCGTCTTAATCATGTAAAGATGCACGTCATTTGTGGACAGGCTCGTGTTGTCATTATTTCCAAACGACCAGTCGGTACGGAGTGTCAGGTTCCTGCCGTTCCTATTCAGTTTGCGATTAAATTGCAGCATCGCGTTGGCACTGTTCGACTTGCCATAGCTCAAATTCATCGTGTTCTGGCTGTTCACCATCAAGTCATCTTCAGCCAACTTCTCAATATCTTCCGGCGACAGTGGGTCCAACACATACAGATAGGGGTCTTCCTTATAAGATGCCGTGCGCTCCACACGATTTCCGTCGCTGGTCGAGAAACTGAAGCTCGGGCGGAACATGATATTGGTCATCGAGTCGGGAGTCCATTCCACACGCATGTTTCCGTTCCACGAATTGCTGCGCGTATAGTTCTGGGATATGCTGTTTGAGAATGAACCGACCGTGCTCACAAAGTTCTCTGTAGCACTGCGTGACCAGATGTCGCCATTACGATGGTTCCAACGTAGGCTGGCATCCAACTTCAGGTGTTTGCTATCATCGTAATTGAAGTTCGCTCCTATCATTTTCGAGGTGTTCAAACCATTGCGGTTGCCACCGAAGCGTCCTCGTCCGCCACCGCCCGGGAAGCCCATATCGTTCGTATTATTGGCATTCCCGAAAAGCATGAAACGGTATTTGTCATTGAAATAGCCTCCCATCAAACGCTCTGCGTAGCGGTGCTTCGTACCGATGGCAAGGTCGATATTGCTCATAAAGCCTTTATTCATGCCTGGCTTGATACCGAAGTCGAGCACCATCTGCTCATTGCCGTCATCGATACCTGTCACACGTGCCAAGTCGCTCTTCTCGTCATACGCCTTTATATTGTCAACGATGGAAGCGGGAAGGTTCTTCAGGGCGGTCTGCGTGTCGCCCGTCATAAATTCCTTTCCGCCCACTTTTATCTTGTCCACCGTACGCCCGTTCACCGTTATCTTTCCGTCTTCAGTCACCTCTGCACCAGGAATCTTCTTCACCAGTTCCTCTACCGCCGAGCCTTCCGGCACACGATAAGCCGAGGCGTTGTATTGGAACGTATCTTCTTTGAGTACGACCTTCGCCGCATGACCGGTTGCCGTCACGCCTTTCAGCATGATGGCGTCTGAAGCCATGACAATCGTACCCAAATCGACATCCTTATCATCGGCAATCGCCACATTGCGGGTGACGTCCTTATAGCCAACACTCGTCAGACGAACGATATATTGCCCGTTCTCCGGAGCCGTCAGAGTGAATTTTCCCACGTCATCAGAAATGGCACCTCCGACAAACGTACTGTCTTTTTTCAGCAGTTGGACCGATGTCTGCACCATCTCTTCCTTGGTATCATTATCCACTATCGTACCCGAAATCTTACGTTCCTGAGCATATAAAAGAAGTGATGTAGTCATCACTGCACATAACAATAATACACGCTTCATAGCCTAACTTTAATTCGTTTCTCTTTTGGATGCAAAGTTAGGAAAAAAGTTTAATTCCGATTCACTTTTAAATCTACCCATTTCCTTAGTATAGAGCAAAACCGGATGACAAAACATCTCTTTCCTTTGCTCTCGAAAAGCAAAGAAAGATATTCTTTTGACGGAATGTTAAAATTCAGGAATCATGACGGTCATTTTCCCTTTTTTCCTATCTTTGCTGCTGTTCAGAAACAAAACAAGGAGGAATTGCTTATGAGAAATATCGTTTATTCCACACAGTTGAAGCATGACTTGGCACTCACCATCTCTGAATGCGAACACGACAGGATTTTCCTACTGGTCGATGAAAACACCGAAACACATTGTCTGCCACTCATCATAAGCTTCTTCAGCCTGAAAGAAGCTACCATTATCCGTATCCCTGCAGGCGAAAAGAACAAGAACGTCAATGCGCTGACACATATCTGGAGCGCACTGAGCAACGGCTGTGCCACACGCCACTCACTGCTCATCAGTCTCGGTGGCGGAACGGTGACCGATGTCGGCGGTTTCGCAGCCTCTACGTTCAAGCGGGGAATCAACTTCATCAATATTCCCACGACGCTGCTCGGCATGGTCGATGCTTCCGTAGGAGGAAAGAACGGCATCGATTTCAACGGACTGAAAAATGAGGTCGGTACGTTTGCACAACCCCGATTCACGCTGATTCACACACCTTTCCTTCAGACACTCCCCTACTCCGAACTGCTCTCTGGCTTTGCAGAGATGCTCAAGCATGCGCTGCTCGACAAAGAACAAACGTGGAGCAACATACTGACATTCGACATTGACAAGCCCGACCTCACACAACTGCAGCGCATGGTAGAGACTTCGGTGCGCATCAAAGAGAAGTTTGTGGACCTGGACCCGCACGAGAAAGGCATCCGCAAGGCACTCAACTTCGGACATACTTTCGGTCATGCCTTCGAGGCGTTCAGCAACGGAAAGCTGCTCCATGGGCACGCCGTAGCACACGGAATGGTTTGCGCACTATATCTCAGTGCGCTGAAAACCGGATTTCCGACGGAACGTATGCGCCAGACGGTCTCTTTCATCCGCGAACACTACGGCAGACCAGCCATCTATTGCGATGATTATGAGCAACTCTATGCGCTCATGCTACACGATAAAAAGAATAAGGGCGACCACATCATGCTGACCTTGCTTGCCGGTTTCGGAGACATCAAGACCAATCAGACTCCGTCAAAGGAAGAAATTTTCGAAGCGCTCGATTTCGCGCGGGAAGGATAACCCATCTCAGAGGACAGATTGTGAGGCGAGTTTTTCGGATCCACTACGGTCGGGCTTACCCGTTGCCGTCAGTGGAATCTCATCCACCGTTATGAAATGACGGGGCTTCCAATATTTAGGCAATACACGCTCACACACACTTTCAACAAGAGCCAGGTCGCGACTTTCCGTCAGCAAGACGACCGTCTCGCCCAACCGGCTTTCACGCGCGCGTGTTATTAAATAAGGTGTGTTCAGATGCGGGCGCAAGAGGCGCTCCACTTCTTCTATCTGGATTTTGATTCCTCCAGAGCAAATGACGTTATCCCGCCTGCCGAGAATGCGGAAACGGCGCCCATCCGGATGAAGCGTAGCGATATCGTTCGTCTGCAACGCTTCCCCGCATAACGCCGGTGCATCGATGCGCAGACATTCCTCGTCGCCGAGCGACACACTCACACCCTCCATTGGTGTGTACCAGTCGCTCGCCTCGGTGCCGCTGAGTCTGCGAAGTGCGACGTGCGACAGCGTTTCGGTCATGCCATACGTGCTCCAAACAGCATTTGGAAACGAGCGCAACTCGCGCTCCAACGCTTCATCAACAGCCCCTCCGCCTATGATGAGATGACGAATGCGCCGCAACTGTTCGCGCTCCTCTTCCACCTGTAGCGAACAAGCCACCTGATAGGGAACCATCGCCACAAAGTCGAATCCCTTCTCTTTTCCGATGAACCCACACAGGGGATGAGAGGATGGCTCGACAGCAGTCAGCCGCAATCCGCGCACCCACGTCCGAACAGCCATCATCTTGCCGGCAATAAAATCGAGCGGCATGCAAAGTAGCGCAGTGTCGCCCTCGCGCAAACCGAGGAAATCGCAGGTCATCCGCGCCGATGTTTCCATGCGCCGCTTCTCCACCCACAACGGTTTCGGAGCGCCGGTCGAGCCGCTGGTATGAACCAAGATGCGGTCGCTCTCATCATGCCATTCGGCAGAAAACTCAGATAAAGTCATTTTTTTGATTTATGCTTTTCGATGCAAAGATAAATCTTTTTGCACAAACATTTGTAAAAAGCATCACAAAAAAGCGGAACAGCTTAAGACCTCTGTCTCTACTGTTCCGCCAACCAATTAGTAAAGTTAGTAAGTAAAAATGCCTATCTTCACAGACGGGGTTTCTTCAGTCAGGAGTTGATGACCGTACCATCGGGACGGATTCTCAACTTCACATCCTGTTGTCCTTTCTTCTCCAGCTCCAACTCATAATATTCGTCGGTCGGTGTCTGGATGAAATCAGCATCGTCGATGCTCCAGCCTGAATAGTTGGCTGCGACATAGTTCTTGACTGCCTGCGGGAGCGTGGCGGTCCGGAGATTGATTTCCGTCTCTGTGCGCAACCAGGTGCCGTCTGCCCGGAAGAATGCTTCGCTCTTGGCATTGTCGAGGATAAACTCCGCCTCATATTGGCTGCCTTCACGCTCCCACTTCGTGCGCAACGCCTTCGGGTAGCGCTCATTGAATGCATTGACCACTGCGGCAGGGATGGCTGATGAATTCACATCCGTTCCCGTCGTATTTACGTTTTTCACAAACGAGTTAATCAACGTTCCGTCGGCACGGATAAACAAGGTCACTTCAGGCTCGCCACGCTTTTCAAGCTCTATCTCATAATACTCATCCTTAGATGTCTTGATGAAGTCAATATCATCAATCGTCCATGCCGGATAATTCGTTGCGATATAGTCCTGAATCGCCTGTGGCAATCCACTGCCCTGCTTGCCGAGGTTCATTCCCGTACGCGTCAGTTTCCACGTTCCTTCCTTTTCAAACCATGCGTTATATGCAGCATTTTCCACAGAAAACTCGGCTTCCAAAAGCTCACTTTTCTTCTCCCACGTCACGTTCTGAGCCGCAGGGAAACTGGCTTCAAACAAGGTCTGTACCGCTTCCGGAACAGTTACTTCCTGCTGAACATCATCTGTCAGCACATCATTTTCTTCATTTGTACAACTTTGCAGTCCCATTCCCAAAAAGGCAATCGCTGCAATCACTAATAATCTTACTTTCATTTTCATCTTTTTTTAGCTAATAACATTTCATATAAACTCACTCATTCCTTATCAACTGTCGATTTCTATCACCTGAAACTTCTTGTTGAACTTGATTTCAAGCCGATTCGACAGATTGACTTCATAATAGTTATCCTTTCGCCCTATCTCCATAATCTGCGCCCCATGGTAGTTCTTTCTCACATAGTTGACGATGGGCGCGGGAACGATACCGGCAGGAACGGGTGCCGACTTACAGTCGATTTCCGTCCATTCGCCGCTCCTGCTGAATTCCACCTTGTCGCCACTTGTGAAAATCACGTCATAGCTCCTTCCGATAACCTCTCTTTCCATTTTCGCCAACGCTATCTTGTGACGGGGGAAATATTTCTTGATGAATTGCTGTGCCGCTACCGGAAGCTGACTGTACGTAATCGGTTTGTCGTGCCCGGCGTGCAATACCGACAGACAGGCAAAGGCAAAGACAACGGTCAATATCAGTTTTTTCGTTCTCATTTTTCTATCCTTTCTTCTATTATATATTTAATAATGTGATGCAAATATCCGAACCAAATCTGAAAACAATCTGAATATCCCGGAAAAAAATGAGTTTTTTCGCAAAAAAAAGAATGCGCATGCGGACAGCCCTCCGTTTTTGTATATTCATGCAAAACATGCATACGTTATGCAGTTTTGTAACATTCAGATAATCAACGGGTTGCGAATACGTTTCCAAAAGTGCCACTTTCGCGTCCTAAAAGTGCCACTTTCGCAGTCTAAAAGTTCCCCTTTTGCGAGCTAAAAGTGCCACTTTTGGAAAACGATAGTTTCACCCCCTCAAAATGAATAAATATACATCGCCGGGAAAGCGTCAGTTTTTGACTATCGTGAACGCATGTTTTCCGTTGTTGAAAGCATAGTCTATCCTCAGTCCATAACGCTGGCAGATGGCTTTCACGACTGCCAAGCCGAGTCCTAACGACTGGCGGTTGTCCGAGGAATGATAGAAGCGCTCGAAAATATAGTCCTTGTTCAGGCTTTCCGGTGCGCCTGTGTTTTCGAACAGCAGCGAGTCGGTCGTTGCCTTTATCGTGATTTCCCCGCCCTCGTGGTTGTGCACAAAAGCGTTTTTCAGCAGGTTGGAGAGCAGCGTCTGCGCCAGCGATTCGTCCATGCTGACGATGAAATCGCCCTGCAATTCGGTCTGCAGACGGATGTTTTTCGAGGCATAGACCATCTCGTAATCGGGCAGCAACCGCTGTATCGACTCCGTGAAATTCACATCCGCCACGTCGGCAAACTGCCCGTTGTCGATTTTTGTGAGCAACAGGAGCGAACGGTTCATGCGCGACAACTGCTCCAGAGTCTGCCGCGTCTTGACGATTTCTTCCATCTGCCGTTCGGTGAGCGACGGGTCTTCGAGCAGCATCTCCAGGCGGCTGCTGCAGATGGCGAGCGGTGTCTGCATCTCGTGCGAGGCGTTGCCGATGAACATTTTTTGCTGTTCGTATGCCACTTCCGTCCGCTCGATGCTCTCTTTCACCACCTCATTGAGCTTCCTGAACTCGTAAATCCTGGTCGGATTGTCCAGCGGCCGGTTGTCTTCTCCCACACGGTATCTGTCCAGCCATCGCAGCAACTTGCGCAACGGACGCATCGAATGACCGATGGTCCACAGGTTCAGGAGCAAGATGCAAAGGAGGATGGCAAGGAAAAGAAAGACAATCCAGTAGAAAATCGCCTCGCGCAGGTCTTTCTTGTCAATATGCGGCGTAGATACTTCGAGCTCAAAAAGCTTCCCGTCGTCATTCTGGAAGATGTAGGTCAGCACACGCGCCGGCTCAAACTCGTCTTTCTCTTCGATGAACACGTCACGGTCTTCGTAGCGCACGTGCGGTGTCTGTGCCGCATACTGCGGCGTTATCTCGCGCAGAAAGAACTGGTTGTTGGAGCCGCTCGACGCCGTTGGGAGGGCTTCGTTGCGCACGGAGCGGATGATAATCATTTCGGCATAGTCTTCCAGCGAATCGTCCACCTCATCGTTTACTTCGTTCATAATCGTATAATAAAAGAACACCGACCAGCAAAACAGAATCAGTGTTGCCAGCAGTGACAGGCGAAGTGTGATGACGTGGAGCAATCTCATGGCACAACCAGTTTATATCCGAATCCGTAAACCGTCTTTATCTCTACCTGCGCACCAGCCTCTTTGAGCCGTTTGCGAAGGTTTTTCATCTGCGCATAGATGAAGTCGAAGTTGTCTGCCTGGTCGATAAAATCCCCCCAGACAGCCTCTGCCAGCGTCTGCTTCTCCACGAGCCGCCCCTGACGATTGATGAGGAACATCAGAATGTCGTATTCCTTACGTCCCAATTCTATCGCCTGACCGTCAACGGAGACGGTATAGGAAGCCGTGTCGATGGAGAGATTGGCTATCTGCATCGTGTTGTCCACCTGCTGGTTGACCCGCCGGAGAAGACTCCTGATGCGTGCATGCAGCTCCGAGAGGTGGAAAGGCTTCGGCAAATAGTCGTCAGCCCCCAACTGCAAGCCCGCCACCTTGTCCTCCACCGAATCCTTGGCAGAGAGTATAATCACGTTCAGGCGCAGCCCTCGCCGCGATGCCTCGCGCAGCAGGTCGAGCCCGTTGCCGTCGGGCAGCATGATGTCGAGCAGAATACAGTCGTATTCATAGATAAAAACTTTCGAGCATGCCGACGAATAGTCTTCTGCCGTCTCCACCACATAGCGCTCCGAGCGGAGCGAATGAACCAGCAGTTCGCGAAACTCACGATTATCCTCTATCACCAATATTTTCATACTTTCATCGTTCTAAACAGATGTTCTTTCTTCATTATCTCACGGCAAAAATAGCACGACAATCTGAAAAAAAACTGAATTTTGCATTTTACCGCAGATTCAAGGCATAGCACCGGGACGTCCCTTTCAGTCCAACCCTTCTCTCAAGAATTTTCTTAGATGCAAGTGAGTGATGCCATTGTCGTCGGACTTGCTGACGAGGGGCGTCATGGATATGACGTACTTAGGATAGTTGTCCTTGATGTTTCTCAAATTACCAAACTCCCGTTCACGGGTTGTCTTGTCAGCAATAATATATGAAACCTGCACATAAGCTGTCTGTCCTGATGCTTTTTTGCACACGAAGTCCACTTCGCCTGCCTGCAGCTGTCCTATCGTGACCTCATAGCCTAATCGGATAAGGTGGTTATAGACGATATTTTCGATATCCTTCTCAATATCACCTTCCCGTGTGCCTCCGGCAAGTATGTTTCGTATGCCGTGGTCTTCGAAATAGAATTTGTCATTGCTCTCGAAAAGTCGTTTCCCGTGTATGTCATAGCGTTGCACATCGTATATGATATATGCATCGCATAGGAATTTAGTGTAGTTGATGACAGACGTTGACGTGATGCTTTCACCCTGTGATTTCATGTATTTGGCAATACTGTTAGCTGAAATCAACTTACCGGTGTTATCTGCGAGAAAACGCACAAAGTTTTCAAGGAACGTAACGTTGCGAATCTGATTGCGCATAATGACATCCTTCAAGAGTGCGGTGTGAAACACATCCGACAGATATTCCCGCACATCCTGCTCGTTGAGTCCAAACTTAATCAGTCCAGGCAGCCCTCCGAATTGGATGTACTGCCCCAATGTATCATCAGTGTCGGGCAGTTGGTGGAACAGCATAAACTCTTCATAACTCAATGCTTGGATATGGATTTCCTTGTAGCGACCGCCAATACGCGTGCTCAGGTCGCTGCTGAGCATCTGTGAGTTCGAACCGGTGATGATGATGTCCACGTCAGGTTCTTCATAATAGCTGCGTATGCTCTTTTCGAAATCCTCAATCTCCTGCACCTCATCAATGAGAATAAAGTTCGCCTTCTTCTTGTTGCGCAGTTTGTCAATATACGCATTCAAGTCCTGGTAGGTCTTTATGCCATCAAACTCTTTCTTCTCCTTATCAATATAGATGATGTTAGCATGGGCACTTGCACTCATTTTATCTCTGAACAGACGCAAAATAACACTCTTGCCAACTCGCCGTTGACCAGTCAGAATGATGATGGCATCCTTGCCGATATACCTCTCTATCTTATCCAGATAGTTCTGTCTTGTTATAACACCCATGTTTCTTTTATATTAGAAATTTGCCGCAAAGATACTAATTTTATCTTTTATAATAGACAAAAAGATTAAAAAAACATCATACCACCCACAGCTTATCGCCACGGATTTCGAGCGGCAAGGGGATGTTATCCACAAACAGCTGCCCCGTCCCGAGCCCCTGCGGAAACTGGATATCAGGACCATAGACATGGGCGGCAAGCTGGGCAACGGCATTCAGACCGACGTTGCTCTCCAACGCACTCGTTATCCACGAGCCGATGCCGCGCTTCTGGGCTTCCGAAATCCACTCTTGCGTGCCGCGAATGCCGCCGTGCAACGATGGCTTGAGCACGATATACTGCGGCTGGACAGCATCCAACAACTCTTGTTTCTCCCGCAGACGGTTGGCACCAATCAGCTCCTCATCGAGAGCTATCGGCACGGGCGCCTCCCGGCAAAGCCGCGCCAACGCCTCCCACTGTCCTGCGCGGACAGGTTGCTCGATGGAATGCACGTCGAACCGCACCAACGCTTCCAGCTTCTTCGGAGCCTCGTCCACAGAAAAAGCGCCGTTGGCATCAACGCGCAACTCCACATCCTGACGGGAGAAACGGCTACGAATCAGCCGCAGCAACGCCATTTCCTCGTCCCAACCGATAGCGCCAATCTTTATCTTCACACAGCGGAAGCCCTGGCGGAGCTTCTCTTCCATGCGCTGCAACATCTCGTCGTAGTTGCCCATCCACACCAAGCCATTGATTGGAATGCCCTCTTCACCACGACTAAACGGCGTGTTAAACAACGCCAAAGAGCCTCTTTGCGCATGAAGGACAGCCGTTTCCAAGCCGAAGACCATCGACGGGAACGGGCGCAACTCGTCAAAATCCGTCCGTCCGGAGCGTGCCACCACTTCACAGGCATCCACCAGCATCTTTTCATAATCCGGCAAATCATCGCACGAGAGCTGCGGAAGCGGTGCACACTCGCCCACTCCCATGCGCCCTTCCTCGTCCGTCAGCCGCACCAGCCACGACCGCCGCGTCCGATAGACGCCGCGCGACGTGCCCGCCGGCTCACGGAAATGAAACGTCCGCTGCTCTATTTCATACACGTATTTCATTCCTCCCTCATTTTTAGATGGATACAAAAATACAGAAACTTTGCCTATCTCACAAAAAAGCAACTTTGTTTTTGCTTTTTTCCTGAAATATTTTTATATTTGCAATCAATTCAGGAGAATTACCCTGAAGACAAATGCATAGGCTTATTATTTCGCACTTACCGAAAAGACGTAGGAAATCTGTTTGGAATAGTTCGATTTAAGAAGCAAGAGGGGAAGAACTATAGGATGTTTTTCTCATGCAACCAATAGCTATTGCTCATGTTTTGGCATGGCAGCATTCTTCATTGGTTGCAGGGGTTCCACTTCCTACGTCTGCCCCTCAGGTAAGTGCATAAGAATGTCCATGCCATTTTTGTGTCCTTATCCGTTTGCATAGTGGTAAAATCGAACTATTTACATTTAAAAAACATAAAACTATGAAGAGAATCTACCTTTCAGCCATTCTGATGGCAATGTCCGTTGCGGTAAATGCGCAAACGCCAAAATCTGTGTCTGATGGTTATATCAGTTTTACACCAAGTGCACTTTCGTACGAAGGGAAGGCTTCTATTGTTGTCCCATCTGGAAATCAAATCAGAATCTACAATGACGAAATTGAGTTTGTACGTTCATTTACTATCAATGGTGAGTTATTAGACATGAGTCCAACAGATTACGATAACGGTACTTATGTTGACCGCAGTTTGTATGCAACACAAACACTATTCAACACCGATGAAAAGTTCGAGTATCTCGTTGCAGTGAAGAACAGCGATGAAGAGACTACCGGATTTAAAATCATGTCAGAAAACGGCACCACACTCCAGACCATTATGTTTGAAGAGGTTTCTGGGTGGTTCGAGGTGCGTTTGATAAAGATAAATGACAAGAAGTATTTGAACATAAATAATTACTTCTATCGGATTGATTCAGAAACTTCAAGCGTGAAACCCGTCAACGCACTGCCCGCTTTCATTGTGCGCAACTACTCCATCGACGGGCGACCACAACCAACACCACGTCGCGGAATCAATATCAGTCGCCAAAGTGACGGAACGGTGAAGAAATATGTGGTAAAATAATGGTGTCTATTTATAATAAGGTTTAAATCAAATAAAATTAATAATTTATAAGAACATACAATAATGGAAAAATCATATATAGATTTCTTTCAATTTCTTTCCTATAGATTTACCAGTGAAAATGATTTGTCCGATATAACTTGGACTATGTGTGAATCTTGTGAATCGTTTCGTGAACAATTTTTGAAATTCTTTTTTCCCGAAATTCAAATAGTTAAAGATGTTTATATAGAACGGGAAAAGCCAGAAAGTAATAGTCGCGCAGACTTTGTGATTGATAATGGTGGGGAAAAATATCTGATAGAGAATAAAATCAATGATCAAAATCATCATTTTGAACAATATGATACGGCTTATGGTGTTAAACCAAAGAGGTTCGGGTATATTACGAATTATATAATTAACGATGAAGATATCAAAGACAAGGGATATCAACTACGCACGTGGGAAGAATTATATATGGTATTTTCTAATAATTTGCCAAATGATAATGAAAAACGAATCTTTTGGCAAGGATATCTCGAATATGTGAAAAATGTTTGTGGAATAATTAAAATTGATAAACCGATGAAGTTAAATGGTATTTATTCTCTCTATTCATTGATGGAGATTTTTAAAAAGAAACTGACACAAAGGGAAGAAGAACAGTTCAAACTTATTTGGTACAATTCAAATAAATTGTGTGGAAATGGTGTTTCCCATGGTGCAACGGGTGTGAATTTCGAAATTGTTTATAAGAATTTAAACCAAGAAAATGCTCCGAGGATGTGGGGGTGGATAGGCATCTACTTTAATACAGAAGAGCCAAATATCTGGATGGGATTTTATAATGTTGAAGGCTGGGGAAAAAACTATATAGACAAGCTACTTCCTTATAAAGACAGATGGACAAAACAAGAGGAATTTGAAAAACCTTTTGAAGAAGGAAAATGTCTTTGGTTTAAAATGTCTAAAGAATTAAAAACAGAGTTTGAAAAGAGTGAAGATGTAGTAGAACAAGAAAATATACTAAAAGCATTTATGGATGCAGTAATTCTATATCCTTCCAAATTTGACAGATAATTTTTATTTACAATAGTTTTATATCACAATGAAAAAAATAAATTTAAACAAGCATAATGTAACAAAAGGTATTTTCCTTTTAGTTTTTACATTATTGTGTAATATGGGCGTTTCTGCTCAAAGAACATTTACTATTGGAGATTTAAAATATACGACAACGAGTGACTCGACAGTAAGCGTAAGTAAAAAAGTATCTATTTGGTGGAAATTGAAAATTCCTGCAAGCGTAGAATATGCAGGGACACAATATTCTGTGACGAGCATTGGAAGTAATGCGTTTTCACAATGTAGCGGTCTGCCCTCCATCACTATCCCCAACTCCGTGACGAGCATTGGAAAATATGCGTTCGATGGTTGCGGTGGCCTGACCTCCATCACCATCCCCAACTCCGTGACGAGCATTGGAGACTTTGCATTTGATGACTGCAACGGCCTGACCTCCGTCACTATCCCCAACTCCGTGACGAGCATTGGGAATTATGCGTTCTGTGAGTGCAGTGGTCTGACCTCCGTCACCATCCCCAACTCTGTGACGAGCATTGGAGGTTCTGCGTTCAAGGGTTGTACAGCTTCCGTCACTATTAATAGTAACGCTATATTGTCTAAGACTTATTCTTCTCGGAGTTCCTTAAAAAATATATTTGGTGAACAAATCAAAGAATATCAGATAGGCAATAATGTAGAGAAAATCGGATCCCATGCGTTTTATGGTTGCAGCGGACTGACTTCCGTCACTATCGGAAGTTCCGTGACACGTATTGGAAACTATGCGTTTTATGGTTGCAGCGGACTGACTTCCGTCACTATCGGTAGTTCCGTGACAAGTATTGAAAACTATGCGTTCGAGGGTTGTACAGGTCTTACTTCCGTCACTATTAATAGTAACGCCATATTGTCTAAGACTTATTCTTCTCGGAGTTCCTTAAAAAATATATTTGGTGAACAAGTCAAAGAATATCAGATAGGCAATAATGTAGAAAAAATCGGAAAAGAAGCATTTGAGAATTGTTCAAAACTTACTTCAGTTACAATACCTAACTCCGTGACGAGTATTGAATACATGGCGTTTTATGGTTGCACAGGTCTTACAAAAGTTATTGTTAATGATATTGTCGCATGGTGTAATATTTCATTTGCAGGTTTATTTAGTAATCCTTTATATTATGCACAGCATCTTTATAGTGACGAGAATACAGAGATTACAGATTTAGTCATACCTGATGAGGTAACGGCTATAAGTAGTGATGCATTCCCTTATTGCAGAAGTCTAACCTCTGTCACCATACCCAACTCCGTGACGAGCATTGGAAGTTATGCGTTCTTTGGTTGCAGTAGTCTAACCTCTGTCACCATACCCAACTCCGTGACGAGCATTGGAAGTTATGCGTTCGGAAATTGCAACGGTCTGACTTCCGTCATTATCCCCAACTCCGTGACGAGCATTGGAGGTGTGTTCTCTGGCTGCAGCGGTCTGACTTCCGTCACTATCCCCAACTCCGTGACAAGCATTGGTGGTGCGTTCAAGGGTTGCAGCGGCCTGACCTCCATCACCATCCCCAACTCCGTGACGAGCATTGGAAGTGAAGCGTTCCGTGACTGTAGTGGTCTGACCTCCGTCACCATCCCCAACTCCGTGACGAGCATTGGGACTTATGCGTTCTCTGGCTGTAGTGGTCTGACCTCCGTCACCATTCCCAACTCCGTGACGAGCATTGGAGGTGGTGCGTTCAGAAATTGCACTGACCTAAGCTCCGTCACCATCCCCAACTCCGTAACGATCATTGGATATCAGGCGTTCGAGGGTTGCAGCGGCCTGACCTCCATCACCATTCCCAACTCCGTGACGAGCATTGGAACTTATGCGTTCAAAGATTGTACAGGTCTGACAGATATTTATTGCCACATAGAAGAACCATTGACTATAAATTCTAATGTATTTACCAATGTTCCTACAAACACCTGTACGCTTCATGTACCTATTGGTAGCAAGGAAAAATATGAAGTAGCGGATGTTTGGAAAGATTTCCTGAATATCGTAGAAGACTTACCGACTGGCATTATTTCAATTGATAATTCACAATTGACAAATGATAATGATGTTTGGTACACACTCAACGGCACACGTCTTAATGGAAAACCGACAAAAAGTGGCATCTATATAAAGAATGGCAAGAAATATATTGTAAATGAAAATGAGAATAAAAAACAATAAATAAAACGAATCATGATACCTGAAAATCTTTCACACAAACCAATTATTGGTGTTGACAATTATGACCGCATAGACGGACATTATGCAAACAACACAGATGCCCGAGCACTCTCTATTGGATATGCTCAATTCGACAACAACGAGATCTCCGTAAAAGTCTTTCGAAATACTGGTACACAATGGAGTCCCCAAAGTGAAGAATTGCCATTGCATAGATGTATTGATTTATGCACCTTAATTATAAAATCACTTATACTTTTAGAACAAGAAAGATACTCATTTGCAGGTGATATAAAGCCCCAAATATGTAAAGAAAAAGAAATAAAATATTTTAAACAATATTATAAACAACACTATTGCGTATTATTGCCCAAATTACGGGAATTACAGGATGCACTAAATACATTCATTCATGATAAATATAAATAATCAAAAGTAATGAAAAAAATAAATTTAAATAAGCATAATGTAACAAAAGGAGTTTTTCTTTTAGTTTTTACATTATTGTGTAATTTGGGCGTTTCTGCTCAAACCTCGTTTACCATCGGTTCGCTGAAATATACTACGACGAGTGACTCTACGGTAAGTGTGGCTAAAAATGGAACGCCAACTGGAAATTTAGTTATTCCTGAAAGTGTGGAATATAACGGAACCCAATATTCCGTGACGAGCATTAGAGGTTCTGCGTTCGAAGGTTGCAGCGGGCTGACCTCCGTCACCATTCCCAACTCCGTGACGAGCATTGGAAGTTCAGCGTTCAGTTTCTGCAGCGGACTGACGAAAATCATCATCCCTAATTCTGTAACTACTATCGAAAGAACTACGTTTACTGGTTGCAGTGGTCTGAGTTCTGTCACAATCCCTAACTCTGTGACGAGCATTGAAGAGTTTGCATTTAATAACTGCTACAGTCTGGACTCTGTTACCATTCCCAATTCCGTGACAAGCATTAAATCCTACGCATTTAATAACTGCTACGGTCTGCTCTCTGTTACCATTAATAGTAATACTATATTGTCAGGGTATTCATCATCCTTAAAAGATAGATTTGGTGAACAAGTTAAAGAATATCAGATAGGTGATAGCGTAGAAAAAATTGGACCCTCTGTATTCTCAGGTCTCAGTGAGCTTACTTCGGTCACTATTGGTAATTCCGTGACGAGCATTGGAGAGGGTGCGTTCAGGAAAAGCGGTCTGGTATTCGTCACCATCGGCAACTCCGTAACAACTATCGAAGCCAACGCTTTCCGTGATTGCAGCGGGCTGACATCCATCACCATCCCCAACTCCGTGACGAGTATTGGACGTGAAGCGTTCTGTGATTGCAGCGGTCTGACCTCCGTCACCATCGGCAACTCCGTGACGAGTATTGGACGTTCTGCGTTCTCTGGTTGCGCTGGTCTGACCTCCCTCACCATCCCCAACTCCGTGAAGAGCATTGGAGAGTTTGCGTTCTCTTCTTGCCGCGGTCTGACAGATATATATTGTCATATAGAAGAGCCGTTGACAATTAATTATTATGTATTTTACGATGTTCCTAAAAACACCTGCACACTTTATGTGCCTATCGGAAGTAAGAACAAGTACCAAGCAGCGAGTGTATGGAAAGAATTTAATATTGTGGGAAAAATAGCACAAACTATTACATGGGCACAATCTCAAGTTTCTATTATAGATTTAGGGTCTGCCATAGAATTGGCTGCAGTGGCATCATCTGGGCTTCCTGTCACTTATACTATTAAGTTTGGCAATGATTGTGGTACTATTGGTACAAGGATATTTGTTAACCCAGGTGCAACATATGCTGAAACGGCCTTGTTTGGTATTAAAGAAGGAAAAATAGTTATTGAAGCCAAGCAAGCAGGAAATGAAGAATATTTTTCAGCAACTGCGGAAAAAGAATTCACAGTGACGACAGACAGAATAGCACAAACTATAACATGGAATAATTCTCAAACAACATTACTTGTGAATAATGAAATAGAATTGACTGCTGTCGCATCGTCAGGACTTCCTGTCACTTATACTATTAAGTCCGGAAATGATTGTGGCACTCTTGTCGCCAATGGAGGAAAAACATTTTTGAAAGGAACTAAAAAAGGAAAAATCGTTATTGAAGCCAAGCAAGCAGGAAATGAAGACTATTGTTCAGTAACTGCAGAAAAAGAATTCACAGTGACAGACATCTTCCCGGTAGACACTGAATTTACTGTTGAAAAAATCGTGTACAGAATAACAAGTGACACTGAGGTTAAGGTAGTTGACCATAATGAAATAAGTGGTGATGTGATTATTCCAGATAAAGTTTATTATCCTGGTTCCGAACAACAGTATTCCGTAAAAGAAATAGAATGGAAAGCTTTCTATGATTGTACGGGAATGACCTCCTTAACAATCCCGTCCTCGGTAAAAAAGATTGGCCAACAGGCTTTCCGCGGATGCACGGGAATGACAGAATTAATATTAACTGATGGTGTTGAAACCATCGGACATGCAGCTTTTGAGTTATGTACAAGCTTAACTTCTGTACATATTCCAAACAGTGTAACTTATATTGATGCTTGGGCTTTTACTGCTTGTTATGCACTGAAAACGGTATTGATACCCAATAGTGTGACAACCATTAACCACCATGCCTTTGATAGATGTAATGCGCTGGAAAACATTTATTGCCACATAAAAGAACCTATAACCGTAACTGATGATACTTTTAGTGGTGTTCCTAAAAACACCTGCACGCTTTACGTGCCTATCGGAAGCAAGGTGAAATACCAAGCAGCAGATGTATGGAAGGATTTCTTCAATATCGTGGAATTCGATCCTACGGGAATCGTTTCAATTGATAATTCACAATCGATAATTGATAATGACGTTTGGTACATGCTCAATGGTATGCCGCTCAACGGCAAACCGACAAAAGCAGGTATCTACATCGTTAACGGGAAAAAAGTCGTGATTAAGTGAGGGCAAAGTGAATGGGTGTTTGACTAATGCCCTATTATCATCAACAAGAGCCACCCGGAAAAAGGTGGCTCTTGTTGTTTAATCATCTATAATCTCTCAGCCATCTACACAATGCCTCCCTCCCACAACTGATGCAGGAAATCCATTGCATATAGACATTCTATATTGTCTATTGTACGATTGAAAATATCGAGAGACACTATGATTCGGCGGCTATCGGGATATTCAGTGGCAAACGATTTCAAATTCTTTAAATGCTTGTTCAATACTTCCTCCACTGATTTTATCTCTATGGCAATGCGTGCCTCTCCCACTATAAGATCCACTTCAACACCAGTATATGTGCGCCAATAGCTAAGTTTCTCATCACAATGGAAATAATGCATATAAGCCACCAGTTCTTGAACAATGAGATGCTCAAAGGCATGTCCATATTCAGGAGTTCCTCGTTTAAGTTCTTTGCGATGCAAGAGATGATTCATTATACCAACGTCAAAGAAATAGAAACGGGGAGATTGTACTAATCGACGCTTCATGACCTTCGTATAAGCAGGAATACGTCTCCCGACAAGTGTATCTTCAAGAATATCAAAATATGCGTTTACCGTAGTGGCACTGACTCCACATTCTTGAGCTATGTTATTGTAATTAACCATTTCACCATTCGTAAGTGCTGCCACTTCCAAGAAACGTTGAAAAGCATTGAGGTTGCGCACCAAAGCTTCTTCCTTGATTTCTTCTTTGAGATAGATGTCTATATAACCAGAGAGTAAACGTGACGGATTATTTGTAGCCAGATAGTGAGGAGGCAACATTCCCACAGTGACAGCCCTGTCAATATCGAAATTAGGAATTTCGGCACTTACCAAAGGGAAGAGATAAGCAGGAAAGGCACGTCCGCCCAATGTATTATGCCCCTTCCGCTTTAGCTTTCTGGCACTTGAACCGCAAAGAATAAAACGCAGGTGATGCTGAGACATCAGCCGATGAACCTCATTAAGAAGCTCTGGAATTTCAGGAATCTCGTCAATGATAACCAATGTGTTTTCTGCTTTATCTTTAAGCATTTCATAGAGCAGGAAAGGATGACGTTGAAGTCTCCTTTTCATTTCAGTGTTAAGCAAATCTATAAAAATGGCATGAGGGAATTGTTGCCTGAGCAATGTTGTCTTCCCAGTTTGACGTGCCCCAAATAAAAAAACACTTCCTTCTAATTCATGATTTAATTGGTAAATACGCGTTAACATAATATTTTCCCTTTCTGTTTTCAGCAGAGATTATTCATTTAAAATCACAAGTACAACTTTGGATTTTCATTTAAAATCACAAGTATAACTTTGGATTTTTATTTAAAATCGTGCACAAAAATACAATTATATTTGGAAACGACAATAAAAAAATCGCTCTTTTTTCAAACCTCTGCTGCAGATTGGCGCAAGTTTGTTGTATATTTGCACAAAAATCGTTGAATGATGATAGATCACGAACGAAGACAAACTTATTTGATTTTTGTCGAGAGCAAGTTATATTTATTGAAATATAAGGAGGATTGAAAATGCGAGATTTTGCAGCTATAGATTTTGAGACGGCTAACAATGAGCGCAGTAGTGTATGCTCTGTAGGTATCGTCATTGTTCGTAACGGTGAGATAGTAGATTCGTTCTACTCTCTTATCCAGCCAGAGCCGAACTATTATAATTATTGGTGCAGTCAGGTTCATGGCCTTTGTTGTCAAGATACGGACGATGCTCCTATATTCCCTAAGGTATGGGCGCAGATAGAACCATTGATAGAAGGTCTTCCACTTGTAGCCCACAATAAGCCTTTCGATGAGGGCTGTCTGAAAGCCGTGTTCCGTGTTTATCAGATGGACTACCCTGACTATGAGTTCTACGATACGCTTCGTGTTTCACGGCGGGTACTCCCTGATTTGGAAAACCATCAGCTTCAGACAGTCGCTGCTGCCTGTGGCTTTAACATGAAAAATCATCATCACGCCCTTGCCGATGCCGAAGCATGTGCGTGGATAGCAAGGGAGATATTGTGAATGAACTAACAAGTTCATCCTATTTGTGAGGCTCTATAATTACAAGTCTTCCCCACATGACCAGTTAAACCCGAATCGGTCATTAGAATGCTATCAGATATTTTTGTGGTTATTTTCTGCTCTTCGTGTCATAACATTATTTGCTTCGGCATCTGCCTCCAACCTTTCTCTCACCGTAGCCCGCTACGCCGTCGAGAAAGGTTGAATACATCTGCACAAAGCAAACAACATTCTGAACACAAAGTCTAATGACCGATTTGGGTCAAACAGGCATCCTCACGGAATCTTCGGATATTGTTCGAAGTCGGGCTTGCGCTTTTCGAGGAATGCCTTGCCGCCCTCCTGCGCTTCGTCGAGGAAGTAATAGAGCATGGTGGCGTCACCAGCAAGTTGCTGGATGCCAGCCTGTCCGTCGAGTTCGGCGTTGAGACCTGCCTTAATCATGCGCAGGGCAATGGGCGAACGCTCCATCATCTCCTCTGCCCAAGCCACGCACTCATCTTCCAATTTGTCTTGCGGAACCACCTTGTTGACGAGTCCCATGCGCTCGGCTTCGCGTGCGTCGTACTGCCGACAGAGGAACCATATCTCGCGTGTCTTCTTCTGTCCGATGCAGCGTGCCATGTAGCTTGCACCGAATCCGGCATCGAACGACCCCACTTTCGGTCCTGTCTGTCCGAAGATGGCATTCTCGGAAGCGATGGAGAGGTCGCAGACGAGGTGCAGCACGTGTCCGCCACCGATGGCATATCCGTTGACCATGGCGATGACAGGCTTCGGCAGTCGGCGTATCTGCATCTGCACATCGAGCACCGAGAGGCGTGGCACGCCGTCATCGTCGATATATCCGCCCCGTCCTTTCACGTGCATGTCGCCGCCCGAACAGAAGGCTTTGTCGCCCGCTCCCGTAAGAATGACCACTCGGATGCGTGCCAGTTCACGACAGATAGCGAACGCCTGCGACAGTTCGAGTGTCGTCTTTGGTGTGAAAGCGTTGCGATAACGTTCACGGTTGATGGTGATTTTGGCGATGCCGTTATACTCTTCGAACAGGATTTCCTCAAAATCCCTGATTGTTTTCCATTGTCTCATATCTTCATTGTTTTATAATATTCTTTATAGATGCGGTCGTCCTCGCTGCTGTCGGTAAACACTTCGAGCAGCATCGGGCGGTCGCTGTCTTCACACGACAGCCATTCGATGCCGTCTGCCAACTCTGAGAGATTGTTCACACTGCGGTAGTAAACGTCATTTTGCTGGCAGATTCCCGCTGCCGACGTCTGGTGCGAAGCCGCAATATAGCGGTCGCGGGCTTGACTTTGCTCCAATCCGCGCAACTGTCGGAAGATTCCGCCGCCACCGTTGTTAAGCAGCAGGATGCGGAAATTGCCACGCAGATTCTGGTTCCACAGCGCATTCTGGTCGTAAAAGAAACTCAGGTCGCCGATGACGCAAAACGTGTTATTCCCCGAAACGACCGAGAAACCGGCTGCGGTAGAGAGCGAGCCGTCGATGCCGTTCACACCGCGGTTGCAACAGACCGGCTCTGCGGCATAGATGTTCGCCAGGCGGATGGCTGAGGAATTGGCGTAATGAACAGCCGCTTTCGCTCCACATATACGTTCTTCAAACAGCTTCACTGCTGCCATTTGCGAATATTCGGGCACGAAAGTCGTTTTTTTCGTTGCGACTTGGCGGAGCAATGCTTGCCATTTCTCATAAAAAGCCTGCTTCTCCTCGAATTTTAGCGCATCAGCCTGTTTGCGTTTTTCGTAATCAAAATAGTCGCAAGAGATGACCCATTCCGTCAGGAAACGCTCTAAGGAGGACATCTCTATCACGCCCGCCAAGCGCTTGAACACGTCGTTCACCGCGCCGTCGGCATTCACATGCCACACTTCGGCTTCCGAATTGCGGATGAACTGCTTCACCCGCTTGCTCACGAGCTCGCCTCCCAGATACACCAACAAGTCGGGCGCGTAACTTCTGTCGTCGCCTATCACATACAGCGCCTCATCCATTCCCATCGCACCGATGCTCAATGCTTCGTGAAGAACGGGCACACATGCGCTGACGGTATTCAGGTTGCTGGTCTCGTGCAGGAGCGAGCCGTCATCGCTTTGTCCCAAAATGACCATCGGACGCTCTGCCTGTTCGAAGTCGTAAACGAATTCTTCGAACGCCATCTCGGCGGGCACATCGTCTTTCTCTATCAGACTGATGCTGCGCTCGTCGGGCAATTCTCCGGTCTCGAACTTGAACAGCGGTTCCGATATCGGCACATTGATGTGTACCGGACCGCCTCCGTGCCGCTTTGTTGCCAGCAGCGCCTCGTTCACCAGGCGGTTGCAGTACCACCGTTCATCATCGTTGTGCGGCTCGGGCAGCGTGACGGCACGTTTCACGAAACGTCCGAGGGCATCCGCCTGCGGCAGCGTCTGTCCGTCGAGCTGGTCAATCCACTGCAGCGGACGGTCGGCAGAAACGACTATCAGCGGCTGTTTCTGATAGAATGCCTCTGCCACGGCAGGCAAAAGATTGAGCAGTGCCGTGCCCGAAGTGACACAAACGGCAACAGGTGAGCACGTCGCCTCTGCCATTCCCAGCGCATAAAAACCCGCCGACCGCTCGTCGGTCACGGGATAACACGTGATTTCCGGACACTCGTTCAGGTTGTGAACGATAGGCGCATTGCGACTGCCAGGGCACACTACGGCATGTTTTACTCCGTGTTTTACGAGCAATGCCGTGAGTATATTTACATTTTCTTTGTTCGAATACATCGCAAGTTCTTCTTAAAAACACTTGATTTTCTATCAATCAGCAAAGGAATTGAAACAACATCGGAAACGAGACTGACGACATCGGCTTCCCCTCCATTTGCTTTCACCTGCAAAAATAGCAAATAATTCCCACACTTTCACCATTCAAAACAAAAATTTCTGCAACCCGTTTCTTGATGTATCAAAAAACAAATTCAGTGAATTTGAAGACCAAATTCAGTGAAATTGGTGAGCAAATTCAGTGAAATTGGTTTTCTGAAGTTGAACTTTTATCTCTCAAAAAGCTGCCTCATTGCCTCCATTTTGGCTTCCGTCTCCAGCCATTCGCTCTCCATCACGCTCTCACGGAGCAGTCCGCCACCGGCATATAGGCGAATTTTGTTGCCAAGCATCTGCATGCAGCGCAGGGAAACATAAAGAGAGGTCTGGCTGTTGGCATCGAAAAGCCCACAGAAACCGCTGTAATAAAGGCGTGGAGAATGTTCGTTGGCAAGAATAAACTGCCTCGCTTCGGCTTTCGGAATGCCGCAGACGGCGGGCGTCGGATGCAGTTGTTCCACCAACTCCGCCACTTCCATCCGCTCGTTCATGGTGAAACGGAAGTCGGTCTGCAGGTGCATGACGTTGGCAGCGCGGACGGTTTGTGGCTCGCCGATGCTTGTCTTTTCGGAAAAAGGAGCAATCGTCCGTGCGATATAATCGCCTACAAGTCGCTGTTCCTCCCTATTCTTATCCGTCCACACGGGGTGTTTCGTAGCCAGAATCGTTCCAGCCAGCGCCATCGTATAGCCATCTTTCCCCTCCATGCGCAACAACACTTCGGGTGTGGACATAAGCCAGGTGCCATGTTTGGGCGTTTTTACAAGTGCGACAAAGGCATTCGGATAGGCATGACAAGCGCGGAAGAACAAGCATTCCGGCGTCACCTCGCCTGCCACAATCCACTCACTGCTACGTGAGAGCACCAGTTTCTGGAAATCATTTGTCAGCAAACGCCCGTGAAAACGCTCAAAATCAACAGCATACGATGCCCGTTCCTCGTCTATGGAGAGTATTCTTTGCAAATGGAACTCCTGCCGTTCCACCTCAGGCAACGCACAAGTTTCCGCATCATCGGCATTGAACATCAGAATCGGCGTGTCTTTATCCGACGCGAAAGGCGCAAAGACAAAGCCTCGCCTGCCGTCCAAATCACGACAACAGGACAACGCCTCAGGTTCCGTTTCGCCCCTCCCGAGCCGTACATACTCCTTCTTTCCGGGCAATCTATACAACACTTGAGTGGTCATTTGCTTTTTCCTCTCACGCTATTTCTTCCTTCAGATAGTCGTAAATATAGGCGGGGCTTTGCAGGTAGAGTCCTGTTTTGGTATTCGTCAGCTTTTCATAGATTTGAGATGTGTACACTTTTTCAAAAGCATCAATCAGCGAAAGATGATACTCTTTTTGCAAAAGCAAAACGATTTCTTCCACATCGCTGTTAATAATAAATTGCTGTTGTTTCTTAGTCAGTCTCATATCCTTTTCAATTGTTGTATGGCATGCTCCGTTCCGAAATAATATTGGCGGTTGATTTTCTTATAAGAAAGCTCTTTCACGAGTGTATCCATCGTTATCAGCCGTTGCATGTAAAGATTCAGTTGATAGACAACGCCGTCATCGGCAACTGGTCCTACGACAATATCGTATTGATGTACAGGCTTCTTACCTGCTTTTCGGTTTTGCAGGATGAACAGTGCCCATTCTTCGCAGACTTGTTCAAAAACCTTTACGCTCATCTCTTGACTTTTTAAGAAAGTCTCATCAAACTCATAAACCTGTACAATGGGATTCCCCTTACCTTCAAATTCACATCTCCGGACAGCCATTGCTTGCGCTTGCGAGCGAATGTCAGTCAAATAAAAACCTTTTCCGAAATCTTTATTCGGGTGGCATTTGGATAATTCTATCGTCTGAAAGTCCGTATTTGTGCCATGATATAGTTTCATTCAATAGTCCCTCCATGTCGCTTACAATACGTTTTCAAGTCGCTAAGTGTATTTTCAAGGGAGAGTAAATGTTCCGCATCGTAGCATTTATCAAGGAATTCCAATCCCCGATAAGTTTTCAGATAATTGAAAGCCATTGCCGAAGACATTTTGAATTTCTTTCCAAACTCGACAATACACATATTGATATAACGTATTTTATTCATCAGAAAAAAATTTCTTTTTGCGCAAAGATAACATTTATTTTTGAAAAGCAAGCGAAAACTCCCCTATTTATTCTTCGGAGAGATGATATAGTTTGTCACGTGAACGGTGGAAATCAGGTCGCCCGCTGAGTCGGTGATATCTACCGTCCACACATGCAGCGAGCGTCCTTTCTGCACGAGGTGTGCCACGGCGGTCACCGTGTCACCCTCGGCAACCGCCTTCACATGGCTGCCGCTGACGCTGATACCCACACAGATTTTGCCTTCACAGAGTGCTGACGAGCCGACACCGGCAAGGTTTTCTGCCAATGCCAGCGACGCACCGCCACTCAAGAAACCGAAGGGCTGGCGGTTGCGCTCATCCACCCTCATCGTTGCCATGCACATATCCTCGTCGGGAGTGGAGATAAATTCCATGCCCAATGCCGTCGAAAGGTTCGGCTGACGGTTGATTATCTCCCGTATTCTATCTACATTCATATCTGAAATATTTTCTGCAAAGTTAGGCACATTTTCCCAACCTACAAAGTTTTTATTTGAAAAACGGAAAGAACTTCTTTTTTTTTATTAACTTTGCAGAAGGTAAACTGCATCTCAGCATAAAAAATAAATGGATTTATTTTGTTCTGCGTTCGATTTGCATTACCTTTGCACGCAATAAACATTACGAAATCATATACGATATGAACATTTTAGAACTGAGTGAACAAGAGATTGGACGCAGGGAAAGCCTGCAGGAGTTGAAAAAGATGGGCATCAATCCCTACCCCGCAGCGGAATATCCCACGAATGCGTTCTCCACCGACATAAAGGAACAATTCAAGGACGAGGAGCCCCAACGTGAGGTCTGCATCGCCGGACGCATGATGGGACGCCGCGTGATGGGTAAGGCATCCTTCGCCGAACTGCAAGATTCGAAAGGAAGAATACAGGTGTATATCACCCGTGACGACCTCTGTCCCGGCGAAGACAAGGAACTCTATAACACGGTGTTCAAACGCCTGTTGGACATCGGTGACTTCATCGGTGTGAAAGGCTTTGTCTTCCGCACACAAACGGGAGAAATCTCCGTACATGCCAAGGAACTGACCGTGCTGTCGAAGAGCCTTAAGCCGCTGCCTATCGTGAAATATAAAGACGGTGTGGCGTACGATAAGTTCGACGACCCCGAGCTGCGCTACCGCCAGCGCTACGTCGATTTGGTAGTCAACGAGGGTGTTAAGGAAACTTTCCTGCAGCGTGCAACGGTTATCCGCACCATGCGTCGCGTGCTCGACGAAGCAGGATACACGGAAGTGGAGACCCCTACCCTGCAATCCATCGCCGGCGGAGCCACAGCGCGCCCGTTCATCACCCACTTCAATGCGCTTGACCAAGATATGTATATGCGCATCGCCACGGAGCTGTATCTGAAACGACTCATCGTGGGCGGTTTCGAAGGTGTCTATGAAATCGGAAAAAACTTCCGCAACGAAGGCATGGACCGCAACCACAATCCGGAGTTCACCTGCATGGAACTCTACGTGCAATACAAGGATTATAACTGGATGATGGCGTTCACCGAGAAACTCCTTGAGACCATCTGCATCGCCGTGAACGGCACGACGGAGCGCGAAGTGGACGGACAAATCATCTCGTTCAAAGCACCCTACCGCCGACTGCCTATCCTCGAAGCGATTGAAGAAAAAACCGGTTTCGACTGCAACGGAAAGAGCGAGGACGAAATACGCGCATTCTGCAAGGAGAAAGGGCTGGAGGTAGATGAAACCATGGGCAAGGGAAAACTCATCGACGAACTGTTCGGAGAATTTTGCGAAGGCACCTACATACAACCTACGTTCATCATCGACTATCCCGTGGAGATGTCGCCGCTGACGAAGATGCACCGCTCAAAGCCAGGACTGACCGAGCGTTTCGAACTGATGGTCAACGGAAAAGAACTGGCAAACGCCTATTCGGAGCTGAACGACCCCATCGACCAGGAAGAGCGGTTCGTGGAACAGATGAAACTGGCAGACAAGGGCGACGACGAGGCGATGATTATCGACCACGATTTCCTCCGCGCCCTGCAATACGGCATGCCACCGACGAGCGGTATCGGTATCGGTATCGACCGACTGGTGATGCTCATGACGGGCAAGACCTTCATACAAGAAGTGCTCTTCTTCCCACAAATGAAACCGGAAAAGAAGGCACCACGCAGCACCAAAGAAGAATGGGAAACGCTGGGCATCGGTGAAGAATGGATTCCTGTGCTGAACAAATGCGGATTCTATCTGACACAAGACATCCGCGACGAAAAAGCGCAAGGACTTCAGCAGAAAATCGGGGAAGTAGTGAAGAAATACAAACTCGACATGCAGAAGCCAAGCGTCGATGAGGTACAGAATTGGATTGACAACGTAAACAAATAGGAAAAAGATGTTCGATTGCGGAAAAATAGCAATCATCGGAGGAGGAAGCTGGGCGACTGCCATTGCCAAGATTGTCCTCAGTCACACGCAGCACATCGGATGGTACATGCGCCGCGACGACCGTATTGAGGACTTCAAGCGCATGGGACATAACCCCGCCTATCTGACCAGCGTGCATTTCAACATAGAGAACATTTTCTTTTCGAGCGATATCAACGAGATTGTGAAGAGTTATGACACACTCATCTTCGTCACACCATCGCCGTATTTGAAAAATCACCTGAAGAAACTCAAGACACGCATACGCGACAAGTTCATCGTCACAGCCATCAAGGGCATCGTGCCCGACGAGAATCTCGTATGCTCAGAATATTTCCATCAGGTGTATGACGTGCCCTACCAGCAGCTTGCCTGCATCGGAGGTCCTTCGCATGCTGAGGAAGTGGCTCTCGAACGGTTGTCATACCTGACTGTAGGATGCGCGGATGTTGAGAAGGCAAAAGCACTGACCGACGTGCTGTCCAGCAATTTCATCAAGACAAAAACCAGCACCGACGTGGTCGGAATAGAATACTCATCGGTGCTGAAAAACGTCTATGCCATTGCAGCAGGAATATGCAGCGGACTGAAATACGGCGACAACTTCCAGTCGGTGCTCATGTCGAACGCCGTGCAGGAGATGTCGAGATTCCTCAAATCTGTACACCCCATCGAACGGAGCATCGAAGACTCCGTATATCTGGGCGACTTGCTGGTTACGGGATATTCCAACTTCTCACGAAACCGTACCTTCGGAACGATGATCGGAAAAGGATACAGCGTGAAAAGCGCACAAATCGAGATGGAAATGATTGCCGAAGGCTATTTCGGAACCAAGTGTATGAAGGAAATCAACCGACACATGCACGTCAACATGCCCATCCTCGATGCAGTATATAACATCCTGTACGAGCGCATCAACCCACAAATAGAAATCAAACTGCTGACGGACAGCTTCAGATAGACATTAACCAACAATAATATATATTATGAACAAAAACGAACAATTCATCATAACCATCAACCGCGAACTGGGTTCGGGCGGTCGTTCCATTGGTGAAAAACTCGCGAAGACACTTAATGTGCCTTTCTTCGACAAGGCACTCGTAAAGGCACTGAGAGACAAATACAATCTTACTATTGAAGAGATTGAAAAACTGAAAGGAAAGAAGGTGTCGTGGTGGAATGACATCGTGCGCGGAATACAGCCTTTCTACAATGCCGCCAAAGAACAGTATTACAAAGAGCCTGAAGAAATCACAAGCGGCGAAATATTCCGAACAGAATCACAGATTCTTAAAGAGATTGGGGAAAAAGAATCGTGCGTCATCGCCGGAAGAAGCGGATTCTTCATCTTCCGCGACCATCCCAACCACATCAGCATCCTCATCCAGGCACCCATGGAATATCGCATCAACCGCCTGATGACAAAATACAACAAGACGCGCGAAGAGTCCATCAAATCCATACAAGAAGTGGACACATGGCGTGAGAACTATATCAAAAGGAACACGAACACATCGCGTTACGATGCACGCAACTACGACCTGGTCATCAACATGGAAGACCTGACGGAAGACAATGCCGTTGAGCTCATCCTCGACTTCATTGACAAAACAAATAGCCTTTAAGCAAATGAAAAATATTAGCCTTGACATCAGAAAAGCAGACTGTTTCCTTGAGAATGGCACAGTAAAAGCTTTCGAACAAACAATAAAAGAGGTACAGACTGCTCTCGAGAAAGGCACTTGCTCAGGCAACGACTTCCTTGGCTGGTTGCACCTGCCTTCCACGACAACCGAAGAGTTCCTCAACGACATACAAGCCACGGCAGACGTGCTGCGCAAGGAATGCGAAGCAGTAGTCGTGGCAGGCATCGGCGGAAGTTATCTCGGAGCACGGGCAGTGATTGAAGCACTGGCAAATGTGTTCCCCGCATGCTGCAAAGAAGAAAACTCCCCGCAAGTGTTGTTTGCTGGAAACAACATCAGCGAGGACTATCTCTCCGAACTCTGCCATTACCTGAAAGACAAGCGCTTCGGTGTCATCAACATCTCGAAAAGCGGAACGACAACCGAAACGGCGCTGACTTTCCGCCTATTGAAGAAACAATGTGAACAACAACTCGGGAAAGAAAATGCGAAACGCGTCATCGTTGCCATCACCGACGCAGTAAAAGGAGCTGCGCGTGCCGCTGCCGAGAAAGAGGGCTACAAGACATTCGTCATTCCCGACAATGTCGGCGGACGCTTTTCCGTGCTCACACCAGTCGGACTACTTCCCATCGCCGTTGCGGGATTCGACATCCGACAACTCATCAAAGGGGCTGCCGACATGGAGAAAGCCTGCGGAGCTGACGTGCCGTTCACGGACAACATCGCTGCACAATATACTGCCGTCCGCAATGCACTCTATCGCAACGGAAAGAAGATTGAAATCATGGTGAACTACCACCCCAAACTCCATTTCATCGCCGAATGGTGGAAACAACTCTATGGGGAAAGTGAAGGAAAAGGCGGCAAAGGCATCTTCCCTGCTGCCTGCGACTTCACCACCGACCTCCACTCCATGGGACAATGGATACAAGATGGCGAGCGCACTATCTTCGAAACTGTGCTCAGCATCGAGCAACCTAACAAGGAACTGTCTTTCCCATACGATGAGGAAAATCTCGACGGACTGAACTTCCTTGCCGGAAAGCGGATTGACGAAGTGAACAAGATGGCAGAACTGGGCACACGCCTCGCACATGTGGACGGCGGAGTTCCAAACATCCGCATCACACTGCCTGAACTGAACCCCTATTATATCGGGCAGCTGCTCTACTTCTTTGAAGTGGCATGCGCCATCAGTGGGCTCGTGCTCGGTGTCAACCCGTTCGATCAGCCAGGCGTGGAGGCATATAAGAAAAACATGTTTGCCTTACTCAACAAACCCGGCTACGAAGAAGCATCAGCTGCCATCAGAAAACGCCTGACCGAAGAATGAACGAAAGAATCAAACAAGCCATCCGGCAATATACCGAGCGCAACGGTTTGAAAGTATTCCGCCCACGGGCAGTGCTGTTCGACATGGACGGCGTTCTCTATGACTCCATGCCCAGACATGCACGAGCCTGGCACGAAGCGATGCAGAAGTTTGGCATTGACATGCCCGAATATGAAGCATTCCGTGTGGAAGGAATGCGCGGAGTGGAAATCTGCCAGATAAAGGCACGCGAACAACTGCACCGAGAGATTACTGAAGACGAGGCGGAAAGGATGTATCAGGAGAAAGCAAAGCATTTTGCTTCATACGGCGACCCACTCAAAATGGAAAGTGTGGAAGAACTCATGCGGAAGATGAAAGCCGACGGGATGCGCATCGGCGTGGTGACAGGAAGCGGTCAACGACCATTGATTGAACGCCTATGCCGCGATTTTGAAGGACTTATCGAATCTCCATTTATCGTTACGAGTTATGACGTGACACGCGGAAAGCCAGAACCTGACCCTTACCTGAAAGGACTTGAAAAAGTGGGAGCCGCAGCTACGGAAACAATTGTCGTGGAAAATGCGCCTTTGGGAGTGCGGGCAGCAGTGGCAGCAGGTATATTTACCGTTGCGGTGAACACAGGACCGCTTCCCGAACAGATGCTCACAGATGAGCATGCAAACCTCGTATTCGAACGAATGGCTGATTTTTGTGAGGCGTGGGACAATTTTTCGACAAACAATGAGTTAATATAATAACAAATATAACAAAAAACGATGAAAATGAAATGTATTAAATTGATGACATTGCTCATGGTTGCCGCTTTGGCAACGGTCACCTTCACGGCTTGTGGAGACGATGACAAAATAGAATTACCCGAGCGTACAACGGT